>VFSW01004119.1_pt1 | contig 21676 bp, 24 predicted proteins | sample 5358111 | NCBI WGS metagenome assembly VFSW01 (sample SAMN11554181, study PRJNA540505) | mine drainage metagenome | isolation source: sediment from site ElyBrook_90M | place: USA: Ely Copper Mine, Vershire, VT | collected 2017 | reverse complement strand
TTCGTATACTTCTTCATATAAAAATCTAGCGGATATCGACGGGCTCTTAGAAGAGATATTCTCAGGATCGCAAAAACGGTAGACATCAAGAATTGGCTCACCAACAACCAGAACATTAAGCGATGATAAGCGATTGATCTGGCGAAAGACTTCATCATATCCCCCAAGGTCTTTAACTTTCTGGACCACATGCTTTTGCTCTTCACTGAACGAAGATAAGAAGCGGTTTATTAGTTGTGATGATGAAAAGGTCTCATCATCAGAGAACAGTAGCTCTCCTCCGTAAGCTTTAATCATCGCCTCTTCATCATATATTCCACCAGTTACATCTTGAGTTTTATCCCTGTAGTCTGGACCCTTGATATAATACCTAGGCTTGAGTTCTTTGATTACAGATGTTGCAAGTGGGCTGTTGTTGACTACTACGTAATCTACAAGGTCTAAATGAGCTAAGGCTTCAGCCCTTACTGAAGCTGTGAATGCAGGCCTTCCAGGGCCTTTGTTGACATAATGATCAGGCGTTAGGCTTACTACGATTGGAAGACCTTGAGATTTAGCGAATTCGAAATACCTGAAGTGCCCGATGTGGAGGAGGTCAAACACTCCATGTACAAGGCTAGTGCTCCCAGGTGCTAATTTACTCAATGCTTCAAAAGGAATTATTTTGCTTAATGTTGTTTTGCTCATTTAATATGAATTACACACAGACAAGGGGAATCAATGAAAATCGGTGGACTACGCTGCAGATTATTTCGCTGCCAAATTGATCCAATGATCGGACCTAAATCACGCCTGGCCCACATTCCAGAAGACAATGGATGGGAGGCTTGGGTGAATGATAACGAAACAGGCATTATCGTTGATACCAAGAAGAAATATGGGAAAGATGGTGGGGAGAAAGTTGAAGTCTTTGATTTCGTTCCCTTTACTAATATCCAGGCTGCGCAGTTCTTTAAGCCAGAAGCTAAGGCCAAGAAGTGAAGCAAACCCTCTTTGATGAAGTAACTATCGGTGGTTACTTAGATCAATATGCCATGACCATGAGGCAAGCGCTGAGAGATGTCTCTTGGAGTAATCTAGAGCATGCGTTTGAAGCCATCGTGAGTGCTGAAAGAATCTTCGCGTGTGGTAACGGAGGCTCCGCGGCTATTGCCAACCACCTTGCGTGTGACTTTGGCAAGGGGGCCGAGATTCAAAAGGTCTTCTCGTTCTCAACTAATATTGAAGTGATCACTGCCTTGGCGAATGACTTCAGCTATGACAAGATATTTTCAAACCAATTACGCATGGCTGATGTTGGTCCAAAGGATTTAGTGATACTGATTTCCAGTTCCGGTAGTTCTCCAAACATTGCAGAGGCCATGGTTCTTGCTAAGGCAAAAGGGGCTAAAACGATTGGCCTTTGTGGATTCGACGGTGGGCACCTTCTTAAGTCTGATATCCCAATCCACATACCTATCCACAATTACGGGATAGTAGAAGACTGTCACCAGGCGATCATGCATGTGCTCACTCAGTGGTACATGAAGGCGGCTAATGGACAAGCTTGAGCGTGATGTTCTTCGCATACGCTTGGTAGAAGAGGAACTGTCTAGGCGCTATGGAGAGCTCGAGATGAGATGCCCAGTGCACCTATCTCTTGGTCAAGAGCATATTGCCGTTGGTGTATGTGCAGGGGTACCGAAAGATTCTCTCATGGTCTCAACTCACAGATCCCACGCGCATTATTTAGCCAAGGGTGGAGATCTTAAACGAATGATTGCGGAGTTATATGGGAAAGAAGCGGGCTGTTCTCGGGGCATGGGCGGTTCTATGCATCTTGTTGATTGGTCTTGCGGCTTTGCGGGATCAACATCTATTGTGGCTGGGACTATTCCCGTGGGAGTTGGTCTTGCTTTCGCTGACAAGCTTCGTGGTTCTAGCCGCATCACTGCGATAATGATAGGAGACGCTGCAATTGAAGAGGGAGTTTTTCACGAGTCTGCAAATTTTGCTGCTCTTCATAATCTTAATATACTTTTCGTTTTAGAAGATAACGATAGATCTTGTTACACGAAGAAGGTGGAGAGACAGCCGGACAGACCCTTTGCTCACGTCGCTGAAGCGCATCACCTAGATTACGAATATGACCCAGGCAACACCGATCCTGCCACAATTGCCTCGAGCATTCGAGAGTTAAAGCTGCCAGGTCTTTATGCGATCAGAACTAAATCCCTAGTCGAGCACTGTGGACCAAAGGTTGATGATGGATACAATTACATTACCGATGCACTAGCCTCGAGTGATGCAGACGTTGCAAGCATTGCCAGTGAGATTGAGGAGGCCTTCAGATGGTCAAAATCAGTTTCATAGAAGCGATCCTTAAAGCCCAAGAGGAGTTATTAAAGGAAAACCCCGATTCCTTTATTATTGGCGAAGGTGTACCAGATGAGAAAGCAGTCTTTGGTACTACCAAGGGCCTAAGAGATAAGTTTCCAAAGCAAGTCTTCGATTCCCCAGTATCAGAAAACGGTGTTGCTGGTATCTGTATTGGTGCAGCCCTTAATGGGATGAAGCCTATTATGACCTTCCAGCGTATCGATTTCGCTATGTACGCAATGGATCAGATCATAAACAACGCAGCCAAGTGGAGAACGATGTTTGGCACACCAAAGCCCCTCTCCTTCGTTATGCGCATGACTGTTGGCCGCGGGTGGGGACAAGGAGTTCAACACAGCCAGAACCTAGAGGCTATGTTCGCTCATATCCCAGGCTTAAGAGTAGTAGTGCCTCATGACCCATGCTCAGCTTATTGGTTACTTAAAGGATCCATCAACAAGCCAGACCCTACGATATTCATTGAACACCGATGGCTACACAACCTTGCCGGCCGGCTCGATGATCTGTGGACTACTCATCTTCCAGGAAGAGACCTAACAATAGTATCCTGGGGCCCAAGTGCTCAGCTTTGTATAGAGAACCATAATCATTGTGATGTGCATATCTTGAATCAGCTTAATCCCCTCAACATTCAACCAGTACTAAACAGCGTACTTAAGACTAGAAAGCTCTTAGTAGTGTCTGATGATTGGGCTTCATGTGGAGTAGCTGCAGAGATAGTGGCTAAGTGTGTAGAGTATGTACCAGGCATTATAGCCAAGAGAGTGTCATGCCCAGACAGATATATCCCTAGCAGCCAGTTCAAGAGTGATAATTTCTATCCTAATGCCCAGATGATCGTTCAAGCTATTAATGATATGACTGGTAAAGAGTTCCCTATTCCACATAAACCAAAGTTCGGACACGACATTGATCCTTATGTAGGGAAAGTGACTAGTCTTATATGATATTGATAAGCGGTTTCGATAAGGAGATTAATGGCTAAAGTACCAGGCTCTCTTACTAAACTAAGAAAGAGTGTACTTCAAGCCTGTGAGGATAGAGGCATTACTCCAGTTGATGTGCTGATTGAATTTGCCTACGCACAAGATCCAGCGTTTAGGTTCAATGCGATTAAAGAACTGATGCAGTATTGCTATCCAAAGCTAAAGGCCATTGAGTTTAAGATTGAAGATATACCAGACGAAGCTTTTGATGCAGAGGTTGAGAGAAGGGTGAATAGGAAGATACTAGAGGGAAAGAAGATTGGATGATCTCTACTCGAAGTATCAGCAAATAAGAAGAGACGAGAGCAAGAGGTCATTTGACTGGAGATCTTTAGCCTTCCCCAGACAGATTGAATGCATTGAAGACACGTCCAGACTTAAAGTTTACTTCACCACTAGACGTGGAGCTAAGTCTTACACCGATGGCATTGAGTTAATTAAAGACGCACAAGAAGATGCGAAGTGTAATTGTCTATACTTGGGTCTTACGCGCCTTTCTGCTAAGGCCATCATCTGGAAAGACGTTCTTAAAGACATTAATGACAAGCAAGATCTGGGAATTAACTTCCATGAGACGGAGTTGACGGCCACAACACAGAACGGATCAATCATTTATGTGGCGGGTGTTGATGTTGACGAGAACGAGAGAAAGAAGTTGTTTGGTCGCAAGTATAAGAGAGTTGTTATTGATGAGGCCGCTCTTTACACCATTGACCTTTATGATCTTGTCTATGTGACGCTTAAGCCTGCAATGACTGACACTCGAGGAACGATTGTACTCTCTGGAATGAGTTCTAACTTCGTAAGGGGATTATTCTTTGACCTTACACAAACTTATCCGCACCAGTTAAAAGAAGATGAAGCTCCCTCTGGAAGGTGGATGCATAATGGATGGAGTTGCCATGCTTGGACCGCCCATGAGAACCCTCATGTAGCCAAGAACTGGCAAGAAGAGTTTGATGAGATTGAGAGAGATCGCCCACTCTTCAAGAAAACAGCTGCGTTTAGACAGGCCTATTTAAACCGTTGGGTAGTGGATGAAGATGCTAAAGTCTATAAGTTCAATCGCGATAGGGATATGTTTGAGCGGCTTCCTTTACTTGAGTCTCCTTATCACTATGTGCTGGGCGTTGATCTCGGTCATTCTCCTGATCCCTCCGCTTTTATTGTTGGTGCCTATCATGACCATCTACCAGGTATCTGGATCATCCATGCCGAGAAGCATTGGAAGATGGATATCACAGCGGTATCAGACAAGATCAAAGAGCTAAACAAGAAATGGAACTTTGAAGCCAGAGTGATCGATGGCTCTATGAAGATGGCCATTGAGGAGATGAACACCAGGCATCAGACGAACGTGATCCCAGCAGATAAGCAGGGGAAAGAGCATTGGATTAACCTGTTCAATGACGAGTTCAGTCAAGAGCGGATTAAGTTTCTTAAAGGTCATACGGAAATGCTCTGTGATGAGTTGGATAAACTCTTATGGGTTACAGACAATGGAAAGATCAAGATCCCGAGGAAAGAGGAGCCTAGCCTCTCTAACCACTGTACTGATGCAATGCTCTATATGCTCAGATACACACACTCTCACTTAGCTAAGGCTATCCCTGATGTGAAGTTTATCAATTGGAATGCGCAAGAGGAGTGGGAGCCAAAGCATATTGAGAGACTTACTCAGCAGATTCAGATGCAGCAGAATCCGAATCATTTAGAAATACCTCACGAAGAACTTGATCAGCTTTTCGATTTCAGTCAGGATGATGTTGTATGAAGAATCCAGAGACCTACATAACAGAAGCATGTCTTGCGTTATCTCTCCCTAATCCTCAGTTGATAACGTCTGAGCGCTTTCGATGGACTATTTCCCACCCCACAGATGATTTTTACAAGCACGCATTGAAGCTTGAGCGCAAACTCCAAGAGATTACTAAGCGGCCTATTGAACTGATGTTTACGAAGTTAGATGATAAGAACAAGCGAGCCGGGAGAAACGGGCGTGAGTAGAGTCCACTTTTATTGTGCTAGTGATAACTGGAAAACACCAGAGGCCTTTTATAAGGCTCTTGATGCCGAGTTTAACTTCGACTTCGACCCGTGCCCTTTAACGGACAAGCCAAAGCAAAATGGTTTGGACATCGAATGGGGCAAACGATGTTTTGTTAACCCGCCTTATTCAGAACTTGGCGCATGGATAGAGAAGGGTTTTAATGAATGGCAGAAAGGTAAGACAGTGGTTATGCTAATCCCATCGCGGACAGATACAAAGGCTTGGCATCAGTATGTCGTGAAGGCTTCTGAGATTAGATTTATTAAAGGACGGCTAAAGTTCGGAAGTAGTAAGAACTCGGCCCCATTCCCATCGGCAATCATTATATTCAGAGGTACTCGTGAGTGATCTAGCAACAGACTTCCAAGAGCGCTTACTTCTAGACCACACGAAAATAAGTTGGCATCAAGAGCGCATTGAAGCTTGGGAACGTGGTGAGCGCATTGCTCCAATCACTATTGATATGGCTCTAACAAGGAACTGTAATTATGCCTGTCACTTTTGCTACGCGATGCTTCAGGAAAACAACCGTGTCGTTATCACGAGACAAGCCATTACAAGGTTTATCGACGATTGCGCTGAGATTGGAGTTAAAGCCATTTCTCTTGTTTCTGATGGCGAGTCTACTTTATCACCTGAGCTTATCCATACGGTTACTTATGGTCATTCCAAAGGCATTAACATGGCGCTTGGAACGAATGGCTACCTGCTTGATGAACAAAAGCTTCGATCTATTTTGCCAGCTCTTACCTATTTACGCGTCAACTTCACAGGAGGAGAGCGCACGAGATATGCCCAACTCATGGGTGTCAAGCCAGAGTTCTTTGATAGAGTTTGTGAAAACATTAAAACCATGCGCAGAATCAAAGATGAACTCGGACTATCCGTCACAATCGGGATGCAGTTCGTCTGTGACCCAAGATATGCCGATCAGATTATCCCCTTCGCTGCTCTTGGAAAGGAACTTGGGTCCGATTACAACCAGATAAAGCATTGCTCAGACGATGAAGATGGAAGCTTAGGAGTTAAGTATGAAGACTACGAAGCAATCAAACCAATCCTTGTTGAAGCCGAATCCTACTCCACAGACAAGTATCAAGTCGCAGTTAAATGGTCCAAGATCGGGGATAAAGGGACAAGGAGTTACCAAAGATGTTACGGCCCGCCGTTCCTCCTTCAGATCTCGGGCACGGGGCTAGTCGCTCCTTGTGGAATGTTATTCGGTGAAGCCTATAAGAAGTTTCATATTGGAAACATCGTGCATGAATCCTTTAAGGAGATGGTTAAGGGAGATCGGTACTGGGAAGTGGTTAACTATTTGGCTAGTCCTAACTTCAATGCGCAGTCCATGTGTGGATCTCTTTGTTTACAGCATAAGGTGAATGAGCATTTGGATAAGAGGAAGAAGGGTGAGGTTCAGATTGTTCCTCATGGAACATCGCCACAGCACCTTAACTTCATATAGCCCCAGATGCAGTAGGGTGTGACACCCAAAGACATTAGGCAGATCATATCCACATTAAGGAAGAACAACGTCCAGCACTTCAAGTCTGGCGATACTGAAATACATTTCTTCCAATCAGGTCATAAGGTTAAGCGCCAAGCTGAATCCAAACCTTTAACTGAAGAACTGCTTAAGATAGCCGCACAAGAACAAGAGAACATCCCTCCAGATCTCAGAGCAGACGATACGATGAACTATGACAAGATACTTCATTGGTCTGGTTCTGGTGGATCGGGTGATCAGGCAATGCCCCTCACTGGCGAAGAGGCTTTATGAACGAAGCCAAGATCTTAGAAGATAAGAACATCACAGCTAAGCAGATCAATGAACTTGCTGAATGGCTTGAAGACTTAAGCTTTGAGCAGTTGCAGTTCTTGAAAGATAGCTATCAGGCAATGCTTAAACAACAGGCTTTGGAATGTAATTCGGAGTACGTGCAATGAGTACGAATCTCCCCCAGGTTGACTTCACTAAATTCAGACCAAGGGAGAAGAAGTCCCCTGTTGTTAAATCTAAGATCGTAGCCAATGGTATCAGGTGGTGGATGGCAGACGATAAGATCTTGCCAGAAGCCGTGATGAACCAAGTGGTGAGCATCATCCAGGCGGATAGAGGTAGGATTGAGTCATACAATACTTACGCTAAGCTTTACGGAACGTGGACTCCTACTTTCTGGAACGGATATCAGCTGGCAAACTCCGGTAAGCCTACGGCTCCCATGCGGGACCGTCTTACCTATAACATCGTCCAAAGTTGCATTGATACGCTCACAGCTAGAATCTCCCAGAACAAGCCCAAGCCTATGTTCCTCACTGAAGGTGGTAATTCAAAACTTCAGAGGAAAGCTAAGAAGCTAGATCAGTATTGTTATGGTCTGTTCTATGAGAACAACTTCTATGAGATGGCTCCCAAGATATTCAGAGATTCCTGCATTTATGGTGAAGGGATCATCCATTCTTACTCAGAAGATGGGAAAGTGAAGCACGAGAGAGTTCTCCCTTATGAGCTCTTGGTTGATTACCTCGAGAGTCACTATGGACCAGAGAGTACTAGATCACTCTTTCGGATTAAGAACATCGATCGCACAGAGCTTGCTGAGATGTTTCCAGAGGAAGCTGAATACATCGCTGGGATGAGCAATACTTCAGTATTCTTGTCTGCTGCGAATAGATCAGTGGGTGATACTGTTACCGTTATTGAGGCTTGGCGTTTACAGACAGGATCAAAGAAGGGCCGTCATGTTATCGTCACACAAGACAAGATTCTTCACGATGAAGGTTATGAGAGGGATTTCTTTCCGTTTGCTGTGCTTCGCTATTCTCCTAGGCTTTATGGTTTTTACGCTCAAGGAATGGCTGAACAGCTGGTTCCACTTCAAGTCGAGATCAACAGAACGCTCATCAGTATCCAGAGATCGTTATACTTAGGCGGGACTCACAAGATCTTTGTTAAGGCAGGATCTAAGGTAATCAAAAGTCACTTTGATAATATGATTGGTACGATCATGGAGTACGCCGGCGATACGGCTCCACAATACGTAGTTCCACAGTTGGTGCAGCCCGAGATCTATCAGCATTTAGAGAACATGATTCAGAAGGGTTATCAGTTACCAGGCGTAAGCCAGCTTTCTGCTTCCAGTTTAAAGCCCATGGGTATCGACTCTGGAAAAGCTTTACGAGCCGTTGACGATATTCAGGTCCAACGCTTTCAGACGATTGCTCAGTCATATGAACAGTTCTCCGTTCAGGTAGCTAGGAACGACATTGCTCAAGCCAGAGATTTATATTCTCAAGGCATCGACCAGCAAGTGAAAGTTCCAGGTAAGCGCTTTATTGAGAAGATCGAATGGTCAGATGTGGATATGGAAGATGATGAGTTCCAACTCCAGATCTATCCAGTCAGTAAGCTTCCGAATGATCCAGAAGGAAGACTCGCTACTATTCAAGAGATGATGCAGGCAGGACTTATAGCACCAGAAGCCGGCCGGCGCTTGCTTGATTACCCAGACCTTGAAGCAGAAGAGTCACTTGCTAACTCCACCCTTGATTACTTACATAAACTTCTTTCCGGTATCGTTGATGAGGGTAAGTTCACGGCTCCTGAGCCGTTTGACAACTTGGCGAAAGCGAAAGAACTCGCTCTTGAATACTATGCTCAGGGGAAACTCAATGACTTGGATGAAGAGCGCTTAGAGTTACTGCGTAAGTTCATGTCACAGATCGATGTGCTCATGCAAGCGGCTATGCCTCCAGCGCCCATGGCAGCACCTGGAATGCCGACTGATCCAAGCATGGGTGGAGCACAAGCAGTTCCAGCAGCACCTCCAGTTAGTCAGTTAATGCCCAACGCACCAAATACACCGCAATAAGGAGAAGAATAAGTGCCCACAGAAGCAGCTCAAATATTAGATTCGGCAGAAGCAACACCGCCGGCAACACAAAGCACAGCTACGCAAAGTCCAGCCCCAGGGGCCACTCAAGAGACTAAGCCTCCTGAGGTTCCTGAGGAAAGATTTGCTTCTAAGCTTGAGGTTTTACTTAAACGTGAACAGCAAGCGATGGAGAGAGAGCGTCAAGCAAAGGAGATGGAAAGAGGTTTAGAGCCTAAGCTTTCCAGGATTAAAGAGTTCGAAGATGTAAGAGAGAGGAAAGATGTAAAGAAGGCCTTAGAGCTTCTTGGTCTCTCTTATGATGAACTAACTCAAGCCATGCTGAATGATGGTTCCGTCCCTCCTGAAGCCCAGGTGAGAAAGCTTGAAGAGAAGTTCGAGCAGTTCAAGACTGAGAAGCAAAAGGAAGATGAGGCAAGAGAGGCCCAGCTTAAGAAACATGCTGAAGAGAATGAGCAAAAGGTTATCGGCGAGTTTAAGGGCCAGATTAAACAATACATAAAAGACAATGCTCCAAGGTATGAACTCACAGCCTTTGAAGAGCAGCAAGATTTAGTGTTTGACGTTATAGATGAGCATTACAAAAGAACGATTGATCCAAGTACTGGTGCCGGAAAGATCATGTCCATCCAAGAAGCTGCAGACAAGGTGGAGCTCTTTCTTGAGCAAAAGGAAACGAAACGTAAGGAGCTAAGTAAGATCAAGACTATTTGGGGGATGTTACCTCCTCAGGCTCAGAAGCAAGTACAGAGCCAGGCAAGACAGAAGACGCTAACTAATTCACTAACCGCAAGTCCACCGGCTCCCATCAAGAAAGTTCCTATTTCTGATGAAGAAAGAGTTCAGCGTGCGATTGCATATGCTCGGGGTATACGCCCTGATTTGAGGTAATAAATGAGTAACATTACACCCTTTGTGGGAAGTTATGCTGAAGGTAATGGTTCAATAGCCAACGGGCCATTTGTACCAGCAACTAACGGCGTGCTTGGGATGCAGGAGATTTCCGGTATCTTGAAGCAGATTTATGACGGCCAGAAACTGGCTAAGCTTTACTATAAGAACAACCCTGCCTACGCGATGATGCGTAAAAAGGAAGACTTCTATGGTGAGACTTATCCGCTGCCCGTGATGCTAGAGACACCAACTGGTGTGTCTAACGTGTTCGCTAACGCTCAGCTGCCTAACCAATTGATCAACTCTGGTTCTGGTACTGCTGGTAACTTAGGTCCTGCTAAGTTCGTTAAGTTCATGCTCACTCGTGCGAGCCTTTACGGCGTGCATGTGATCGATCGCCAAGCGATGTTATCTGCATCTAACAACATCGGTTCATTTGTTAACGGACAGATGGCCCAGATGGACGCGATGATTCAGGCAACATCTAACCTGGCCGCTCAGCAGATGTATCGTTCTGGTTCTGGTTCTATCGGAACGCTCCTCACAATAGGTTCTGGTGCAACTACCAATGGTCTACTCACACTCACTAATCCAAGTGACGCGAGATACTTCACTGTTGGACAGATTGTATATGCGACTGATAAAGACCCGATCCAAGGTGCTACATCAGTCACTCAGCGTGCAGGCGTTGGTTATGTCGCAAGCATTAACCGCGCAGCTGGAACTGTGACTGTTGGTAACGCTGCTGCTGCGAATCCTGCAGTACCGCAAAGTCCTACGGCATGGGCTAATGGAGATTTCATTCAGATCTCTGGAACAAGCCCGCTCTTTGGTCCGACGATCAATTCGAATCTTCAGCCTGTAGCGCTCTCTGGCTTCGCGGCTTGGATTGGTTCATCGCAGACCATCAATAGCTCTGATGTGTTCTTTGGAGTTAACCGCTCCCAAGATAATTGGCGCTTGGCTGGTGGTTACTACGATGGATCGCAGAATGGTCAATCTGTTGAAGAGGCTCTCTACGATGCTTCTACTCAGTTGTTCATGGAGGGTGGATCTCCTAACATCGCATTCGTAGGCCCTAACGCTTACGCGGCTTTGCAGAAGTCACTCGCGGCCCGCAACATCTTTGAGACCGAGATCGAAGGTCCTCAGGATGAGAACGGTGTGGCGCATGTGTTCTTTAAAGGCATCAACATCCAAGGTGCAGGAAGTAACTTCACAGTAATTGCAGACAGAAACTGTCCGCCTTACTTGGCGTATCTCCTCACGATGGATGATTGGGCCCTTTACTCACTTAAGTCTTATCCTCACGTTGTGGATGATGATGGAATGAGTTTCTTACGGCAAACTAGTGCGGACGCCTTCGAGTTCCGTCTTGCAGGTTATGGTCAATTGGGATGCTCTGCTCCCGGCCACAGCATGTATGTGAAGTTATCGGTCTAATCTAACCCGCCCTTTGCTTGAGATACAGCAGAGGGCTTTATGAAGAGGTAATACATGGCAAGCACATACGGAACTCCAGTTCTTTTCACTAAGGAGAAGAACGTTTGGATTCTATCGGCTAGGATTACGTTCGGCACTAACGGTGCAGCCGCTCTTGACGTTTCTCAGAGCAAGGGCTTTTGCGCTGTTTGGCAGAATACTCCTACCTTCACCGCGGGCACGAACGGTTCATCTAGTTTGCTCGGATCTGTGAGCTCATTTGCAGGATTGTTCCCTGGAATGAATCTCACGATTGGTTCAAGCTTAGCGATCATCACATCAGCAACGATTGGGTCTATCTCTGTAGCGAATGCGGCCCTTGGCCAGTTCCCGGTTACAGCCGCGAACAACGCCCAGAGCGGATTCCCACAGTTCGATACCCCATAAGTGACTTTCGTGGCTGGATCGGCCGGCGGAGCTACTGGACAATACATCCTTCAATTAGGTCAACAAGCGGCCCAAAGGCTTGATACTTATGTGAAGGTGCTCCAGCTTCAGCATTCTTTTGATGAAACAACTGGCTCGGCTACTGGTGGAGTGCTGCAAAAGCAGTTAGCACCGAATGCTCCGAGTATGGTTTGGATTCAGAACAATACGAAGACCAGAACAATCCCAGCAACAGCTACTTCTGGCTCTACTGATGCATCGATCACGGTGCAGTTTGGTAACGGTTCAGGAAGTAACTTTACGGCTGGAGTTCCTACTCCTGGTGAAGCAGTTAGAATCGTAATGGTAATGGGTAACAGCACCGCTCCATAAAGGAGGCTCTCATGATTATGATGATGGATAAGAAGCGAATTGTTTCTCAGATCATGGGAGATCAAGAGGGGGAGAAGGAAACTTCTCCTCTTCATACTGTCATGCAAGAGTTCATTCAGTGTATTGAGACTGGTGATGCTGAAGGCTTGGCCGAGTGCTTTAAGTCTGCCCTGGCTCACTGTCAAGCAGCGCCAACTGAAGAATAAGGAGTGTCATGAGCACAAGTTCAGATGTTCCTCTTGGGGTACTAAGGCTTCAGTGTAAGCGAAGAGCGGACCTGGAGAACAATCCTTTCGTATCTGATCCTGAGTGGAACGACTACATTACAGCCAGCTATAAAGAGCTCTATGATAAGTTGGTCTCTGCTTACGGGAATGATTATTACGTAGCCGTTCCTTATTATTTCAACACAGGTAATGCACAGTTTTATCCACTGCCTGATGGTACGCCTGCGTTTCTGAATCAAGACAATACTCAAGCCGAGAAGTTTTATAAATTACTTGGCGTAGATCTTCAGTACTCTTCAAGCCCCACTGGTTGGATTTCACTTAGGCGCTTTGAGTTTATTGAGCGTAATAAGCTTGCGAATCCGAATACCGCGGTTAATTGGAATGGATACTCGAATCTCAGATACAGGATCGAAGGTGATAATCTATATCTAGTGCCTTCCCCACAGACTGGACAAGGAGCAAGGGCTTGGTATGTACCGGCTCCTACTAATCTACAGTTCACTTTAGTATGTTCCTGCTCCATGAATGCGAATGTGTTTAATCTTTCAGATACCACAGGGCTGACACCTGGAATGAACGCTTATGTGAACTCAATCGGCCAAAGCCTCACGGTGCAAGCCATTGGTTCAACCACTGTACAGGTAGTGGGAAGCATTTCCGTTAACTGTAATAATTCTCCCATTTCATTCTTTAATGATGCGCAGTCTTTTGATGGTATCTCGGGATGGGAAGAGTACGTGATTCTAAGCTCCGCTATTAAGGCCAAGGTTAAACAAGAAGACGATATTAGTGCTTTAGCTGCTCAACTTCTATCAGTCTCTCAGAATAGATGCAATGAGTGAGGGAAGAGACGCTGGCCAAGCTCAACATGTCTCTGATGTTTTAGGAATGCAGTCCTATGGTGGTGATGGTTTCGGTAACGGCGGTGGATGGTTTGGAGGGGATTGGTGAGTCAACTTCCTCAAAGCTCAGACCCAATTTTAACTAAGTGGAAATCTCAGCTTGATCCACTATTGGCGAATCAGCTGACTCAAGGAAGTCTACTTAAAGGGATTTCTCTTATTCAGGGTGATACTTCTGTGAACCATCTTTTACAACGTCAGCCCCTTGGTTGGATCATCGCGGACCAGAATGCAGCCTCTGATCTCTACAGAACATTTTGGGATAAGAACGTAATCATATTGAATGCTAGTCAACCCGTAACCATTAACTTGTGGGTGTTCTAATGCCAGATCCTGTAACACCAAACATGGGCTTAACGATTCCGATAGTGGGCACCACTGTTGGTCCAACGTACGCCCAGGAACTTAATAACAATCAATCAATCATTGACCAGCATGATCATTCTCCAGGGGCTGGAACTCCAGTGCCAGTTGCTGGGATAAACATAAATGCGAACCTTCCTTTTGGAGGATACAGCGCCACAGGACTCTTATCTGCCAAGTTCAATCCACAAGGCTCTCCACAGACAGGAGTGAACTCTATTTCTGTTGGCGGAGTGGATCTTTACTACACTGACTCGAATGGTAATCAGATAAGGATCACTCAGAGTGGAAGTGTGGCTGGAACTCCAGGCAGTATTGCAAACCTGGTTTCTCCTGCCAGCGCTTCATACTCAAGCATTACTAAGACCTTCACTTGGCAATCTGATGTTAACACTCCTGCTTATATGGACATGGCATCAGTGGTATTGAGGAACCTCACGGCCGGCGGTAGTGGATTAACCCTAGCTCCTCCTACCCTATCTGGTAACTACACACTGACTATGCCTTACGTTCCTCCTGTGAGTGCGTTCTTAGGGATTGATACAAGTGGGAACATCTCTACTATTGCTTCTCTCTCCCTTGGTATTGGTAGAACCATGATGCAAGCGGTGGGGCAAGTCGCTGCAACACCAGTTCCAGGAATGAGTACTCCAGCCACGCTACCAACATTCACCATAGGAAGCGCAACGGCTACGATCACTACCACTGGGCGGCCTGTGATTATCATGCCAACGCCTGGTGTGAACTCTTCTTCAACCTTTATCATCGCTGCATCCCATGTGCGTAACGATGTTTTCCCTAGGTTTGACTTCACTTACACCAGAGGATCAACATCCATCGCCACGTATAGAGTTGGCTTCAGCACTGCTACTCCGTTTGTTGGAGTTAACGGGACCAGTGATTTTACTATGGCCCTGAGCCCCAACGGTTATGCCTTTATCCCGCCGCCGTTCATGGATGTGATTGGAGCAGGCACTTATACCTATGGAATGAAGATTACTGATTCAACATTAGGATCTGCAACGTACACGATTCAAAACGTTTCGCTTGTGGCTTACGAACTCTGAGGGTGAATGGACGCGCAAGAGATAACGATAAACTTTCAGCAGGGCCTAGATCTAAAGACAGATCCTAATCAGATCCCTGCTGGTAAATTTCAAGCACTGAACAACACAGTGTTTGATAAGATCGGGCGTCTTACCAAGAGAGCGGGCTTCCCACAGATCACGGCACTGCCTGATAGCTCATCTTCGTTCGTCACTACGTTTAATGATAATCTCACAGCTATTGGTAAGGACATTAAAGCCTTTGCTCAAGGTCCAGAGTCTTGGGTGAGGGTGCAGAGCTTCGAACCCGTGCAGGTCTCAGCTACATCTTTAGTCAGGAATAATAACAACCAAACACAGTGTGATGTTGCGATCTCTAGCACCTCACTTGCCTGTGTGGTGTACACTGATTCTATATCTTCAGCGTCAACGACAATTAACAATTACAAGTTTGCTCTCTATGATCTTGAGACAAGCCAAGCTTTCATTAAGCCCACACAGATCTCTACAACGTTTGGTTCTAACCTCTTTGCCCCAAGGGTGTTTAACCTATATCCATATTTCATCTTAGTATTTGATGGCTCTACCGGTTCTACATCTCATCTTCAATATCAGGTAATAAGCCAGCTTTCCCTTTCAACTATCGGCTCAGCCACTGATGTTTCTACAAGCTATGCTCCTCAAGCAAGGGGAGCAATGGATGGTGTTGTTGCCGGGAACTCTCTTTACCTCTCTTGGAATGGTGCTTCTAATAGTGGGATTAAGTCTAGAACTCTTGATTCGTTTCTCAATCTTGGCTTAGAGATCGTAATTGGCTCGAGCTCCCAGGTGCAAAACGTAAGTGTGTGCGCTGATACTTCTGGTAATTCGCCGATTATCTGGACCACATACGGAATCGGTGGGGCTGGGTCACAGCTTACAGTCAACACTGTAGCAACAAACGGGTACGCAACTTACTTCTCAGCTGCGACTCTTACATCGAACACTTTTATTAAAAACATCGCTACCTTCGCGATCGACAATAAGCTCACGGCCTACTATGAAGTAGGAAACACATATACATATAGCTCTGGGACCTCGACTAACTTCATCAATAGAAGAACAGTTAGCGTATCTTCAGTGACTCTTGGAACAGAGACTGTGTTCATGAGATCAGTGGGGCTGGCCAGTAAGGCCTTCATGATTGGCTCTCAGGGCTATGTCATGGGAGCGTATAGCTCACCTCTTCAGCCCACTTACTTCCTAGTCAATGGTTCAGCGTCTATACTTTCTCGAATCGCTTATTCCAATGGTGGAGGGTATGTAACAACTGGTCTTCCTCAAGGATCAATTGTTGGTAACACTGCCTATATCGGTTACTTGTTTAAAGACCTAGTACAGTCTGTGAACAAGGGTACTGCTATAGGTTCCACAACTCCATCGGCCCAGGTTTACGCACAGACTGGGGTTAATCTAGTTAACTTCGCCTTTACCTCCCAAGGTCTTACCACCTCAGAGACGGCTGGAAACCTACATCTCTCAGGTGGGTTTTTATCGCAATATGATGGAACACAGATTGTAGAAAACAATTTCCATTTATACCCTGATAATGTTGTTGCTTCAGTGACGTTAGCTGGGGGCTCTGTTGCGCTGGGAACGTATTATTACAAAGCTACGTATGAGTGGCAGGATAATGCTGGAAACCTGTATCGTTCTGCTGATTCTATTGCTGTTGCAGGCGTTGTTAGTTCTAACAACAGCTCTATTACCGTCTATGTTCCAACACTGAGATTAACTGCTAAGAGTTTAAACCCGGTGAAGATCGTGCTCTATAGATGGAGCACCAACCAGCAAAACTATTATCAGGTGACTAGTATCTCTAATCCTGTGATTAACACCATGATTTCAGATAACATCACATATGTAGATGCTCAGAGTGATGCTCAGATCATAGGTAATAACTTGCTTTATACAACAGGAGGCGTGGTCTCAAACGATGGCCCACATCCACTGACTTCAATCACTCAGTTTGATACTAGGCTTTGGGGCATAGACGCTGAAGATCAGAACGTGGATCGTTTCTCCAAACAGCTGATTCAATCTGTCCCTGTTGAGATGAGTGATCTCTTCACTTACTTTGTTGCTCCAAACACTGGTGCTCAAGGCTCTACTGGGCCAATGAAGTGCCAGTTCCCGATGGATGATAAGCTTATTGTGTTTAAAGAAAACGCAATCTACTACATCAACGGAGCAGGACCAGATAACACTGGGGCTAATAACCAATACTCAAGACCCATCTTCATCACTGGAACTGTGGGCTGTGCGAATCCCAACAGCCTTGTGCTTATCCCTCAAGGGGTAGTGTTTCAGAGTGATAAGGGCCTCTGGCTCTTAGGAAGAGATCTCTCCACTACTTACATCGGTAAGGATGTTGAGACCTTCAATGACTTCACAGTGACTTCTGCTGTTGTAGTTCCTGGAACGAATCAAGTCAGGTTCACGCTCAACAACAACACTGTGCTGATGTATGACTACTTCGTAGGGCAGTGGGCAACGTTTTCTAACCTTGCTGCGATATCTAGCTGCCTTTATCAAAATAAGCACACATACGTTGATCAGTATGGAAGAGTGTTTCAAGAGGCTCCGAACTCTTATCTTGATGGCTCAAGACCAACACTCATGTCCTTTACCACGGGATGGCTACAGCCCGGGTCTTTACAGTCTTATATGAGGGCTTACGCTGTGTACTTGCTGGGTGAGTACCACACTCCACATCGGCTAACGATGGGCATCGCGTATGATTATGATCCAAGCATTGTGCAACTAGCTTCGCTGATTCCTTCTAACTATTCTGGTCCTTGGGGAGATGATTCCACCTGGGGCACAATCTCTCTTTGGGGAGGCTCGACAAGGCGTGAGCAGTGGCAAGTGAATATCAAGAATCAACAGTGCCAAGCTTTGCAGATAACTTTAAATGAGTACTATGATTCCAGTGTCGGCGCTTCGCCTGGTGCTGGGCTTACGATCTCTGGACTTAAATTGTTATGTGGAATGAAGAGCACTTGGCCCAAGAATCTGGGTGTTAGACAAAAACAGGGGTAATTATGAGTCATGTAATGATGCACAAGAAACTTGCCAACGCTCTGATGGAACACGCGATGCAGCCGGTGAGTCCTCAACAAGTTCAACACTTCGCCGGCGGTGGTCTTGCTGGAGCCTTAGGTGTGGGAAACAGTTTCGATGCTCAAGGGCCAGACATGGCCAACCAGCATCTGACTCCACAGGTACAGCAACAGTATGGGCAACAGCAGGATGTGTACAAACAACAACAAGGGCTCGCTCAACAACTCCAGCAACAGACGATGGGACAAGGCCCGGCCCAGCAGTTAGTTGCCCAACAAGGAGCCAATGCCGTTGATCAGCAAGCAGCCCTTATGGCAGGACAGAGGGGAGCTAGTCAGAATGCAGGGTTAGTTGCTAGACAAGCTGCTCAGGCAGGAACGGGACTTCAGCAACAAGCAATGAACACTCAAGCGGGCCTTGCGATGCGGTCTCAAGGAGCTCTTGGAGCACAACAAGCACAGATGGCAAGCCAAGCACTTCAAGCTCAGGGGATTCTACAAGGTGCAATCTCAGCGCAGAACGCTAATAATCTTGCAGCCCAAGGCATTAACGCTCAGATTGCCGGTCAAAATGCTCAAGCCAATCAAGGTATCTTGGGTGGTATTATGCAGGGTCTTTCTGGTGCAGGAGCAGCATCGGCGCTTAAAGGTATCTTCGCTCATGGTGGTGAGGTTCCTCAAAAGTTCGCCGGCGGAGGAATGGCCATGTTCACTCAGCCAGCTATTCCTAATCTTGGACTGCAGGCTAACGCTAAGGCCTTACAGCAAGGCTTTGCAACAATGATGGATCCCTTTGAACAAGGTGAACCGTCTCCCATGGAGCCCGCTGCACCAATCGGCGCTCCGCCAACTGCTCCCAGTCAGTTTGACTCCCCGAATGCTCTTCCTGTAAGTCAGCTTCAAGAGGGCAATGCTCCAAGAGGATTTCAAACGATTAGTCCAAATATCTTTCAACAAGGGGGCCCAGTTCCTGGCCAAGCAAGAGCTCCTGGAGATAATGAGAAAAACGATATCGTGCCGGCGATGCTTTCTCCTGGTGAGATTGTTCTGCCCCGTTCAGTAACTCAAGGCGGGAACGTTGAAGCCAAGGCGATCGAGTTCTTGAGGCATCTAAAAAGCAACAAGCCCCGCGGGTATGGTGGAGTTTTAGAGGCCAGAAAAATGGCGCGTGGAGGTAAAGCATAATGTTTCCCAAGCATTATACATTAAAGAAAGATCATGAAGATCATTTCGAGGTCCACGACTCTCGCGACGGCAAGAGTTTTAAGATTGCTAAAAAGGGTCTTCATCCTGCCAATGAGCTTAAAATTCTCCGTCACGTTAAGAAATATGCTGATGGTGGAGAGGTAGATACAGATGCTCTCGGGATGAGCAATCCTGCCTCTCGAATGATCAGGAGAGAAGAGAAAATGGATATGGATGTGCCATCAAGCGGTGATGATATGCCCGCATTTGAGAGAGCGATTAGAAAGCAAAACGGAGAGCCAGAGCCTGTTGCTCAGCAAGTCACAGAATCTGCTCCTGTGGTGGAGGCTCCGCCGGCCGCTCCGATGCCTACACCTCAATCTGCTCCTCAGATTCAAGGGCCGCAAGCTATCCAAGATAAATCCATGCAAGGGTTTCCGACTGTTGGCTCTCTCAACAGCATGCAGGGACAGTATGAGAAAGCAGTTAAGTCTGGACTAACAGGACAGCAGGAACAAAACCAGCAGATTGCTGATCTTTACGGCCCAAAGATAAACGCGATGGAGCAGGCCAGCCAGCATTATCAAAATGCTATGCAGAAGTTCCAGCAGCAGGCTGAAAGCATGGCTAATGACATTGCCAGCTTCAAGGTAGATCCCCAGCGATTTTGGAATAACCAGAGCACTGGATCTAAGTTCGCAACAGCTCTTTCCGTTATTCTTGGTGGTCTTGGAGCAGGACTTCAGGGAACTACGCATAATGCAGGAATGGAAGTGCTTCAAAAGAGCATTGATCGGGACATTGAATCCCAGAGGATGGACCTTGGTAAGAAGCAAACCCTTCTTTCTGATAACTTCAAGGCCCAGGGAAATTTGGCCGCGGCTGAATCTGCAACTCGTGCTCAATATGAGGCGATTTTCCAGGGGCAGCTTGCTCAGTTAGTGGCTAAGACTAATAATCCGATGCTTGCGGCTCAGGCCCAGCAGACTATTTTAGATTCTCGAATGAAGATGATGCAGTACTTGCAGCCAGTAGCGCAGAACCAAATGACGATGCAGCTGAGGGCTTCGCTCCAGCAGGCCGCTCAGACCGGTGGAAAGATAAACGCTAATCCTGAGGAATACATTCCAATGATTGTTCCTGAGGCTCATCAGAAAGAGGCTTTCGCAGAAGTGAAGCGTGCCCGTGATACTCAGCACGGTATGCAATTCGCTATGCAAGCATTTGACGATATGGTGAACCAAGTGAAGAGTGTGAAAACTCTTGGGGGCCTGATTCAGCCAGAAGCAAGAACAAGACTAGAATCTTCTATCCTTCCCACAGTTCAAGACCTTGAGGGATCGGTGAGACAGACTGCGATGGACTACGCCAAGAAAGCATACGTCCCCACCCTTGATGATGTGACCTTTGGGCGCGTGGCCGGCAAACGAAAGGCCTTAGAGGAGTACTTCAAGAGTAAGTCTGCTGCTCCTGTGTTTGAAGGCTTCGCGCATGTTCCACTCACTTCATTTGCGGGCACGGCCCCTGTTCCTTCGCAGCACCAGTTTGAGGGGAAAACAGCCACTGGTCCTGGTGGGCAAAGAATTATCATGCAAAATGGCCAGTGGGTTCCTGTTGGGAAAGGCAGATAGTGGAAGATTCCGGGGGCTCGGGAAATCCGACAATAGATAATTTCAAGAGCAAGATTGCAAAGCTTGATGCCGATCCCAATGGCATTCTTCAGCAGCTTACGGGTACGGCTCAGTTCCGTGATACTGGAAGACAATCCTCTGGTCCTGGTGAGGCTATTGACTCTATCATTGGAGCACCAGCAAGACTTCTCGTTGATGAAGCGATTAAGGGGAGAATCCCGTTCCCGTCCTTAATGAAGGTCTTTAATCAAATTGGTGCAGATCCAGAGTTGGCTCCAACTGGTAAGCAGATCGTAGCTCAGCTAACAGATTACACAGATATCCAAGATCTCTTGGGCCGTGCTTTAGATATGGGACTACAGATGCCAGGCACTGAGTTCATTACTCCTGGTGTGATTGGTGAGATCAGAGGCGTTAAGCATCTTGGGAAAGTCGCAGATGCCGTTGAAGCGTTTGCGGCTAAGGCTAAGCAAGCCCCGAGTCTTGAGACTAAGATCGCACAAGTGCACGGGACCTCTGGCAAGCAGTTGAATGCCATGCCTGAGTTAATCAAAAACGCCAAAGAAGAAATGTTAATAAAGAGACATGGGGAGGCGGCTAAGTCTGGTCTTGGTTCCAGAGGTAAGGGGATCGACTTAGAACAAGAGCGGTTGGCCACGGAGCAAAATAAGGGACGCTTCTGGCATGATGAAAATGATCATTCTTTTACCGATGAGGCTAAGAAATTGTTAGATGGTTTGGCTAATCGCCACAGAGAAAATGAACAGTCTATGAT
>VFSW01004118.1_pt1 | contig 21676 bp, 20 predicted proteins | sample 5358111 | NCBI WGS metagenome assembly VFSW01 (sample SAMN11554181, study PRJNA540505) | mine drainage metagenome | isolation source: sediment from site ElyBrook_90M | place: USA: Ely Copper Mine, Vershire, VT | collected 2017 | reverse complement strand
TCTTCTATCCCACATCGGCTACGCGACAGCGGCCGAGGGGCGGAAACTCCAGTCCACCAGGGGGCGCTCATGACCGTCACGCGTGACGGCCATGGGCGTGTGAAGACCACAGACGCTCACTTGAAGACTGGCCCTGACGGTTCGAGCGGCGATCTGGTGACTAGCAACCAGTATCAGGCTACAGGCGAGCCGACGAGCATTGCGCAGACGTTCCCAGGGGGAGGAACAGCTCGCTTGATGACATATGACTCGCTCGGTCGAATGGTGACCAACGTGGAGCCCAACGTGGGCACGTGGAACTACGCCTACGATGCGGAGGGCCGCCTCGTAGGCACGAGCGACGCGCGCGGTTGTGGCGAGAATCTGTTCTACGATCTCGGAGGACGAATTCTCGCCGCCGACTACTCGCCGTGCAGCCCGTCGCAGCCCGTCTACTCGCCGCCAAGCGTCACGCCCGCCAGCTTCCCCTACCCCGGTGCCGAAGAGAGCTACGCCTACGACCCGATGAGCGGATTTCCCACGCAGCAGGTGGATCGCGGTCGCTTCCAAGTGCTCGAGTACGACGCAGCGGGGCGCCTCGACAAGATAACGCGGCGGATGGCGCTCCCCGCGTCCGCCCCAGCTGCGTACGGCGCATCGCACGTCCTGACTCTCGACCAGCACACCGTCGACGATCAGCCGACCCAGTGGAGCCTCCACGGGCTCGCGCTCACCGGCGGCGCGACGGCGACCCAGACGACGACGTACGCAATCGATGGGAGGGTAGCCACGATCGCGGCGGCCCCTGTTTCGGGAACTCTTGCCTCGAGCATCACGTATGACCCAGCGGGCCGAATGCGCAGCGCCGCATACGGTGAGGTTGGGCAGTCATCGTTCAGAGCTACGATAAGCCCGGTTCACGCGACGTATGGTTACGACAACAACGGCGCACTCACGTCCTACGCGCTGACTCAGAATAGCCTCAATCGCGGAACACACCGACGGGAATTACGCACCCTCACCAATACGAGCCTAGTGCTCGACATGGTCGGCAACCCAGTGGCGTCCAAGGACACGGCCACTATGTGGCCGCCCGGAGCGCGCGCCGAAAATCAGACGTATTCCTATTCCGACGACTACCGGTTGCGGAACGTCTCGAGCGCCACGGCGAACGGATCGCCGGACACATGGGTCAACCCGTACGCATACGAGCAGACCATCGGCAGCGCACTCTATCCGCAACCGACGCCCGAAGCGGATCGATTCACGCAGCTCACCCTGGCGTACGACTGGCGCGGCAACGTCAAGACGTCCGCCGACCAGCCCGGGGCCGGAGACTTCTTCGATCGCTCTCTCGGCAACGTCGTGTTGGCCCCCGGGACGGACCGGATCGCGCACGCATCCCCGCCAGGATACCATCTACTCGAAGACAACCTCGTTGCGACGTACGACGGGGCAGGCAACCTTACCGAGATCAATGTTACGAAGGGCACTCGGCGCGGGTTCGGCGTGCACCCCGTGCTACCCCGTACGGTTTACACCTACGGATGGGACGAACTCGGCAACCTGGCCAGCGCCGAGCGATCGGGGCCCAATGGCGAGGTCAAGGAGACCTATTCGTATTCCAGTGGCGGTGAGCGAACGTCCATCGAGCGCACGATAGACGGGGGGGAGCCCGCCTACACGGTCACGGTGTTCGACTCGCTCGTACTGAAGGACGCCTCGTTCGGCGATGACTACCAGGACGACCTATCGACGGAGCAAGTCTATTTCGCAGGGGGGCTCGCACGCCTGTTCAACGACCCGACCGGAACGATGCCCGCAGGCGAGCCGGGGCCGACTGGCGGCGTCGCAGGCAACCACACGTTCCTCAACTTGCGCGATCCCCGCAACTCCAGCGCCTTCGTCGTGGACCAAGGAACCGGCGACGCGGTCGAGCGCACCGCCTACATGCCTTACGGCGCGCTGGACAGCGACTATCGGGATCCAGCCTGGTTGTCGCCGCGCGAGGACGACAAGTTTGGAGGACACTGGGACAATGCCGAGGTGGGATTGGTCTACGTCGGAAAGCGCTACTACTCGCCGCAGCTCGGACGATTCATCAGTCCTGATCCATTGACAATTCATGGTCTAGCGGGAGACTCGAATCCGTATGAATACGCCAACGGCAATCCTGTTCGATACACCGACCCGACGGGACTCGATGCGATCGATCCGTCGTCTATCGATTGGAGTAACGCCATCACGTTCCCAGATGACCCCATCACGGGCTGGAACTCCCTGGCCGGCCCACCCACAACAAGCGATGTCGGCGGTACTTCCTCGCCGGACACAACGCCACCTCCGGCTCCGCCTCCGCCTCCTGAGGCAACGCCTCCTCAGCCCAGCCCACCTCCGCCAGTGACGATTCCGGCGGGAAATCTTCCTTCGGTGCCCGATATAATACCGTGGTATTACTATCTAAATTACGTCGATCCGAGCGGTCTCGTGTATGCGACTTACAAGAATGCATCACGCGCACTTGACTCAACCGCGCCGACCGACCAGAGAGTCGGTTCCGGGATTCTGGCCGTAGCCGCCGTCCTCCCAGTAGATGACCTAGAGGTGGAACTCCTCACAACTGTGGAGGTGACACCCGCGGTGCCAGCGGTCGTCGCGCCGTCTGTGGCCGCAGACGGGGCCACCGCGATGGACACGGCGATGATCCGCTTCACGCAAAATAAAGTGAAAGGGACATTCTCGGATGGCACCCCGCTACAAGCCACGGTCGACGCGTTGAAGGGGCCGGGGGGCGATGCCGTGGCCGCGTCCATTTCGCCCATCCGCATCTTCGAGGACGCGAACGGAGTCCTCAAGACGCTCGATAACCGCCGCCTGCTAACCTTCTCGGAGGCGGGGCGCCAGGTTCCTTTCGTATGGGCAACGCCCGCCGAGGTGGCGGCCGAGTCTTGGAAGTTCACCGCGACACCGCAACAGATAGGTGGATGGTTTATCCGCGTGAAGCCATGAGAGAACTACACGAGCAAGTGGCGGAGATTCAAACCCGGGCCGACTTCGTGGCCTTCATCGAGGCGCTTCGAGCGGATCTCAGGGCGAACCCAACGAAGTGGGAGAACGTAACGCTGGAGTCCTTTCTTGCTGCCCTCGCGAGTTGGACCGAGGACATGGATGGCTACTACCAAAACCACGGTAGGGAGGTTCCGCAGAAACCGACCTGGCGAACGTTCGGCGAAATGCTAGCGGCGGCGCGCGTCTATGAATGACCGTGTCCCGCTGCTTATCTCGCGTCGTGTGCTTCTTCATCGAAGGCCCGGACTCCTTGACGGCGGATACGTGGCGCTCTCATGCCAGCAGGCGTGCCCGTCCTATGTGGTCTTCGGTGTTGTGTTGTGAGGAGGAGGCATTGCCCGATGGACGCTGGATTCGTCACCGAAGATGTGAGTGAGTCCGCTGACCTTACCAAGAGCATGTCAACCGAAGACGTGACCGGGCGTAGGTCAGTGTGGATACACTTGATACCAGCAAACCAGAATCTGTCACGGAAGTGGCCAGCGTTCACATCGAGGTCATCAGGGTGACTAGGGGTACGATGCTTCTCATGGTTGCCTGCGCGACGGCGTGCGGGAGCAATGCACAGAAGACCGGCGAGGACAACCGAGTCGCCGAATGCGTACAGTACCAATCCGCCTTCGATGCGTGTTTTCATCGAGACTCGGGCTTCGCCAGTCAGCCTGCGATGATCCCCAAGACGGGGGCCGACCGGTCGCGCCTCCGGCAAATCTGCTCCGAGAACCTCCAACGGTTGAAGACCGCATGCCACTAGTAGGCCGATTTGCGAGCGTCCCATGAGAGGGCAGTGGACCGGCATGACCAAGTGTGCGGCGCTGGTGTGGGGGATGGCCGTCGCCGCATGCTCAGGAGGCGGCAACTCTGCCACGCCTTCTCCACTCTGCATCAGCGCACCGTACGGCGGTCAATGCACCGGTTGTCTCCAGAGTCTTTGCTCGTCCCAGCTCAGTACTTTCAGTGGCGCGTGCGGAGTCTACTTGGCTTGCGCGTGCCCCGGTGGAACCTTCAACGATGTCGCTAGCCAAGCGAACTCATGTCAGGCCCAGCTGGCCGGGAACACCTGCTCCGACGCCGACATGGCGTTCGCTGGCTGCTTGATATCTCGATGCTCCAACGAGTGCAGTACCGTCGCGGACGGCGGGGCCCGCGGTGGCGGCGGCACGGGAGAGACTGCGTTCTCATGTTACCTCGCCGTAGACATGACCTGCAACGAGTACCAGCTCGTCCCAAGCGCGGTCGCAAGCATGACCCAGATGTGCGTCCAGAGCGGCGGAGCCGGCGGCACGCTCTGTCCGACTGCGGCGCTGCAAGGCTGCTGCAAGACCGGGAGCACGGCCGTCTGCTACTACGCCGCGGCCAGCGCCTCGGCGGGTCAAATGGCGTGCGTCCAAGACGGAGGGATTTGGTCCGCCTCGCCCTGACGGCGTGGCGTGAACGTTGCGGCAGTGGCTACGGCACCCGGGCGCAGCGCACTCCCATGCTGGACGAGCGCATGTCCGTTGTGTACCCGAGCGGGTCAGACGGCACGAGATAGGTCTCTGCGGTCGAAGCGTAGTCTCCACCCCGCGCTACGTGAGCGCTGGTCGGCGTCAGGGACGCGCAATCTGCGCACGGGTCCACGTAGTTCGACAAGTAGTCGATACCCCATTCCCCCACGTTCCCCGCCAAGTCGATCTGACCCCAACGGCCCGCGCCCAAGAACGCCGTGCCCACGGGTGCGACCGAGCAATTGCCCGAATTGCAATTGTAGATCGCATACTGATTGGCCGCACCGGGGTCCGCTGATCCCCACGGGTACAGACGCTGTTCGCTTCCACCCGCTTCTGCGAGTTCCGCTTCGGCGTTGCTGGGAAGGAACCCGCCATCCCAGATACAGAAGGCATACGCTTCGGCCCAGACCACGCAGTTGATCGGCAGCGCCTCGTTCGGTCCCGCGAGAGACGTCCAAGTCGCGCTCTGGGTATTGCAGGCGAGGTTCGCGTCCGTTGGGGCCACATTCGCGTTGTCGGCTGTCGACCATCCTGGTTCGTACAGGGGGCTTCCATTGGCTCCGACGAGGCCCATGCCGCCGTTCAGGTGCGAGTGCTTCCCCGTGCCTGCTGCTGGGGTCCAGCCGTTGCCCCAAGCGGCCACGAACTGCCGGAAACGACCGACCGTGACTTCGTACTTGTCGAGCCGAAAGCCGCTGATGGTCGCCGGATTCGCCATATCTGTCGGGCCGCCGTCGGCGCCCTGCACCACTACCCAGTCATTGCCCGCCCATGCGAGGTCGTACATTCGGTCGAACGTCCCGCCGGATACCTCGATGGTGGTGCAGCAGCTCTCGGTGCCCATACCGGCCGGGCATGTGGTCATCCCGGGGCCCCCGGCGGCGCAGCTCGCCCCAGTCGTCGTCGAGCCCACGCACGCGCCTCCGCTGCACGCGCCTGTGGCGCATGGCCAAGCACTGCTCCACTGGCCGCTCGAACCGCACGTCTGGACGGCCGTCGTTCCCGAGCACTGCTGCGAGCCCGGCGCGCATACCGCAGCGTCACCTCCACTACTCCCAGCCCCCGAGCTGCTCCCGCTACTCGATCCGGAGCTACTGCCGCCGCTGGATCCGGAACTGCTGCCGCTGTTGCTACCCGAGCCGCTGCTCGATCCGGAGCTGCTCGCACCCGACGAGGATGAAGCCGTGCTGTCTACCGCTCCAGCATCGGCCACGGTGTTGTCGGTAACGCCGCCGCAGCTCGCCGCGACCGTGGCGGCGAGGGCCGGGGCGCCAAGTCCGAGGTACATGCGGCGCATTGTGAGAGGGGATCGTACCTCACCCCGCCGCGGACGCGAGGCAGAGCGGCGTAGTTGAGCCAATGGTGGCAGCGGTTTCAGATGAGACGGTCACTCCGTTCCTCCCCGTGCTGGTCCGAACGTCGTCCGTCCGACACTCGCGCAACTCATTGACTTGACGTGGGTAACGCCCGCTCGAAAATCCCCGTGTTGGCGCTTCGATTCTGCGCCCTCGGTGCCGGCCATGCTCAGGCGACGAGCAGTCAACGGGCAATCCTTCGGGTCGACACCCGTTCCGCGACGAACGCGTGCTGCGCCAAGATTGGAATGAAGAAGTACAGCGCGCAAAACACCGCGGCGGCATCGGGCGTGAACCCCATGTCGCGCATGATCGCGCCCTGAAGCCCTGCCGAGTTCAGGACGAGCCCCTTGGACCGGAGCATCTCGCGCTCCACGGCGAGTGCGAGTCGAACGCTCTTGCCGTTTCCCCGACCGTGGCGCTTCGCGAGGCGCAGGGCATGCGGCACGCGCTCGTCGGGGCCGAGGACCGGGCGACCGAAGCCGGCGATCCGCCGCCCGGCATGGAGCACGCCCCCGACGAACACCTCGATCGGGGCGCCCGATCCCGCCGCCGCCTGAACCTCGTCCAGAAAGCGCATGAAAGCGGCCACCGGCTCGATGGTGATGTTGGGCGTGAAGAGCGCCGCGATGCCTCCGATCACCGATCGCGCGAGGGGCCCGTCGCGCGCCGCGATTCGGCGAGCGACGGCCAGCGGCCAGATGTGCGGATCCAGTAGCTGGGTGTTGACGCCGAGATGCTCGAGCAGTCGCGCATCGCGGGCGGAGAGTTCGAGCCCTGCGATGGACCAAGCCGCCACCTGAAAGAAGCTTCGTCGGCCGACGATCTCGCCAAACAGCAGCTTGCCCCGGATCTCGTGGTCGCTGATGTCCGGGCGTACGCGGGCAAGCTCCGGCTCGAAGACCAGCCGAGCTTCCAGGCGAGCGGGCCGCCGCGCGACGGTCCCGCTCCCGCCGGCAAGGAGCCTCTCGAGTGCTGGCTTCAGTCGCTCAAGCGCGGACATGCCTTCCGCCACCGTCGCAGGCCCCAGCGATGCGATGACAGCCGCCAGCACTTCCGCGGAAGAGGCGCCCGTAGCTAGGGCAAGGCGCGCGTTCTCGAGCGCGTCACGATCCCGCGGTCCTTGCTTTCGCGATGCTGCGCGAGCGGCACGCCTGCGTGTCCCCATGTCTCGCTAGTTCGCCGCTGGATCCGCGGTCTCGGGGACCATCCGCAACGGCAGGAAGAGGCGCGCGGTCGTCCCCACGCCGCGCTCCGACTCGACGACGATCTCGCCCCCTTCGCGCCGCAATCGCTCGGAGAGAACTGCGAGGCTCGACGCCCGCGCGCGCCCGTCGCCCTGACGGATGACCGGGTCGAGCACCCGTGCACACTCGTCGGCCCCCATGCCGACGCCGTTGTCGATCACTTCGACGATTGCGGCTGAGACTCGCGGCTCCACGCGCACGACGATCACGCCCCGCGCCTCGCTGTCGCGGACGGCATGCAATGCGTTGGTCAGGAGCGCCGAGAGGGCCTGCACGACCAGGGATCGGGAAACCGCGCACCGGCCGCCACTCTCGCGCGGCAGCTCGACGCAGAGGGTGGCAACCCGTTCGATGACAATCCTCACAAGCTGCGTGACTTCAGACACCACCGTCACGAGATCGCACGGATCCTCGACCGCACGCTCGCCAACCAAGGCCCGCACGGTGCCGACCGCGCTGGACGCCTCTCGCAGCGCAATCGTGAGATCGTTGAAGCTCGCCGCGAGCGTGGTGCTGGTGGGTGCAGAAGCCCTCATGGCGACCACACGCTGCGCCTCAGAGTCCGGAAGCTCGCGGCGCAAGGCGGCCTCCCGGGCATACTCGTCAGCGAGCCCGGTGATGGCTCCCATCGCGGTGCGCAGCACCTCCACGTTGAGCGCTGCCACGGCCAGCGGACTCGCAAGCCGGTAGGACACCGATGCGGCCAGCAGCTCGATTGCCCGCGCATCCGCCTCGGGCTCTGTAGGGTGCGTGTCGCGCCCAACCGCGCGCAGGCGCGCGCTCTCGACGGCTACCAGGAGGGCCTCAGCCGTGGCGGCGCCGACTCGCACGACCTCATCGACGCCAACCGCCAGCGCGCGGTGGGCGTCTCGATGGCTGCTGACGATCGCCACGACAGGACCTCGGGCCCGAGCCGCCTGGACAGCGGGTGCCAGCCCCGCCAGCGGGACCACCAAGAACCGGACCCCTGGCGGCGGACTGATCCCCCAGGCGCATCGCTCCGGCGTCTCGAGCGCCGCCCACAGCACGCTGACGTCGCCGTGGCTCACCGTCACGAGTGTACGACATCCTTGCGCAGTCGGTTAGCGCGCCGAGGTCTCGCCGGCGAAATGGCGGATGGTCGCAGCGCGCGATTCCGCGGTGAACGACTCGCTGGGATCGATCCGGATGTCCAGGATGGTAGGACGTGTCGATGACGCGAAGCGCTGAAGCGAGCGCCGCTCCAGCTGATCGGGATGCTCCAACGTCACACCAAGTGCGCCAAATCCCTTCGCGACCGCAGCAAGGTCTGCGAGGTGCGAGGGCATCGACGGCGGCAGCCTCCCGTACACGGAGCGAAAGCCCTGCTCAATCATGTTCCAGCGGCCATCGTTGAACACGGCGAAGATGACGCCGATCTGGCTCTCGACGCAGGTGAGGATCTCGCCAGCGTGCATCGCAAGACCACCGTCCCCACAGATTGCAATCACCGTGGCCTCGGGACGGGCGACCTTGAATCCGATGGCGGCGCCAATCCCACTGCCCATCGAGCCGAACCCCATGAATGCGTGGAAGCGCGACGGGCCATCGATGCGCAGGTAGTGCAACGCCATAGTCAGGTGCTCCCCGATGTCGGAGCACCACACCGCCTGAGGGAAGGCGTCGCTCAGCGCCGACAGCACGCGCTGCGGCTTGAGTGGGACGTTGTCGGACAGCGCCAGCTCGGCGCGAGCGGACCTGCACCCGGCCACCCGACGTGCGGGAGGAGCGACATCGGAGGGCAACGCGTCGAGAATCTCCTGCAGCGCGCACCGCGCGTCGCCGACGATCCCGACGGTGAGCGGCAGGTTACGCCCAAGCAGAAGAGGGTCCCGATCGATCTGGATCGTCTCCGCTGTCCCGCCGATGGGTAGCCGCCAGCCGTTGGTTGCGAGGTCCCCGAGGCGCGAACCCACGATGCACACGACGTCGGCAGGTTCGGTGAGGTACTCGGACACCGAAGGGTGTTGACCCACGCCCACCAGACCCAGGTACAGGGGGTGCGCCTCGGGAAACACACCCTTGGCATGGCCGGTCGCGACCACGGGCAACGACAGACGTTTGGCGAGGGCGAGTGCCTCGCCGGCGGCGCCGCGTGCACCGTTACCCAGCAGCAGCAGGGGACGACGTGCGGCACCGAGTAGCTTGGCGGCTCGCTGGCAAGCCGCAGCGCTCGGAGCGGCTGGCGAATGGTTGCTGGAGGCCAGGCTGGACACGGAGCTTGCGCAACGGCGACTGCCGACGTCCAACGGAACGCCCACGTAGACCGGGCCCGGACGTTCGCCCGTGGCAAGCTGCCAGGCTCGCTCCGCAGTGGCTACCGCTGCTTCCGGTGAGAGCAAGGTCGTGGCCCACCGCGCCATGGATCGCACCATGCTCAGGGTGTCCAGCCCTGCGGGGGATCCATCCTGGAGCGCTCCACGTGCCACGGCGGTCGAAGCCACATCGCCGGCGATGAAGATGACAGGAAGCCCCTCGAGGGCGGCCGCTGCCATGCCCGTGATGGCGTTGGTGAGTCCGGGCCCGGAAGTCGTCACCACGAGCGCGGGCATCCCCGTGGCTCTCGCGTAGCCGCTGGCCGCGAAACCCGCCATGGCCTCGTGGCGGGTGGCAATGAAGGTGATCTCGGGCACTTCGAGGAGTGCGTCGAACACGGGGCTCGCCGCGCCTCCAGGGATCCCGAAGGCGACTCGGACGCCGTGGCCGGCGAGCGCCCTCAGGAAGGTGACGGCGGCGGTGGGCTCGAGGCGCGGGCGCGGCGAGACCTGGGGAAAACGCTCGAGGACGACTTCATTCACGGGCAGAACCTGGGGTCGCGCGCTTCTACGGCGCACCACGCGCCGCCACTAAGGGCGTGACGAGACGGCGCGCAGCGTAGTGACGTTCAGCGCGGACGCCACCGGATGTGGAGCCGTCCGCTGAATGGGGTGTCCAGGTCCGGCTCGACCGTTCCCTCGACCCCACAGGCGGCAAGCAACCCCTCCATGCCTCCCCGATGCGCGCCCTCGATCCAGATCCATTCGTCGAAGTAGTGCATCACGAAGTACCGCTCGCCCAGCGGCTCCATTCTCCAGCGGCCGTAGTTGGCGAAGAAGTGTCGGTGAGATTCCAGCCAGCGCACAACGCCCATGACGTCCGCGCCGAGTAGCCCCATGAACCGACTGGCGTTGAAGAGGCGGGCGTATCCCGGGATCGTCCCCCAGAGTCCACGCATCGCGGAGATTGGGTCGGCCGGCGCGATCACTGCCGCGGCGGCCGCGAGGTCGGCGAGGTATGCGCGCGCGGAGTACATACCGAAGAACCACCGGCTCTCCACTGGCGAAACGCGGCGGTGCATGGCTACGGCCGCGCGGCCGTGGCGCTCCACCCAGTCTGCCGTCATCTTGAAGAGGAAGCCCCGCACGTGCGCCGAGAGCGGAGTGGCGCTGAGCCTCTCGCCCAGGGCGAGCGAGGATCGCACTCCTTGCAGGTCGATGGTGTGCTCGTCCTGGTGCAGCGGGGGCACGGAATCACCAGCATAGTCGACCGGGGCGCGTCTCGCTCACCGAGAAAGGAGCGACAGGACAGCCTGGACGGAGAACGGCTTCTCGAGCCACGGTCGCCCTGTCGAGCCCGCGTACCGCTTGAAGTCCTCCGTCACATCCGCGGTCGCAAACACGAACCGCTCTCGCAGCTCCGGCGCCCATGCGACCAGGTGCTCGAAGAAGCCCAGGCCACGCGCGCCGCGCTTGACGATCGCGCAGAGCACGAGATCGAAGTGCTCGCCTCGTCGCACGCGCTCAAGGGCAGCATCGGGGGCATGCGCTACCGTGACGTCCGCGTGCGCGCGCAGGGCCCGCACGACCGCGCGAGCGACAGCGGGATCGGCGTCCACGAACAGGATGCGTGGACGGGGTCGCGCAGGGGAGGGTAGCGTCTGCGAGAGAGCGACGTGTCGAAGGCTAGCCCTGGTCGCAGGGGAAGCAAGAAGTAGCGGCGCAGCCTTCCTATCCGAATCTCGCCAAGGGCCTGGCTCACAACGCACCGAAGGGTTCGCCGCTCCCGCTTCAGTCCGCGTCTTGAACCTTCGCCGACCTGCCGCGAGCTCGAGCCTGCCCTCCCAGCCGCCCGATCCGCACCATGTGCTCGCGGTTCTTCGCGACGGTCTTGCCGCCCTTGGAGCCGGCTTCGCGCGCCTCCTCGGCGGTGAACTCGTGCGCTCTGCCCTGCTCGTGGGCGGCTTTGCCACCTTTGGACGCTAGCTCCTGCTGCTTCTCGCGATCCATCGCGGCGAAACCGCGCTTGGACTTCTTGCTGCTGCTCATTGATCACCTCGGAATACGAAAGGCCGCCCGCGCCGGGCTCCTCGGCAACACCTGGGGAGCAGGCGAGGCCGGGAGCCTCCTGCGCGGGCGGCATGGTGAGCAAAGCAGACGCAGCCGTCGTGCGCGAGCACCGCTGGTATGCTTTGAGCGACGTCTGGTCGGAACGTCGCACCTTGCGGCCTCGTAACGCTACAAGCCGTGCGCCACCGCATACCGGGTCAGGCCCACCACGGAGTGCACGCCCAGCTTGTTCATGAGGGTCTGCCGGTGAGTCTCCACGGTGCGTACGCTCAAGCCGAGTCGGATGGCAACGCTGGCGCTGGAGTACCCCTCAGCGACCAGGCTGAGAACCTCGCGCTCGCGGGATGTGAGCGTCTCCGGCCCCACAGGTTCCTGGACGCTCTCGACACCGGCGAAGGCCTCCGCGCGTCGCTCGCTCAGCACTGCGTCGAGAGCCGCAAGCATCTGCGCGCACGTCGCCGGCTTGGCGACGTAGCCAACGGCGCCCGCGCGCACTGCTTGCACGACGTGACGGCGGTCGACGGAGGCTGAGAGAATCACGATGCGAGTCTCAGGGCACGTTGCGGAGATCTTCCGGGTGGCCCCGACCCCGTCGACTCGCGGCATGGCGAGATCGAGCAGCGCGATGTCGGGATGCGTTGTCTGGGCCGCCGCAAGGGCCTCATCACCGTCGCCCGCCTCGGCCACCACCCTGTACCCCTCCATCTCCAGCAGTCTGCGGAGGGCAGCCCGAACGATGGGATGGTCGTCGGCGATGAGGACGCGGACGGGTGACTTACGTCGACTTGCTGGTGAGGCACATGGCGCTTGCTCCCACGGGCCGGAACGATCACGCATCCCCATAGGGATAGGGTCCCACACGGTCAATCGGAGTGCCAGGAAACAGAGATGTCGGCTGTCGAACCCCCCAGCGGTTCTCGACGTTGAGTCTGATGACGGTCGCAAGATGCTCGACCCCGGGGATCGCGTTTGCCGAGAGCGTGTCGGCACGTGCAGACCGGTGACGGACGCGGCCCGCGTCTGTCGCGGATCTGCCACGACGCGACGGTTCTCGTCTCCATCGGCGTACAGGCCGCAGTTGCTCGCGCGACTCACGACCACGACCGACCGCAGGGCGCCGGGGCACCCACCAATACCGCCGTCCGACAAGGCTGCACGACGGGCTACCTGCGCCATCTGGGCTCGCGATGGGCGGTGTCAGTACCGCATCAGCCTCACGAGGGACTCCCGCGCCGTCGCGGCCAGCCATGGGTCGCTGCCATTGGCCAGCGCGTGCAGGACGTCGACCGCGGCGTTCGGGATGGCGCGAACCTCAGCGAGCGCGAAGGCTGCGACCACGCGACGGGCGACAGCGGCGCGCTCGTCGGCGGCAAGCTGCACGAGACGGTCGATGGCCTGCAGCGATCCGATCCGCGCGAGCGCCTTCGCCGCCTCATGGAGCACGTCGACGTCCGGGTCGAACAAGCAGTCCGAGAGAAGCGCCACGCACTCGAGGGTGCCGGCACGCCCGAGTGCGCTGACGGCGAGCGCACGCTGCTGCGGGATGCGGCTGCAGAGCTGCTCCCGCCAGAGCTGCTCCCGCGGCTGCGACGGCGGCACCGTCGGGCGCTGCCCGTCGTCATCCTCCTCGGGCATCGCGTCGGTAGACAGATAGGAGCTGGGCGGTTGTTGCGTCAAGGCGGTCGCTCAGCGTTCGAGCCCCGATGCTCCCAACAAGCGATCCGTGTCGCTCCGACAAGAGGACGTCTCAGGACGGCTGCGTCGACACGACACGTTCGCGGAGCCGTCGCTCGAGCAGTCGCTTCTCGCCCTCGTTCATCGCAAGCGAGATCGCTTTCTCCAGGTCGGGCCGTGGGTCGCCCCCGGCGCGCTCGAGCATGTCTGCACGCGTTGCGTAGAAGAGGTGGTAGTCGGCGAGCGGTCGCTCGAGCGCCTTCAGCGCTGCGAGGCCGGCGGATGGGCCTGCGACCATCGACACTGCGACCGCTCGGTTCAGCTCCACGACCGGGGAAGGCGAGATCTCCGCGAGCGCGTCGTACGCGGCAACGATGGCCGTCCAGTCCGTGCTCTCCCACGTCGGGGCCGTCACGTGCGCCGCCGCGATCTCTGCCTGAAGGACGTATGCACCTCGTGCTCCCAGCGAGCGCGCGCGCCGGAGCGCCATCAGCCCCTCACGCAGAAGCTCCCGGTTCCATTGCGCTCGATCCTGCGCGGCGAGCAGAATCGGCAGCCCCTCCTCGTCGACTCGTGTGTGTGCGCGCGCCGTAGCGAACGCCATGATTGCCAACGCGCCGAACGCCTCGGGCTCGCGCGGCAGGAGGTCGCAGAGCAGACGCGCAAGGCGCAGCGCCTCCGCCTGGAGGTCGAGCCGCATCAAGGGACCGCTCCGCGCAATGTGTCCCTCGTTGAACATCGCGTAGACGACGCCCAGTACAGCCGACACGCGCTGCGCGAGATCCTCGCGCTCCGGAAGCGCAAACCCGATGCTCTTCTCCTCGATCGTCTGCTTGGCGCGCAGGATCCGCTGCGACACCGTGGCCTCCGAGCAAACAAACGCGCGCGCGATCTCCTCGGTCGAGAACCCCGCGACCACCTTCAGCGTAAGGGCGATCTGGTTGTCGGTCGCCAGGTCGGGGTGACAGCAGGTGAAAATGAGCCGGAGGTAGTCGTCGCTCACCGTGTCGATCGTGTCTCGCGGATCCATTTCGTCCTCGACCAGAAGCGGCGCCTTCGCTTCGGCAACTGTTCGCCGGCGCCGCGCATCCCTCGCGCTGTTCTTCGCGGCCGTCATCAGCCATGCGCCGGGGTTCGACGGGACGTCTTTGCGCCACGTTCGCAGGGCGGCGAGCGCAGCCTCCTGGAATGCCTCCTCCGCAGCGTCGAGGCTTCCGCACAGGCGCAGCAGGCCCCCGACGATGCGCCCGCGCTCGGTGCGCGCCGTCTCGTTGACGATCGCGGTCAGGTCCGCCACAGCTCGCGGATCTCCAGCGCTCCGTGGACGACGAAGGGCGTCTCTGCGGCCCACCGCACCGCGTCTTCGATGCTCGCCATGCGCACGAAGAGCAGTCCGCCGATGACCTCTTTGCTCTCGAGAAACGGCCCGTCGAACGTCGCGCGCCTCTCGCCGCGCGTCATCACGCGCCGTCCGCTCCTCGGTGGTTCGAGGCGAAGGCCCCCGAGGAACGATGGTTCCGGGAAGCGACCGCGTGTTTCCTCGTCGATCCGGTCCATCACCTCGACCCACGCCTCTTCCGTCTTGGTGCGCCCGAGCACCGCGCAGGCGAAGAGCTTGCCCGGCTTCTCCTCTTTGTCCTTGGGGCACATGCCCTTCATCACCGGGCGCACGACCATCTCGTCGGACGGAAGCCCGGGAGCCTTTGCCGCGAGTTCCATCGCCTCGTCGAGACTGTTCGCCCGGATCCAGGAGTATCCGCCGAGGGCCTTGCCCTCTTCGGCGAAGGGCCCGCGGCGAACGGCGAGACCTTGGCCCTCGCGACGAACGCGCTTGGCCTCCTTGCTGGGGCGAAGACGTCCGCTGTCGACGAGCCGCCCGTCGCGTCGCAGCTCCTCGGCATAGGCGGCGCTCTTGTCGATGAACTCCGACATCGCCTTCGGCGACTGCGACGCGTGGGCGTGCTCGTCTTCCAGCGTCATCACCAGGTATTCGGTCACCGGCTCACCTGTGCGCGTGCGCGCGCTGCTGGCCGCGTCCCTTCGCAAGCCTGGGGCGACGCTCGTCCGTGTTGGGCTGCCCCTTGCCCTTCATGATGAGGTCGCGAAGGCTCTCGTTCACGTAGAAGCCCCATGCACCGGAGCAGCCATCGTAGCACTCGATGGTGGGCACGAGGCCGACATGCGTGAAGCGGACTTCCGTCTTGTCGCCCTTCCTGGCGATGTCGAACACGATGTCGGTGCCGTCCCACTCGCTCTTGTCCTTCACGAAGTTGATCTGGCTGGCCGTGACGTGCCAGACGACCTTCTTGCCTGGCACGAACTCGGTGATCTTCTGCGTGGTGCGATGGAGCTTCTTGTAGCTGTAGGTCCATTCAGCGCCGAGCACGTCCGTGCGTCCCTCGATCTCTCCGGACCACCAGCCGCGGACGTCGTTGATGGCGTCGAAGGCTTCCTGCGGTGTCTGGTCGACCAGGATGGTCGTCGTGAAATTCTTCGTCTTCATGATCTCTGGCTGGACCGTGAACATGGCGACGTGAGCGACTGATTGATCGTCGCTGATTTCGAGCTTCATTGTGCTTCTCCTTGCTGTCGTGACCCAGGCTGCTGGGGTCGAGGGCGCCTACGAGCCGTTCTCGTACCCTCAGAAGCTCGCGAACGCGCGCTCGTACTCCTTGTGGCTCTTGTTCCAGAGCGCGCCCATCTGCACCGCCATCGGGTCGGGGAAGATGTCTTCCTCGCCGCGCTCGACGCCTACGAGCACGCCCTTGGCGACGTCGGCCGGGCTCGTCTTCGGCATCGGGAGGTCCTTGACCATGTCCGTGTCGATGGGGCCCGGAAGGGCCGCCAAGACCTCGATGCGCTTTCCCTTCAGCTCCGCACGCAGCGATTGCGTGATCGAGTACGCTGCCGCCTTCGACGCCGAGTAGCCGCCAAGCGCGGGGAAGCTACCGAGCGACGCGAGCGACAGCACGTTCACGATGGTCGCACCACCGCGCGCGCGCTCGAGGACGGGCACGAAGCGCTTGATGACCGCGAGGGTCCCGAAGACGTTGGTGCGGAAATCGGTGTCCATCGCCGCCTGGCTCGCCGTGAGGACGTTGGCCGACGAGGCAACGCCCGCGTTGTTGACCAGCAGCGTCACGTCCGCCGCCGCCTCGACGGCCGCAGCGATCTGCTCGGCTTTCGACGTATCGAGCGCGAGTGGAACGACCCGCGGATCGGACGAGGTGACCTTGCTCACGTCCCGAGCCGCCGCGTACACCTTGCTCGCGCCTGCCTCCAAGAGCGCGGAAACTAGGGCCTTTCCGAGCCCTCGGTTGGCACCGGTTACCAGAGCAACACTGCCTTGGATCTTCATGACGTACCTGCCTTTCATCGATGCGACGTTCGGGCCGGACGGGATCCGACATTCGTGGTCGCACGCGATCGATGAAAAGGGCCGAACCAGGGTCTGCCGCAGCGAGGACCTCCTACTCGTGTCCAGCAAGGCGAGGCGCGCGGACGGTCATCCTTGGGCTCGACACGCCATACTGAGCGTACTCGACCAGACGATGACGTCGCCGCTGCGGGTGTGGCGTCGCGGCCCGGGGTAGAGCCGCGGCTTCACGGACCGGACCAGGGGAGCGGGCGCACCGGCCGCTTCCATCATCGGCCTCAACCCGCCGAGCCAGAGGTCGGCCTTCAACGTGCCGGCATCGTCGTCCCACGTTCGGATCAGAACCAGCGCTCGGTGATGCCAAGGCGCAAGGCGTGTCCAACCGCGCGATCGCCGAGCGGCTGGGCGTCAGCGAAAAGGCCGTGCGCAAGCTGCTGGGCCGGATGGGCTGGCGCGCGACGGTCGCCGAGCACGCCGAGTTGCCGTTGTCCGGTGCGGACCCAAACCTGTCCGCTTCGGCGACGAGCGCGCCCGCGGTAGCGGTAGCAACACCGGCAAATCCCGCCGTGGACGCCGCCCCCGCCGCAACGACGAGCCCCGGGCCGGCTGCGTCGGGTGCGGGCGACGGAACCCGCGCTTTTCTCGCACGACTGACGGCCGACGCACGCCTCGGGCCGAAGGATGGCGCCGTCGTAGACGCCCTGCTCAGCGCCGAGGTGTACCGGACCCTGAGTCGAGCACGCCTGCGCATGGTGCTCGAGGCGATCGGGGACCGTCTGCGCACGGAATGCAGCGAGCAGAGAGTCGACCGCGGCAAGTACACGATCGAGCACGTTCTGCCCCAGACGTGGCAGAAGCACTGGCCCCTCGACGGGATGGACCCCACCCTCGTGCGCAACCGCAATCACCTGCCGCACACGCTCGGGAACCTCACCCTGGTTACCAAGAGGCTCAACCCGAAGCTGTCGAACGGCGCATGGACTGACAAGCGTGCAGGCTTGGCGGCTCATAGCGTGCTCCGCCTGAACCACGACCTTCTCTCCCGTGCCACGGACCTCTGGGCTGAAGAGCAGATCACGGCGCGCTCCGCGCAACTCGCAGAGCTCGTCGTAGCGGCCTGGCCACGACCAACGCCCACGACCTGATGCCTGTACGGATGGTCCAGATGCTCCGCGCTGGCTGACTCAACGCGGCCGGCAGCTACTTCCGGGACCGCGGGCCTTGCCCGAGGATGTCACGGATCGCCAGCAAGGACTGGGCGTCGCCTACCGTCCTGCTCTTTCGCTTTCTCTTCTTCTTCTTCTTCTTGGGCGCGTCCGGCCTGGCCGAGTGCTCGCGAAGCGGCCCCCGGCCCGTCTCCACAAGGTGCTGGTTGAATCGGCTCGCCTTCTTGTACATGCGACGCTTCTGATTCTCGCTCCGTTCGGAGCGGAGCACGAGGGGTCTGCCATCCGCAGCGACTGTCACACTCCACCGGACGCCGGAGAGTCGCGCCGCGGCAGACCCTCCAGCCACGTCCTCGTCGCCGGCGCGTCGAGAAGGTACGCAGCAACCACCTCGACGGCATAGCCGTCGGGCAGTGCCGGCTGAAACTTGCTCAGCCGGTACTCGGGCAGTAGCGCCGCCGTGCGCCGCAGCACGTCCGGGTCGGCCAGCGTGTCCGCCGCCACGATCCGGTCGATCTCGGCGCTCACGGCGTCGTAGCTCACCCCGTCGCCCTCGATGCGCAGCAGGAAGTTGTCGGCGACGACGCGCCACCCCTGGGTGACCGCCAGTACGTACTTAAGCGTCGCGTTGATGCGCCCCCCCGCGAACGTCCACCACGACACCCCGTCGCCCTCGACCTGGATCGGGCGTGCCCCGCGGCGCAGCAACGGGCCGAGTTCCTCGCGCGCCTCGCCGAGCACGGCCTGCGCGGAGGGATCGAGGTACGGGTACTGGGTCCCTTCCACGAGCACCTGGCGGATGCGCTGGCAGAGCTCGAAGCCGAGCATCTGCGGGATGAACCCGCCCCAGGTGGGCTTGCGGCCGCGCGGCGCCTCGCGCACGCGCAGCACGCGGTCCTTGTGGTCGATGTGCTCGGCGACCCATGCGCGGCCGCCGAGCAGGAAGGCCGTCATGTCGGCGACGAGCCTGTCGACGAAGTCCTGCTCGAGCGAGCCGATTTCGCGCCCCGCGGTTGTCTGCACCCGGTAGAGCACCGGGCTCGAAAACACCGCGTAGAGCTCCGAGAAGTTCTTGCGGCCGTAGGTGCGCTCGGCCCGCTCGCCGAGCGACAGCAGGCCACCGGACTCCCATAGGTACTGCTCGGCAACGAGGTGCCGGATGACGCGGTCGAACTCATCGCGCGTGGTGCCGCGGAAGTCGGGCACGCGGGAGAGCTGCTCCCAGCAGCGTTCGGCGCTCACGCCCCCGAACTGCAGGGCCATAGCGAACACCTGGTGCACCAGCACCGGCCAGCAGCGCGTCAGCGGCGGCACCGACTCGACCCACTGGGCTCGCGCCAGTTCGACGAGCGCGACGGCCTGCAGCACGGCGTCGCGCGTGTCGCAGAAGAAGGTGGTATTCGCGATCGTCCCGGCGCGGCGACCGGTGCGCCCCATCCGCTGCAGAAACGAGGAGACGGTGCTGGGCGCGTTCGCTTGGAACACGAGGTCTAGATCCCCGACGTCGATGCCGAGCTCCAGCGTCGAAGTACAGGTGATGCAGACGTCGCGGCCCTGGTGGAACGACGCCTCCGCCTCCCGCCGTTCCTCGGCCGAGACCGAGCTATGGTGCACGAACACCGTCGTCCCCCGCCCCCGCATCTGCTCCGCCACGGTCTCGGCGAGGGCTCGGCTCTGGCAGAAGAACAGGCTCTTCTTGCCCGACGCCTGCAGCGCCGCGTCCTGCGCGAGCGCGATGATGGCGGGCTTGTGTACGACGCCGATCTGCCGGCGCGTGGGGCCCTTCGGCGCATCGATCACCACCCCTGGGCGCGCCGACGTCCCGCGCATCCAGTCGAGGATGGCCGCCGGGTTGCCGATCGTGGCGCTCAGGCCGACGCGCTGCACGTCGTTCTTGGTCGCGCGGATCACACGCTCCAGGACGCTCATCAGGTGCGCGCCCCGGTCGGTGCCGGCCAGGGCATGCACCTCGTCCAGGATCACCACGCGCAGGTCGGCGAACATCTCCGCGACGGGCACCCGCGGCGAGATGAGCATCACCTCGAGCGACTCCGGCGTCGTCATCAGCAGCTCGCCGGGGTCCTTCACGAAGCGGCGCTTGTCGGCCAGCGCCGCGTCGCCATGCCAGACGAACCGGCGCAGCCCGACCATCTCGGTGTAGGTGCCTAGGCGATCCTCCTGGTTGTTGAGGAGGGCCTTGATCGGCGCGACATAAATGGCCCCGACCGACTCCACCGGCCGCTCGATGAGGCCGGCAAGAACGGGAAACATCGCTGCCTCGGTCTTGCCGCCCGCCGTCGGCGCGAGCACCACGGCGTTCTTGCCATCGAGGAGCGCCTCGCCGGCCAGCTCCTGCACCGGGCGCAGGGACGTCCAGCCCAGGCGAGAGACGATCGCCTGCTGCAGCTGGGAGGGGAAGCGCGCGAAGGTCGTCACCCGCCGCTCACCAGTCCAGCACCGGCGCCTGGTACACCTTGCCGTCGTCGGGCTCGTCGCCTGCTGGCGGCGCTACGGCCGCTTTGCCGGCGAGGCTCGCCTGCTCCTCCAGGGTGAGGTCGCGCGGCGTGAAGTCGAGGGCGCTGGCGGCGTCGAAGGTGGCGTCCTCGTCGACCAGATCGAACACGGTCACCAGGTGCCGCAGGAACTGGCGCGGCACGACACCCACGTCGCCCGCGAAGCCCTTCGTCACGGCGTCCGCCATGCTCCCCATCATCCCGGCGGGCACTCGCGCCTCGAAGTCGGCGCGGTCGACGGCGGGGAACAGCAGGCGCAGGCGCAGGGCGACCTCGACGAGGCGGGCGCGGTCGAAGGGGGTCAGCTCGAGCTGCGGCTGCCGTAGGCTCACCGCGTTGCCGATCCTCTGTAAGGCGATGCGGTCGTGCAGCGGCTGCAGCCCCTGTACCCCCCGCTTGCTGTCGAAGAACTCGGGCGTCCCGGTGAAGATCCAGAGCAGGCCGGGGTAGCTGCCGGAGGCGTCGATGATCTTGCGCAGGCCCTCGAGCGACGCGGCGCGAGTGTCCTTGCGGGCGGCGCGCACCACCGTCTCGAGCTCGTCGATGACGATGACGAGGCCCTTGTAGTCGGCCGCCTTGGCGATCTCGAGGATGCCGCGTAGGTAGCCGAGCGCCTCGCGGTTGCCGATGTCGCCCTTGATGCCGGCGCGGCGCTTCACTTCGGCGGCGATGTTCTTGCTGCCGGCGAGCCACGAGACCAGCTGTGCGGCGTCGGCGTGCTTGCCCTGCTGCTTCAAGTCGAAGATCGCCCGCACGACCGACGTCAGCTCCTCGGGCGCCTTGCCCCCCGTCAGGGCCGCGAGCTGCTCGTCGAGTTTCGCCCGCACCTTGTCGTCGAAGTCGGGCGCGCTGTCGTCGGCGCCGAGCTTGACCAGCTGCTCCTCGATCGTGCCGATCCAGCGGTCGAGGATATCGCCCAGGGCGCCCCGAGCGCAGGACTTCGTCGCCACCTCGCTGACGACGTGCCGGTAGACGTCGGCGAAGTTGTGGAACCGCAGATCGTTGACCGACACGACCACGAAGCTCGTTGCGAACCCGCGCTCTTGCGCGTCGAGCAGCGCCAGGCGCGCCATGAACGTCTTGCCACAGCCGTACCCACCGCGCAGGAACTTGAAGGCGCCCTCGCCGTGCCCGACGTGGTCGATCATGCGCTGCAGCTCGGCGCGCTGCCGGTCGATGCCGACAGCGAACGCCTCGAGGCCCCGGGCTGGCGTTGTGCCGCCGCGCAGTTGCTGAAAGAGCTGTTCGGTGTCGCGGGGCGACATGGCCATCAGCGGGACTCCTTCACATACGTCTTCATGACGCCGGTGGTTTCGATGCGCACGCGGAAGGGCACGAGCGCGACCAGGACGTCGAACTGCCGCGCAAAGGCCCTCACGCGGCGCGGGTTGCCCAGCAGCGTCTCGAGGTCCGCCTCGCTGACGGTTCCGTACTGGTCGAGGTGCACGAACACCTGTCGGTAGC
>VFSW01004117.1_pt1 | contig 21678 bp, 12 predicted proteins | sample 5358111 | NCBI WGS metagenome assembly VFSW01 (sample SAMN11554181, study PRJNA540505) | mine drainage metagenome | isolation source: sediment from site ElyBrook_90M | place: USA: Ely Copper Mine, Vershire, VT | collected 2017 | reverse complement strand
ACAATGCCCCATCCACATTACGGAATATAGCCGGTAAACATATGAAATTAAACAAAGTAGAGAAAATCGGAGCTGAAAAACTTCTTGAAAAAACACTCATTTGCTCTAAAAATCCATCCTTTTTCGCTCGAAATCGTCGATCTTCGTTCCTAATTACCTCCCAAAATCCTCTCCTTTAGGAGGTTTTTGCGCTGATGTCCGAGTCTGCTGGATGCAATGCTTTGATCTAATCGAATTAAATTTTTGTACTGCGCACTTTTTGTAACCGCGATTCGGGACAATAGAGAAGTATGCTCTCCGCTGAACTCTCAGCTTTCGCTTCCAATCCGCGTGTTCTGGTACGTCGCTCAGGTGCAATTCCGAAAGATGCGCGCGCGGTCGTCTATTGGATGCAGCGCGCGCAACGGGTCAAAGAGAATCCTGCGCTCGAACTTGCGATTGCGGTTGGCAATGAGCTGAATCTTCCTGTGGTGATTTACTTCTCGGTCATTGCGAATTATCCCAATGCGAATTTGCGTCATTACCACTTCATGCAGCAGGGATTGCGCGATGTGGCTGAGGATGCGAAGGAACGCGGCGTTGGGTTTGTTCTTCGCCGCGCGCCGGAATCAACGCTCGAAGAGTTTCTGGCGGAAGTCGGCGCGGCGATTTTGATTGGCGACGAGAATCCGTTGCGCGAGCCGGAACGCTGGCGGGTTGCATTGGCGAAACGGCTCAGGATTCCATTCTGGACAGTGGATGTGGATGTGGTGGTTCCTTCGGTGATCTTCAATCGGAGTTATGTTCTGCTGCATCACTTCAGGCCGCATTTGAGGCGGCAGTTGGAGCGGTTTTTAGTGACGGGAGAAGCGCTCAAGCCGAAGAAGCCATGGAAGCTGGAGCTGGAGATTGCCAGCTTTGATCTGCGGCGCGATATTACGGATGGCTTCACGCAGCGCTTTGCACATATTGACCGCCGCGTTCAGCCGGTCGACAGCTTTATTGGTGGTACGCATGCGGCGCTGAAGCGACTCAAGCAATTTGTGTCGGAGAGTTTGGCCAACTATGAGGAGCGGCGCAATCATCCGGCTATCGATGGGACAAGTCGGCTCTCGCCTTATCTGCACTTTGGACAGATCAGTCCGATTACGATTGCGCTGGCGGTGAAGAAGGCGGCAAAAAATGGACAGGTTTCGGAGGCCGTTGCGGAGAAGTTTCTTGATGAGCTGATTGGCTGGCGTGAGTTGGCTGTGCTCTTTGTCCGGCACAATCCGCATTACGATAGTTGGGAGTGCGCCGAACCTTGGGCGCGGAAGACACTCATTGAACACACTGGCGACGCGCGTACTCACACCTACACTCTGAAGCAGTTGGAAGGCGCCGAAACCTCTGACGAACTCTGGAATGCGGCGCAACGGGAGATGGTCGTGACCGGATTCATGCACAATTACATGCGCATGTACTGGGCGAAAAAGATACTCGAATGGGCGCCTGATCCGGCCCGAGCGTTTGAGTGGGCTGTGGAACTCAATGACCGTTATGAGCTTGATGGCCGCGATCCAAACGGTTACGCAGGGATTGCCTGGGCGATTGTGGGCAAGCATGACCGGCCGTGGTTCAACCGGCCAATCTTCGGCCTGGTGCGTCCAATGTCAGGCGCAGCAATCGCCAAAAAGACCGATACGGAAAGCTACAAGACCCAATACAGGGAGCTATAAAAGCATGTTTATCGGCTGCTTGGCGCTGCTAAAGACCAGTGACGCAGAATACTGATGGTTATATAAAGCGTTGTACTATAATTGGCCACAATTCCGACCCCGGAATCCAGTTGTTTCTGCACGTCGAATCGCATGTTCCTGAGCACTCCTTCGCAAAAGACTAAAAGGGAGGCCATGAGCACCAGTGGAAGCTCTTTGAAGCTTCTGCTCAAGTTGCGGAGTGTGTATGAAACAACGCTCGATAATTAGTTGCCCGCTATTTTTAACTGTTCTGATTGCCAGTCACGCCGGTGCCTGGTGCAATGCTCAGAGCGCAGATCAGTCCAAGCCTCGTTTGAATCTGGCAACACAAGTGCAAAGGCCGCAGGTTCAAAACGCCCAGCCACAATATGGCAGCAATTCCACATGGACGATGATAGGGCCGACGTCGGTGACATCGCTTTCGTATGGCGCGGTTTCAGGTCGAGTGACAGCGCTTGCGCTTGATCCATCAGACACTACGGGGAATAGTTTGTTTATCGGCACAACAGGCGGTGGGGTCTGGCATTCAACCAATGCTGCTTCTTCGATCGTGGGTAACATTATCTTTACGCCGTTGACGGATGATCTGCCTGTGATGCAGACAGGTGCATTGACATCGCTGAGTATTGGCGTGATCAGTGTGCAGCCGGGCGGGACAGGGGTGGTTCTGGCGGGAACAGGCGATCCGAACGATGCGTTTGATTCGTATTACGGTGCGGGGATTCTCAACTCGGCGAGCGACGGAATTTCGTGGACGCTAATAACGAAATCGAGCGATCTTCAGTCTGGCTACTCCTCACAGAATTACTCCTTTGTAGGCGAAGCAATTGCGGGCTTTGCGTGGAGCACAACCAATCCGCAGACGGTGGTGGTAGCCGTAACTCAGTCTTATACTGGATATCTTGATTTCGCGACGAAACCGGGAACGAGTTATGAGGGACTTTACTACTCGCCGGATGCCGGGACAACGTGGTACTTATCAACCATCAATGATTCAGGCGGAAATACAGTGCAGGGCCCAGCCGCCATCTTCGCAGGGCCGGATGGAAATGCGGCAACGTCGGTGGTGTGGAACCCCGTGCGGCAGCTTTTCATTGCGGCGATCCGCTATCACGGTTATTACTCGTCGCCGGATGGAATTACATGGACCCGATTAGCGAATCAACCTGGAACGAGTTTCAACGCATTGCAATGCCCGACGAACCAGGGGACGACAGGTAGTGTGTTCTGCCCAATCTTTCGCGGAACTTTAGCGGTGAATCCAAACACGGGTGATACGTTTGCGTGGAGCGTGGATGAGAACCTGCAGGACCAGGGAATTTGGCAGGACCAGTGCGCGATCAGTGGCGGGGTGTGCACGAATCAGACAATTACATTTGGAACGAAGTTGAATACGAGCCTTCTTGAGAGCAACACGACGCATGGAGGAGCGACGATTGTTGAAGGTGATTACAACCTGACATTGGCTGCAGTACCGAATATGCAGGATACGGAAATTTTTGCCGGCGATATTGACCTGTGGAAGTGCAGCCTTGCGGCAGGATGCGTGTGGCGTAATACGACGAACTCATTTAGCTGCATGAGCGCCGCGGTTTCGCCTTTTCAGCACGCATTCGCCTGGGATATTTCGAATTCGCAGGAGATTTTTGTCGGTAATGACGGCGGTTTATGGCGTTCGATGGACCAGATAGGTGAGACGGGATCGGCGTGCAATTCGAGCGATAGTGCACATGTTCAGAATTTAAATAGTGAATTGGGGTCAATTGCCGAAATCAGTTCTCTAAGCCAATCTGCCATTACGCCGTACTCGATGGTGGCCGGGCTTGGTGTGAATGGAACCGTCGGAGTGAAGGGCACGTCGACGCCGCCCTTTGTGTGGCCGGAGATTCTTGGCGGAACTGGAGGAACGAATGCGATTGATCCGAATTTCAGTACGAAATGGTATGTGAACAACCAAGTCGGTGTGGCCATCAATCGTTGCTCGCAGAGCGGCGATTGTACGCCGAGCAGTTTTGGGAGCGGGCCTGTGATTACGGAGTCAGATGTTGACTTCGATGGTTATTCGATGCTGACCCCAGCGGCGTTCATGGTAGATCCGCTTGATAATACGCAAGCCCTTGTGGCCACGTGCCGAATCTGGCGCGGGCCAGTGAACGGGAGCTCATGGAGCAGCACAAACGCGATCAGCGGGATGCTCGATAACTCATCGAATAGTAGCTGTAACGGCGACGCAATCGTTCGCTCCATGGCCGGTCAAACTCAGACTGGTGGCAACACCGAGATTATTTATGCCGGTATGTACGGTGGGAATATCAGTAGCAGCAATATCCCCGGACATATATTCAGTACGAGCTATAACCCGATCTATGGAACGCCACCTACGTGGAATGATCTAACAGCGAATCCGGTTATAAATTCAGGCGTTGGCTTCAATAATACAGGTGCAGACATTAGTGATATTTATATTGATTCACATGATTTGACCGGGAACACCGTCTATGTGACGGTTGCTGTGGCGGCAATGAATATACCGAGTGGAGCGTCAATTTATAGAAGCACAAATGGCGGTGCATCATGGAGCATGATTCAATCAAACCTTCCACTTGTACCGGCAAATGCAGTAGCGGTAGATCCGCAGAATTCGAATGTGGTGTATGTGGCGACGGATAGTGGAGTCTACTTCACCAGTGCAATCGGGAGTTGTTCGATTTCCGGATCAAATTGCTGGAGTCCGTATGGATTAAATCTACCTACCGCTCCTGTTGTGCAGTTGATTGCGACGCCGCTCAACTCAACGATTCAGGCGTTGACGGCAGGGACTTATGGCAGGGGTGTGTGGCAGATTCCTCTTTACACGGCTGGGACAACTGATACGACTGCGACTCTGACGCCGAGTACAGTGAACTTTGGCAACCAAGCGGAGAATACATCTAGCAGCGCAACGGCGATAAAGCTGAAGAATACGGGAAGTGTGGCATTAACGCCGACGCTTATTACGATGAGTGGGAATTTCACCGAGACAGATAACTGTGTGAATCAGACGATCAGCGCGGGGCAGAGTTGCACAATCAATGTAACCTTTACGCCAACTTCACTGGGAGCATTGACTGGATCAATGGTGGTCAGCGCGAATGTGAATGGCGGCCAGTTATCGGCAAGTTTTACGGGGATCGGTGTAGCTCCCGGCAATCTGACGCTTGTGCCGGGCAGTTGGAGTTTTGGAGGCGTACAGATTAGCCAGACTTCGACGGCGGAGAGTTTTACCGTAACCAATAGTGGGGGAGTAGCAGTTACAATTTCGAGTGTTTCTGCGAGCACATATTTCAGCGTGACGAGCAACTCGTGCGGTAGTTCGTTGGCCGCGAATTCGGCTTGTGCGATTGGAGTAGTTTTCAAGCCGACGATCCAGGGGGTGGTTAATGGGACGCTGACGGTTGTTGCATCCAGCGGAACTCAGACGGCGACGCTGAGCGGGAATGGTATGACTGCGCCTACGGCAACGCTTTCAGTTCACACGCTAACATTTCCATATACACCAATTAATACATCTTCGGCGCCATTGACTTTCACGATGACAAATAGCGGGGATGAGCCTCTGGCGAACATCGGCGATTCTTATACCGGTTATTTTTCAGTCACAGACAATTGCGGTTCAACGCTGGCGGGACATTCGAGCTGTACCTTTACGGTGATCTTCACGCCGCTATCGATTGTCACGGGTTACACGATTCCTCTGTATATCTCGACTGCGTTAGGCCAGCAGGTAGTCTATTTGAGTGGCAATAGTGTAGCGGATCCAGTGATATGGTTTGTCGTTCAGAACGTAAAGTTTGCGAACCAGGTGGAATATACCAGTTCAAATACTTATGTTGCTGGTTTGTATAACTCTGGCCCAACTTCAGTTGGCGGAATAAGTTTCGCAATGACAGGCCAGGGAGCTGCAAGCTTCGCGGATAATGGCACGGTTTCAAATCCCTGTGGAAGTACTTTAAACGCGCAGAAAACCTGCAATATTGGCATAATATTCACACCGCAATCGGTGGGTGCAATCCAGGCTAACCTGGTAGCCACCAGCACTTTTCCACTTACACAAAGTACATCGATGTCATTTACTGGGGCCGGAATCGCTCCGGCAGTGATTAGTACATTGCAGACCAGCGTGAATTATGGCCAGGTTACAGAAGGAACAACAAGTGGTGCGCAAGCGGTGACTGTTAAAAATACTGGAGGGGTAGCGCTAACTGATCTCCAGTGGAGTATTACCTCAGGTGCGCCGGCCTTTGCAATCTCATCAACAACGTGTAAGCCAACGTTGGGCGTTGGAAATGCTTCATGCATCATCTATTTAACGTTTACGCCTGCAACGACGAATGCGGTTGCAGGTACACTTACGCTGTCGAGTGTGTCAGGGGCGGCTCGTCCGGTGAGTGTTTCGTTGACTGGTTCGGGTATCCAGCCATCGGTAATAACAACTTCACTACCTGAAGTTGATTTTGGAAATCAGATTACGGGACAGCCCAGCGCTTCCCAGATAGTTACTGTTTCTGCAAATGGTTCAGTGGCGTTATCCGGATTGACTTATACGACGACAGCGGGAAGCGGATTTACGGCGCAGGCCGGGACGTGTAGTACGACTCTGAAAAAAAACGGGAGTTGCACCGAGTTAATCGGTTTTAATCCGACTACGGTGGGATACCAGACAGCCAACCTGACGGTTGCAACAACGACGCAGTATGTTTCGCCGGTGACAGTGTTATTGACCGGAACCGGCGTTGCCCCGGCTTTGCTGCAGCCTTCGCCGACGCAGTTGAACTTCGGCAGTGTGCTTGTGGGTCAGACGAGCGCAGTGAATACGGTGACAATTACGAATGGCGGCGGGTCAAGTTTGACGTCGCTGGCAATAGCCGTGTCGGGAAATTTTGCGATGACGCAGAATTCCTGTCCTGCAAACCTTGCAGCGGGGAGCAGTTGCTCAGTGGGTGTGACATTCACGCCAACGCAATCAGGGCAATCGAATGGCACGATGAGTATCAGCACGACGGCAGCGGGAGTTACAAACCAGAGTCTTCCATTGAGTGGGTATGGACTTACTTCAGGGTCGTTGACGCTGAGTCCGAGCAGTCAAAACTTTGGCACGCAAACACTGGGTCAGCCGAGCGGGGCGCTTCCATTCATGCTGACGAATACAGGCGGGGGCGCAGCGGCAGGACTCAGTATTACTTCGACGGGAAACTTCAGCATCTCATCTCAGACGACGTGCGGGAGTACTTTGGCAGGTGGATCCAGTTGCAAAGTTTACGTGATATTTACGCCGACGACAGTGGGAAGCCAGTCGGGACAACTTCAGGTCAGCTCGACGACGCAGGGAGTTTCGACGGTCTATGCGGGGTTGACAGGGACAGGACAATCTGGCGCGGCGCTTACGGTTTCGGTGAGCCAGTTGAACTTCCCGAATACGCCGGTGAATACGACCAGCGCTGCAATGACGTTTGTGCTCAGCAATCCAGGGACTGCGACGGCAAACGGAATCAATATTCAGTCGACGGCGTACTTCACAAACTCTACATGTCCGACGACACTAACTGCTGGAGCAACGTGCACGGTGTTGGTTTACTTTTCACCGCTGCAACAGACGAAGGTGAATGGAACGACGACGGTCACTTCATCAACGCAAGGAGTGACGGCAGCGATTGTACAGTTGAGTGGAACCGGAACAGTGCCAGCATCTTTGAATCTGAATCCTGCATCGCTGAGTTTTCCAGCGACGTTGCTTGGCACGACGAGTCTGCCGCTGAATATTACGGTTTCGAATCCCGGGACAGCGCCGTTGAATACGCCAACATTTGCGATTACAGGCGACTTCGCGATTCAATCGAATGGCTGCACGCAAGCGATTGCCGGGGGCGGGAGTTGCACAGTAGCATTCACTTTCACTCCAACGGTGGCGGGCGGCAGAAGCGGATTTTTGACGGTGAGCTCGACGACGAATGGTGTTAACGCTGTGAATGCCGCGTTGAGCGGTACAGGCGAAAGCCCGGCGACACTGAGTGTGAGCCCGCAATCGCTGACGTTTCCAGCATTAACTCCAGGCCAGGTCAGCGCGCCGCAGTTGGTGACGCTGACGGTGAATGGCGGTATTGGTGTAAGCGGAATTCAACTGGCTATTGATCAGGGATTCCAGGTAAGCCAGAATAACTGCACGGGGACTTTCCAGAGTGGAAGCACATGCACGCTGCTGCTGGATTTTGCGCCGATTACAGCAGGTGATTATGCGGGTCAGCTGACGATCAATGGTACGGGTGTGCAATTTCCGGTGAGCGTGTCGCTGACTGGGGTAGCGGTTGCGCCTCCGACGATTCAATCTTCCTCGGGGCAAGTGAGGTTCCAGACGACAGGTGTGGGGATCACGAGCGCGCCATTCACTTTGCAACTGACGAATATGAGCCCTAATGTGGACATTACGGGTCTTGCGTTGAGCATCCAGGGAACGCCGCTGATGGGTGTGAACTATGCGGTATCAGGCACGACCTGCTCATCGACATTGGCAGCAAACACGAATTGCATGGTGTCGATTACCTTCACGCCGACAGCGGCGGGGCCGGCGCCTTCAGCGTGGTTGGTGGTGAACGGTACGAACGTGGCCGCTCCACTTTCAATTCCGCTCTATGGGGTTGGACTCTCATTCGCTTTTGAGCCTACAGGAATCAGCAACTTTACTGTGGCGAGCGGGCAGGTGGCGAATTACAACTTCTCCATCACGATTCCGCCGTTGAGTGGAGCACAGGGAGTTTTTACAATCAGTTGCAGCAATTTGCCACTCAATGCGAAGTGCCTTTTTGTTCCAGAGAATTGCCAGGCGAATTGCCAGACGATTACAACGGTGACGGCGACGTCTGCTAACCCGGGTTATGCAACGATGACGATTCAGACGGGAGTGGCAGCGGCAAGCGTCAAGCGAGCAAAGAATAATTCGAGCGGATGGCCACGTGGGGCGCTGATGCTTTGCGCGATGATTCTGCTGCCGTTCTATCGCGGACGGAGTCGCCGTTTGCTGCTGTCACTGTTAATGCTGTGTGTGGTGGTGGCGGGAATATCAAGCTGCACCGAAGCGAGACTACTTGGGATTGGTAATCCCGGAGGCGGTGGAGGTGTAGCGAGTAGCGCGACTCCGCCGGGGACGTACACGATTCAGGTTTCCGCCAGCGCGGATGGCCTGACCGAATCAACTACCGTCACACTTACAGTAGACTGAAAGTAAGTGATTTTACCTTGCAGGAGAAGTGAAAAGCGATGAGTGCACGAGTGGGGGCAGAAGAGGTTGGTCGCGTGGCGGAGTTGGCGCACCTGGAGCTTACGGCTGAGGAGAGTGGCCGCATGCAGCAGGATTTGAATGCGATACTCGATTACATTGTGCAACTGAACGAGCTGGATACGACCGGCGTGGAGCCTTTGTCGCAGGTGAATGAACTGGGAAGTGAAGGCGCGAGTGTGTGCGTGGATGAGAATCTGCGTGCCGATGAAGTGCATGCGTCGCTTGATCGTCGAGATGTAATGGATGAAGCGCCGGAATCGAATGGCCAGTTTTTCAAAGTTCCGAAGGTGATTGAGCGGTAAATTATTCCCGGTAGGAAGGAAGATTTGTTTGGCAAACGAAATTCATCAGAAGACCGCGCGCAGTTTGGACAAGGTTACAACAGATTACGTGCAGAAGCCGAAGTCGTTGTCGGAGTTGCATGCCGGTATCATCTCGGGCAAAACGAAGGCGACGGAACTGGCCAACAGCTATTATGAGCGCATTGCGGAGATCAATCCGGCGTTGAATGTTTACCTGAGTTTGACACGTGAGCGTGCGCTAGAAACTGCTGGAAGAATAGATGAGCTGGCCGCGAAGGGCGATGTGTTGCCGGTACTGGCGGGAGTACCTGTAGGGATTAAGGATGTGCTCGTGGCGAAGGGCGCGCCGGCAACTGCGGGTTCAAAGATGTTGAGTGGATATCATCCACCGTATGATGCGACGAGCGTAGCGAAGCTGGAAGCGGCAGGTGCGGTGATTCTGGGCAAGCTCAATTGCGACGAGTTTGCGATGGGCTCATCAAATGAGAACTCGGCTTATGGGCCAGTGAAAAACCCCGTAAATGTTGAGCGTGTGCCTGGTGGTTCGTCGGGTGGTTCAGCGGCGGCGGTTGCAGCGGATATGGCCGTGGCTACGCTGGGAACGGATACGGGCGGGTCGATTCGTCAGCCGGCGAGTTTTTGCGGTGTTGTCGGTGTGCTGCCGACATATGGACGGGTATCTCGTTACGGATTGATAGCTTTTGCATCATCGCTGGATCGCGTGGGTCCGTTTGCAGCGAATGTGCGCGATGCGGCGACGCTGCTCAGCGTGATTGCGGGGTATGACACGCAGGATGCGACAAGCTCGCGGCGGCCAGTTGATGATTACGCGGCGGAGAGCGACAAATCAGTGAAGGGCTTGCGCGTCGGAGTTCCGGCTGAGTATTTCGGCGAGGGGCTTGATCCGGAAATACGCGAATCAATCGAGAGGGGAATCGATCATTTACGCGCGGCGGGTGCTGAGATCAAACAGGTCTCATTGCCGACGACGCAATATGCGGTTCCGACTTATTATTTGGTGGCGACGGCGGAGGCGAGTGCGAATCTGGCACGCTTTGATGGCGTACGCTATGGTTATCGCGCGGAGGGCGCTGAGACGCTCGCGGCAATGTATAGCCGCTCTCGTGATGAGGGGTTTGGCGCGGAAGTGAAACGCCGTATTATGCTGGGCACGTATGCGCTCTCTGCCGGATACTATGATGCGTACTATCGCAAGGCGCAGCAAGTTCGCCGCTTGCTGGCCGAGGAATTTCTCACAGTCTTTGGTGAAGTCGATGTGATTGCGACGCCGACTTCGCCGATACCTCCGTTCAAACTCGGAGAAAAAACCGATGATCCGCTGGCCATGTACCTCGCGGACATCTATACCGTGACTGCAAGTCTTGCTGGAATCTGCGGTGTTACTGTTCCCTCGGGTGCGACCCAAAGCGGATTGCCGATTGGCATGCAGATACTTGCAAGCCACTTCAACGAAGGCACTGCCTTCCGCGCGGCGCGAGCTGTTGAAGCTGCACAGGGGTAATTTGACTCACTTGCTGAAGAGCAAGGAGGACAGTATGCTCCGTAAGTCTTTTTTGTCTTTGATGATTTTTGGATGGCTGGTTACGGCTGGTCTTTTGGTTATTCATTCAACTGCTGCATACGCGGCTGCGCGCAAGGGGCACACGGTTGTGCTCGGTGCGGCGCGACGTGTGGCTTACACGAAGGCGGGCGATCCTTCGGGTGCTGCGGCGACGGATACAGAACTTCGCATTCGCGCATTGATCGTTGATGGCGCGCTGAAAGAGTGGACGACGGGCGATCCTCATGACGTGACCGACCGCAGCTTTGTGGTTCGGCGCGTGATGCGCATTAATGATGTGCTTCCTGAGAACTCAACTACTGAGACAAAGCCGGCGGATGGAAAAGGAATCACCCATGTGGAGAAACCATCAGACAATAAGCCTCATTGGGTTTGGCAGCGCGGACCATGGTTGCTTGTTGATCGAGTTAATGGACACATTACTGCGCTCAAATTACCTGATTACGATCCAGGTGTGAGTCAGCCGGTATGGTTTCGCGATTACGCGGCGTACTGCGGCGTGACGGCGAGTGGGAAGAGTCTTTATGCGGTGGTGGCGCAGATTGCTGTTCGCAAGGCTGTACTTTCGAAGAAAATCAGTGAGTGGGATCGAGAGAGCCCAGCGATGCCTGCTTGTGCAGCAGCTGAGTGGCAGCGCGATCCATTGCGTGTGAGCTTCCATCCGACGGGGCGGGATGTTGTGAGTTTTGCGCTGGCACCAGGTTCTGCGGTGTTGGTGGAAGACGCAAGCGATGACGCGGAGCCTGCTCAAACTGCGCCTGCGCAAACTCCACCATCGAAGCAACCTTGAGTTCTTTCACAGGCAAATTGAATTAATTTAAATTTGCAGGTTCACGGGATTACCCCCAATCCCGTAAGATGGCAGCGAGCTACAGTGGAGGATTTCACGTCTTATGTCTGATCCAGTTCGTCCGCACACAATCTTCAAACCTTTTGTTGGAGCTGAAGAAAACCGCCCCGAGTTTACTTTTCGCGCCGTACTGCTCGGATCGTTATTTGGTCTGATATTTGGTGGCGTCACAGTCTATGTTGGCCTCCGGGCAGGTCTCACGGTGGCCGCTTCGATACCGATCGCAGTCATCTCCATCAGCATGCTGCGTTACAAGGGCAAGCCATCCGTGCTTGAGACGATCATTGTGCAGACATGCGGCAACGCGGGGCAATCGATTGCGGCGGGCGTGATCTTCACGCTGCCGGCTCTGATTTTTCTCGGGTTTGATCTAGAGTATTTCCGCATCTTTATTCTCGCGCTAATCGGCGGCTACCTGGGCGTGCTCTTTATGGTTCCGCTCAGGAAGCCACTGATCGTCGAGGAGCATGGAGTCCTCTTGTACCCGGAAGGTACGGCCTGCGCAGACGTCATCAAAGCAGGGGCCAGTGGCGGATCGACGGCGAGCCGGGTTTTCTATGGTCTTGGACTGGGCGCAGTTTATGCACTTTTTCAAAACTCAAACATGTTGCGCGCATGGCCTGGTACGCCGGAATATCGCCCGGACTTCGGCGATCAGCATGTGATGAAAGGCTCGTCGATCAAAGCCGATGCCACGGCGGAGTATCTCGGCGTGGGTTACATCATTGGACCGAAGACGGCCGGGATCATGTTCGCCGGCGGCGTATTCTCCTGGCTTGTTTTGATGCCGCTGATTTACTTCTTCGGCAAATCGCTGCCGAATCCCATTTATCCCGGCACAATACCGATAGCAGAGATGGGCCCGAGCGATCTATGGTCGACATACATTCGCCCGATGGGCGCTGGAGCCGTTGCAGCAGCCGGACTTATTACGCTGCTCAAGACACTGCCGACGATAATTGGTGCGCTGAAATCAGGCTTCAAAACCATAGGCGTAAAGATGGGCGAGGGTGAAAAGCCGGTCCGCACAGAGCATGATCTCTCGATGGGCACGGCCGTGATGGGCGCGATTGCCCTGATCGTGCTGATGACCATCTTTCTAATCTTTAAACCCGTACCTGGAGCGCAGGTAGGGATTGTTGCCAACATCGGTGCGGCAATTCTGGTGGTTCTCTTCGGATTCCTGTTTGTTACTGTGAGTTCACGCGTTGTGGGGCAAATTGGGAGCTCGGCAAATCCAATCAGCGGCATGACGATTGCGACGCTGATGGCGACAAGCGCGATTTTTCTGGTCAGCGGATGGACCGCGCCAGCCTTCGGCGCGCTTGCGATCACCATCGGCGGCGTGGTCTGCATTGCATCGGCTGAAGCTGGCGATACTTCGCAGGATTTGAAGACGGGCTACCTTCTTGGAGCTACGCCCATCAAGCAGCGGTGGGCATTCTTCATTGGCATCACAGTTTCTACCATTGCAATCGGTGGAACCCTGAACATGATGAACATCAGCTATCAGAGCTTTCACGCAGCACCGCATGTTTGGGAGATCAATGCATCGCATCCGGGCGTCAAGATTCAGAATGATGCCAAGCTTCCCGAAACCTTCCAGCTCACCGCGGCCGACAACACGACGACTCAGCATAGTGGCAGCGAGTACGAGGTGCTGAATTCAATCGGTTCGACGGAACTCGCCGATGGCAAGTATCTTTACTCTCCAACGAGCGGACGCATTGAAGGGCAGTGGATCCAGGGCATCGGCAGCGAACAAGTTGCCGCACCGCAAGCGCGACTGATGGCTACGGTGATCAGCGGCATTCTGAGCCAGAAGCTGCCCTGGGGACTTGTACTTCTGGGCGTCTTCGTGGTGCTGGTTATCGAGTTGATGGGAATTCGCTCGCTGACATTCGCGGTCGGCTCTTATCTTTCCATCAGTACAACGCTTGCGATTTTTGTGGGTGGCGTGATTCGCTGGCTTTCGGATCAAGCCGTTGCCAAGGCGGGCGGAGGTTCAGACGACAGTGAGACTTCGCCGGGATCGCTTTTTGCTTCGGGGCTGATTGCCGCAGGTGGCATTGTAGGATTGCTTGGAGTTGTTGTCACCGCAATCGAACAGTGGCAGCATGTGCTTGTCAATCCGCTGAATCTGCACATCCCGTTCATTGTAAACAACAGCTACGTTTCAGTGCTGATGTTTGCGTTGCTGGCGTTTGCGCTTTATTACTTTGCGCGTAAGCCGCTGAAGAAGTAAGGAGTATCATTGGGCCGTGATCGTCTTCATTTTTTGAAGGCAATCACGGCCTTTTGATTTTGTTGGAGTCGTAAAAATGCCTTTCGGTCGACCTAAAAAACCGCGTGCGCCGCTGAATGCAGCTGGATTGTACAACTATGCGGTTGGGGCGTTGGGGCGGCAGATGCGCACAGAAGCTGAGCTGAAGCGGCTGATGAAGTTGCGCGCGGAGCCGGGTGAAGTTGGAAATGCGCATATTGAGGCGGTTTTGGAGAAACTTTGCGAGCAGGGCTATTTGAATGACGCGACCTTTGCAGAGACTTATGCGCGACTGCGGCGGGAGCATGAAAAGCTCGGCGAGCGGCGGGTGCGGCAGAATTTGAAACAGAAGGGCGTTGCGCCGGAACTGATCGATGAGACGCTTGAAGCAGGGTATGCGCATATCAACGAGGAGACACAGGCGCGGGAATTTATTGAGAAGCGGCGGCTGAAGAAGCCGGAGAATGAGAAGGAAAGCGCGCGACTGATGCGGCGATTGGTGACGGCGGGGTTTTCAGTGGGTGTGATTTACAAGATATTGCGGCAGTGGGATGTTCCGGATGAGATGCTGATGGCGCTGGAGAATCTGGAAGAACCCAATGCTGATTTGGCGGCAGATGTGGGCGACGAAGTTTGAGTCTGGGCGCGTTCCGATTAAACTAGAAGAGCCATGAAAAAACTGACAGGTAACGAGATTCGCGCCGAATTTTTGCGCTTTTTTGAAACAAAGGGCCATCGCCCGGTCCATTCGTCTTCGCTGGTTCCGGCGAACGACCCCACGCTGCTTTTTACCAACGCGGGAATGAACCAGTTCAAAGATTTATTTTTAGGCGCGGAAAAGCGCGATTACAAGCGTGCTTGCAGCTCGCAAAAGTGCGTGCGCGCGGGCGGCAAGCACAACGATCTGGAGAATGTCGGCTTTACGCGGCGGCATCATACGTTTTTCGAGATGCTGGGGAACTTCAGCTTTGGCGACTACTTCAAGCGCGAGGCAATTGCCTATGCGTGGGAGCTGATTACGAGCCCGGAGTGGTTTGGGATTCCCAAGGACAAGCTGTATGTGACGATATTTGAGGGCGCTGACGGCGTACCGCGCGATACAGAGGCTGAGGAGTTCTGGGTTGCTGTGGGTGTGCCGAAGGAGCGCATCAAGGAGTACGGGCTCAAGGATAATTTCTGGCAGATGGGCGAGACGGGACCGTGCGGACCGTGCTCGGAGATCTTTTTTGATTTGGGCGTTGAGGCTTCGGAGCATGGGAAGGATCTTCCGTTTGGTGAGGATGACGCGCGGTATGTAGAGATCTGGAATTTGGTCTTCATGCAGTTTGACCGGTCGGCGATTGTGGACCCGGCGACGAAGACGACAAGTTACAAGCTGACGCCGCTGCCCAAGCCATCGATCGATACGGGAATGGGTTTGGAGCGCGTTGCGGCGGTGCTGCAGGGTAAGATTTCGAATTTTGAGACAGATTTGTTTACGCCGCTGATTCGAAGAGCAGCGGAGTTAGCGGGGATAGCGGAGACAGCGGAGTTAGCTCCGTTGGTAGCAATTGCCAGCTTGAGAATTATTGCCGATCACGCGCGTGCGGCGACATTTCTGATTAACGACGGTGTGCTGCCATCGAATGAAGGTCGCGGGTATGTGCTGCGCAAAATTCTGCGTCGCGGAATTCGGCATGGAAGATTGCTGGGTCAGGAGCAGCCGTTTTTGCATGAGATGGTTTTTGCCGTGCGCGATTTGATGAAGGGCGCGTATCCGGAGTTGATTGATTCGGCGGAGCGCGTGGCAAAGGTTGTGCTTTTAGAAGAACAGCACTTCGACAGGAATATCATGCCTTCATTGAGGAGGCTCGAACCTGAACTGCGTTTGATCGCACAGGAAAAGGAGAGACTTGGAATAACCGAATTTAATGAATTAAAACAAATCCAACTGGAGGGCTTGGATATTGTTCGAAGGGAAGTTAGCGAAGTAGCAGTGGATAAATTGTCTTCATTGGGCAATACTCCAATCACTATCGAGGGTGGAATTGGCACGTACCATCTCAATCCTGATTTGACGCGTAAATATCGCATACCATCTGACTGGCCAAAATACGTATGCAATACGGCCAATGTGAAGTTTGCGTCGTCAAAAGACGAAAATGATTTTCCAGAGACCTTACTTATAGGTGAGAAGGCATACAGGTATTACGATACTTATGGCTTACCACTCGATTTTATTAAGGATGCATGTCGAGATATCGGTGTCGAATTTGATTCTGAGGGTTTTGAACGCGTTTTCAATTTAGGGCAAGCAATGGCGCGCGCGAGTTGGAAAGGTGGAGCGCAGAAATCGGCGAGCCCGGTTTTCCGCGATCTGAGCAAGACGGTTTTTCTTGGCTACAAGCAGAATGTTGTGAATGGGGCGGAGGTGCTGGCGATCGTCAAGGACGGTTTGGGTGTGCCTGCGGCGAAGGCCGGTGACGCGGTTGAGATTGTGCTGGATCAGACGAGTTTTTATGCGGACTCGGGTGGCCAGGCTGGAGACACGGGAAGATTCACGAGCGCGGATGGAAATACGATTGTCGCGGAGATTGAAGGGTGCGTGGCTCCGGTGCAGGGAGTGAGGGCGCACAAGGCGGTGCTGAAGCAGGATCTTGCCGTTGGCGATCATGTACGGACGGTTGTTGACAGTGACCGTCGCAATGCGATCCGGCGCAATCATACGGGTACGCATTTGCTGCATGCGGCGCTGAGGCAGGTACTGGGGACGCATGTGAAGCAGGCGGGTTCGCTGGTGGATAACACGCGGCTACGTTTTGATTTTTCGCATTTTGCGCAGGTTGCGCCGGAGGAGTTGGAAGAGATTGAGAGCATCGTGAATCGCGAGGTGCTGGTCAACACGGCGGTCGAGACGATTGAGGATGTGCCGATTGATGTGGCCGTGAATGAGTTTCACGCGATGGCGCTGTTTGGCGAGAAGTATGGCGACAAGGTGCGCGTGGTGAAGCTTGCGGATGGTTTCTCGACGGAACTTTGCGGCGGTACGCACACGGCGGCGACGGGTGAGATTGGGCTGATCAAGATTGTGAGTGAGGGTTCGGTTTCATCGGGTGTGCGGCGTCTGGAGGCAATCAGCGGAATGGGTGCCTTGGATGAGTTCAGGCGCGATTATGAGGTTGCGCAGTTGGCAGCGCAGGTTGCGCCTTCTGGTGCGTCGACTCCCGCTGAGGCACTGAGTTTGAAGCTGGCGTCGCAGGATGAGGAACTCAAGAAATTGCGCCGGGAGCTGGACGAGGTGCGCATGAAGTCAGCGTCGGGCACACTCGATGAAGCGCTCTCGAAAGCTGTGGACGTGAAGGGCGTGAAGCTGGTGACGGTCAGGGCTGATGCGCTTGATCGTGGCCAACTGAGAACACTCGTCGACAATCTGAAACAGAAGATAGGCGAGGGAGTCGTGGTGCTTGGCTCGGCGCAGCCTGAAGGGAAAGTTGCGATTATTGCTGGTGTAACACCTGGACTGATTCAACGGATTCAGGCGGGGAAGATCGTCGGCGCGGTAGCGAAGTTTGTCGGCGGGTCTGGCGGTGGAAAAGCGGAGATTGCTGAAGCCGGCGGCAAAGATCAGACGCAGATTGATGCGGCACTGGCGGCAGCAAAGAGTGTGGTGGGTGAACTGCTCGCGTGATGCGGCTCACTCGAACTGAATTGCCGGCCCAATTAATCTGAAGAAAAGATCAGGGACGAGAGAACAAACTATGAGCACAACGAACCGCAAAATCAGTGAGCAACTTCAGCAACGCGCCGAGCGCTTTTTCCCGGGCGGGGTCAACTCGCCGGTGCGGGGTTTTCGCTCCGTTGGCGGTGCGCCTCCATTCATCGCGCGAGCTGAGGGTGCGTGGCTTTTTGATGCGGACGGCAATCGCTACATTGATTATTTTGGCTCGTGGGGGCCGATGATTCTGGGCCATGCTTTTCCGCCTGTGGTTGAGGCGATTGAGCGCGCAGCACGGAATTCGACGAGCTATGGCGCGTCGACGGCGGCTGAAGCGGATCTTGCCGAGCGTGTTGTGGCGTGTTATCCGGCGATTGAGAAGATGCGTTTTGTGAGTTCGGGAACTGAAGCGACGATGAGCGCGATTCGTTTGGCGCGCGCGGCGACGGGACGCAAGCTCATTATCAAATTTGAAGGTTGCTACCACGGCCATGCTGACGGGTTGCTGGTGAAGGCTGGCTCGGGTGTTGCGACGCTTGGGATTCCGGGGTCGGCTGGAGTGCCGGAAGAGATTGCGAGCCTGACGCTGGCGCTGCCTTACAACGATTTGGGCGTGCTGGAAGGAGCGTTTGGCGCGCATGCGGGCGAGATTGCTGCTGTGATTCTGGAGCCGGTGGTGGGGAATGCGGGTTGCATTGTTCCTGCGGATGGGTATCACGCGGGTGTGCGCAAAATTACACGCGAGTATGGCGCGCTGCTTATTGTGGACGAGGTGATGACGGGATTCCGCGTGGCGCCGGGTGGCGCGACGGAGCTGTATGGACTCGAACCTGATTTGATTACGCTGGGCAAGATTGTCGGCGGCGGATTGCCGGTGGGAGTTTATGGCGGCAAAGAGAAGCTGATGAATTTGATTGCGCCGCTGGGGCCGGTTTACCAGGCGGGAACACTGAGCGGCAATCCGCTGGCGATGGCAGCGGGGTTGGCGACGATTGGTTATTTGCAGGAGCACAAGGCGGAGGTTTACGCGAAGCTTGAGACGAGCAGCAAGGCCGTTGCCGAGGGTGTTGCGGCCGAAGCGAAGAAGGCGGGCGTTGCGCTAACGACGAATCGTGTGGGCGCGATGTGGACCTGGTTCTTTACCTCGAGTCCGGTGCGCAATTATGACGAGGCGGCGACGAGCGATACGGCGAAGTTTGGAAAATTTCACCGCGCGATGCTGGATAGCGGCGTGTGGTTGCCGCCCTCGCAATTTGAAGCGATGTTCCTGAGCACGGCGCATGGTGAAGCAGAGATTCAGGCGACGATTTGTGCGGCGCAAGAGGCGTTCAAGACAATTTAATTCAAGTTAATATTTATACCCAGGTGTCGAGCGTGACGAACTGGTGCGACTTTTTGAATTGGCTGATGATGCGTTTGGTGGCGGTTATGGACGGGCCGCGGTTGGCAGTTGGATCGATGTGGCTGCCGTCGTGCAGAACGATGTTCGAGGCCATCCCCTTTTGCTGATTCATTTCAATCTTTGCAATTAATTTGCACGCGATGGATTCTGCGTCGGGGTTTGACCAATCGCTGGTCATGGCGTTCCACGTGACGGGTGTGAGGCCGAGTGAGCGCGCGATGCGCAGGACCTCTGGACGTCGTGCGCCAAAAGGCGGGCGGAAGAAACGAATCTCTTTGCCAATGGTGGCTTCGAGGGTTGCCTTGGTGCGAACGAGTTCATTGCGAACGCGTGCGGCCGGGGTGAGGGCGAGGTTGGGATGGTGCCAACTGTGATTGCCTATTGTGTGGCCAGCGGCGGAAATTTGGCGGACGAGGGCGGGGTTGCGTGCGGCGTAGCTGCCAATGAGGAAGAACGTGGCACGGATGTTCTGGCGGGCGAGAATGTCGAGGAGTTGCGGAGTCCAGTCGGGGTTAGGGCCGTCGTCGTAGGTGAGCGCGAGTTCGCCGGGCTTGTTAGGCGCGATCAGTGTGGGACCGAAGATTTGCGAGGTGGGCCAGAGCGCGGCGTAGGAGAGCGCGCCCCATGCGAGGCCAGTGGTTGCTAGCGTGGCACCAGCGACGGCGAGCGCGGGCACAAGTGCGGTTGCCGTCAGCAACTCAGCACTTAGACGATCGATTGTCTCCGGTATTGGTGTAAACATCTCTGTATCCAGTGTAAAGTGTGACGGTTGAAAGCGATAAATGAAAGCCTTCAGCGGGTAAACTGGAAGCATGTTAAGAGTGAAATTGCTGGAGTCGGGGGCGCGATTGCCTGTGGTGGCCCATCCTGGTGAGGATTTGGGCTATGACGTTTTTGCGTTTGAAGGCGCGGTGATTGGCGCGGGGCAGACGGAGCGATTAAGAACAGGGATTGCGGTTGAGGCGCGCGAGCCTGTGACGGGCAAGCCGCTGGGATTACTGGTGCGTGACCGGTCATCGATGGCGGCGCGCGGGTTGGCGACAACGGGCGGCGTGATTGATGCGGGTTATCGCGGAGAGATTCTGATTTTGATGACGAACCTGAGTGCGCAGATAGTGGAGATTAAGTCAGGCGAGAAGATTGCGCAGATGATTCCAGTGCCGGTGCTGACTGGCGTTGTGGAAGAGGTTGCGGATCTGGAGGATTCGAAACGGGCGGAAAAGGGATTTGGAAGTTCTGGGCGGTGAGTTCTCATCGCCCGCAAATTTGCGCTTAAAAAATCCTAGAGAATGTTGACGAGGTCCGCTTCTGAGGGGCCGTGGTGGGAGCCCATTTGGCCGCCGGGTGAAGTGAGGAGTGTTTGCGGCGTGCGCCAGTGGTCGATGTAGCTGATCTGGTGGACGCAGCTGATGGTGCAGTTGGGGGCGCAGGATTTGGCGGTGATGAACTCGCGTTTGACGTCGGCAGTTGTGTACTGCTCGATTGGAGTTCCGGGGAAACCGCGCTGCTGGCTGCAGTAGTGGACGAGGCCGTTCTCGCAAATGTAGAGGTAACGCGAACCGGCGCGGCAACGCCACTCGTTGGAGCGCCCCTGCGCAATAGCCTCTTGAAATGCATTGAATCGCGAGTAGTTTTTCTTTTTCCAGTTGCGCATTTCGAAGTAGACTTTAGCTTCTTCGGATTTGAGGGGTTTGAGCTGGCCGCTGCCATCGTGAATGATGCCGATGGTTGAGGTGAAGCCGAGTTCGAGCGCGCGACGACCGATGACGAGCGCGTCATTAGGATTTTTGATGCCGCCGCCGACGACAGAGTTGATGTTGACGTGGAACTCTGCGAACTGGCTGAGGGCAACAAGCTGACGGTCGAGAACTTTGAGGCTCTTCATGGAGACTTCGTCGGGCTCAAGATTGTCGATTGAAATCTGCATGTGGTCGAGGCCGGCTTTATTCAGGCACTCGATTCGTTCCTGATTTAACAAGTAGCCGTTGGTGATCATTCCGGCGATGGCACCGGTGCGTCTCATGCGACGGATGACGTCGTCGAGCTCGGGGTGGGTGAGCGGCTCGCCACCACTGATGGTGATGATGCTGGTACCGAGTTTTCCGAGGTGGTCAATGCGGCGGAACATTTCGTCAAGCGGGACGGGCTTTGAGGTCTTGTCGTACTCGTTGCAGTAGCCGCAGGAGAGGTTGCAGTAGCGCATGGGAACGATCTGGGCCATGACCGGGTGGCCGGTGAATGCCAGGGCGCGGCCAACGAGGGCGATCTCGCGAAGTTTACGCGTAGCGGCGAGGTAGCGGCCGCGGAGGGTCATTTTTTTGCGCTTTTCCATCACTTCCTATTCTATAGAACCGCCTGCTGCGGTGTTGGGTGTTGCCGTGGTGCGTCGGCGCGAAACAGGGTGAATTTAGCCAAAAATGAGCCTAAAATTACACAGAAAGTGCTCCAAATGGCCACGATTTGAGTGTGATTTTTAGCTGCTCTGAAATTGATATCTCATTTTTTTCAATGAGATGCGATTTTTATGCACTCCTTTTGGGGCGTTTGGGGGGGGG
>VFSW01004116.1_pt1 | contig 21679 bp, 19 predicted proteins | sample 5358111 | NCBI WGS metagenome assembly VFSW01 (sample SAMN11554181, study PRJNA540505) | mine drainage metagenome | isolation source: sediment from site ElyBrook_90M | place: USA: Ely Copper Mine, Vershire, VT | collected 2017 | reverse complement strand
TAGTACTGCTTCGCACCCTGCACCATGATGGCCACGGGCGGATAGTCATTCTGAACTTCCAGACCGTCCAGATTGGGGCGGTTGCCCATGGTGTAACCGGTCAACTTGAACATACGACCGAGTGAAGTCAGTTGCGGGAACATGCCCCCAACGTGACAGGCCACGCACTTAAAGCCGGTTTGCCGAGCAAAGACCGGAATGGCATTGGCGTCCATGGATACCACCACGGATGCCGTGCCCAGCAGCAACAGGGCTGAGCCCTTTGCCTTTCCAAGCAGGTTGGATACCTTCATTCTGAAACCCCCTATGTTTTTCTGTAGGAACCGAGTTGGTGCATCACGCCCCGAAATGGAGCGATTTGCGCCAGGTCAAAAATTAACACCGGCTTAATGGGTCTGTAAATAGTTTTGTAACAATTGGTAAGAAAAAATTCGTGGCGTTGTTTAATTACAACAACCCGTCCGAGAGCACAATAAAAACGGCCTTCCCCTTGGGAGGGAAGGCCGTTTTTTTGGACGTGCGTTTTGGTTTAGAGAACGCTCTTGACCGTGGCGGCCACCTTGTCGGCGGTCAGACCAAAGTACTTGAACAGGGCACCGGCGGGGGCGGATTCCCCGAAGGTATCGATACCCACCACGGCACTACAGCCATACTTCCACCACAGCGCCGTACAACCCGCTTCCACCGCCACCTTGGGCACATGTTTGGGCAGAACGGAGGCGTGGTACTCGGCGTCCTGCCGGTCAAAGACCGAGGTGGAGGGCATGGATACCACCCGTACGGCGATGCCTTCTGCTGCCAGAAGTTTTTGCGCTTCCACGGCCAACCCCACTTCCGAACCGGTGGCGATGAGAATGGCCTGCGCCGCTCCGTCGGCTTCCTTCAGAACATAGCCCCCCTTGCTGATCTCGATGATCTGCTCAGGCATACGGGTCTGGAACGGCAGGTTTTGACGGCTAAAAATCAGGGAACTGGGTCCATCCTTGCGACGGATAGCCGCATCCCAGGAAACCGCCGTTTCCGTGGTATCACAGGGACGCCAGACATCCATGTGCGGGATCAGACGCAAACTGGACACATGCTCGATGGATTGGTGCGTCGGACCATCTTCCCCCAGGCCGATGGAATCGTGGGTGAACACGAAGATGCTGCGAATCCGCATCAGCGAGGCCATGCGCAGGGCATTGCGACTGTAATCCGAGAAGGTCAGGAAAGTGCCGCCATAGGGGATGAACCCGCCATGCAGGGCCAACCCGTTGAGGATGGCGCTCATGCCGAACTCCCGCACCCCGTAACTCAGGTAATTTCCGGGGGTGGTGGCATTCATCGGCTTGCTGCCACTCCAGTTGGTCAGGTTGGATCCCGTCAAGTCCGCCGATCCCCCAAAGAACTCGGGCAGGGCGGGACTCAAGGCTTCCAGGGTATTCTGACTGGCCTTGCGGGTGGCGATGCTTTCTGCCTTGTCCCGACACTTGGCCACGAATTCCAGTGCTGCCCGTTCGAAGTTGGCAGGCAGATCCCCCTTCATGCGGCGCGTGAACTCTGCCGCTTCGCTGGGGTAGGCCGCCTGGTAGGCCGCAAAACGCTGGTTCCATTCAGCCTCCTGAGCCTGCCCGCGGGCTTTGGCATCCCATGCCGCATAAACTTCCGCAGGAATTTCAAAGGGACCATAATTCCAGCCAAGCATCTTTCTGGTCGCAGCGATTTCCTCATTGCCCAAGGCGGCACCATGCACATCGTGGGTTCCCTGCTTGTTGGGACTGCCCTTGCCGATGATGGTCTTGCAGCAAATCAGGGTGGGCTTGGTACTGGTTTTGGCGGCCTCGATGGCCTTCGATACCGCCTCCACATCATGTCCATCGATGGGCCGAACCACGTTCCAGCCATAGGCTGCAAATCGTCCAGGTACATCTTCCGAAAACCAGGGTTCTACATGACCATCGATGGAGATGCCATTATCATCCCAGAAGGCGATGAGTTTATTCAGCCCCAACGTCCCTGCCAGCGAGCAGGCTTCATGGCTGATCCCTTCCATCAGACAACCATCCCCCATGAATACGTAGGTATGGTGATCCACAATGGTGTGACCTGGCTTGTTGAACTGTTCTCTCAACAGGCGTTCGGCCAAGGCAAAGCCCACCGCATTGGTGACGCCCTGACCCAGGGGGCCGGTGGTAGTTTCCACCCCCACGGTGATGCCATACTCCGGGTGTCCAGGGGTCTTGCTGTGCAATTGGCGAAAAGCCTTGAGTTCGTCCATGGGCAGATCGTAGCCCGTGAGGTGCAACAGGGCATAGAGCAGCATGGAAGCATGACCATTGGACAAGACGAAACGGTCACGGTCCGCCCAATGAGGGTTGGTGGGATTATGTCTCAAATGCTGTCCCCATAGGGCCACGGACATTTCTGCCATGCCCATGGGCGCACCGGGGTGGCCGGAATTGGCTTTTTGCACCGCATCCATCGCCAGTGCGCGAATGGCATTGGCCATCGTTGCCGTGGAGGTTGTACCTTGCGTCATGATGAAATCTCTTGTCGATAAGTTTAGGATAGAAAAAGGGTTTGGCGCGCCGGGGTCTTAACGCACCTGGGGCTTGAGTTCGCCCTTGGCATAACGATCCCCCATGACTTCCAGAGAGATCGGCTTGATCTTGCTGGCCTGTCCGGCACTGCCAAAGGCTTCGAAGCGGGCCTTGCAGATACCCATGGCGGCCTTGCGGGCTTCGGCCAGGAACTTGCGCGGATCGAATTCTTCGGGCTTCTTGAACATGAGTTGACGCATGGCTCCGGTCATGGCCAAACGGATATCGGTGTCGATGTTGACCTTGCGCACGCCATACTTGATGGCTTCGACAATTTCTTCCACGGGCACGCCATAGGTTTCCTTGATGGTTCCACCGTTGGCACGGATGATCTCGAGCCAGTCCTGGGGAACGGAGGAAGAGCCGTGCATGACCAGATGGGTGTTGGGAATCCGGGCATGGATTTCCTTCACGCGCCAAATGGCCAAGGTATCGCCTGTGGGCGCCTTGGTGAATTTGTAGGCTCCATGGCTGGTTCCGATGGCGATGGCCAGAGCGTCCACTTCCGTTTGACGAACGAAGTCCGCTGCCTGTTCGGGGTCGGTCAACAACTGGTCATGGCTCAACTTGTCATCGGAGCCGTGTCCATCCTCTTCCCCCATCATGCCGGATTCCAGGGAACCCAGACAACCCAGTTCACCTTCCACCGAAACGCCCACGGCATGAGCCATTTCCACCACGCGGCGTGTGGTGCCGACGTTGTACTCGAAACTGGAGGGAGTTTTCATGTCTTCCATCAGGGATCCGTCCATCATCACGCTGGAAAAACCGGAGCGGATGGAACGCTGGCACACGACAGGGCTGGCCCCATGGTCCTGATGCATACATACGGGAATATCGGGATACATTTCCACAGCGCCTTCGATCAACTTGCGCAGGAAAGGCTCGCCGGCATATTTACGGGCACCGGCTGAACCTTGCATGATGACGGGACTGTTGGTGGCTGCTGCGGCTTCCATGATGGCCTGGATCTGTTCCAGGTTGTTCACGTTGAAAGCAGGCAAACCGTAACCGTGTTCGGCGGCGTGATCGAGCAACTGACGCAGGGAAATGAGAGCCATGATGTATCCTCGGAATATGGATGGGGTTAGATGGAGGGTGAAGCCAGTGGAGGACGTACCCCCAACTGTTGAAGCAGTTCCGGAAAACTGTCCAGCACACGGTCAGGGTTGGCCATGGCTATGGGTTCTCCGTGATTATATCCATGATTGAACGCCCAGATTGTTACACCGGCACGGCGCGCGGCCTGAACGTCGTTGCTGGAGTCCCCCACAAAAAGTGCGTCCTGTGCGCTTAACCCCGCATCCACCAGGGCTTTTTGGAGCGGCTGAGGACTGGGTTTTCCTTCCGGGGTATCTCCGCCTCCCACCAAAATGTCGATGGCCTGGGCCAGACCCTGACTGTCCAGCAAACGTTGGGACAAGTCCCGATCCTTGTTGGTCACAACGGCCAGTTGGCAGCCTGCCGCACGCAGGATTTCCAAAGCCTCGGGTGCACCAGGGTAAGGCCGGCTATGAACGCCGGTCAGGTCATGGTAGACCTGCAGAAAGCGCGGATAAAACTGGTCATACACCTGTGACGCTCGTTCTTTGTCCTGCCCCGTCACCTGTTGCGACACGGTTGCAAACAACCAGGCAGTGCCTTTTCCAATCCACTCCCGAATCAACTCCGGGGGCAAAGAATCAAAACCTGCCTCGGCCAAAGTTTGATTCACGGAGTGGGCAATTTCCATGGCGGTATCCACCAAGGTGCCATCCAGATCGAACATGATCAGGCGCGGCAGGGGAACTCCCTGTGCCATCAGCAGGCAGCCTTACGTTTGTAATCGATCATCTTGAGAATCATGGGCGTGAAAATCAATTGCATGGCCAGACCCATTTTGCCACCGGGAACCACCAACGTATTGGGACGGGTCATCATGGCATCGTGCAACATGGACAGCAGATAAGGAAAATCGATGCCGTGCGGATCGGAAAAACGAATCACCACCATGCTTTCATCCGGACTGGGAATGTCATTGGCGATGAAGGGGTTGGAGGTGTCCACGGTGGGCACGCGCTGAAAGTTGACGTGGGTGCGCGAAAACTGGGGACAGATGTGGTTGACGTAATCGGGCATGCGGCGCAGGATCACATCCATGACGGCTTCCTGAGAATAGCCCCGCAATTTCTGGTCACGATGGAGTTTTTGAATCCACTCCAGATTGATGATGGGCACCACGCCCACCAACAGATCCACCTGGGCCGCCACATTGATCTTGTCGTCGGCATAGCCCCCATGCAGCCCTTCGTAAAACATCAGATCGGTACCCGGCTCGACGTCCTGCCAGGGGATGAAGGTACCCGGTTCCTGCTTGTAGGGAGCCGCTTCACCGGCATCGTGCAGATATTTACGGACTTTACCCAACCCGGTGGCACCATAGGTCTTGAACAGGGTCTCCAACTCTTCGAGAAGATTGGCCTCGGGACCAAAGTGGCTGAAATTACGATTGCCCTTGTCTTCCCGTTCTTTCATCTGCGCTTTCATTTCGGCGCGATTGTAACGGTGAAAGGAATCGCCTTCCACCAATTGGGCCGTAACCTTCTCGCGGCGGAAAATATGTTTGAAACTGTTCATCACGGTGGTGGTACCAGCACCGGAAGAGCCCGTCACGGCAATGATGGGATGTTTGCGGGACATGATCGATGACCTCTTGTGCAATTATATTGTAAAGTTTCTCAAGCCCGGAACAGACCACGCTCGCTGAACAGCGGGGAAGAAAAGGGTTCTCCCTTTCCTTCATCGTGTTCCTGATGATACTGGATCACCCGTGCCACCTCGTGACTCGACCCCAGAATGACCGCAATGCGTTGGTGAATCTGGGTGGGCACCACTTCCATGATGCGTTCCCGTCCGGTGCTGGAAAGCCCCCCCGCCTGTTCCACGATCATGCTCATGGGATTGGCTTCGTACAGGAGACGCAGACGACCCGGTTTCAAAGGTTCCTTGGTGTCCTTTGGATACAGAAATATCCCGCCACGAATCAGGATACGGTGCACTTCCGCCACCATGGAAGCAATCCAGCGCATGTTGAAGTCACGCTCGCGCACGCCCGTCTTGCCCGCCTTGCATTCGCTGATGTAACGGATGACCGGGGGTTCCCAGAAACGTTCGTTGGAGGTATTGATGGCAAATTCGTTGGTATCCGCCGGAATCTGAATGTCCGGATGGGTCAGAATAAAATTGCCCACTTCCCGATCCAGGGTAAAGCCATGAGTTCCTTTGCCCACCGTGATGACCAGCAAAGTTGCCGGGCCATACAGTGCATACCCCGCCGCCACCTGTTCGGTTCCGGGCTTGAGGTAATCCTGCATCTCGGGTTCTTTCCCATCAGGGGCACGGAGAATCGAGAAAATAGAACCCACCGAAACGTTGCCGTCGATGTTGGATGAACCATCCAGGGGATCAAAAATCGCCAGAAAGGGTCCGCGCTTATGCGGTGCGCGCACGGGAAAGGGATCATCCATCTCTTCCGAGGCGACCCCGGCCACCAATCCACCCAATTCGAAGGTGTTCACAAACGCCGTATTGGACAGGACATCCAGTTTTTTCTGGGTCTCGCCCTGCACGTTGGTGGTATCCATGCTGCCTGTTGCGCCGCCCAACGCCCCTTTGGAACTCAGGGCAGAAATGGCTTTCACCGCAGCAGCCACATCCACCAGCAAGGCGGCCAAATCGGCTCCATCCTTGGTTCCGCTGACATTTTCAATCAAATACTTGGATAAGGTCTTGCGCCCCAGATGCATGGTATATTCTCTCCGTCAATCAAGCGTTGCCGCATTATTTTAGCCCTCGAGAGACCCAGAAACACAGGATTTCCCCGAGGATTTATGGTTTTCTGTCGATGATATCCCGAATCCAGTATAAGAAACCCTAAGTATTTTTTATCTGGATCATAAGAAATGTTTAACATTCAGGATTCATCGTCCCATAACCGTAGTATGACGCAACTTTATCGCGTTGCACAACTCCGATACGCTTCAACAAACAAAAGAGCCGGGATTTCCCGGCTCTTTGTGTTCTTTCGGCTCCCCTCACCGGGGTACGGAGGCAAAGGTCATTTATGCCATACTGAATTGTCCAGCATAAAAATGAGAATGGCCGGTCCTACGATTCCAATGATTTCCATCCATGTAACGCTCATCGCAACCCCCTCGTCTCGTTGTCTGCGCTCTGATGGTACCGCTCCCCTGAGCATGTCCGGCGCATGGTTGAAAGATAAGGGAGATACAATGATTTGTTTTTGATTTAAATCAATTTTTATCCATTCTCCACAGCCTTTGCAGAGAATCCCGAACCCCAATGAGGCAAGCAGGCAGTCAGCACGGCAGAAAACAGGATCACGGCCCAGGATAGGTGAATCCACGCCAGAAAAATGGGTAGGGCAGCAAAAGCCCCGTAGATCAGGGTATAACTGGAGAGGTGGGCCACAAACCAGGTAAAACTGCTTTTCATTATTTCAAACAACAAAGCCCCCAATACGCCGCCAAAGAGGGCATGTCGACGCCGCACCGGATGATCGGGTACCTGGTAGAACGCCAGTGCCAATCCTGCCGCCATAACCAGAAAAGACAGCCACTTGAGAACCAGATGAGTCAGGTGTGCGCCCTTCCCTGCCCAACCGACGGACATCTGCACCAGAAGCGTCATTCCCCATAGCCCCAACCCAAACAGCAGGGGCCCCAGAAGGATCAACACACCATAAATTGCCAGGCGGGTATGCAAAGGACGACGGGGCGCTGTCCCCCAAATGGCGTTGAAAGTATGATCCACCGTCAGAATCAGCGAAAACACCGTCCCCATCAGCATGCCCAGTCCCAGGTAAGTCAATTGGGCAGCATGCCTGGTGAACTGGGTCGCATAAACCGTCACCAAACGGGCCGCCACATCAGGCAGCAGATTGGCCAGCAGAAACCCCCGCATGACCTTCCCAAAATGCCCAAACTCGGGGAAAAGGGAATAAATGTCGATACTGAAGGTAATCAGCGGCACCAGCGCGAAGAGCGTGGTGGTGGTGAGGCTGGATGCCGACTGCATGCAGCGGTCCCGCTGAAACTTGCGTCCCACCATGAGCATGAACTGCCACAGTACCCGTCCCATGATCCTCACACTTGCGGGTTGACCCGTTCCGTATGCGCTTGCAATTTGTTCAAGGCATTCAGATAAGCCCGCGCAGAGGCCACCACGATGTCCGTGTCCGCCCCCAACCCATTGACGATGCGCCCATCCTGAGCCAACCGGACGGTCACTTCGCCCTGGGATTCAGTGCCACTGGTAATGTTGTTGACCGAATAGAGTTGCAACTCGGCACCACTTTGCGCCACCCGCTCAATGGCCTTGAAGGAAGCATCCACCGGGCCGCTCCCTTCCGCTTCCGTGGTCTGTTCGTCTCCTCCCAAGGTCAAAACCAGGCGCGCACGGGGAGATTCACCCGTTTCACTGTGAGCCATCAGTGAAACCAGTGCATAGTGATCGTTCTGGCCTTCTCCGATTTCTTCTCCCACCAAGGCCTGAAGGTCTTCATCAAAAATCTCATGTTTCTTGTCAGCCAGTACCTTGAAACGCTGGAAGGCAGCATTGAGAGCGACTTCCGAGTCCAGCACGATGCCCAACTCCTGCAAGCGGGTACGAAATGCGTTGCGTCCCGAATGTTTGCCCAGCACCAACTTGTTGGCCTTCCAACCCACCTCTTCGGCACTCATGATTTCATAGGTTTCCCGATGCTTGAGGACTCCGTCCTGATGAATCCCGGATTCGTGCGCAAAAGCATTGGCCCCCACCACAGCCTTGTTGGGCTGCACCGGAAAACCCGTGATGGTGGACACCAGACGGCTGGCTGCCACGATCTGGGTGGTATCGATACGCGTGGTCAGGCCGAATACATCCCGACGGGTACGCAACGCCATGACGATCTCTTCCAGTGCGGCATTCCCGGCACGCTCTCCCAATCCATTGATCGTGCATTCCACTTGCCGGGCTCCCGCCAGCACGGCGGCCAATGAATTGGCAACAGCCAAACCGAGATCATTGTGGCAATGCACCGAGAAAACAGCCTGATCGGCATTGGGAATGCGGTTCATCAAATCGGCAATGAGTGCCCCATACTGAAAAGGAATGGCATAGCCCACGGTATCCGGGATATTGATGGTGCGGGCCCCCGCCCGGATCGTGGCCTCGATCACCCGACACAGAAAATCCGGTTCGGAACGGACCGCATCCTCACAAGAAAATTCCACATCGTCGGTGAACTGGCGGGCCAATGTCACAGCCGACACCGCATGCCCAAGCACCTGCTCCGGCGTCATGCGCAATTTGCGCTCCATATGCAGAGGGGAAGTGGCGATAAAGGTATGAATGCGTTTTGACGAGGCAGAGGCCAAAGCTTCAGCCGCACTTCGGATATCCTTTTCCTGGGCACGGGCCAACCCGCAGATGGTGCTTTCCCGAATCGCACTGGCCACGGCCTTGACCGCTTCAAAGTCGCCGGGACTGGCGGCAGGAAAACCCGCCTCGATCACATCCACACGCAAACGTTCCAACTGGCGGGCAATGCGAACCTTCTCTTCACGGGTCATGGAAGCGCCGGGGCTTTGTTCGCCATCGCGCAAGGTTGTATCAAAAATTTTTACAGTATTCATGGTCTCGTCCTTGAAAGTCCAGAGACTTTCATTCATGGCGGAGAACCCCTCAGGAGAGGGGGATCGATACACAACGATGGAAGAAGAAGGATTTTAGCGCGCAAGGCGCAGCAGCAGGAGGGATCCCGTGCAGAAAAGAAGAGCGGAAGTGAAATTTGAGTTCATGGGGTGATTCTACGAAAAAGTCAGAACCTCTGTCAAGGCATCCGGCGTGGGAAACCACCGGAGCTGCTGGTGACATCTCCCCTGCTACGCTTTTTTTCAGGAGAGTTCCAGGCGGCGCTCAATGCGTCCAATGCGATCGGCTAACTTGTCCAGCGTGATCTGTTGCCGGGCATCTGTTTCCTCGCCCAAGTTGATCTCGCGCCTCACAAGGTTCATGGCCTGCTCCAAACCAGACATGCGGTGTTTCAGATCGCCCATATCCTCGGCAATTTGATCCACGCGTCCCCGGATATGACGCAAGTGTTCCAACACCAAGTTTTCAATGTCGTCAGTCATTGGTCGATTAACCTTTGCTGTCCTTTGGCATCCAATTCTCCGCGATCCGCCACGTCATCAGGTGTATTGATTGCCGCAAGTACGATACCTGAGGATCGTCTGATTGTACGACAAAAACAGAAACAAATCCAAGAACTATCCGATCTAGGACAACACTCTCGTGAACCGTTCTAACAGACCTGCAGTTTTGGCGCTGCCATTCCGCCAGCGCCCAATTATAGGTGAAGCGTGCTACACCAATTCCGCGCCGAAGCGCAACAACCGGTCCTTGTGGGTGATGACCAGCCGCTTCATGGCGTAGAAAGAATCAAAGAAGGAGTGTCTCTTCCCGGCATCGATGCAATCGAGGTTGCCAGGGAAGCAGGGATTTCCATTTCCACGGATTGCGCCCTGCAGGACAGGACTCCTGCCGTCTGCAAGGGCAAGGGCACCGGCTGAAAATCCAGGCGCCGTGCCTGCAGGACAAGGGACTCAGGATGTTCTCCGGCCTTTTTCAGCCACTGCCCCCATATCTGGGACGTGGTCCAGCCCACCATCCCGCCACGCGGAATAGATCGAGCGGATTCCGGGAGGTGCAGCACGAGTTCCGGGAAACGTTGATGCCGTGTAAATTGTTCCGGCCCGGTCACCACCAGCACCAGAGCCGCACCTCGGGCCAGGGCATGATCGATCCGGTCCCCCTCTTTCAGGTCCAGATATTGACCTGCTGAAGCCAGGGCTTGCTCCGAGTCCACCATGACATCGTCGGGCAAACGGGAATTCCCGGCCATCAGGACAACCGTTTTGCCCGTCAGGTCCTGAGGGCCGAAATCATCAATGCCCAAGGCCGGGATCCATCGTCCATATCCCGCAAACAGCCAGGGAGAATCCACCAACGTATGTTCCCTTTGGGGCTGTCGGCAGGACACCACCACCTCATCGTTCAATCTCACGGACAGCGTCTTATGGTGGATAATCCACGTCATCTGCCCAGTTCCACGCAGTTGGTCCACCGTCAGGTACAGGGTTTCCGGCATTTTATGCGCACAAGCGCGGAGCCAGCGAATTTCCTCACCGCGATCAGGCACCTCTGCCACGGGCACTGGCGTTTCAGCGCAACCTGCCATGACGAGCATGAATACCCCCTGTATCGTTGCTGCCAGACGCATCTTTAGCTCTCCCGCCGGTCGTGTCTGGGTCATTATGGCGCACGGATTGCCCCCCAACTGCGTTAGAATAAGCACCAATTTTCCCTATTTGCCGGAACATCCTGTCATGCGCGCCAGCCAACTGTTCATCCCCACCCTCAAAGAAGCCCCTGCCGAAGCCGAACTGATCAGTCACCAACTGATGTTGCGAGCGGGTCTCATCCGTCGTCTGGGCAGCGGACTCTACACCTGGATGCCCTTGGGGTTGCGCGTGTTGCGCCGGGTGGAGGCAGTGGTGCGGGAAGAAATGAACCGGAGCGGAGCCCAGGAAGTATTGATGCCCGCCATCATTCCCGCTGAGTTATGGCAGGAGACGGGACGCTGGGACAAGTTTGGTCCCCAAATGCTGAAGATGAAAGATCGGCACGAACGGGATTTCTGTTTCGGCCCCACTCACGAAGAAGTCATCAGTGACATTGCACGCCGGGAGATTCGCAGTTATCGCCAACTTCCCGTGAATTTCTACCAGATTCAAACCAAGTTTCGCGACGAAATTCGCCCCCGCTTCGGGGTCATGCGTGCCCGCGAATTCATCATGAAGGATGCCTATTCCTTCCACACCGACCGCGCCAGCCTGGAATCCACCTATGACCTCATGGTTCAAACCTATCAACGGATCTTCACTCGCCTGGGCCTGAAATTTCGCGCGGTCTCTGCCGACACCGGGGCCATTGGGGGGTATGCTTCCCAGGAGTTTCATGTCCTGGCGGATTCCGGTGAAGATGCCCTGGCTTTCTGCCCCCATTCCGATTATGCGGCCAACGTGGAATTGGCCGAGGCGCTGGCCCCCACCACTTCCCGTCCTGCTCCCTCAACCCTCTTGACCACGGTATCCACACCCGGCATCACGACCTGCGAAGCCGTGGCGAAGGCCCTGAATCTGCCTCTCCACCAGATCGTGAAATCCCTGCTGGTGATGGATGAGGAGCAACGCCCGCACCTGTTGCTCCTGCGGGGAGACCATACCCTCAACGAAGTCAAAACAGAAAAACTCCTGGGCCCGTTTCGTTTGGCTTCGGATCCTGAAATTACTCAATGGCTGGGTCCTGTCAAAGGTTTTGTCGGTCCCGTCGGTCTGCCCTCCGGCATTACCCTATGGGCAGATCGGGCCGTGCCCGTTCTGGCCGATTTTGTCTGTGGCGCCAACCAGCCAGACGCCCACCTCATCCAGGTCAATTTTGGCCGGGATTTGCCCGAACCGGAGCGGGTGGTGGACCTGCGTAACGTGGTCGCCGGCGACCCTTCCCCCGATGGCCAGGGCTACCTGGAATTGGCACGGGGCATCGAAGTCGGCCATGTTTTTCAGTTGGGTGCCCGGTACAGCGAGGCCATGGGAGTCCACTATCTGGACGAAGAAGGTCACTCCCGGGTGGTGGAAATGGGGTGCTATGGCATTGGGGTCAGCCGCATCGTGGCGGCAGCCATTGAACAACACCATGATGCACGGGGGATTTGTTTCCCCCCGGCGCTGGCCCCTTTCCAGATCAGCCTGATTGCCCTGGGGCCGAACAAGAGCCCTTTGGTACGGGAGATGGCAGAACGCCTCTACACCGACTTGTTGGCGCAGGGGGTGGAAGTGCTCTTTGATGACCGCGACGAACGCCTGGGTGTGATGCTCGCCGATCAGGAATTGATGGGGATCCCCTGGCGCATCGTGGTCGGCGAACGCAACCTGAAAAATGGTCATGTGGAAATTCAGGGGCGGCTCGAAACCAGTGCCCGCCTGGTATCTCCCGAAATTGCTGTTGCGCTGGTGGTCGCGCAGGTCGACAAGAGATGAGGGGCTAGGTTTTGATGCCTCGACTGGCGTAGACACTCATAAGTTTGGCCGCATGCAAGAGGCCATCGTCCAGAGTGTAGAGGATCTTTGCGCCGTTGTTAAGTGCGATAGCCAAGTGCAGCGCATCGCCCGCCCGCAACTTGGTGGCGAAGTGCAGCATCAAAGCCCCTCGTCGCGCATTTCACGCAGCAACTCAGCGCTGGAATTGCGCCAGCGTGGCATGCGACTGCGAAACTCGACGAGGGATTTGACGGCGTGCTTGGGCTTTTCGACCGGGGAGATACGCGCTACAGGTTGTCCGCGGCGTGTGATCACCATTTCCTCCCCCGCTTCCACCTGATCGAGGAGATGACTTAGATGGGCCTTGGCTTCTGCTAACGTAACGGTACTCATATGCCTCTCCAGTTGGTCATCATATTGGTCACATGGTAGCGCAAGATCAACGTGAAGCAAATTATGGCCGAACGGTTCAACCTTTCAGGTGCCCGAAGGCAGGAAAGGATCCGCATGAATTTCCGCCATGGACGCCCCGCCCAAAAAAATCTTGAGGCGCGCATCCTTGACCATATCCGGGTGACCACAAAGAAAAACACGGTGGTGCGCAAACACACGGTGATCACTCACGGCGGCTTCGAGCACAGTGCCCACCCGGGCATTCAACGCCAGGGCTTCCGGGCCGGCACGATCCACGCAGGGAACATAATGGAAGTTGGGGAACTGACCGGCCAGGCGCTGCAAGGCAGTCTGATGATAGAGTCCTTCCACCGTAAAACTACCGTGGTAGAGCCAGATCGGCCCACGATGGCCCTGGGCCAGGGCATCGCGCACAATCCCGTAAAGAGGCGCCAGACCAGAACCCGTTCCGAGCAGCAACAAGGTCTGTTCTTCCTGACCAGGCGTATAAAAACACTGACCCAGTGAATCCCCAATTTCGACTTGCGCACCTACCCGGAGTTGATCGTGTACCCAGGCGCTGACCCGTCCCTCCGGAATCCGGCGAATATGCAGTTCCAGCCAGTCATCAAGGGTGGGGACGCTGGCCAGAGAATAGCAGCGTGACAGATCCGCCTGACGATACAAACGCAGATATTGCCCGGCCCGATAGTCCAGGGGACGCTCCGGTTTCAGGCGCAGTGCCACGATCTCCTGATTCAAGGATTCCACGGCGAGGACGTGAGCCCTCTGGCGCAATCCCTCCGCATCAGCCAGCGCCACCGTCAGATCCGAAGAAGGACGAGCCCGGCAAGCCAGGAAATACCCCTGTGCCACCAAAGCGGGTTTCAAACCCTCCTGAGCTCCGGCGGGCACCTCTCCCTCCAGACAACGCATCAGACAGGATTGACAAACGCCGGCCCGACAGCCCGAAGGAATCTCCACCCCGTGTTCGGCCAGACTTTCCAGCACTGTCCGGGGTGCCTCATACACAAAATCCTGACCCTGAAACCGAAGGATCGTCATGCTCGCCTCACATAAAAAAGCCCCATGGAAAGCCGTTTCCACGGGGACAAGGAACTCACTGACCGGAACGGGAAGAGAAAAACTTACTTCCCCAGCACATCGTTGCGCGTGGTTTCAGCCACCGCCGCCACTTGTGCGATCAAGGCATCGGATACCCCCAATTCCTTGAGGGTGGCGCCCAGATCCTCCACCACGGCATCAAAATGGCTGTCGTTCAATCCCTGAGCCACCAGATGGGCGTGCCCCCGGCGCATATCCGCGCCCGTGTAATGGTTGGGCCCCCCAAACGCCATAGTCAAGAAAGCCTTTTGTTTGGCCGACTGTTTTTCCATGTCCACCCCGCTGAAGAAACGGTTGATGCGCTCATCCTGCAGAACCTTGCGGTAAAAAATATCCACGGCCGCATTCACCGCAGCCTCGCCACCCAGTTGTTGGTATAAACTCATGATCGATCCTCACTTCTGTCGTTTGTCGTTCGTTAAAGAAAACTCCAAGGTCACCCTGCGCAGGGCTCCCGTGACTACGTGACCATATTCGCAGAAATGACATCAGGACGCATGACAATGATTGGGTAGTCAACGAAAAAGTTCTACCCCCTAAGAGGTATTCCCTGTCTTGGAAATAAACCGGAAAATGGCGGACGATCATTTGGTTGGAATGACCTTTACAATGCGTTAAAATTGCCCATGAACCTGTTTTCCCGTTCCTTGTCCTTTCTTCCCGCGCGCCCCTGGAGCCTTCCGGGTTTACGCCGTCGGATAGGACGGATTTTGGGCTTGAGATCGTTGCGCCAACGCCTGGCGCTTTCCTTGGCCTTACTTTTCTTTCTGGTTCTGCTCGGAGTCCTCAGTGCCTGGCGCATGACGATCCACAGCAGCGGAGAAGCACGCCTCCTCAATCACACTGCCGCGTTACGCATGCTGGTCTGGCGCCTGGAGGTGGCACATCTCACGGGCAACCGCAAAACCCAGGAAGAGGACCTGAGGGAATGCGATAGTCGACTCAAGACCTTGCCCCGTCTGGTGGAGGATGGATTTCTTCCCGCCGACAGTCCATGGCCCATCTTGCTGCTTCAGACATGGCCAGACCTGCGTGCCCACCTCGAGGCCCCCCCTGATCCGGTCAACCAGCGCTGGTTGGCACAGGCACTGCCGGCCTTCACCACCCTGATCGATCAAGTGGCCCACGGACTGGAACAGGATCTGGAATCCCGCATCCAGACCCTGCGCTGGGTCCAGGGCGCCCTCTTATTGGGCGCATTGCTGCTAACCCTGTCCATCATCCTCCATCTCCAGCGGGATTTCTTCATTCCCCTCAAAGTCCTTTTGCGTTCTGCCCAAGCCGTCCAGAATGGACAGTTTTCGGCGCGCATCTCGCCCCAACCCAACAACGAATTGGGCGAAGTCGGCAATGCGTTCAATGCCATGGTGGAAAGACTGTCAGTGTTGTATGAAGGACTCGAACAGCGAGTCGCAGAAAAAACCCGTGAACTGCAACATAGCAACCATCTTCTGCAGCTGCTCTATCGCACGGCGACCCGCCTGACCGAACAGGATCTGACCCAGGAAATCCTCCTGGAAATGCTCGTGGATGTGGAGCGTGCCCTGGATTTGGGACCGGGCATCGTCTGCGTGCGCCGCGAGGAAGACAGTCGCGCTTACCCCCTCGCCACCACCTTACCGGAAATCGAGCGGGCTGCACTATGCGAATCCCTGGGCTGTTCCATCTGTTTTGGTGCCGGTCGCCCCCCAACGGCCATCAGCGAACATCACGTGGGTGAGATACATTTGGTCAGCATTCCTCTGACAGGCGGCGGACAATGGCAGGGAGTCATGCCTTTCCAGATCCTTGCAGGAAATACCCTGCAGACTTGGCAGGCCCAGATTCTGCAGACCCTGGCGGGTCATGTCGCCACGGCCCTGGCCAATGCGCGACGCACCGAAGAGCGCCATCGTTTGGCCGTGTACGAGGAACGGGCCGTCATCGCCCGTGAACTCCACGATTCCCTGGCCCAGTCACTCTCCTACCTGAAAATTCAGGTTTCGCTCCTGCAAACCCGTCTGGAACCGAAGGCCACGCCCGAACTGCAGGCCACCGTGGAGGAACTCAAGACGGGCCTCAACAGCGCCTACCGGGAACTACGCGAACTTCTGACCACGTTCCGTCTCACGCCGGGTCAAACACCTTTCACCGAAGAGTTGACCAGTGTCGTACAAGAAGCCAGACGGCGGTGCGGTTTCGATATCCTGCTGGAACAACGCATGAACAATCTGGAATTGGGCGCCAACGAAGAAATTCATTTGATGCGTCTGATCCGCGAGGCCCTCATCAATATTGAACGACACGCCAAAGCCACCTGGGCACGGGTCACCCTGGAAGCCAACAGTTTGCGCCAAGTGGAACTCTGTATCGAAGACAATGGCCAGGGCTGGCCAGCAACGACCCCTTCCGGAGGACATTTCGGCCTGACAATCATGCGTGAACGCGCCGCTTTCCTGAAAGGCGTGTTGAACTTCGATACTCGCCCTGCCGGCGGCGCGCGCATTACATTGACTTTCATTGCCCTCACCCCTTACGCCGCTCATTGAGGTTCTCTTGCCCCCGCCCCTTCCTCCCCACGATATTCGCGTTCTGGTCATCGATGACCACCCCTTGTTCCGCCGTGGCGTCCTTCAGTTACTGGCCAGCACCCCTCATTTCAAAACCGTGGGGGAAGCCGATACCGGCGATGAGGGCATTGCGCTGGCCCTGGCATTAAAGCCGGATCTGATCTTGCTGGATCTCAACATGAAGAAGGGACTGGATGGTATCGCCACCCTCCAGCACCTGCAAGGAACCGAGTTGGACGCCAAAATCGTCATTCTCACGGTATCTGACGACCCTCAGGACCTGGTGACCGCCATTCGGGCAGGTGCCGAGGGATACCTGCTGAAGGATACGGACCCTGAACAGATGATCGGGCACTTGAATGAAATCATGTTTGGCCGTACCGTCATCAGTGATACGTTGACTCATTGCTTGGCCGCTGCCCTGCGCGACGACTCGATGAAAACGTTACGCCAGCCTTCCGCCCTGACCGAACGGGAAGACAACATCGTCCGCTGTTTGGCACAGGGTCTATCCAACAAGTTGATCGCCCGCGAATTGGGCATCATGGAAAGCACGGTCAAAGTCCATATTCGCAACCTCCTCAAGAAGCTCAACTTCCATTCACGCCTCGAAGCGGCAGTCTGGGCGGTTACTCAGGGACAACGCTAGAACCTTTTTCATGTTCAAAATTGCCGGCTATTCCCGTTTCCTCACCCCCACCCAGTTCGTCCTGTTCAATTTCACCCTGGGCATCGGACATTTCCTGGTTCTTCTCAATGCGGGCGCGTATTTGCCCATGCTGCCCTATGTCACCGGCTCGATGGATGAAGGATTGCCCTATGTAGTATGGGGACAGAGTGACTACTTCACCGCACTGGGATGCGCTTTTCTCATCGCGCGCCCCCTGATGAAACGGTTTGGCCCCAAGGTCACCGTCATTGCGTCCTTTCTCCTGTTTTCCTTTGCCAGCCTGGGCGCCCTGTTCGTCGTTCATAACCTGATCCTGTTCACCAGTTTCCGGGTCGTTCAGGGATTTGCCGCCGGATTGAGCGTCATTCCCTCTTTTTTTCTGCTCCTGGAATATTACAAGACCGAACACCAGCACATCGCCACCTCCCTTTGGGGACTGGCGGTGTTCATTCCCTTTTCCATCGGCCCTGCGTTGGGCGGCTGGATCGCTTACGTACTGGGGGATTGGCGCTTCCTGTTCTTCGCCTCCTTCCTGATTTCTCTCCTGATCGCCGGAATCCTCTGGGGATTGCTGGCCGATTGGGAAGATGTGATCGACCGGTTCTACCCTCTCTTCCACCAGAGTCTGACCTTTGGGTTGTTCTTCGCCTCTGTTCTGATGTTGCAAGAGTTCTTTGATGTCGGTTTGTTGAGTGATCTTTCCAGCCGTTTTCGGGAATTATGGGGGATGCTGTGCCTTACGCTCATCGGTTTTGCCTGGTTCCAGATTCGAAATGCCCGCAGCAAAACACCTCTGATCTCCTTTGCTCTTTTTTCACACCGCAACTTTGGCGCAGGCACCCTTCTGTTCTGTCTCTCCTTCATGCTCCTGCAGGGAGGCATCATCCAATACATCATCCGGTTCCAGTTGGTGGAAGGCTACACCGCCTGGCATGTGGGGCTCTTGTTTCTGCCTTTGTTCATTTTTTCCAAACCCTTCAGCCTGCTGACCCAAAATCGCATCCAGAATGGCTGGGACCCCAGAATCCCGGCCAGCGCGTCACTTTTGGCCATCGCCTTGAATTTCTGGTGGATTTCCAGTTATCTGCGCCCTGCAACCTGGGAATTACTGCTTCTCCCCCAACTTCTCCTGGGCGCCGCGATCGGCCCCTTCTTTTCGTCCATGACGACCCTCGCCCTGGGCCATGTACCGAAGAGCCAGCAATTGAACGCGCTCGATCTGCTCAACGGGGCAAGAAACATCGGTGCCGGTTTGGCCATCACATTCTCGGATATCGGTTGGGATCGCCTGCAAGCCCATCAATGGAATCTTTTCACCACCCCGGATCCTTCCAATTCCTTGCGTTTTTTGTCGTTTTCGCCGATCGACTCCCATACGGCGCATACCGAACTGGAAAGAGTGGCAGGCCTTTTGACCTTCAACGACTTTTTTCAGTTACTGGCGTGGGGCACCCTGCTCTTTTCCTGTCTCGTCTGGTTCCTGACGCCGTCCCGGACACACCTTCCCGATCCTGACCTGATCATTCTCGAAAATCTTGGAGAAGAGCCATGAGACGTCTGTCGTTTCTACTTGCCTGTTCGTTGGCGGGTTGCGTCCCTGCCGTCAGCCCGAGCGTCCCCGTCCTGGGCGGGGTCTCCGTCCCAACCGCGCTCACGAAGGCCAATGCCGCCGTGCAACCCCAGGAAAATGTCGCACTTCCGGACAAATGGTGGGAATCCTTCCACAACCCTGCGCTCGACCGGTTGGTGGAGCAAGCGCTGGCTCACAATCCCGGATTGGACGAAGCGCGCAATCGCCTCCTGGAGGCCCAGGCCCTGGTATTCAAATCCAGGTCGTTGCTTTACCCCCACGTCAATTCCGGGGGGGCCATCATCCATACGCGCATCTCGCGCAACGGTCCCACCGAACCGTACAGCGGGGTCACTGCCAATCTTGCAACCCTGTTTCCCCTCATGGTCAACTACGACCTGGATTTATGGGGCCGGGATGACGCCCTGATCCAGGCTTCCGAGGCCTCGGAAGAAATCACCCGGGCCAAGTACAGGGAAAGCGCCTTGATGCTGAGTTCTGCCGTCATCAAAACCTATTTCGCCTTGCACAGCGCCAAAGAACTGGTTGAAGGACAAACCCGCATCGTCCAGTTGAACGAAGAAAGGATGAAACTTCTCGACACCTCGTTTCAAACGGGCATCGGACCCAAACCCCCCGTGCTGACCAGCCAGACCCAATGGCATGAAGCCCGGAATGAATTGGAAAAGTTGCAACGTCAACTTTCCTCCCTGAATTATGCGTTATATGAACTGATCGGAAAAAGCCCGGAAGACACGCTGACGCCAACCGCCTCATCGTTGCCAGACCAGTTCCCTCTTCCGGCCCGAGTGGATTTGAATCTCGTGTCCCAACGCCCGGACGTGCAAGCTGCCCTATGGAACATCAAACGCAGCGAACATCTGGAAAAAGTGGCGCGAACTGCCTTTTATCCCAATATCAATCTGGTTGGTTTGATGGGGTTCAACAGTATTGGTATTTCCGATCTGGTAACCCCGGCCGGAGGAACCTATGCCTACGGCCCGGCCTTTGACCTGCCCATCTTTGAAGGGGGAGCTCTGGAAGGACAACTGCACGCGATGGAAGCGGCCCGAAACAGTGCCATCGATGCCTACAATCATGCCCTGCTCGTGGCGGTACGCGAAATTGCCGATGGCCTGTCCACCATGAAGCATCGCCGTGAACGTCTTGAAGAGATTTCCGCTGCCGTCACTGCCAGGACCGCAGAAACAGCACTCGATCAGGAAAAATTCGGGGCAGGAATTTCGGGGAAATTACCCTATCTCGATGCTTTGATCCGTTTGGAGAGTGAACAAATGAAAAAAACCGAAGAGAGTCTGGATTGGCTGAACAGTATCACGGACACAGCCACGGCCCTTGGGGGAGGATTCGGAGGGTGGGCGTCATGAAAACGGGTCCGGTCAAACACTCCCGAATCCGCCATCATCGACTGCGCGGCGTAGGAATACTCAGCGGCATCGCCCTGTTCTCCCTGCTGTCTTACTGGTACCTGTTTCTGCGCCCCGTGGTGGAAAGCGATGATGCCTATGTCACCGGCAACATCATTCCGGTGCAGGCTCTGACCCCCGGCATCGTTTCCGATGTTCTGGTGGAGGATACCCTGCCGGTTCATCGGGGACAGTTACTGATCAAGGAAGAACACAATCTGTCCCAACTCCGTTTGCTGAAGGCCGAATCAACTTTGGCACAAGCCGTTCGTTCCACCAGCGGCTTGTTTCATCAGGTCGACATGGAACGGGCCGAAATCGCTGCTTTGCAAGCCAAACAAGAACGCTTGACCCATGATCTCGCCCGCTACCGCAGCGCCGAGCCCTCGGGGGCCGTTTCCGCCCAACTGGTTTCAGACACGCAGGATGAACTGGATGAATTAAACAGGACTCTCGACAAGGCTGCGGCCCGGTTACACCAGGCCCAGGCTCTGGTAACAGGCACCTCGAGGCTGAATAACCCTTTCGTAGCCAAAGCCAAAGCCGAGTTCATGGAAGCCCATATCGAGAATCAACGCGCCAATATCTACTCCCCTGTGGAGGGTTACATCAGTAATCGACAGGTTCAGGCCGGTGAGCAGATCCAAACCGGACAGAAACTCATGGCAATCGTTCCGCTGGATGACCTGTGGGTCACCGCCAATATCAAAGAAACCCGACTGGCCGATGTAAGAACCGGAGAAACCGTCGAGATCGTCTCCCATACCTACGGCAAGGAACACGCCTATCACGGGAAAGTCCTCGGTCTGGACCCTTCGGGAGGCAGCACTTTCAGCCTTTTCCCCGCCAATAATGCAACGGGCAACTATATCCACATCGTGGAACGGATTCCTGTCCGAATCAGTCTATCCAGATCCGAACTGACCGATCATCCCTTGCGCCCCGGTATGTCGGTCAAGGTTAAAATCGACACGAGCCACCATGATGAATTTCAAACGCTGGTCAGCAAGGTCGTCCTCACGGATCCCAGTTATGCCACCGCGCTTTATGAAAAAGAGGTAGACATTGCCCAAGAAGCCGCCGATAAAATCATTCGAGGAAATCTGTAACCCAGCGTGTGCTTCACGAAGCGATGGTTAGTCCTGGGAGATGGGATGTCTAAACCTCCCCATGGCTAAAGCGAGGGGATTCTCGCGGTGTGGGGTTGAGGTCACAACT
>VFSW01004115.1_pt1 | contig 21686 bp, 12 predicted proteins | sample 5358111 | NCBI WGS metagenome assembly VFSW01 (sample SAMN11554181, study PRJNA540505) | mine drainage metagenome | isolation source: sediment from site ElyBrook_90M | place: USA: Ely Copper Mine, Vershire, VT | collected 2017 | reverse complement strand
CGGGCGCGAGTCTGCCGGTGATGTATCACCACGGGTACGGCGGCATTGTGCGCGTGCCCGGCTCCGATGTCGCGATAGTAACCAGCGTGCGCGGAGACAACAGCGGCCCTCACACGCCGGACGAAATCGCCCGCATCCATGCCGATCTCGTGACGCGCTTCCCGAATGCAGAAATCATCGCCACCAACCTCTCCGAGATGGCCAACGCGATTGATCCGCATCGCAACCGGCTGCCCGTCGTTACGCAAGAGATCGGCGATACGTGGATTCACGGAATTGCCAGCGACCCCCTCAAGGTGGCGCGCTATCGCGAGGTGGCGCGGCTGCGCGAAAGTTGGATCGCGCAGGGAGCTTTTCAAATTGGCGATGCGACCGACCTGGCCCTGCTGCGCCACGTGCTGCTGGAAGCCGAGCACACCTGGGGAACCGACACCAAAACATGGCTGGACTTTGACAACTACAAGCCCGCCGACCTGGCCCGGATGCTGGATACAAAGAACTACAAGGTGGTGGAGTTCAGTTGGACCGAGAAGCGCCAGGACCTGTTTGACGGCGTGGACACGCTGCCGGAAAATCTGCGCGGAGAGGCGCGGCGGGCGATCGAATACCTAAGTCCGGTTGAGCCGCAATTATCTGCAAAGGCCGTTGCGCACGCTGCCGGAAAGACGATTGAGACGGCTCACTTCATTCTAGGAATTGATGCGCAAACAGGAGCCGTGACGCGGCTGCGAAACAAGGCCACCGGCCGCGAGTGGGCAAGCCCCACCAACCCCATAGCGCTCCTCGCCTACCAGACGCTTTCAAAGGAGGACTACGACCGCTTCATGGCCAGCTATCTGACCTTGAAAGCGGATTGGTCGTTGAAGGATTTTGGCAAGCCGAATATTGAGCGGTTTGGAGCCGTGAGCCGGATCTGGCAGCCGGGCTCAGCCGTTGTGCATGTGGAAGAAACCGCCGTGGCCCACCGCATCGTGACCCGCGTGCAGTTCCAGGACGAAGAGGCGTTTCAGTCCGGCCGCGCCTCCTTCCCGCGCAAGGCTTTCATCGAGTTGCTGCTGCCGAAGAACGAAGCTGTGATTCATCTGAACCTGAGCTGGTTTCAGAAGCCCGCAACACGGCTTCCTGAAGCCATCTGGCTCACGTTCAACCCCGTCGCCGAAAACCAGCAAGGCTGGACGCTCGACAAATCCGGTGAGGCTGTTTCGCCCTTAGACGTGGTGGCTTCAGGGAGTCGCCACATGCACAGCCTGCGGAAGGGATTCGAGTACAAGGAGGCCGCGCATCACTTTGCCGTGGAAACCGTCGACGCGCCGTTGATTGCCCTGGGAGAGAGAACGCCGCTGGGCTTCACCAACACCCAGCCTGACTTGAGCGCGGGAGTCCACTCCTGCCTCTTCAACAATGCGTGGGGCACCAACTACATCATGTGGTACGGGGAAGACATGCGCTTCCGGTTCGTGCTGAGACCCTGAATGGGCCTTCGCGACCAGCGAGCAAAGTTGATGAATCCTACTGAAAACGCGCCTCAATGCGCACTCGCACCCCGCGCTTGTAACATCTATGGGAGAGACCGAACAGGAGCACAAACGCCATGAAGATGCGGCCGGGAACGCAAACGGGATTTCTGCTGTGCGGCAAAGAGTGGATCGAGGGCGAAGCGCTGGAAGTGCGCTCGCCGTGGGATCAGGGCCTGGTGGGCCGCGTGACCGTGGCCACCCGCGCCGATGCACGGCAGGCTGTGAGCCACGCTGTGGCCAGCATGCGCCGTACTCGCGCCCTGCCGCGCTGGAAGCGCCGCGAAATCCTTGAGGACGTGGCCGCCGCGCTCATCGAACAGAAAGAGCGGTTCGCGCAGTTGATTGTGGCCGAGGCGGGCAAGCCCGTGCGCCTGGCCCGCACCGAGGTGGATCGCGCCGTGCTCACCTTCAAGACCGCTGCTGAAGAAGCCGCGCGGCTGGGCGGCGAGAGCATTCCGCTGGACCTGACCGAGGGCAACGAAAACCGCTGGGGACTGGTGCAGCGCTTTCCCGTGGGCCCGGTGCTGGCGATTACGCCATTCAATTTTCCGCTGAACCTGGTGGCGCACAAGTTGGCGCCCGCGTTGGCCGCCGGGTGCCCCGTAATTTTGAAGCCCGCTCCGCAAACACCGTTTACCGCGCTGGCGCTGGGCGAGGTGATTCTGAAAGCCGGTTGGCCACAAGAGGCGCTGGCGGTGCTGCCGCTCTCAAACGCCGACACCGCTTGGCTGGCCGAAAAAGAAGACCGCATCAAACTGGTAAGCTTTACCGGCTCAGCCAAAGTAGGCTGGGAGATCAAGGCTCACTCCGGACGCAAACGCGTGCTGCTGGAACTGGGCGGGAACGCTGCACTGATCGTCCACAGCGACTGGCCCGATCTGGACGAAGCGGCCAGCCGCACGGCGTACGCGGCCTTTGGCTATGCGGGACAGTCGTGCATCGGAGTGCAGCGCGTGTTTGTCCAGCGCAGCATCTTCCAGACTTTCCTGTGGAAGGTGGTTGAGTGTACCGCCAAGCTGGTTTCCGGCGACCCCTCCGACGAAGCGACTGAAGTGGGTCCGCTGGTCCGGCTCAGCGAAGCGGAACGAATCGAGGCCTGGGTAAAAGAAGCGGTGGATGCCGGCGCCAAACTGATCTCCGGTAGCGAGCGGCGCGGCTCCCTGGTTACGCCCGTGATCCTGACCGCGACGCAGCCGGGTATGAAGGTGCGCGACGAGGAGGTCTTTGGCCCGGTGCTGGCTATTGAGCCCTACGACGACTTTGAGCAAGCGCTGGCCGATGTGAACCACTCTAAGTACGGCCTGCAGGCCGGCCTGCTCACACGCGATGCGGGACGCATCCTCACGGCCTACCGCGAGCTTGAGGTAGGCGCGCTGATCGTGGGCGACACGCCAAACTGGCGCCTGGACCCCATGCCCTACGGCGGCGTAAAAGACTCCGGCCTGGGCCGCGAAGGCGTCCGCTCCGCCATTGAAGAGATGACCGAGACGCGCATGCTGGTGATGGCGGGGATTAGCTAGACTTTTGCCGGGAAGCGATCGGTCGCTATCGCAGCGGCCGCGCGCGTTGTTGAAGAAGAGCGCTAATTGCCACGATGGTCGCTATAACTGCCGTATTACAAATACGGATCGAGTATCGGCCGGTTGCGCGGCGGAAACCAGCATGGCGTGGAACCCGAATCCATGCGCGATGGAATGGCGTTCACTTACTCCGCGAACCTTTGAACGAGCCGTCGAAAACCCGCGCAATCGTGGTTACACCCCTCTGAATGGCGTGCTTGTCGAACGCAGACAGACCGAAGAGTAGCCCCGGTCGCACGGGCTCAACCGCGTAACTGGACAGCGGCGGAACATCAAGCCCCGCCTCGCGCAGACGAAGACTCCAGGTCCGGTCTTTTGAGCCATCCGGCAGCATGCCCGCCAGGTTCATTCCCCGCCCGGTAATTGGAAAATGCAAGGGCAAGTCATGTCGTGCCGCTTGTTCCAGAAAGTAACTCTGACGCTCCGCATAGTGCTTCCGGCAACGGCGCAGATGCGAATAGAACGCGCCACTCTCAAGAAATGCGGCGAGCGTTGCCTGGTCAACCAGCGGCCCATGATTATCTGCTATCGCCTTCAACGCGGCAAATCCGTCCACGAGTTCCGGCGGCAGCACAACATATCCGATTCTCAGGCTCGGGAAAAGCGTCTTGCTGAATGAGCCGATGTAAATCACGCGACGTTGTTCATCCAGGCTTTGCAAACTTGGCTGCGGCGCGCTTTCGTAACGGAACTCACCGTCATAGTCGTCTTCCACAATCCATGCCCGCCAGTTGCGAGCCGCGCGCAGCAGCGACAATCTGCGCGCCAGAGACATGCAAACGCCCAGTGGAAACTGGTGCGACGGCGTGACGTAAATTAACGACGGCCCCGCCGTACGATCCTGCGGCAACCGCAAACCTTCTTTATCGACAGGCACCGGCACAACGGTAGCGCCGGCATGATTCCACGCGTCCCGCGCTCCCGCATACCCTGGGTCTTCCTGGTACACACGTTGCCCCGGACGCAGCAGCAGATGCGCAAGCAGAAACAATGCCTGCTGCGAGCCGGTGGTAATCGCCACCTGCTGCCAATCACAGCGCACTGCGCGACTATCACGCAGATATACAGCAACATTCTGGCGCAGCTCATCGAGGCCGACGGGAAAGCGCGACTGATAGTGAAGCAACGACCCTCCGCGTTTGAATGCGTGTGCGCGGTGCCGATTCCATATCTGTAGTGAGAGCAGAGTCACATCCGGCTGCGTCGGCCGGAAGGGCGCGGGCGCAGAAGGCATATCCGGAGTTCTTGTTCGGCGACGTGCCGCTTTTGGATTTACAGGATGCGTCTGGAAAGCCTGCGCTGCACTGCCCACCTGGAATCCGCTGCGCATCTGCGACTCCAGATAGCCCTCGCCTACCAGCATGTCGTAGGCCGCAACCACCGTATTGCGCGAGATCCTCAGCGCCTGCGCCATTTCGCGCGTGGATGGAAGATGTTCTCCCGCGAGCAGATCACCGGCCTGAATCATCCGCATCAATTGGCCGGTTAACTGCGTCTGCAGTGAGCGTTCATCGCTTCGATCGAGTGCGAGCATGCCGGATAACTTCACAAGCCCTCCATCTGGCACCATCACTATCCAGGATTTTGGCTCTTTACGTGGCCCAGCATTCATACTATTGTAAAAATACTTTAGCCGAGCCGTCGACAATCGATCATTTTGCTCGTTTCTGCAAGCTGTCTATCGGGAAACTATTCGCGTCGTCTTCAAGTCTTGCCCTGCCGGTATCGCTCTTCGCGCAATGCGCGGCAATCGAACCGGTCTTGAACTCTACTCGTAACCTGATACAGCAGTTCTCCAACGATTGTGCAGCGAACCCATCCCCTGAGTGGCCTTTCCCTAAAAAGAAGCCATCGTGTAAGTTGCGGGGACGCTACATAAATCGGGGAACAGCTCGAGGACCTGATGTGATCAAGCTCCTCTTACTTCTGTTTTTCTGCGCATCTCCAGCACTGCTTATATCGCAGGTGGATCTCGTCGCGGTGAATGGAAAGATCTGGACGGAGAATCCGGCTCAGCCGGAAGCCGATGCATTTGCCGTGCTTGGCCATCGCATTTTCGCGGTTGGTACAACAGCGGAGATGAGAAAGCTGGCAGGGCCGCGGACCCAGGTTCTCGACCTGCAGGGACGGCGCGTGGTGCCCGGCTTCAATGATTCCCATGTGCACTTCTTCTGGGGAGGGCAGGGCCTGACCAGCGTGCAGTTACGCGACGCTGCCAGCAGCCAGCAGTTTCGGCAGCGGATCGCCGACTTTGCCCGCACCCGCCCCGCCGGCGAGTGGATTGTGGATGGCAACTGGGACGAGCAGAAGTGGACGCCTGCCGAGCTTCCGACGCACGAGTTGATCGATGCCGTAACACCCGATAATCCAGTGTGGGTAAACCGCTCCGATGGGCACATGATGCTAGCCAATGCGCTGGCGATGAAGCTGGCCGGCATCAATAAGAACACGCCGGATGTACCCGGCGGGCTTATTGTCCGCGACAAGGACGGCAATCCAACCGGCATATTCAAGGACGCCGCAAAGGATCTGGTGGAGCGCGTGATTCCGCCGCCGACCGACGCACAGGTGGACGCCGCCCTGCTCGTTGCACAGAGTTATGCGTTGGACAACGGCGTAACCAGCGTACAGGATATGGGATTCACCGGTTCCAAGGCCGCGGACATGCAGGCCCTTGTCCTGCGCGGCTATCAACGCCTTCTCGCTCAAGGCAAATTAAAGGTGCGTGTCTCAGCGCGCTTTCCGTTGGACAATTACAGCCGCCTCGCCGACCTGGGCCTGATGACCAACTTCGGCAACGATACCCTTGTCGTGGGTTCGCTCAAGGCTTTTGCGGACGGCTCACTTGGCTCGTCGAGTGCCTGGTTCTTTCAGCCATTCGATGATGCGCCCGCCAACTCCGGCTACCCGACGGATGATCTCGCGCGTCCGGATGAGTTCTATACAAGGATGCAGGCAGCGGATCGTGCCGGGCTGCATATCGCCATCCATGCCATTGGCGACCGCGCTAACGAGACCATCCTCGACCTCTATCAGCGGCTCGAGCAGGAGGATGGGCCCAGCGACCGCCGCCTGCGCATCGAGCACGCACAGCATCTGCGCGCAGAGGACATTCCACGCTTCGCTCAATTGCATGTCATTGCATCGATGCAGCCATATCACTGCATCGATGACGGACGGTGGGCCGAGACACGGATAGGTCCGAAGCGAGCGGCCACCTCTTGGGCATTTCGATCCCTGCTGGACTCGGGCGCCATCCTAGCCTTCGGTTCCGATTGGTTTGTTGCGCCAATCAGCCCGTTGTGGGGAATTTACGCCGCAGCCACTCGCCGAACACTCGACGGCAAGCATCCAGACGGCTGGGTTCCCGAACAGAAGATTAGCGTGACAGAGGCGGTGCACGCCTACACCATAGGCTCTGCGTACGCTGAGAGTCAGGACGGTATCAAGGGCTCCATCGCCCCCGGTATGCTGGCCGATTTTGACGTACTCTCCGAGGATATTTTTCGCCTTGATCCGGTGCAGATTGCGAATGTCAAGGTGGTCCTCACAGCAGTCGGGGGCGAGATCGTAAGGCACTGATCTTCCCTTTGCTCTTGGGCTCACAACTCGCTCTTCGCTCGAGCCCAGATAGCAAGCAATGATTCTCAAATGAAAGTTTCAAGTGACCCATTTCGTAAAGAGCCACTTGACTTCAAACGAAAAGAGCGCACATTCACGGATTTTCCGGCCGAGCACAAACTCTGACGGATTTTTCGCCTATACGCAAATGCAGATTCATACGGGAGTTACCTGAATGTTTGTACGCCCTTGCTGGCAGCCAACGTCGTCTCAAGATGCTCTCGATCTCATCGAGCAGCATCCGTGGTCCCTGCTGGTCAGTAACGGAGCCGATGGTCCATTCGCGACCAACCTGCCTCTGGTGCAAGATCACTCTGCCGATCTAAGTGAAAACGAATGCATGATCCTGGTTGGTCATATTGCCCGCGCCAATCTTCACGCGCGAGAGCTATCACGCGCAATGGAGCCAGTATTGGCCATCTTTGAAGGGCCGTGGAGCTATGTCACCGCCAGTTGGTACCCCGGCCGCGACATGCCGTCAACGTATTACTACACCGCGGTGCACTGCTACGGAACGATCGAGTTACAGGACGAGTCCGCACTTGACCGCTCTATTCAAGATCTTACAGAACGAATGGAGTCGCACTATCCGGATGGATGGCATACGAGTGAGATTCCGCGTAAGGACATTACCCGGCGCTTCGCCGACATCAAAGGCTTTCGCCTGCATGTAACCCGCATGGAGGCAAAGTTCAAGCTCGGACAGGATGAACCCATCCGCGACGCGCTCGCCGTCGCTGATGTGCTCGAAACGCACGAGACGCCTCAAGATCGTTTGCTCGCCTCACTGATTAGAAAACATAACCGCGCCCGCACCGTGTAGCGCGCAAATAAGGCCATCGTATGGAAGTTTCTTCCCCAAACCGTTGTATCGATGAGCAAAAGCAACTGACTCTGGTAACCCAACTCTTTGGAGGCCCGATATGAAACGACACTACCTTTTGCACGCTTGCTTCTATTCCCTGATCGCTCTGTCCATTCCATTAGCGCTCTTCGCACAGAGTGAGAGTGGCAGCATCACCGGCACGATAACGGATCCTTCCGGCGCCGTTGTGCAGGGCGCTGTGGTGACGATCACCGATTTGGGCACCAATACTGCTCGCACAGCGAAGACGGGTCCGAACGGCCAGTATGCATTCTCCACCTTGCGCCCGAGCCGCTACAAGATCACGGTTGGCGCGCCGGGCTTCAAGGAAAGCCTGATTGCAAATGTCGAATTGCACACACAGGACAAGCTCTCAGAGAATCTCGCTCTGTCGCTGGGCTCCTCCGCCGAGTCAGTGAATGTGAGCGCGGAGACTGAGCAGCTTGAAACCTCTGCAGCTGTCGCAACCACCGTCGACCGTCACTTTATTGAGAACATGCCTCTCAATGGCCGCAGCTTTCAGGCACTTATTGCGATCACCCCAGGCAATGTAACTGCAAAGACCTTCTACACAAATGCAGGCCAATTCAGCATCGACGGGCAGCGAACCGACTCCAACTACTTCTCCATCGACGGCGTTAGCGCCAATGTCGGCATCACCCAGGGCAGCAACGTGTATCTTGGCTCAGCGGGCGCAGGCGCCGCACAGGCCACGAGTAACAATGGGGGCTACAACAATCTGGTCTCGATCGATGACATGCAGGAATACAAGATGCAGACCTCATCGTTCGATGCCGAATATGGCCGCACTCCGGGCGCCCAACTCTCGATTGTCACTCGCAGCGGTACGAACAGCTTCCACGGAACCGCGTTCGAATACCTCCGCAATGATATGTTCGACGCCAACACATGGTTCAATAACCACGATGGTCTGGCCCGCACTGCGGAGAAACAGAACGACTTCGGCGGAGTCCTCGGCGGACCTGTCTGGCGCAACAAACTCTTCTTCTTTGGATCGTATGAAGGGCTGCGCCTGCGCGTACCGGAGTCTGCAACGGATGTAGTGCCAACGTCGTATGCCCGCGGTCTGGCCAGCGCGGCCGTAGCACCACTGCTCGCCGCCTACCCGCTTCCATCAACCGGGCAGGATGTGCCGGGGAAGTTCGTCGGCCTTTTCAACACCACCTTCTCAAATCCATCCACCCTGAACGCCACCAGTGTCCGTCTCGACTTGAGCCCTACACCGAAGCTCAATCTGTTTGTGCGCGGCGATGACGCTCCTTCAAGCGGGTCACAGTATGGGGCATTCAACTTTTATACCCGCTCAACGTATAGCAGTACCATTTCAAATGTAAATACTCTTACAGCGGGAGCGACTTACATCTTTTCGTCCAACGTGGTAAATGACTTCCGGTTCAATATCAGCCATGCCAAGGGATCCACCACGGTCGTACCAACCGCATTCGGTGGAGCCAGTGTTCCCAGCAATGCCTACCTGTTTCAATCGAATCCCACTTACACCATCCAGACATCGGTGTTCGCTTTCTTTTTCAACGACGGCACATCGGATTACTATGTTGGCAATGACGCAACCAATCACCAGCGTCAGCTCAACTATGTTGACTCGTTGAGTTGGTCAAAAGGCAAACACAACTTCAAATTCGGGATTGACTATCGCCACCTCACACCCACGAACGGATACCGTCCATGGGATATCTCATATGACTTTGATAGTGTCCAGAGCCTGGTTCAAACACAGGTACCCGTCTATGCCGGCGTAGATACAACGGATACCTCGGAACTAAAACCGGTATTCAACGACACATCTCTGTTTGCCCAGGATGCCTGGCGGATTGTTCCGCGCCTGACGCTTAACTACGGATTGCGCTGGGACTACGATCCTCCGCCTTCAGAGGCTTCCGGGCACCCCTTCTTTACGGCAATGAACCTCAACGACCCGGCTAATGTCGCACTGGCTCCGAAGGGAACTGCTCTTTGGAATGCGAGCAAGCATAACTTTGCACCGCGTTTTGGACTGGCATATGTGGTGCACCAAACTACAGGCTATGAAACTGTGATCCGAGGCGGCGGCGGCATCTTCTACGGTCTTGGAGATCAGCAGGGTGCACAGGGGACCCTCGGATTTCCGTACTCCCGATCCACTTATCTGTACGGTGCGGATGGCACGTACCCACTGAGCCAGGCTGCGGCCGCGCCAATACCCTACAGCCTCAATCCGCCTTACACATTCCTCTTCGCCTTCGATCCGAATTTGCGTGATCCAAGAGTGTATATGTGGAACCTGTCACTGGAGCAGGGCCTCGGCACTGACCGCAGTCTTCAGGTGTCGTATATCGGGAACCTCGGCGATAATCTGCTCCGCAACGAGATGCTCACCCCCGCAATGGGCGGCAACGCCAACTTCCAATACCTCGACGTCATCACAAATTCTGATCACTCGAACTACAACGCGCTGCAGCTTCAGTTCAAACAGAACCTCTGGCATAACTTGCAGGTTCTTGCTACTTATACCTGGTCGCATGCGCTGGACAATGGTTCAAGTGTTGCTTTGCCGATTCCTTATCACACGGTCTACAGTCCAAGTCTCGACTACGGCGCCAGCGACTATGACATACGCAACACGTTCACCAATGCCATCACCTACGCGCTGCCTAAGGTGACCTCCGGCAACTTGCTGGCGCGCGGTTTGGCGAATGGCTGGGCTGCGGATAGCCTCTTCCGGTCCAACTCCGCAGCTCCTCTCACCGTCACCACGGGTGTTTATTCCTTTGGCCTCTTCTGGAACAACACCGCCATCAATCAACGCCCCAACATTGTTCCCAACGTTCCGTTCTATCTAAGCGACCCATCTGCTCCCGGCGGACGGGTTATCAATGCAGCGGCATTTAGCACCCCGACCAATACGTTTAGCCAGGGCAATCTTGCTCGCAATGCGTTGCGGGGCTTCGGCGTTTGGCAGGAGGACTTCGCTCTCCGCCGCGAGTTCCCTATCCATGACAGCCTCAGCCTGCTGTTCCGGGCGGAGGCTTTCAATGTTTTGAACCATCCCTTGTTCGGCGACGTTGGGGTAAACGATGGCCGCAATCTCCTTACCAGTCCATATTTCGGAATCTCTTCACAGACTTTGGCCGACAGCCTTGGAGGTGGTGGCGCCGACGGCGGATACAGCAGCTTGTATCAGATAGGCGCTCCGCGCTCGTTGCAGTTCGCGCTCAAGCTGCGCTTTTAGTCATCCTTGACTGCGGGCGGGCAGGCGCAACACCTGGCCGCCTAAGTTTTCATCTATTGTTGTTTCGGAGTTCCGCCTATGGGTAACGCCGGGTATAACTTCCGGTTCGTCATCTACTCCGCCATTGCTGCGGCGGCGTTCTCGTCTACTGCTCCACTATTCGCTCAGAAATCTTCTCACCCTACCGCACTTCCTCCTCCGCCTGCAACCACCGCTTCGGACGCACCCACCATCATCCACGGTGTTTCCGTCGCGGATCCCTACCAATGGCTGGAAGACGGCGCCAGTCCGGCAACACGTTCCTGGATCTCCGCTCAGCAGCAATACACGCGTTCTCTGCTCTCTTCACGGGCGGGGATGAGCTCACTTCGCGACGACATCCGCGAGCTGGTGAATCTCGAAGATCCCCATCGTGCGCTCTACCGGAGCGGCCGTTACTTCATTGAGAAGAAGCCTGCCGGAAAGGAAACCGCTTCGATTTATATGCGCGCTGGCGCAGATGGATCGGACCATTTGCTCGTGGATCCCGCAACCATTGACGCAGATCGTTCCGCAACTGTGGAGTTGCTGAATGTCTCCGCTGATGGCGAGCTGATGGCCTACGGCGTGCGGCGCGGTGGACGCGACCAACTTAGCATCCGCTTCCGCAATGTCAGCACCGGCCGCGATCTGGCTACAGATACTCTTCCTGAGGCCCGCTATCTCTATTGGGCCCTACCCATCACCCCGGACAGCTCGTCGGTCTTCTACGTCAAATTTGAAAGTACAGGCCCGCGCATTTATCGCCATATCTTCGGCCATCCCATCGCAGAGGATACGCTCCAATTCGGCCAGGGCCTTGGTCCGGAAAAACTACTTGCGGCCAGCCTCTCACCGGATGGCAATTTCTTGTTGGTCACAGTGCTTCACGGCGCCTCTGGAGCTACGGATATTTTTCTAAAGGACCTCCGCTCAGAAGGCCCGCCAAAGACAGTCGTCTCCGGTATCGACGCCACATTCAACGGGTACATTTCCGGCCAGACGCTCTACATTGCCACCGACTGGAAAGCTGGTCGCGGCCAGGTCTTGAGCGCTGAACTTGCCCATCCTGAGGTATCGCACTGGCGGGTCCTGGTCCCTGAGCAACAGGATGCAATCATCGCGGCCATTGCCCTCACAAAAGATCGTCTCATTGTCAGAACCATGCGCAATGCGCACTCCGAGTTGCAGGTTTATACACTCGACGGAAGGCCCGAGCCGCCCGTTCCGTTACCAGGTATCGGGTCGGTTGCTACGCTCGATGCAGACCCGGCTTTCTCCGAGATTTGCTTCTCCTACTCCTCGTTTCAGTCTCCGGACAGTTTCTATACCTGGCGCCCTGCGGAGAGCCCTGACAACGGTTCGAAGAAATCAGCAGAGACCATCGTGCCTATCTCCGCTCCGTTGGTGCCGGAGCGGCTACACGATGTGCTCGTAGAACAGGTGTGGTACAACTCGCGCGATGGCGCCCGTGTGCCCATGTTTTTGGCGCATCGCCGCGGCTTGAAGCCCGACGGCAATCTCCCCGTCCTGCTCTACGGATACGGCGGCTTCAGTTGGGCTCAGTTGCCGGCATTCTCTCCTGAAGAAGCCGTGTGGCTCGAACGCGGCGGTGTCTATGCCGTAGCCAACATACGCGGTGGAAATGAGTTTGGTGAAGCCTGGCACAAGGCCGGCGAACTTGCACAAAAGCAGAACTCGTTTGACGATTTCGCTTACGCCGCCAAATGGCTGATCGCCAACAAATATACGCGCCCCGAGCGGCTCGCCATTCAAGGTCTCAGCAACGGCGGCCTCCTTGTCACCGCTTCCATCACTCAGCACCCTGAGCTGTTTGGCGCCGCAATCGGCCGCTATCCGCTCATCGACATGGTGCGCTACGAGCGCTTCTCCATAGCTCGCTGGTGGGTGAGTGAATACGGCTCGGTGAGCGATCCCGCTCAGTTCAAAACTCTCTACGCTTACTCTCCCTACCACCATGTCGTGAAGGGAACAGCGTATCCGGCCGTGCTCTTCATTTCCGGAGACGGCGACACGCGGGTCGATCCTTCACATTCCAGAAAAATGACAGCCATGCTGCAAAATGCCACAAGCTCCGGAAAGCCGGTCTTGCTGCTATACGACTCGAAATCCGGTCACTCCGGCACGCTCCCTGCCGCCGAGGAGATTGAGCAGACCGCAAATGAACTCGAATTCCTCGATTGGCAACTCCACATTTCGGCGGTCTCACCGTAAATTGCTTGCCTGTCACGACGGGCATCTACTCTCTGCACTGCCACCTCTGAGCTCCTCTACAACGCCGGAACCGCGTTGGACAGACCCTCAAGATTGCAGGCAGAAGTGAGCAACATCTTTGATCGGTAACGCGATGGCCTTCTTTCAAAATCTCGTTCATCATCCGCGCAGGCTCCTGGTGCGCAAGATTTTCTTCCAGGTTCATCTTTGGGCCGGGGTCTTCCTGTCTCTTTACATCGTCGTCATCGCTCTTTCAGGCGCATTGCTTGTCTTTGAAGATGAACTCACCGCGACCACGCTTCCGCACGGCCTCACCCGCTTGAATCCTGCGCACACCGCCACCATACCTGAGGTGATGCGCGCCTTCAACAAAACTTACCCCGGAGATCGTGTTTCGTTTCTCACCACGCCATCTTCCGTTGTGCCCGCCTATCAGATCAGCGCGATAGATGGTCACGAGCGCGAGTTTGCTGTGGTCGCGGACCCATCCACAGCCGCGCTCTACGATCAACCGCGCACCTGGGTTAACTGGGTCCACGATCTTCACCTCTACCTGTTACTCGGAAGTGTTTACGGCCTCAAGCTCAACGGCCTCGGCGCGGCCATTCTTTTTCTTCTGTCAATCACGGGCCTCGGACTCTGGTGGCAAGGATTGAAGAACTGGACCCGCGGACTGAAGATCAGCCTGCGCAGCCATTGGCGCCGGATCAATTTCGATGCACACCATGCGATTGGCATCTGGACATTGGGAATTGTCTTTTGGTGGAGCATTTCAGGAATTTACTTCGCCTGGTACAAGCAGGTCGGCTTCATTGTGAACGCGATCTCGCCGCTGCGCGGCATGCTCCAGCCGATCCTTCCGGCGCCGCCGGTCCCAACTCGCGGCCGCACCACACTCGAGTCCATCCTCGCCGCCGCACAGCAGGCTTCACCTCATGGGCGACTCTTCGGCATCAGCGATCCATCGCTCGCAGGTTCCACAGTATTTGTGCAGATAGACCTGCGCGCGCCGGGCGACTTTTCTCACCGCGATCTCATCACGATCGATGCAACCAATGCCCACGTACTCGCCGTCTGGCATTACGGACAGAATCAAACGGCCGGCGATTGGATCATGTGGTCAATGCATCCGCTCCACTTCGGAACGCTCTGGGGACTGGGCTTCAAAATTGTGTGGTTTCTTCTCGGCCTCAGCCTTGCGGTGCTGAGCATGACCGGACTGTTGATGTACTGGAACCGCTATCTTCGCCACCACGTCGGCGCTCGCCAAAACTGAGCTCCAGAGAGCCTGCGCGGCAACTAGGAAGCAGGACAGCGCCTGCGCTACTTGGCAAGATGGGAATCGTACCAATCCAGAATGCGCTGCAGTGAATCACGCTGATGTTCGCGCTCTGTAAAAATGTGCGGCTCCCGTGGATAGTGAACGAACATTGCATCTCGACCCAGGAAACGAAGCCCATAGTAAAACTCCTCGCCCTGTGAAATCGGCACGCGCACATCCGCTTCGCCGTCCAGAACCAGCACCGGCGTGTGGCATTGGTTGAGATAGCGCACGGGTGAGTGTTTTTCGTAATTCTGACTGTTCGCTGCAAACGATCCAAGGTATCCGTCTTCAAAACTGGGCGCAATATCCGTAGTCGTCGCCATGCTATAGAGATCAGTGACCCCCGCGCCGACCATGGCCGCCTTGAAGCGATCGGTATGGGTCACCGTCCACGCGGTCATGAAGCCACCAAAGCTCCAGCCGCCAATAGCCAGGCGTGCCGGGTCTGCAATGCCCTTCGCAATCAGCGCGTCCACTCCGTCCTCAACATCTTGATAGTCGCCTCCGCCCCAATCCTCGAAATCCGCCTCGGTGAATTCTGGCCCCTGCCCGTCAGAGCCCCGCGGATTCGGCAGCAGAACAACGTATCCGTGCGAAGACAGCAGCGCGGCGTAGTCGTACCAGGTTCCATGCCATCCTGTTTTCCACGCCTCCTCAGGCCCCCCATGCACATGCACAACAGTCTTGTAGCGCACGCCGGGTTGATAGTTGGGCGGCAAAACCAGAACACCGTAAATCGTCCGTCCATCTTTGCTGCTCTTCCACTGCATCTCGCGCTGTGAGCCCAGGTTCCATGAAGCAGCTTGCGGATTCGTATCAGTAAGTACGTGCGCCTTGCCGTCGCGGATGACCCACACCTCGTCCGGCTGTGTGAAAGTCTGCGCAAGATAGGCGAACGCAGCCCCGCTTTTATCGAAGTTGATCGATCCCTCATAACTCGTGATTCCTTCGACACCGGCTAATGGCGACCCCTCGCCTGATGAAGCGTTCAGCTTCAGCACGCCGGTATGCGCCCCTTCAATCACCTCGGCAACAACACTTTTTCCATCCGGCATCCACACCAGTTGCCCCACCGTTCCTGTGGTTGCATGTTCCAGCGAAATCTCTTTTCCGCTGTCGAGGTCGAAAACAACATGAACATCCGTAATGCGTTTGGGAGTCATGCGCGAAAAGGAAACATGACGCCCATCCGGCGACCAACGCGGAGGGATATAACCCGCATGTTCTTCAAGGGTGCGTTGGATGCCGCCTGAAACCGCGTCGATCAACACGATCTTCGAGACACGCCAGTAGTCGTCCATGCGAGGAGTCGGCGATACGCGTGCTATCAACTGTTTGCCATTCGGTGCCCAGTCATAGTCATCGACGTTCACATCCGTCCGCGTCACAAGTCGCGCTTCATGGCGGGCCAGATCATAGATCCACAAACGATCGAATTTATAGTCGTGATCAGCCACCACCTGATCTGCCTTGCGATCCTTATCTGCACGCTCTTTCGGGGTGTCCTGATCCTTGCGGACAAATGCGATGAATCGTCCGTCCTTTGACCATTGAATCTTCTTTATGCCGCCCGGAAGATCGGTAAGAGGCTGCGCCTCACCGCCATGAACCGGCACGAGCCACAACTGCATTTCCTTTTTTTCTTCAGTGGAATCGGGCGTAGGAGAAGGCTCTTGCTTACGCACAACATCTTCACGATCTTGAACACCGGCGAGCGAAAATCGAAAGGCCGCATCTTTTCCACCGGCAAGCGGATTCTTCCTGCTGGACAGAAAAGCCATCGACCCGCCATCGGGAGACCAGCGCGGAGAATCATCAGACCCGTCGCTCAGTAGAAACATCGTCGCAGGTGCTGATCCATCGGTCCGCACAACCCAGATATGCTCAACCCTTGGCTTTCCGGATTCACCGCGAGACGCCACCACATAGGCAACCCTCATTCCATCGGGGGAAATGCGCGGATCGCTGACCAGCTTCAAGTCGGCAATATCCGCGGGCTCTAGCGATTTCTGCGTGGGCTCTGGTTGAATCTGCCCAGGGAACAGCAATGCGCAAGACAACAAGGTCACCACAAGCAGACCGCTAAGTCTCATTTGGATTCTCCTCGAATGCATGTGCGGATAAGGTGGAAAGGGAATCGGACAAGGCCGCTCTCACCTATGCACTCATCTTAGCAATGGAATTTATCTATTTGCGGCAACTTGAGCATCACTGTCGATACTTTTGTCGATTCTATGTATTCGCCCTTGGTTCAGGACGATCATCGGGTTGACGGTTGCTTCTCGTCTCGCTTGTTTGGGGTCCAGCGCGACAGCGTTGCAACAGAGTGGAGGGCTCACAATCTGTTGCAGACAGCGCCCGTGGGCCCTGGCTCAACCCCAGTAGGTCTCGCCCGACGCCAGGTTCTGCTTGAGGTAGTCGACGTTCAGGTCCAGGCCGAGGCCAATACCTTTAGGGATGGTCATCTCTCCCTTGCGAACTTGGGGTCCGTTTGAGGCGGCCATCGCCTCCACGTGGCGACCGGGATGCGCAAGGGCGCTTTCCACCTTGAAGAGATTTTGGATGGAGCAGGCAAATTGCGCATTCGCATAGGTCATAACGAGCGAGCCGACGTTGTGCAGTCCAACGGGCGTGCGAGAGAGAGCGGCAAAGTCGACAATCTTTTTGGTGCCCGTGATGCCGCCGGCAAAGGCCAGATCCGGATGGATCACGTCGACAGCTCCGTTGTCGAGAAACGGCCGGAAGCCGCGCACCAGCTCAAGCTTTTCGCCCGTAAGCAGGCGCAGATTGGTGCTGCGGCGCAGATCCATCCAGCCCTCTGAAAAGACCGGATTCAGCGGATCCTCGATCCATAGCGGATTCATGGATTCCACAGCCTTGGCAACGCCGATGGCGCTCGGTGTGTCGAGCTCTCCATGGCAGTGCACGGCGATATCGATGTCATCGCCCACGGCCTCGCGGCAGTTATCGTAGGCAGTGGCGACCTGGCGAAGCTGCCTGGAGGTGAGCGTGTCGGCGAAGACGCCGCTTGTAATTCCCAGCGCTTCGTGGACGTTGTTCTTGTAAACGGTGAAGCCTTCCGGCAACGCACGAATCCTTGCCGCCCACTCCCGGCAGGAGCTCTTGTCCAGCATGTCCACGCCGATCCCGTGCGAGTACATTGGGATGGTCTCGCGGAAGCGCCCGCCCAGCAGCACGTTGACCGGCTGATTGAGGATCTTGCCGGCAAGATCCCAAAGGGCAATGTCGATGCCGCTCACCGTGGGGATGTGGGCCACGTAGTTGTACATCATGGAGCTCATCTTCTGAAAGTGGACTTCGATCGCGAGGGCATCCTTACCGATCAGCAGGGGCTTGATGGTCTCAATGCGCGCGCGGGCGATGGCGCCGGTAGCGCCGGCCTCTCCGATGCCCGTGAGGCCACTGTCAGTGTCGATGCGGATGAGGCAGTTGCCGGCCATGTGGTTCAGGCCCATGGCCTTGATGTCGGTGATCTTTACCTTGCCGGCGAGCGGTTCGGCGAGCAGCCTGAAGCGCGAGAAAAGCGCTCCTGCTGGCAGCAGCAGGGCGTAGCGCATCAGGTCGCGGCGATTCCAGGAGCCGGCGGCACGAACTGCGAAGGGCTTGGGAGCACGTACATCGAACATGGATTCGTCCTCGTGGCAGGGGTTCTCCGCCGAATCGGCCGGATAAAGGCCCATTTGTGCGGCGAGCCATCATAACTCACGCACAGATGCGTTGACATGTGCAGTGCATCGATCGAGCCATAACAGGGGCGTCTGTCGCACGCCTCGCCAGGACTGCGCGCGGATTCACAGCCACGCAATTGTGACCTTTCCATCACGATCTGGCAGCCAGGGCTTTCAAAAATCCTATGCCCGGCCAGGAGAATCACATGCAATCGACCAGCAGGTAAGCGCCGCTAATCCTCCGCGCCGGCCGAGGGCTCTGCGAAGGCTTTCGCCGTCAACAACCACTTCACAAATTTTTCCTGTGGCATGACCATATGTTTTGTGCGAAGCTGATGTGGCAATCCCACAGGAGGGAACTGCGTGTCGAAACTCGACCTTCTACAAGGCACACTCGACCTGATGGTGCTGAAGACTCTGGCCGCAATGGGGCCGCAGCACGGCTATGGCATTGCGCGGCGCATTGAGCAGGTAAGTGGCGACGAGGTGCTGCTGAATCAGGGCACCATTTACGCCTCACTGGTGCGGTTGGAGCAGCGTGGCTGGATCGCGTCGAGCTGGGGCGTCTCTGGCAACAACCGCAAGGCCAAGTTTTACGCGATCACCACCGCGGGCCGCCGTCAGTTCGCCGCCGACGCCCGCTACTGGGGGCGGCTGACCGGTGTGATGGACCGCGTGTTGTCAATGGGCAACGCCGTGGACGAGGAGGAAGCCCTCAGCGAAAGCCGAGGCCCGGCATGAGCCGTCTCAAGCGCCTGCTCGGCCGCCTGCGCGCCTTCTTCAACAAGCCGGCTCTGGACGCGGACCTGGAAGCCGAGCTGGCCGCGCATCTGGAATTGGCCATTGAAGAAAATCTTGAGCGCGGGCTGCCTCCGGCCGAAGCACGTCGCCTTGCGCTCGTGAGCCTGGGCGGCGTGGAGCAGGCAAAAGAGCGGCAGCGAAAGGCGCGAGGCTTGATGACACTCGACATTCTGTTGCAGGACTTGAAGTACACCTTCCGCACGCTGGGCCGCGATCGCGGCTTCACCGTCGTCGCCATTCTGATTCTGGCCCTGGGTATCGGCGCCAACATTGCCGTCTTCAGCGTGGTGAACACGCTGCTGCTGCGCCCGCTACCCTTTGCACACGCGCAGGAGCTGGTATGGATTGCCCCGCCGCCGGCCAAGTGCGGCTTCTCCTGCGAAACCTACTCGGCAGACGCTTTCGACGAGTTCCGCGCACAGACGCGCTCATACCAGGACGTGACCGGCTACTTCGCTTTCTCCACGGCCGACAACCTGCGCTTGACCGGCCGCGGCGAGCCCGTGCCGGCCACCGGCATTGCCGTCATCGGCAACTTCTTTCAGGTTCTGGGAGTGCGCCCGGCCATGGGTCGCACGTTTGCCGCTGACGAGACCCGCCACGGCGCGCGCCCTGTGGCCCTGCTGGCCAATGCCTACTGGAAGCGGCAGTTCGCGGCCGACCCAGCCATTGTGGGCAAGGCTATTGAATTGGACAGCCAGCAAGTGACGGTGGTGGGCGTGCTGCCGGCAAGCTTTGACTTTGGCGCGGTGTTTTCTCCCGGCGCCAAGGTTGACTTGTTTATGCCGCTGATTTTGGATGACGCGCGAGACTGGGGCAACATCGTCACCTTTATTGGCCGCCTGAAGCCTGGCGTGACCCTTGCACAGGCGCAGACCGAGGCAAATTCCGTTTCGCGCGATCTCTACTTCAACGTGAAATACCCCAACTCGCGCGGCAACTACAAGGGCTTTGTGATCCCCGTCCCCCTGAAGGACTGGGTCAGCGGCAGGTTGCGCCGCTCGCTTATTGTGTTGTGGTCTGCGGTCGGCGTGATTCTGCTCATCGCCTGCGTGAACCTGTCGAACCTGCTGCTCGCTCGAGCGGCCGCGCGCGCCAAGGAGTTTGCACTTCGCTGCGCTCTGGGCGCCACCCGCGGTCGCATCGTGCGGCAGTTGCTCACCGAGAGCATGGTCCTCTCCTGTGCGGGCGCTCTGCTGGGGCTGGGACTGGCGTTCGTCATGGTTGCATGGCTCGCGCATCAGGGAGCAATTGCCCTGCCCCTGCTCAGCAGCCTGCGCATTGATGGCGCAGCGCTGGGATGGACCGTGCTGGTAGCGGTGCTTGCTGCGTTTCTCTTCGGGCTGGTCCCGGGACTGAGGATGGCCGGCGGCAATTTGCATGAGGCGCTCAAGGACTCTGGACCTGGCGCGGGACAGGGACGCAAACACGAGCGCGTCCGGGCAGTGCTGGTGGTCTCTGAGGTGGCGCTGGCCTGCATGCTGCTGGTAGGCGCTGGACTGCTGCTGCGCAGCTTTTTGAAGGTGCTGGACGTCGACCTCGGCTTTCAGGCCGATCATGCCGCGGCTATCAAAGTGGATTACGATGACAGCGCCCCGTCAGACAGCGAGCGCACCATGAAACGCGGCGTGATCTTTCAACAGATTTTGAGCCGGGTTGGCTCCATCCCTGGAGTTGAGGCGGCCGGCATGGTGGATTACCTGCCGCTGGAACAGAATCGAGCCTGGGGAGCGCCGGTGCCGAAGGGCAGAACGTACCGTGATGGGGAGTTGCCCAACCCGCTGGTTTACATGATCACGCCAGGCTATCTGCACGCGATGGGTATGAGGCTGCACGGGCGCGACTTCACTTGGGACGACGGCCTCAAAAGCGAGAAGGTGATCCTTCTCAACGATGCCGCCGCGCGCTTCTTTTGGCCGGGCGAGGATGCGGTTGGCAAGGTCGTCACAGTCAACGGAACAGACAGGAGCGTAGTGGGCGTCGTGGACGATGTGCATCAGGGTAGCGTGGATGGATCGCCGGGCTGGCAGGTGTACTTCCCGGCAACCCAGGAAGGGCCCAACGGTGCGTACCTCGTAGTGCGCACCAACCTGCCGCCCGCGGCGTTGGCCGGGAGCGTGCTGCATGCGCTGCGCGAGCTGAACCCCAAACAGCCGGCCGTCGAGTTCCGGCCCATTCAGATGCTTGTGGACCACGCAGTTTCGCCGCGCCGCTTCTTTGTGATACTGGTGGCCACGTTCGCTACGCTCGGCCTTTTGCTGGCCGCGCTCGGCATATATGGCGTCATCTCATACTCGGTGACGCAGCGGACGCGGGAGATTGGCATTCGCATGGCGCTGGGCGCCAGCACGGGCCGCGTGCAGCGACAGGTGCTGGCCGGCACCCTGCGGCTGGCGCTGGTGGGCATAGTGCTGGGCGCTGGCGCCTCGATAGCGGTGGCGCGGCTCATCGCATCACTGCTGTTCGCCACCTCGCCGTGGGATGTTGCCACCTATGCAGGAATGGCTGTGGCCCTGCTGCTGGTGGCGGCTGTCTCCGGCTACATTCCCGCCCGGCGTGCCTCCCGCATTAACCCCATGGTTGCCTTGCGGGCCGACTAACTCAAAGTGGAAAAGGTTTGTAGAACTTGGCCCGGATTGTTTTGATCACGTGACGGCGGTGTAGGACGATCAACAGGGTCACTGTTTCCGGCGTACGGAAACACGTGGCAGGCAATGCAGTGTCAAGATGTCTTCTGATTATCTGGTTGCTTCAGCAGAGTCCAATGGATTGTAGTTGAGGTCTTT
>VFSW01004114.1_pt1 | contig 21686 bp, 16 predicted proteins | sample 5358111 | NCBI WGS metagenome assembly VFSW01 (sample SAMN11554181, study PRJNA540505) | mine drainage metagenome | isolation source: sediment from site ElyBrook_90M | place: USA: Ely Copper Mine, Vershire, VT | collected 2017 | reverse complement strand
GTAGGTCCGCCCGTCGCCCCCGAGCAACGAGACCGCCGCGCGGGCCGTGGGCTGGCCGGGAAAGGTGTCCTCCCCGAAGAGCAGCGCCCACAGCGTTTGGGTGAAGACGCTGCTGCCCTCCGTGGTTCCGAGCACGACGTTGAAGCCCGGCCGGAGCGCAAAGCGGCCCGTGGGCGGCAACCCAGGGACTCCTTGCACCGCCAGCTCGAGCAGCGTCAACGCAGAGGACATGCGCCTCTCAGCCTACCCGATCTCGGCCCCGCGAGAAGGCTATTGCGCAGCAGGCGCGGGCGCGACCGGCGCCGGTGCCGTCTCGTTCTGATCCTCGCGCACGATGCGGGCCGCGCGGCCCTGCAGATCGCGGAGATAGAACAAGCGAGCGCGGCGAACCTTGCCCGAGTTCACGAGCTCGACCTTGTCGATCCGCGGACTGTGGGTGGGGAAGATGCGCTCGACCCCAACGCCGTAGCTCATCTTGCGCACGGTGAAGGTCGAGCGTGCGGCGCCCGAGCGCCGGCGGATGACCACCCCTTCGAAGATCTGAATGCGATCCTTGTCGCCTTCGCTGATCTTCGTGTGGACCCGAACCGTGTCGCCGGCTCGAAAGCTGGGGATGTCCTTGCGCAGCTGCTTGTCTTCAATGAACTGAATGGCTTCGTTCTGCATACGTCCTCCTAAACCGTCAACCCGGTGTGGGTCAATCCTGAATCAGATCTGGCCGCCGTACGCGGGTCCGTACCACGGCCTGCTCCGCCCGCCAGCGAGCGACGTCGGCGTGGTTGCCCGAGAGCAGCACGTCCGGCACCTTGCGCCCTCTGAACTCGGCGGGCCGGGTGTACTGGGGGTACTCGAGCAACCCCTCGGCGAAGCTCTCATGCACGGGAGAGGCCTCGTTTCCAAGCACGCCCGGGATCAGACGGGCCGCGGCGTCGATGACCGCCAGCGCCGCGAACTCCCCGCCGCTCAGCACGAAGTCGCCAATCGAGATCTCTCCGTCGACGAAGTCCAGCACGCGCTCGTCGACCCCCTCGTACCGCCCACACACCAGCGCGAAGCTGCCGAGCGCGGCGAGCTCCTGAGCCACCCGCTGGTCGAAGCGGCGCCCTTGCGGGGACATGAGAAAGACCTGAATGCCTGGGCGGCGCGCGCGCACCGAGTCGATCGCAGCCACCAGGGGCTCTGGCTTCATCACCATGCCCGCGCCGCCGCCGTACGGCGAATCATCGGTCTGGTGGTGCTTGTCCTCGGCGAAGTCTCGGATGTCGGTGGTCATGAAGCGACAGAGGCCCGCCTTCTGCGCCTTCCCCAGGATGCTCTCGCAAAGGGGGGCGTCGATCATGCGCGGGAAGAGGGTCAAGACCTCGATGTCGAGCACTGCACTCATGTTCTTGCGACGTTCCTTCCTGCCTCGAGCTACTCGCCCCGCGGCAGCGCGGCCTCGTCGGGGTCGACTTCCACTGCCAGCGTCACGATGCGCCGGGCCGCGTCCACCGAATCCACCAGCGGAGCAGCGGCCGGCAACAGCGTTTCGACGGCTCCGTCTACCACAAAATACTCCGTGCTCCCACCCACCTGGAGCCCCCGGAAGATCCCCAGATCCCGCCCCTTGCTATCCATGACCCGAAACCCAATGAGATCATGAAGATAGACCTCATCGTCCTCGGCCGCGGGCAGGTCGGCCCGCTCCACGACCAGCTCGGCGCCCCGAAGCCCCTCCGCGGCGTCCCGGTCGCCAACTCCGGCGAGCGACAGGATGGACCCTTTGCTGGCGACCACTTCGATCCAGCGTCCCGAACCCGAGCGAGGCCGCAGCCACAGCCGGTCACCTTTCAAGAACCCGTTGGTGTCGGCGTTGAAGTGGTGCACGGTCAGCTCGCCGCGAAGGCCGTGCGGCTTCACCACGACCGCCAGTGCGACCGGATCCTCGGGTCCCGCCAGGCCTGGGGCCATCGACGCGCCCTCAGCCTTCGGCGATCTCGACCTGGACCCGCTTCCCGAGCTTCCGCTCGGCGATGCCCAGAACGGCCCGGAGGGCCTTCACGGTCCGCCCCTGCCGACCGATGATCTTGCCCACGTCGCCCTGGGCAACATGGATCTCGAGCAACGCCTGACCGTCCTTTTCGCCCTCGACGATCCGAACCGCGGTGGGATCGTCGACGAGCGAGCGAACCAAGAACTCGAGCAGCTCGCGCATGCGGCTTCCCGCCTAGCGCTTCGCGGCGGCGGGGCTCGAGCCCCTCTTGGCCACGCGGATCAGGTCGGAAACGGCCTCGCTGGGCTGCGCCCCGAGCTTGATCCAGTGAGCGATTCGGTCATCTACCAGCTTCACGATCGGCGGCGACACGCGCGGGTCGTAGGTGCCGACCTGCTCGATGAACGCGCCGTCTCGCGGCTTGCGCTGATCTGCCACCACGAGGTGGTAGAAAGGACTCTTCTTGGTCCCGGCGCGCGACAGGCGCAAACGAACTGACATCGAAAACCTCCAGTGTTTCTGCGAAGTGCGTGGTTGTAGCGGAGACGTGCATCGCAAGTCAACTGTCGCGGCCAGCGCCGGTCAACTTAGGGCACTTTGGCCTTCTTCATCCAACCCACGATCTCCGCGAGCTGCCGCTTGCGCCAACCGATCTTGACGAGCTCGTCCTGGGCCAGGTGGACCAGCGCGGCCACGCGGGCGGGCTCCTTGCGCCGGGCGGCGAGCGCGCGAGCGAGGGTGAACCGTACCTGCGCGAGCTGCCCGGGATAGGGGCGCTGCTTGAGCGCGATGGACAGGGCCCGCTCGGCCAGCGTGAGCGCCGAGACCGGCGATTTGAGCGCGAGCTCGGCGGACGCCAGCGGCTCCAGCGCGTCGATGTTGGGCGTGGCGTCGGGGACCGCCGCCTTGGCGAGCACCTTCAGGGCCCGTTCGAGCACGGGCTTCGCCTCCCTGGCCCGGCCTGCCGCGACGAGCAGCTGACCTTCGAGCGCCCCGGCCACGCCCACGCTCCGCGAATCGACCCCGTAGGCGCGCACGTAGTCCCGTGCGCACTCCCGCGCGAGCGCGACGCCCTGGCCGTAGCGCCCCTGTTGGAAGCGCAGCATCGCGAGGTCCCGGCGAAGGTCTCCCGAGTTCAGGTCGCTGGGGAAGTGCCCCAGCATCCCCTCGGCACGCCCCAGGACGCGCTCCGCGTCGCCCAGTCGACCAAGGTAGATCAGGGCGTGCCCGAGCGTCGTCAGCGCCTGCACCTCATGGGTGGTCTCGCCGAGACTCCGATCCAGCTCGGCGATCAGCGCCTCGCCCTCCCGGGCCGCCTCGACGTAGTACCCGGCGTTGTCGTAGCAGGCCATGAGGTTGGCGCGATAGCCCGTCGTCCGTGGGTGAGTCGGGCCGAGGGTTCTGGCGAGCAGCTCGTACGCGCGACGCGCGCTGCTCACCTCGTCGTCGTAGCGTCCCTCGGCGTCCGCGATCTGGCCCGCGGAGTTCTCGAGCAGCGCCTCGGTGAAGTCGTCGCCGCCCATGCGGGCCAGCGCCGTTCGGCCGCGCGCGATCCATTGCCGGGCCGCGTCGAGATGGCCGTTGAGCACGGCGCCGAGCGCCAACGCCGCCGCGGCTCGCGCGGCCACGGCGTCCTCGCCCGCGCGCTCGGCCACCGCCATCGCCTCTTGCTCGGTCGCCTCCATCGCCCGGACGTCATCGGTGTAGCTCTGTGCGAGCCCGAGGGCGTAGAGCGCCTCGGCCTCGAACGGCGTGTAGCGCAGCTCCCTCGCGCGGCCCGCGATGATCTGCGCCTTCGCCCGTCCTTCATGGGGCTTGCCTGCCATGGACTCGACCGTCGCCGCCGCGAGCTTCACCCGCAGGGCCTCGACTTCCGGCCCCACGGCGGGCTCGGCGGGGGGCGGGGGGAGCCGCGCGAGGGTGCGATCCTCCGCGCAGCGGTCGGGGGGGACGCGCGCCGCCACGGCCGTGCACGCGTTGGGGGCCACGTCCTTGTCGGCCGCGAGGAGCACCGGCACCAGGGCTTCGAGCTCCGCCCGCTGCCGCCTCAAGCAGGTGAGCTGGAGCAACGCCGTCTCCTCGTCCTTGGCCGCGACCGCCAGCGTGCAGGCGGCCCGGTGGGCCCGAGTCCAGGCCGCGGTGTAGGAGTCGAGCCCATCCACGGCGGCCTCGATGGTGCTCGGCTGCGCGCCTCCGGCGATCAACGCCGCGCGCAGCTCTGCCCGGACGTCCGGGTTCCACAGGGCGTCGAAGCTCTCGCTGCTCGGCTCGCACCCCGGCAGCTCCACCCGACGCCGCACGAGAGCCCCGGTGGAGACCACGCTCACGGCGATCACCCCAACCGCGGCCACCCCGAGGAGCACATATCGCTTGGGGATCCGCGTGAGCTCCTCCAGCAGATCGTCCATCGACGCGAACCGCGCCTCGGCGGAGAACGCCAGCGCCCGCAGCAACGCCCGTTGAATGCGCCGCGGCACGCCCCCGGGGCTGCGCGGCTCGCGCGCCTGCGAGGGGTGCCGCGGATCGATCGCCCACTCGAAGGGCCGCTCTCGATAGAGGGCCTCGTAAAGCGCCACCGCGAAGCTGAACTGATCGCTGCGTGGGTCGTCGGAGTGGCCCAGCATGCGCTCCGGGGCCATGTAGTGCAGCGTGCCCACGAGCAGCCCGGCGCGGGTGAGCTTCTTCGCTTTGCTGATCAGCTGCTGGTTCACCGCCTCCTCGGCCGAAGGCGCGCTCAGCCCCAGCTCGGGCGCGTCCCCGACGGCCTTGGCGACTCCAAAGTCGGTCACGCGCGCGCGCCCATGCCGGTCGAGGAGAACGTTCTCGGGCTTGAAGTCGCGGTGGACGATCCCGGCGCGGTGGGCGGCGGCGAGCCCCTTGCCCGCCTGGACGAAGTGCTCGAGCACCTCGCGCCAGGTGCGCTTGCCCGTGATGAGCCACGTGTGCAGGTCCTGCCCCTCGACCAAGTCCATCACCAGATAGACCTTGTTCTGATACCGGCCCGCGGCGTGGATCGACACCACGTTCGGGTGATCGAGCTTGGCCATCGCCTGGGCCTCGCGCACCAGCCGGGCCTGGGCCTCGTCCGAGCTCTCCTCGTTCTCTCGCTCCGGCCTGAGGAGCTTCACCGCCACGCGCCGATCCAGCTGCGGGTCGTACGCGGTGTAGACCACCCCCATGCCCCCCTGACCTATGCGCTCCAGGAGCACATAGGGGCCGATCTTCTCCGCGGAGGGCTGCGGCGCCGAGAGCGTGCGCGGAGAGGGCTCGCCGTCCGGCACGGGCTCCGCCGCCCTCAGCCGCGCGGCGAGCTTCGCTTCACAGCGCGGACAACCCGCGACATGGGTGAGCGCGGCGTCGCGCGGCCCCAGCTCGAGGGTGCGCATCGCCAGCCCCTCGAGGACTTGCGGGTCGAGGCAGGCCATTGGGCCTGAAGCCTACCAAACGGAGCAGCCGGAAGGGGCCCAGGCAGCCCTTCACGCGCCGTCCGCGGCGAGGGCCAAGGCCGCCGTCTAAAACGTGTACTTGACGGTGGGATAGAACGAGATGGCGATCGCGTTGATCTGCAGCACCCAGCGGCCGGCGGCCTCGAACCCCATGTTGAAGTGGTCGAACGGCGTGGCCCACTCGATACCGGTGGCGAACCCCACCGAGCCTGTCCAGGTCACGCCCGGCTGCGGGCTCGGAGCGAGGTTCACGATCCCACCAAAGCCGCGGAGCGGGATGAACAGTCGGTCCGCGACCGGGATCCGGTAGCTCACCTTCAAGTCGATGGCAGAGATGGTGAAGGTGGCCGCGCCGCCGGGCGTGTTGCCGCTGGCCGCGCCGCACGAGTAGTTGTTGCCCTGAAGATTGTAGCAATCCTGAGCACTTGGCGCGAGCTGGAACTGTCCCCCGATGGAGAGGTTCTCGAGGACGTCGTAGCCCGCGCCGATGCTCAGGAACGCCTCGGTGTTGGAATAGTTCTGGCCGCCGATGGTCAGAAAACCGCCCATCGCGGTCTCGGTGAAGAAGCCGGTCCGGATCGGCTCTGGACTCCCATTGGCGTTGATCGACGAGAGATCCGTCGACCCCGCGTTGTCCGCCGCCAAGGCCGACCCAGCAGAGATCACCACAACGGCGGCGAGCGCCGACTTGAAGCAACGGGAGATCATGTCGTGCTACTCCTCGGAACCGGAGGCCTTGAAGACCCAGGGGTAAGTGACGAAGACCTGTCCGCCGCCCTTGGGCTCAGGGAACTTCCAGCGCCGGATCTTCGTGGACATGCAATTCTCGACGTTCGAGTTGTTCATGGTTGTCTCACCCACGTTGGCCTCGGAGACGTCGCCGGTGCCATCGATGGTGAACGACACCGAGATCTTGCCATAGAGGTCGGGGTGCTTGTTGAGCTCGACCTCGTAGCAGTACTTGATCTCGTTCTGGTGCTTGCGAATGATGGCGGCGATCACGTCCTTGGAGAGCGACCCCTGAACGATGGTCTTGCCCGGGACGATGCGCGTATCACCCTTCCCGCGGCCGCCGAGATCGATGTTGCCATAGCCGCCGCGCCCGTGGCCGTTGCCCTTGGTCCCGAGGCCACCGATGCCGAGCGCGGTGCCGCCGCCGCCAGCGCCGGCGCCGCGGCTGCCCAGGCCACCCACGCCGTGAGCGTCGCCCATGCCGGCGCCACCCTGCAGCCCACCCAGGGCGTTGTTCAAGCCGGTGCCGAGACCGCCGGGCCCGAAGACGTTGGAGACCGCGCCCTCGGGGCCGTGCAGCCCCATGAGCAGACCGGAGTTCATGATCTTCTTGCGATCCTCTTCGCGCTTCTTGGCGTCGACGATGGGCGCGCCCTTCTTGGATGGCGCGGCCTCGGGCTTCTTGGCTTCCTTCTTGCCAAACTTGCCCTCTTTGTCCTTGGCCTTCGCGCCCTCCTTCACTCCCGAGAGATCAAACTTCTTCTTCTTCTCCGGCGCCTTGATGATGGTCTTGACCAGCGAGCTCGGGTTCTTGAAGAGGTCCTCCGAGAGGAGGTCGTTGTTCAGCGGCGTGATCCAGAATCCGATGAGCAGGATCAGGTGGGCCATGAAGGCCACCGAGAGGACCTTCGTGTAATAGAAGTCGACCGAGTCCCAGAAGCTGGTCGCGCTCTGCTTCGCCGGGCGGACCCAGCGCACGATCAGGTGGGTGTTGTCCAGGCTCACCAGCGCGCGCTCCGAGAGGCCGAGCGCGACCTCGCCGTGGCCCGGCTTCTGCTCGCCATCCCGGTAGACCGCGAGCCTGCCGCCCGGAGGCACCTTGATGGTCTGGCCCGACACGAGATCGAACGACTGACCGATCGCGTCGTCGTAGAGCTTGAAGTCGCAATTCGCCGCGGGACCGATCTTGACGGGCTGGCCTGGCGAGAACGCCTTGACGTCGATGACGGTGTCGCCCCAAAGGAGCGCCACCTCGAGAATCCGGTTCCCGTCGAGCGGCTCGTGGTCGCCGGTGAGCTCCTCGTTGAGGAGCTTGTTGCCGTTGGGGCCGAGCGCGAACGCATCACCCGCGAAGGCGCTGGTCTGGAGGTTCGAGATCGGCGTGGCGGCCGAGGGCGGGGGCGGCTTCGGGGCCTTGGGCTTCTCGGCCTTTGGCTCCACCTTCGCCGCGACCTTGGTCTCTGGCTTGGAGGGCGTCTTGGCCGGCTTGTCGGCAAGCTTACGCGCGCGCACCGTGCTCTCGCGCTCCTTTCCCCCCTCCGGGCCCGCGCCATGGCCCCCCCCCGCGGGGGCCGCCGCGCCGGGGGGCGGGGGGGGGGGGAGGCTCATGACGTCGGTCGAATCGGCGTCGCCGATGAGGACCTTGATGACGCTGGCTCCAACATGGATGGAATCTCCGGTCACGAGGACCACCGGCTCCTTGATGAGCTCCCCCTTGAGGCGCGTCCCAGCTTCGCTCCCGAGGTCGAGGACCGTGAGCTCGCCCCCCTTCCCCACCTTGAGGAGGAAGTGCACCGCGGAGACTCTGGGATCGATGAGCTGTATCGTCGCCGAGGGGCCGCTGCCCACGATGGCGTTGTCCTGACCGAGCCGAACGTCCTTGGTCAGTCCATCCGGACCGGTCACCTTCAACATGATTCTCGGCATGTTCGCAGCCATGGAGAGACTCCTCGATGCTCAGGGACTAGAGGTTGTCGCTGGACTTCCGCAGCTCGTCGTTGAAGTTGTCGCGCAGCTTGATCAGCGAGCCGAACCGGGTCTTCTTGCGGTTCAGGATGTACGAGCCCTCGGGCTTGGTGAGATCGCCCTCGAGGGTCACGTCGTTGAAGTCGATGACGGTCTTCTTCTTGAAGACGGTCTTGTCGGCCTCCTGGACCACCTTGTCCTGGGCCAGCGCGACACCCGCCGGGGCCATCAGCCCGGAAATACTAACGAAGAGAGCCATTGCCACCAGGAAGAACCACCGACGCATGTCGTGCCTCCGTGCAACGGGATGCGGGACGATACCCGAAAAGCACTCCCTGGGGAAGGCGCCCCCCCCCTGCCTGGCCTTGCGGGTCATTCGTCGTCTCCCTTGTCCGCCGGCTTGTCAGCGGAGGCCGGGGCGGGGGCGGGCTTCGCCGCATCCGCAGGCTTCGCCTCCGCTTGATCCGTCGGCTTCGCCGTCACGTCCGAGGTCTTGACCTCCGCCTGCTCAGCGGCCTTCGGCGCGTCCGCGGGCTTCGCCTCCGCCGGCTTCGCTGCATCCGCCGGCTTCGCCTCGTCGGCAACGGGCCTGGCGGTGGCCTCCGCTGGCTTGTCCGCGGCCTTCGCGTCCACCGGCTTGGCTCCACCCTCGTCGGTCGCGTCGGCGGGCTTGCTCCCGGTGTCGCCCTCCTGCTTCACCTGATCCATCACGCTCGTACCGGTCGCCGCGCTGACCTTCTTCTCCGGCGGCTTGTCGACCTTCGGCGGCGGCGGATTGTCGAGCTGGTGCTTCACGCTCTCGAGCAGCTTCTGGGCGTCGGCCCGTCGCGCCGGCTCCGAGAGCGCCAGGTAGCGCTGCAGTGTGTCGCGTGCTTTCTCGAGCTGCTTGTCGGCCTTGTACGCCAGCGCGAGGCCATAGAGAGCGTCGGGCTGGTCCTGGCGAATGGCCAGCACCTTCTCGAACTCGTCCGCGGCCTCCTTGGTCTTCTTCTCCCCTTCGTAGGCCCAGGCCGCGCCGAGGTGCCACTCCCACCGAGCGTTGGTGGCCGCGACGGCCTTGCCGAACTCACGATCGGCGGTCTTGTAGTCGCGGTACTGCAGCGCGATCGCCCCGATGTTGGCGTGGCCCGGCCCGAAGTTGGGGTCGAGCTCGATGGCCTTCTGGAACTGGCCCAGCGCCGCGCGCCGATCGTCCAGCTTCAGATACACCATACCCAGGTTGTTGTAGACGCCAGGATCCTTGGGGTCGAGCTTCTTCGCGTTGGCGCTCACGAACTCCGCCATGCGGTAGTTGCCCATGTCGTAATAGATGAGCGCGAGGTTCTTGTAGGCATCGGCGTCATCCGGCACCCGCGCGAGGAGCTGGTGCACGGTCTCGAGCGCCTTCGGATATTCCCTGGCGATCCGGTAGCTGACCACCAGGTTGTTGAGCACCTTGGTGTCGTGGGGATGCTTCTTCAGCACCCGCTTGTAGATCGCGATGGCCTTCTCGGGCTTGTCCTCGAGCCGGTAGATGTGCCCCAGGTTCAGCGCGGCGCCGACATGCTCGGGATCCGCCTCGAGGGCCGCTCCGTACTCCTGCTCGGCCGACTTGAGATCGCCTTGCTTCTCGGAGATCGCGCCCAGGTTGTAGTGGGCGCAGGCGTTCTTCGGATCCTTCTCGAGCGTCTGCTGGAAGGCCTGCCGGGCGGCGGCGAGATCGCCGCCGCTGGCGGCCTTGACCCCCTGGGCGTTGTAGTCGCTGGCGGTGAGCTCGGGCGGGGGCGCGTTGATCTTGGCGGTGTTGAGCGACTCTTCGGGCTTCTGCACAGCCTTGCCGCCAGCACAGGCGGCGGTCGCCGAGAGGATCAACAGGAGAGGAAGCTTGCGATTCATCGAGGTCGTCATGCCTTACTCCCCTGCCCCGGTGTCTTTGTCATCGGCCGGCTTCGAATCTCCCGGCTTGTCACCGGTCTTGCCTCCAGATTTATCCTTGGCGGAGTCGGGCTTGGCATCTGATTTCCCATCGGCTTTGACGTCGGGCCTGGCCTCGACCTTACTCTCATCCGATTTCGCCCCTGATTCCGAGCCCTTCTCTTCACCCTCGGAGGTCGCGTCGGGCTTGGCGCTCGAACCGGAGCTCTCCCCCGGCGTGGTCTCGATGGGGGCCGTGGCGAAGAACTCGCTGCCCTGGAAGGGGAGGGAGTGGATGTCGCCGAAGGCGCCCGGCCGGAACTTGTTCTCCTGGTCCTGGGCCTGGAGCACGAAGTCGTTGTACACGAGGAGCTCGGAGCTCTTGGCGAGCCCCTTCTCGATGCCCTCGATGCCCTTGTCTTCCAGCGGCAACGCGGCGTTCTCCAGCTCGGCGCGGTACTGGTCGAGGAGATCCGGCGGCAGCCCCTTGGGGTCCGGCGAATCGGTGAAGTTCTTCGCCAGGTCGAGGTAGGCGAGACCGATGCGAGTCACCGCCGCGACGCCGTAGTCGCCCGAGCCGGTGGCGACCACCTCGGTGTACTTCTTCTCGATCTCCTGGAGCATCTTCACCTTCGCGTCGCGGGCCCCCTTCAGCTTGGCCGCGTTGTCGAACTTGACCGCCTTGTACTTCGACCAGAGCGGATCGAGCTCCTTGAACCGGAGCTGGGCGTAGGCGTTGAGGTTCGAATCCTTCTTGCGATCCGGCTCCGAGAGCTTGCCGTAGCTCTTCAAGAGCTCCTCGCCGATCTTGCTGGCGACCTTCTCGTCCGCCGCGTTCCCCGTCTTCTTGTAGTCCTCCATCTGCCGGTAGCGCGCGTAGTAGACCTGCCCGCCGGTGAGGTCCTTCTGATAGGTCTTCACGTAGCTGTCGAAGCTCTTGACCGCGGCCTTCCAATCCTTCTGCTTCTCCTGGATCAGGCAGATCGTGAGCGCGACGTCGGGGACGTCCTTCTTGTCCTTGTAGGTCTTGATGTACTGCTGGTAGAGGGCGATGGCCTTCTCGAAGTTACCGAGGCCTTCGTTCCACAGCGCGGCGTTGAACAGGTAGTCCGCCGCCTTCGCGTCCTTCGGATCCTTGTTCGCGTACTTCTCGTACTCCGCGGCCGCCCGGGTGAAGTCGGCGGTGATCTCGTAGTCGCGCCCGAGCGCGCCGATCACGCGCAGGGCCAGGTCGCTCTGCGGGTACTCGGCGAGGAGCTTCTCGCCCACCGGGATCGCCCGATCGAGCTTCTTCGCGGTCTCGAACATCACGAGCGAGTTGAAGAGCGCCTTCGGGGCGTACGGGCTCTTCGGGAACTCCTTGACGAACTCGGCGAAGAGCGTCGCCGCCTTGTCGTAGTCCTTCTTGTCGTACACCAGCATGTCGTACTTGAACTGCGACCCCTCGATGATCTTGCCGAGGTCCTTGCCGAACTCACCCTTGTTCAAGAGCTTGTTCTTCGAGAACACGCGGGCGAGCTTGTTGAGGGCCTCCCACTCCTCCTTCACCTCGAGCGCATGCAGGGTCAGGTTCGCTGCGTAGCCGGCGTTCTTGTCGGAGGGGAAGCGCTGGATCACCTCGCCGAACCGCCGCGCGGCCTCCACGTAGTGGTAGTGGTCGTAGTAGAGGGTCGCCGCCTTATACATCAAATTCGACTCGTCGGCGGTGCCCGGGAAGAGCTTGGTGTAGGTGTCGATGGTCGCCACCAGCTTCTCTTCCCACTTGGTGAGCGGCGACTCCTGCGCGTTGGTCTTCGCTGTCTCGAGCCGCTTGGTGGTCTTCTCCACTCCCCCCTTGTTCTTCTTCTCCTCGATCTTCTCGCTGCCGGAGAGCTCCTTCTGGGTCAGCTTGCCCTCGTCGATCGCGACGAGCTTCTCGTAGCAGAGCAACGCGTCGTAGGCGGCCGTCTTGGCGTAGGCCCCCTTCGGATCCTTGGTGGCCGTCAGCTCGTACTGCTCGGCGGCCGGCGCCCACTCCTCGAGGGCCCAGAGGATCTCCGCGTAGTAGAAGCGGAGGGTGTAGGCGTTCTCGGAGTTGGGGAAGTCCGTCAGGTATTCCTTGTAGATGTCGCGCGCGAGCCGGTAGGTCGCGACGCTCTTCGTGCGCTGCGCCTCGGAGTGGTACTCGGTCACGAGCTCGCGCATCGAGCCCTCGGAGAGGTCGTAGGCGCTGGAGAGCGCGGCCTTGTTCTTGGCGTTCGCTTGGGCCCAATCGCTCTGAGGCTTGTAGGCGTCGACGAGCTTCTTCAGCTCCTCGCGCACGTGGTTGCGCTGGCCCGGCCCCTGGTTCGCATAGGCCTTCACGATGTTGGCCTGGTAAGCGGGAGCCTCGGGGTCGTTGGGCTCGTCGCCGAGGATCACGTGGTAGGTCTTGATCGCCGAGTCCCAGCCGCCCGAGTCGAAGTACACGTTCGCCAGGCGCCCCATGAGCTTGTAGGTCTTCTTCTTCGACGCGTGGGCCTCGAAGTAGGTCTTGGCCTCGTCGACCTGGTTGAGCTTGGAGAAGCTCAGCACCATGTCCCCCAGCGCCTCGTTCTTGAGCTGGATCTTGTCCTTCTTCTCGCTCTTCGCGCCATTGTTGATGGCGTTCTCCTGGTAGTCGACCACCTTCCGAAAGCGCCCCAGGGCCTCCTCGTAGGCGCCGGCGTTGTAGTCACACCAGGCGAGCTTGTAGAGCGCGAAGGCGTAGATCTGCGGGATGTTGAAGCTGAGCGCCTTGTCGTAGGCCTTGCGGGCGCGAGTCAGGTCGTTGGAGTTGAAGAAGTGCTCCGCGAGCTGAATGTACGAATCCGGCACGAACTTGGAGTTCGGGTACTGACGGATGAGCTCCCAGTAACGGTTGATCGCATCGGCCTTCTTGCCGAGGTCGTACATGTTGTAGGCGAGGTTGAAGAGCACCTCGTCCTTGCGCGCATACTGGGGATAGTCGGTGAGGATCTTGTTGTAGAGGTCGATCGCCTGCTGGCGGTAGAGGTCGGACTTGCGGTTGTTCTGCTTGGGCTCCTTGAGCCCCTTCGCCCCCTTCGACTGCTCCTCGACGAACTTCTGCTCCTCCTGCTCGTACTTCGCCATCTCGGTGAAGTAGACGTACTTGCTCTTCTCCCACCAGAGCTCGGCGAGGTTGAACAGGAGGTCGGCCTTGGTGGCGCCGCTCTGGGTCGGGATGAGCTTCTCGAGCTCCTCGATCTCCTCGTCGCGCTTCAGGTCGACCTTCGAGTCGCGCTGCTGCATCGCGGCCTCGTTCTCCTTGAAGGTCGCCGGGCCGGTCTTGATCTTGGGGCCGCTCACCGCCGACTTGGTCGAGAGGATCGTGCTCTTGGGCTCGGCGGGGGGCTGGGTCTGCTTGGTCTCGTCCTTCTTCTCCTTCTTCTTGGGCTTGGCCGCGAGCGCGGCGCCCGAGAGGGCGACCCCCAGAGACACCAGGACCAGGACCGACGAGCGCTTGAAGGTGCGGAACGTGAACATGTCTTTTGCTACTCCGACGCCGCGCCCGACGAGGAGGCCTGCCGGCCCCCGCCGCGGTACACGCAAGCGTTCTTCAGGGTGTATTCGTAGTACCCGATCTCGTCGATCCAGAACTCGCCTTCGAAGCGCCAGTAATCCCAGGCCGGGCTCGGGACCTTCGCCCGCCACAGCTTCTGCTCAGCGAGCCGCGCGGTGGTGTCGATGTTCTTCTCGATCATCTCCTTCTCGGCCTTCAGCGTCTCGAAGAGGATGATCTCGGCGTTGCTGTCGAAGCCCTCGATGGTCTTGCTCGCGTCCTTGAGGCGCTTCTGGATGAACCGACCCTCGAGCTTGATCTCGGTCTGCGTCATGCTCTCGATTTCCTGATCCAGCTCGGCGCTCAGGCCGATGTCCTTCCACTGCGAGTTCGCGTCGATGCGCGTCCGCTCCGCGGCGAGCTCCTGGAGGTACCCGCGGTAGTAGCGCACGAGCTTGTTGGACAGGAGGTAGTTCACGAGCGCCGACGGCATGTCGCCGTTGCCGGGCTCGACCAGCTTCGCGTAGTAGTCGTAGTCGTGGTCGGCGGCGAGGGTGCTCTTGATCTTCTCGTTCATCGCCAGATAGATGCGCCGGAAGCCCGCCACCGCCCCCTTCGCCTCGGGGTACAGGCAGCTGAAGAAGTAGATCGTGGCCTTCAGGATCCAGGACTCGGGGGCGAACGCGCCCTCGAACTGCGGAGCGTGCAGCGCCTGCAAGCTGCCCAGCGCGCGGCCCGGGTTCAGGTTCTGGAAGTTCGCCCACCCGTTCTCGAAGAGCGCGACGTCCCAGTACTCGGAGAAGCGCGGGATCTCGTCGTAATACTTCACCGACTGCTCGTACTGACCGAGGCCGTAGTAGGCGCGGGCGAGCGCGAGCCGGGAGAGGTCCTGCACGTTGGCGAGGTCGAACTGCTTCGCGTCCGGAGCGATCTTCAAGATCTCCTTGAAGATCTTGGTGGCGTCCCTGGGCTTCCTCGAGACCATCGTGAGCGCATAGAGGTAGCGTGCGCGCGCGTAGTAGCTGCTCTTCTTGGGCACCGACGAGAGGAAGTCCACCGCTTCGCCCGCCTTGTTGCGGCGGTAGTCGAGCACCCCCAGGAGGTAGTTCACCTTGAAGAGCGACTCCTCGGGCAGCTTCTCGAACGACGGGCCGTAGCTCTTGTCGAGCTGCGAGGGCACGAGCTCCTCGTCGCCCAGCGCCTCGGCGACCGAGACCATCCCGTCGATGGCCTTGAAGTAGTAGCGGTGCTTCGGGCCACTGCGGAAGATGCTCAGGAACTCGCCCAGCGCAGGCTGGTAGAGTCTCATCTTCAAGAAGGATTGCCCGAGATAGTACTCCGCCTTCTGGCGGTTCAGGGCGTCGGTGGCCCCCTCGGTGACCTTGTAGAAGTTCATCGCCGACTGCTGGTAGTTGCCGGCGTTGTAGGCGGTGATGCCCGGCGCGAGCTCGTCCTCGACCCCTTCCCGCTCCTGCGCCGTGGCGAAGGAGGCGAGCGAGGCGGCGAGGGCGGCGACCGCGGCGAACCCGATACGATGTGCGCGCATTTGTCCTTTTCCTCGCTCTAGAAGAGCCAGCTCAGGCCGCCGAAGAAGACGATGTCATTCACCACGTCGGCGCTGTTGTCGGCCAGGAGGTTCTTCGCCACCTGGAGCGCCGTCTGATGCTGCTGGATGGAGCCCGTGTAGTTGCTCTGGTTGCAGCCCGAGCTCACGGAGCCCCCACCCTGGATGGCATTCAGGTCGCTCGCGGAGCAGCCGTCGATGGCGTCCACCTTGGCGGTGTAGAGCAGGTCGCGCACCTCGAGGCGCAGCGCGATCCGGTTCGAGAGCAGCACGCGGAAGCCCGCGCCGAGGTTGCCGAGGAAGCGCGGTCCGGTCCCGCCATAGCTCGTGGCGGTGGTCGGGAACTTGCCGGTGCTGCCCGACAGCTGCACCTCGGTGAACCCCAGGCCGGCGCCGGCGTTGAGCACGAAGCGGAACTGGGCGAGCTTGTTCTCGTAGTAGGCGAACTTGCCGTAGAGCGGCGCGACCTCGAAGCCCGCGATGAGACCGCCCTGGAGGATGATCTGGTCGGCGGCCTGCGGGCGGGCGTGGTTGTCGAGCAGCTCACCCGCGAGCGGCGCCCAGCCGGCGAGATAGTTCCAGAGCCCCATGATCTGCAGGGCGAAGTTCTCCTGAAGCGCGTAGTCCACGGCGAAGGCGAGGCCGTCGGTGTTCACGAACTTGCTGTTGAGCTGGATCGCGGCCAGATACGCCGTGGCCTCGAAGCGGTTCGCGGCGTTGTAGGTCTTCTTCTGCACCGTGTGGATCGCCTCGTTGGGACTCTCCACCTCGGCGCGCCCCTCCAGATACCCCTGGTCGGCGGTGATCGGCGCGGGCTTGGGGCGCTCGGGCGGCTTCTGCGCCTCCTCCTCGTCCGGCTTCTCCGCCGCCTTGGCCTCGGGCTTGGCTTCCGGCTTCGCCTCGGGCTTCGAGGGCTGCGAAGGCGCGGGCTCAGCGGGCTTGGCCGCCGGCCCCTCGTCGTCGTCGTCGGTCTGCGCGCGCGCCGCGAGCGGCGTGGCGACCACCGCGAGGGCGGTCAGGAGAGCGAGCTTGCGGAGCATGGAGTTCGAGTGGGCCATGGCTAGAAAGTCCATCCGAGGCCGAGGTCGGCGAAAAGGGAGGCGGTCAGCCCCCCGGAGGTCTGAATGCTCGAGGCAGGCGTCTTGCTGAACTGGCTCGCGGTGAAGTTCACCCGGTAGCTGTCCCCCCACACGTACTCGCGCAGCCCGAGGTTGATGGTGCCCTGGCGCAGGAACACGAACCGAAAGCCGGTGGCGGCGCTGGCGACCCAGGACCACTGACTTTCCTGCAGGGTGCTGTAGGTCGAGCTGCCGGAGCCGGTCTGCGGGTTGTAGACTTGGTTGCCCGTCTCGTTGATCGCGCAGTCGCCCGTCATGCCGTTCAACGCGGCGTTGTAGTTGGTGCAGAAGTTGAGCGAATTGCGCGAGAACTGGGCCACTCCTCCATCGAGCGCCAGGAACCACTTGAAGTGGACCGGGAACGCCGTGAGGAGAGACAGCTTGCCGTAGACCGGCTCCCAGCGCAGCCCTGCCTGGAGGTTCAGGCCGTTCAGCGTCCAGAGGTTCGGCACGTCGCTGAAGGTCTTGCCGGTGGCTCCGCTGAAGATGCTTGGTCCCACCGCCTGGCCATTGACGACGAAGGGCTTGCCGGTGGCGTCCACACAGTTGGCCGAGCCCCCCGACGACGGCGCACCCGGGCACTGGGTCTGGCCCGCCAGATCCGTCGCCCCGCCGAAGAAGTAGCCCGCGAGCACCTCGATCGCGAACGCCTCGGTGAGGTGGTAGGCCGCGGTGAGCACGATCCCCTGCGTGGCCGTCATCGTGTTCGCGACGCCAAAGCTGTAGTTCAGCTGCAGATCGAAGCGCCCGTCGTCGGCGTAAATCCGGTTCTTCACGACGGTCGCCTCGGCCTCGGCGGCCAGCGCGGGGCGAGACAGCGACCAGGGACCAAGCAACGCCAGGGCCGTCAAAATGGAGCGACCGGTCGAGCGAGCGGGGCGTCGAATCACGGGTGAGATCCTCCGAAGACCGACTTCAGATGTTTGAATCAGGCGCCCTTGACCGCGGGGCGAACGAGAAGGAGGCCACCATTCGCCCCCGGCACAGCGCCTTGCACCAGCAGCAGATTCTTGTCCGCGACGACCTCGATGACCTTGAGGTTCTGCACCGTCACGTTGTCGACGCCCATGTGGCCGGGCATGCGCTTGTTTCTCCAGACCTTGCCCGGCGTCTTGCGCTGTCCGATGGCTCCGGGGTGGCGGAAGTACTCGTGGGTGCTCGCGCGCTCGGAGAAGCCCGACATGTGGTGGCGCTTCATGACGCCCGCGAAGCCGCGCCCCTTGCTGACGCCGCTCACGTCGACGTGCTCGCCGACCTTGAACAGGTCCACCTTGAGCTGGTCGCCGACGTTCGCCTTGGCGAGCTCGTCGGGGGAAACGCGGAGCTCGCGCACCACGGCCTGCACCGGCTGGCCGACCTTCTTGAACATGCCCACCTCGGCCTTGGGCCGCCGGGCCTCGCGGGTCTCGGTCTTGGTGGTCTTGCTGCCGATGTGGCCGAAGCCCACGCGCAGCGCCGAGTAGCCTTCCTTCTCCGCGGTCCGCTTCTGCAGCACGGTGCACGGACCCGCCTCGATGACGGTCACGGGGACGAAGTTGCCGTCCTTGTCGAACACCGAAGTCATCCCGATCTTCTTGCCAAAGATGCCGCCCATGGTGCTTCTCCTTTGTCTTTCACGGACATGCCGGAGATTCGGCAGCGGTCCGTCCTTGCGAAGGCGCGAGAAGCTATCCGAACTGCCTCGTAAGATCAAACGAATGCCAATGGTTTCGGGCGTTTTTTCGCCTACAGGGACACACACAAGCGCACTTCGCCGGTCAGGGCACGCCGGGCCCAATGGCCCAAGGCAGCCTCTCTCTTCGGGAGTCGCTTTTCGGTCCACCCGGGTCGCGAATGACTACCGCCGCCCCTCCCCCTAAGCCTCGTAAGGACCTGAGACCACGTGCGTCGGCGGTTGGCACGAAGACTGCGTATCTCCCCGTGTATCGCCTGGCTCAACCGCCGAGAGGGAGCGACCATGACCCGCAAGATCAACCGCCGCAAGGGAACCATCACCACCTACACCACCTGCGGCGAGCTGCTCGCCGCGGTGCTCCAGGGAGCCCCGGACCGCAGGACGGCGCTCGCGCAGTTCGAGCCGGACTCCCCGCTCCAGCGACGCCTGAAGCAGCAGATCCTCCTCGTTCGGTGACCGGGGCTGAAGCGGCGCCCAGAAACGCAAAAACCCAGGAGGAGCGCTCCTGGGTTCCTGCGCTTCGTCGAGACCCGAGGCCTCAGGCGACTTGTTCGGCCAGCACGTTCTCGACCTCTTCCACGGCGTCGAGCGGCGTCTCCACCTCGATGTCGAGGTGCTTGTACGCCGGGAGTCCGGTGCCGGCGGGGATGAGCCGGCCCATGATGACGTTCTCCTTGAGGCCGCGCAGGTAGTCGATCTTCCCGCTGATCGCCGCCTCGGTGAGCACCTTGGTCGTCTCCTGGAACGAAGAGGCCGAGATGAAGCTCTCCGTGGACAGCGACGCCTTGGTGATGCCGAGCAAGAGCGGCTCGCCCACCGCGGGCTTGCCCTTCTTGGCGATGATCTTCTCGTTCTCGCCCTCGAAGATGGTCTTCTCGACGTGCTCGTCGACGAGGAACTCGGTGTCGCCCGCCTCGGTGACCCGGATGCGGCGCAGCATCTGCCGCACGATCACCTCGATGTGCTTGTCGTTGATCTTCACGCCCTGGAGCCGGTAGACCTCCTGCACCTCGTCCACCAGGTAGCGCGCGAGCTCCTTGATGCCCAGCACGCGCAGGATGTCGTGGGGGTTGGCGGCGCCGTCCATCAGGGGCTCGCCCGCCTTCACCCGGTCTCCGGTGTGCACCGAGATGTGACGCCCCTTGGCGATGAGGTACTCCTTCGCCATCTCGGCATGCTGCTTGCCGTCGATCTCCGGGGTGACCACCACCTTGCGCTTGCCCTTGGTGTCCTTGCCGAAGGCGACCACGCCGTCGATCTCCGAGATGATCGCGGCCTCCTTGGGCTTGCGGGCCTCGAAGAGCTCGGCCACCCGCGGCAGACCGCCGGTGATGTCCTTGGTCTTCATGGTCTCGCGCGGGATCTTCGCGATGACCTCGCCGGCCTCGATGAAGTCGCCATCGGAGACCTGGATGTTGGCGCCCACGGGCAGGAAGTACCGCGCCATCTGCTCCGAGTTCGGGAGCGGACGCGTCTCGCCCTTCTCGTCCTTGATGCTGATGCGCGGACGGGCGTCGGCGGACTTGCTCTCGATGATCACCTTGCGCGACAGCCCGGTGACCTCGTCGAGCTGCTCGTTCATGGTCACGCCCTCGTCGATGTCGCCGAACTTCACGATCCCGGCGACCTCGGTGAGCATGGGCATCGCGTACGGATCCCACTCGGCGAGCAGCGCGTTGGCCTCGACCTTCTGGCCCTCCTTCACCACCAGCTTCGCGCCGTAGACCACCGGATAGCGCTCGCGCTCTCGGCCGCTCTCGTCACCGATGATGAGCTCGCCGTTGCGGTTCATGACCACCAGCGAGCCGTCCTTCTTCTTCACCGCGTTGATGCCGTGGAAGCGGACCAACCCCGGGTTGCGGTTCTCGAGGGTCGACTGCTCGGCCCGCCGCGACGCCGCGCCGCCGATGTGGAAGGTCCGCATCGTGAGCTGCGTACCGGGCTCGCCGATCGACTGCGCGGCGATGACTCCCACCGCCTCGCCGATGTGGACCTTGCGGCCACGGGCCAGGTCGCGGCCGTAGCACTCCACGCAGATGCCGCGCTTCGCCTGGCAGGTGAGCACCGAGCGAATCTGGACCTTGTCCAGGCCCGCGTTCTCGACGAGCTTGACCTTTGCCTCGTCGATCTCCTCGTTGGACTTGACCAGCGTCTCGCCCGCGAAGGGATCGTTGATGTCGTCCAGGGCCACGCGGCCGAGGATGCGCTCGCCGAGCGCCTCGATGATCTCGCCGCCCTCGACGAGGGAGCCGATGAAGATGCCATCCAGCGTCCCGCAGTCGAACTCGGTGATGATCGCGTCCTGCGCCACGTCCACGAGTCGCCGGGTCAGGTACCCCGAGTTGGCGGTCTTGAGGGCCGTGTCCGCGAGTCCCTTGCGGGCGCCGTGGGTGGAGGTGAAGTACTGCAGCACCGTGAGCCCCTCGCGGAAGTTCGCGGTGATGGGGGTCTCGATGATCTCGCCCGAGGGCTTGGCCATCAGGCCGCGCATGCCGGCGAGCTGCCGGATCTGCTGCGCCGAGCCGCGCGCGCCAGAGTCGGCCATGATGTAGATCGGGTTGAAGCTCGGCTGACGCCGGGTCTCCCCATCCCGCTCCGCGGTCTCGTTGGAGATCTCGCCCATCATCTCGGCGGCGACCTCCTCGGTGACCTGCGCCCAGATGTCGATCACCTTGTTGTACCGCTCGCCGTCGGTGATCAGACCTTCCAGATACTGGTTCTCGATCTCGCGCACTTCCTTCTGCGCGCGATCGAGCTGCTCGACCTTGCGCTTGGGGATGACCATGTCCTTGATGGAAATGGAGATGCCCGCGCGGGTGGCGAAGGTGTAGCCCAGGCTGCGCACGCGATCGGCCAGCAGCACGGTCTCCTTCTCCCCGCAGAGGCGGTAGCAGGTGTCGATCAGGCTGCCGAGCTGCTTCTTGTCCATCACCTTGTTGATGGCCTCGAAGCCCACCGCGCGGGGGACGATCTCCCAGAGGAGGACGCGCCCGGTCGTGGTCTCGATCCGCTTGCCATCGATGCGGCAGTGGATCTTGGCCTGGAGATCGATCTCGCCCTGGTCGAACGCGGCGCGGACTTCGTCCGGGCTCGAGAAGTGCTTGCCCTCACCGCGCGCGAACGCCCGCTCGCGGGTCATGTAGTAGATGCCGAGCACGATGTCCTGCGTGGGCACGATGATCGGGCGCCCGTTGGCGGGCGAGAGGATGTTGTTGGTGCTCATCATGAGCACGCGGGCCTCCATCTGCGCTTCGATGGAGAGCGGGACGTGGACCGCCATCTGGTCCCCGTCGAAGTCCGCGTTGAAGGCCGAGCACACCAGCGGGTGCAGCTGGATCGCCTTGCCCTCGATGAGGACCGGCTCGAAGGCCTGGATGCCCAGGCGGTGGAGCGTCGGGGCGCGGTTCAGGAGCACCGGGTGCTCGCGGATCACGTCGTCGAGGATGTCCCAGACCTCGGGGCGCTCCTTCTCGACCATCTTCTTCGCGCTCTTGATGGTGGTGACGAAGCCGCGGGCCTCGAGCTCGTGGTAGATGAAGGGCTTGAAGAGCTCGAGGGCCATGATCTTCGGCAGGCCGCACTGGTGGAGCTTGAGCTCCGGCCCCACCACGATCACCGAACGCCCCGAGTAGTCCACGCGCTTGCCGAGCAAGTTCTGACGGAACCGGCCCTGCTTGCCCTTGAGCATGTCGGAGAGCGACTTCAGCGGCCGCTTGTTCGGGCCGGTGATGGTCTTGCCGCGGCGCCCGTTGTCGAACAGCGCGTCGACGGCCTCCTGCAGCATGCGCTTCTCGTTGCGGA
>VFSW01004113.1_pt1 | contig 21689 bp, 24 predicted proteins | sample 5358111 | NCBI WGS metagenome assembly VFSW01 (sample SAMN11554181, study PRJNA540505) | mine drainage metagenome | isolation source: sediment from site ElyBrook_90M | place: USA: Ely Copper Mine, Vershire, VT | collected 2017 | reverse complement strand
CGGCCTCGCGCCGGGCCGCCGCGCCTGCGCCGAACGACCAGCGCCTGCTGCGCGCCACCGGCACGGGGGGGCGGGCGCGGGAGGCCGCGCCGGGCGGGGCCGACGATAGCGGCAACCTGACCGGCATCGCCGACATCACGGGCTCGGGCACGATCAATATCGCCACGCTCAATCCGACCAACGCGCTGGCCATCAACAAGGGCGGCACCGCCAATACCACGGCAACGGCGGCCTTCGACGCGCTGGCGCCGACCACCACGCAAGGCGACCTCATCTATCATAACGGGACGGACAACGTTCGGCTTGGCCCAGGCACCTCGGGCCAGTTTCTGCAGACGCAAGGCGCTGGCGCCAATCCGCAGTGGGCGACCGCAGCCGGCTCCGTCACCACGATTGCCTCGGGCTCGCTCCCGGCAGCTGCTACGCAGCATATCACGGGCATCCCAGCCACCTATGCCTACCTGATCCTGCAGATCACGGGAGCCAGCTCAGATACCGCCTCGCGCCAGGTGCTCGTACAGGTCTCGACCGACAACGGCTCCAATTACGATGCGACGGCCGGCAACTACAAAGGCTATGTCGTCTCGGCCGGCGCCGTCACGGATTGGAGCGTGGCCAGCCTCGTGCAGTCCGGCAACGTGGCGGCGGCGGCGACCGGAACCTACCGGCTGCAGATTTCCTGCTACCAGGGCGGCGCCTACCCGTTGTCGCAGAATCAGGTCAATTCGACCGGCACGCAGACCTCGACGGGCAACTACATCGGCAGCACCAGTGCGATCAACGCGCTGCGGATACTGCTTAACGGCGCCGGATCATTTGACGCCGGGACTTACGCTCTTTTTGGCGTCCTCTGAGGCAAAACCTTCATGCAACTGCACGGACTCGATATCAAGGTCGAATACGCCAAGGGCGAGCGCCGTTCGGGGATTGGCAAGGACGGCAAGCGCTGGGTCGGGCCTCCGATGCCTTGTTCGTACGGGGCGATTAAGAACACCCGCGCAAAGGACGGCGAACAGGTTGACGCCTACATCGGCCCGGACCGCAATAGCGACAAGGTCTTCGTGCTGGACCAGTTGAATGGTGATGGCCGCTACGACGAAGCCAAGATACTATTTGGCTTCCGTAGCAAAGATGACGCCCTCGGCGCGTATTCTAGGGCTTTCTCAGACGGCAACGCACGTGATAGAATTGGCTCAGTAACGGAACTGAGCCCCGACAAGTTCTGCGATTGGCTCTCCAATCCTGCGAACACCAAGAAGCCCCTAGGCAATCTCAGGGGCTATGCTTCGGGTGGCTCTGTCATGCCCTTAATCAAAAGTGGCTCCAAGGCTGCGATCAGCTCCAACATAAAGGAGCTGAGCAAAACGCATCCGCATGACCAAGCGGTGGCCGCCGCCCTCAGCACAGCGAGGCGCTACGCCAAGAAGCACGGGGGCCGCGTTGGCTACGCCTGGGGCGGCGCCCCGTCGTGGTTTGGCAACGGCCAGCATCTGCCTTGGATGCAGAGCCAAATAGGGCAAGGCGCAATGGGCGCCAACGCAGGAACTCCCCCTTGGATGCAACAGCAGCCGCAAGGGCCGTCGTCGTTCGGGAATGGGCCAGCACCTTTCGGCGGATCGGCTCCATCCGGCGCGTCCAACTACGGCCTGCAGCAGTTGTTCTCTCAATTCGGCCCGCAGTCCCAGACGAGCCTCCCTCCTGGATTGGCTGGCCCAGCAGGAAGTTCGACCACATCCACGCCTGCATTCATGCCGCCGCCTCCGATGCAGAGCCAAATCGGCACTCCTGCTGGTGGACCCATGTCGCAGCAGGCCCCATGGGGCGCTCCACAGATGCCGAGCGGCTCGCTGGCCATCGGATCATCACAGGGCGCGGCGCCGCAATTCGGAGGGGCGTCGAGTGGTGCTCCTCAGACGCCAGGGCCAGCCACAAGCATGCCGTCGCCCGCTCCGAGTGCATTTGGCCCCATGTCCACTATGCCCGGTCAGCAGGGCGCAGCCCCGCAGTTGGGCGCGCCACAGATCGGCGCTCCACAGTGGGGCGGCAGTGCCATAAGTGCAGCGCCCCAGATGGGGAAATCGTCCATGCTGGGGGCACCCGCTATGGCACAGACAGGTCAAGGGGGGCTCACAACCTCGCTGCCGGGTGCAACAGCAGGCGCTCCGGTAAACGCTGGTCAGTCGCAAATCAGCAGCATGCCATGGGGCAACCGTTCCGGTGGATTGCTCGCCGGCATGGCCGAGGGCGGACGGGTGGGCTACGAGGAAGGTGGCATGACGCCCCGAGAGGTGGCGCCCCTGCCATTGCCGCGCAGAATGGCAATGGATCGGCCTGAAGTCGGCGCGGGGGAGTACGGCCTCCCCCATATGCCGCCTCTGAGAAAACCGCCGCAAATGACGGAGCGGTTCCCGGATGCCTATGAACGCGCGCATCAAGATATTTCCGATCTTGTCCGCTCCATAGGCCATCCTGATCCCAGCGGGGTGGCGGATCGCGTTCTGATGACGGTGGTGGATATTCCCAAGGGCGTGGCCGAAGTAGGAGCCGAACTAACGGGGGCGCCTTCGGCGGCACGCGCTGGCGAGGCGGCAGCCAAGGGCGATTGGCCCACGGCTGCTACCAATGCCATGTTCGCGGCTCCCTTTATGCCAGGCAAAGCAGGGCTACTACCCAAAGGCCTACCGCGTTTGAGCACCGCCGTGCCTGTAGCGGGGATGACTGCGCTGGGTGCGGGGTTGCTTGCTGATAAGAGCGACGCAGCCCAAGCAAAGAAGACCCAGGGCACCATTGTTTCACTTCCCGGCCTGCCACCAGAACTCAACGCTGAGTACACTCGACTTCTGAAAAGAGTGACCAATGATGATTTCGAGAACAGAACTGACAAGCAACTGACGCTGCAGCGGATCAAAGAAATCAAGGACTTGTCCAATAGTTCCGTTCAGCAAAGGAATACGGCCGGTCAGGAAGAGTTCAACCGTGCCGTTGACCGAGCGCACGCTGTCAGGAAGCAAGAAGAGGATCGCGATTATCATTTCCAGGATTCAAACGTTGGCAAGGTATGGACAGGACTCGGCCCGCTCGGACCGACAACGGCTGGCGCAGTTACAGCTTTAGGCTCTAGGGGCGCCACAGGGCCCGGCAAAACGGCTCTTGGCAAGGCGGTCTTCAATTACGGGCTTCCGATGGCCCTTGGCACGCTTGCTGGCGGGGCTTCTGCAAATTTCCCATTGCTTGGGGCCTTGGTTGGCGCTCCAGCCTACAATCCTCGCAAGGCGGGTCTTGAGAAGGGCGCATTCGAACTCCCTGAGGGCCATCCAGATAAGCAAAAATGGGCAGACGCCGCTGCACTTATGAAAGAGCAGAATCCGGTTCGCAAAGCGGCGTCGGATGAGTTCTACGATTGGGAGAAGGCAAAGGAGCGTGCCCTAGCTGGTGGCATCGAGGGCTTCGTAGGTAGCACGCTTGGAACGGACGCCGTGCGCGCCCCAGGCCGGCTTGTAAGCTGGCTCAGGGGCGGACCAAAAGGAACAGCGATAACGCCGCACGGGCCAGGGCCAGTGGGACCAAGTAGTGGAGGATCGCCGGTAGGTGGGGGTGGCTCGGGTACGATGAGTGAAGCCATCCCACTCCAAGGAGAAACACTCCCACCGCTACCAACATCATCCAGTCGTCTTGTCGATAGGATGGCTGAGTCGCGGACGGCTGCAGGTCGATTGCCTGCGCTCGAATCCTTCCCCAATCTACCTGCGCCGAAGTCCGCATCGTCTGCTCCTGCTCGCCCAACTTGGGCTTCTGATCCACCGGAAGGCATCAAACTCAAGAAAGGCGAATACTGGGATGCCGCTATGGGCCAGCCCCGTGCTGCCGGCCGGTTCAGCCACGTTCGCTACAGTGCGCCGAGGGCCGCAAAAGAGGATACTGGCAAGTCCTCACCGAACGGTAAAGGCAACGGACCGGGAACAGAAGACGACATTGCTGGGTATCTCAATGGCCAACCCGTAGTGAAGAAGCCCGAGAAGCCGCCCGGCGGAGACTTTCAGTCGGGCGGCTTCATCTCCCGCGCCCTTGATACGGCTCGCCGGTTTGCGACGGGGGGGGCCGTTCGGGTTGGACCGATGGTTGGCGCCTCGGGAGGGCGTACAGACGCCCTGCCCATAGCAGTGCCTGCTGGTGCCTACGTCATCCCCGCAAACGAAGTAGCGGCCTTGGGGGAAGGGAATACTGGCGCGGGCTTTAAGAAGCTCGAACAGATGTTCGGCAAGTCCGCTAAACCGCATCCAGCGCATGGCAAGGTGGATATCAAAATCTCAGACGGAGAGTACATTTTGAGCCCAGAGCAGGTGGCACAGGTCGGACATGGATCGCTTGAGAAAGGGCATGCGTGGCTCGATTCGTTCGTGAAGAAAATCCGCTCGGATCACATCCAAACGCTCAGTTCTCTCCCAGGTCCCGCTCGCTAGCGAACTCACCATAATGAACCAACGCAGCATCCCTACGCGCAGCAACGGCCTTTTCTCGGCTATCAAAGTAGCCGACCGTGACTTCTTTCTTGCCGATGAACAGCCTAGCGCGCCATTTCTGATCTCGCTTCTGCCAATCAACGCCGCGTGCGCCCGATGTATTGTCCTTGCGCATGCTGCCGTTGGTGTTGTTCTGGGACTGGTTGCAAAGGCGCAGATTCTCCATGCGGTTGTCGCTCGGATTCCTGTTGGCATGATCAATATCCGCCGGAGGCCATTCGCTGTAGACGTAAAGCCAGGCCAGCAAATGCGCTGCATATATTTCATAGTCAACGCAAATGCACACGTAGCCGTCTTTATCTATAGTTCCCGCGACGGTGCATGCCCACCGCGTGTTCCATCCTCTGTCGTAGCCGCCCAAGGACCCAGGTCGTATCAGTCTGGGGCGCCATACGAACAAGCCAGTTGTTGGATCGTAGTCCAACAATTCGCGCACGCGTTCTGCAGTCAAATCGGGCGTTCTTTTCATGCCCAGCAGCATACCGTAGGGGACAGAGTCGTCACAGAACAGAGAAGCAACTAGTTGTGGATACCCAACTCGAAGCCACCCCATCAATGCAGAACCCAGCCTCCTACCCCGCGCACTCCTCTGTCCCCTTAGAGGTTGATCGATGCCTCGTGCGCGCCGCGTCTGAACGAGCCGGAGTACGCGTGGCAGGACCCTCCGACGAGGCCGACCTCATGGATATGCTGCGACGAATGCACAAAGGCCGCCTGATGTCGGAGGACATAGTGCGGGCCGAAGTGCAGCGCGCCATAACCCCAAACCGAAATGCGCCTGACGCGGGACAGGCTATTTGTGCTATTATCGGTGAGCCGGGACGCATCGAGGCGTCGATTGGGCTAGCGATGGCGTCGCCCTGGTATTCGTCGGCCCAGTTTATCGGGCCCCGCTGGTTCCACGTCGTTCCCGAGTACAGACGACAGGATCATGCGCGAGCCTTGATCCTGTTTGCCAAATATGCTGCGGACGCCCTGCACATGACGCTGCACATACGCAATGACATCCTAGCAAGCCAGGAGGCGGCGGCCGAAGATCGGCTGTGGAAGCGCCACCTTGGCGCGGAGTGGTGCGGGTCCAGCTATCTGTATCAGCCAATTGCGGAAGGGGTGTGATATGGGGGTGTTCGACGGGATCAAGAACCTGTTCGGCGGCAGCACCACCGCCACCACATCAGGCACGACGACCAATCAGGGTACGTCGACAGGGCAGCAGCAGGCGGCAGGGACTACGGCTGGAACCTCGACGCCCTTCCTGCAATGGCTCGCGAGCCAAGCTGGAAATATCGGGCTTTCCCAGCAAGGTCAAGGCAACAGCTATATCCAGCAGGGCGCGTCTGGCATTACGCCGCAGCAGGTGGCGTCTTTCGCCTACCCCAATGCAGAAAAGCAGATCGCCACCACCTTTGATCCGAATGGCGCCATTGTTCAGCAGCAGGCCAGAGACCTGTCTACGGCGAGAGGCGCGTTTAGTGATCAGCCCTATGGCAGTTCAGGTCGCGGTGAAATCAACAATCTGAAACTGCGGCAAGAGGCGCAAAACCAAGCAACTGCTGCCGGGATCACGGCCAATGCGTGGGCGCCAGCAACACAGGCAGCGCTCGGCAGTGCTGGGTTAGGTGTGCAGGGCGGCACAGCTCTCAACAGTGGCCTTAGCAGTTGGCTCGGCTCCATCCCAGGGCTCATCGGGTCGGCGGGTGGCACCAACGTCGGCAACACCTCGCAGACAGGCAACTCGTCGGGCACGACCTCCAACTTCGGCACCAACAACTCCACCACCAATACGCAGTATGATCCTTCGTGGGCAAGCATCTTGGGGGCCGGAGGGTCGTTGTTCGGCAGCGTCCCCGGCGTCGGCGGCTTCTTCAATCAGTTCAACCCATTCGCTGGCTATGCCAAGAAGGACGGTGGGCGTGTTGGGTACGCCGAAGGCGGTAGTGTGCTCGGCCACATGCCGGATTCCTTCGCCTCCAAGGTAGAGGATGCATTCCACTCTTTCCACCGCATGCGCAAGCACGCGGAGAGCGGAGGCGAACCAAGGCACGGGTACGCCACTGATGGCTGGGTGCCTCCATCTAGTGATGACTCCTATTGGAACGGAGTTCAGGCGGCAGCCATCTCCAATGGCACACCATCGAGCCCATCGCCATGGGCTGGCTTCGGAGAGAAGCTGGACGCCTTCAACAAGGCGTTGCAGCCACCCAAGGACATGCCCGCCGCTGCGGCGACGAAGGCCCCAGAGCAGCCCGTATACCGCAATGCCTCTCTGGATTCACTCGGTCCATTCATGGGGCAGATATCGCAGAACCTGCTCACGGCTACGCGACCGCGTATGGCAGGTGGCGGCGATCCCATCGGAGGGGAGGAGTCGAACCTCACCCCTTTTGAACAAGCGTGGGGACCGCATAGCCCCGAGTGGAATACGCCGGGACCGGGCGAAGGTGCGGCACCCATGGGGTTGGGCGGCCCGCGCTCCAGCTCACCAACAGCAGCGGAGTATCTTGCCTCCGTAGGCTACCAGCCGCGTGGCCAGTGGGACGATTTCAAGGACACCATGGCCGCCATATCTGGCAATAGTGGGATTCCCGGTGTGGCTGGGCCGGGCGCGGGCATCCTGCAAGCCCGACAATCAGCGCGACGCGAGAACTTAGAACAGGCCAAGCTGGCAGGTGATCTCGCGTCGTCGCAAGGGTTGCTGCCAGGAGGCCTGGGGCAAACCATGGCAGGCGAACTGCATGGACCGGCATTGACGGTTGCCCAGGTCAAGGCCCGTGAAGCCCTTGAGCAAGAACGCCTCAACAAGATTTACCGTCAGAAGTGGGGAGCTGACGCAACCGACGAGCCCGCACCGACAGGTAAGGCTGGAGCGATCCCGCAAGCGCGGTACGCGACTGCATCTGCAGCTTCAGCACCTAGTGCAGCGCCACAGGCCGACCCAGCCAGAGAGGCGATCAAAGCCGTCACTGGCAGTGTGCTCCCCTACGCACAGGACCCGCCAGTCGCCAATGGGAATTGGCAGGAACTACTGCAAGGGCCGCACGGCCCCGCGATTGAATCGTACTTCCAGAAGAGCGGCGAGCGTCCTCGTGATGGAGTTGAGGCCGCGCGCATGTTCGTGGCCGGGAACGGCAACCAAGCCGCGCGCCAGCCACAGGCCGCTCCGTCTGCGCTGCCCGCTGAACCCGAACTCACGCTGGATAACGTAAGTCCGCCCGTGCGCCCGCCACAGCAGCAAACAACGGACCCGGATCAGATGCGGGCGCAGTCCCTATTGGATCGGGACAAACGCCGACTGCAGGACATGATCGCCACCAACCAACCCGGCGTCGATGCGCTCGACAAGCGCATCATGGAAGCCGAGAAGATGAAGATGTATCCTATCCCCGGCAAAGGCTTCGTGCCGCTGCCCGGCGTTGCTGAAACCGAGGCACGTGGGGCCGCCATCAAGACCCTGGAGGAGGAGTCCGCCAAGGCGGCCGCCGCATACCATTCGGATGTCTCCAAGGGCGTCAAGGGTGCGGGCACAATCGCCGCCAATCAGCGCCAGAACATCGATCTGCTGCACACGTTGCTTGCCGACCCGAACATGGCTTCCGGCACGCTCGTCAATTGGAATGTTGCGGCACGCAAGGCATTGGCCACTGCTGGCTTCAATCCAGATGCTGCGAGACCCAACGAGGTCTTCGATATGGTTATGGGCCGCGTGCTGGCCGATCAATTCGCCGGACTCAAGTCAATGTCGTCGCAGGCTGGCGAACAGGCCAGCCGCGTCTTCGCACCGATGCTCGCTATCGAAGAAAAGGCTCTGCCGCACGCCTCCGACACGCTCGAAGGCAAGAAAATGAAAGTGGCCATCCTCGATAACGCCGGCAAACTGATGATCCGGTGGGCCAATAAGGTTGACGATTACGAAGCCAAGCACGGCCGCCTTGACCCGAACTTCGACAAAGCGTTGCGTAATGAAGTTGCGCAGGCCCGCGTCTGGGGCGCAAAGGAAGTCGGGCTCACTCCCCAGGATGAGCAGCGGTGGCGTGGGCTTCTTGCGGCGGAAGAATTGGACCAGATGCGGAAAGGCGGCGGTCAGGGTGCAGCAACGCCGACGCCAGCCGCAATACGGGATCAGCTGCGTAGCCTGCCTGATGGTATCCACGATACGCCAGGGGGCCGCATCATCAAGAACGGGAACACCATCACGCCAGTCCAAGGCGAACTTGGCACGCGCGGCAATCCCTATGGCAGCAAGCCCGAAGTCCTCTACCCAGGCCAGCACGCCTACGATGAAGGTAAGTTCTGGAAACGCACGCCCAACATGTTCACGAGCCGCTGGGAAGAGGTCCAGTAATGGTCGGGGTTCCGGCGATCGATATCGATTCTCTGACCGACACCGACCTGCTCCATCTGGCCAAGGGAAGTGGTGAGACCGCGCAAGCAGCGGCCCCGTCAGGAGCACCCAGCGGTCCCATCGATATCGACAAGATGACCGATGCGCAGTTGAAGGCGTTCGCCGGCCAGGGGCATCAAACCCCCATGGGCACAGGCGAGGCGGCGGGTCGCTTGTTCTACAAGCATCTGACCTTCGGCACGGAACCGGGGGCCGATCGTGCCAAGACCGAGCAGGCCGAGCGCGAGCATCCATTCCTCAACGTGGGGACAGGAGCTGGCGCCATGCTGGCGCAGACGGCAGCGTTGGGACCGCTAGCCGTCGCGGGTAAAGGCGTCCAGGGCGCGGGAATGCTTGCTCGCGGCGCCCGAGGGGCTGGGAAGGCGTTGGAATACACCATGCTGCCCAATGCCGAGGCCCGCACCGCGCTCACCACGGGGCGCACAGCAGCCAAACTGACTGGCAACTACAGCGCGTTGGAAACCGCCGGGCATGATCTGACCGACCCGAATAAGACCCTGAGTGACACAGCCAAGGACGTGGGCATTGCCTACGGAGCGGGAACGGCCCTCGGTTTTCCCTTGGGCGTCGGGGCGCATGGGCTGAGCCGGGCTGTCGGCGCGGGAGCCAATCGTTTGTTCCCGGCGCTTAAGGAGGTCGGTGAGGCAGCCCGCGCTCCCGGCACGCAAGGCGCTAGGGACATTATGGATGTCGCCGCGCTCGACAAGTACAAGCCCGCTGACTTCGAGGCGCTGAAGACCGCCCTGGCTGACCCAGCGCAGGCGCATCGCTATGAAGGTCTCAATCTAGTGGAGGCGCTCGAAGCGCGGCGTTTGCAAGAGATGCCGCACACGGGGGAACTGAAACCCGAGCAGCGCTATTCGCCCAATCTCAGAGCCGCTGAGCAGGATGCGGCCCAGACCCAAGGCGAGGGGCGGCATGAAGCCGTCACCAAGTACGGCACGCGCAAGAACGAAATGTCGTCGAAGATTCAGGCCGAGATCGACCGCCTGTTCGGGGACCCAGAGGCTGCTGCGCTGCAGCGGCAGTTCGGTGCGCCGCCAGAGGCAGTCACGGATGCGGAACGGTTGCCGCATCTGATCAACCGGCATCTGGGCTCTGGCAACGCCGTGGCCGACGCGGAAGCGCTGGCCGGGCAGCAGGCGGCTCTGAGCAAGCGCTATAACCGTCTGCGCAGCAAGCCCTTGCAGCAAGTCGATCTTGGCCAAGGCCTGCAACGCATCCCCGTGTTTCAGAAGGCAATGGATTATGCCGCGCAGAACGACATGATCCGAATGGCAGAAGCTGGCACTGACACGGCGTGGGGAAAGAACATAGCGCCGTGGTCCAAGGGCGATCTCGGGCAGACAGTCCTGACCATGTCGCCTGAGAACATCCTCGACATTCATCATTCGCTGGTCATGAGCGCCAAGCCGCGCATCGGGGCAGACCCACAAGAAGCGATGATGGCGTCGCGCGCCAAGAATGTGTTCTCCAAGTGGGTCGACGACCAATTCAAGGGTCATAAGGAGTTGCGCAACGATTACGAGGCGTTCAAGCGCTCGATGGAGGCGCAAGAGCAGGCCTCCAAGCTGCCTGTCAATTCCGGTGGCACAGATCACCCAGCCATGCAGTTCTTGAACCAAGCGCAGCAGGATCACGCAGCATCCGTCAAGCGTCTAGAGACGGTTGTTGGTGCTTATGAGCGCGCGTTCCAGAAGTTTCAGAACGGCCAACGCAAGACGGCGCCAACCGAGGCGGCGGTCCGCAATGCAACCGCCGCGCGCGATACCCGCGCTAATGTCATTGACACCTTCCGCAAGCGGTGGGGTGACAACGTCACCGAGCAACTGCGCCAGTCCGACAATCCCCAAGCGTTGCTCGACAAGATGCTGACGCCAACTGGACAATCGCGCATCCTGGCCGTCGCTGGCCCCGAGGAAGGCCCGAAGCTACTCAACTCGCTTCTGACCATGCAGGCCCGCAACGAGGGCAAGAGCTTCGGCCTTGTCGCGGGCGGCAACGATACGGGTGCCGAGCAGTTCTTCGACCGCATGGTGCGCCAGAAGCAGATCGAGCCGGTCGATGCCTTCATTCGCGCATGGGGCGACAAGCACAAAGAGATACTAGGGGCCAAGGGCGACGCGGGGGTTGCCGCTTATGTGCGCTCGGCTCTGACCGAGGAAGGCAAGCGCCGCATTCTCAAGATTCTCGGCCCGGAGAAAGGCCGCGAGATGATCGAGGCGCTGTACAATAAGCTACAGCAGACGGGTCTATCGCAGACGCTATTCGGCGGCCCGGATACCGCCTACAAACTCGCCCGCAATCAGAAGAAAGACGCATTGATGGATGCGGTCTATAATCTGGCGCCGTGGCATTTCCATCCCTTCGAGGCGCTGAAGAATGTTCGGGAACTGGGCTCCGCGGCCTATAAGCAGCGCCGCGCCGATCAAGCCAACAGGCTGTTCGCCCAGCAAGGCCCCGAGGATGTATCGCGCGTGATCGATTCTGTTCTTGCCAATGAACGCCTACGCGGCGCGGCGCATCCTTACGTGCGCAATCCTGCTGTCAGGTTGACGGGTCCAGCGGGAGCCGAGGCGCAGCAGATGTTGGAAGAGGCCTACGGCCAGACGAAGCGCCGTCCGTAAATCCGAGCAGTACCTTGAGCCACGCGAGCCCTAAACTTCCGAGCATCAGGAGACCCACAAACACGATGGCAGGCCCGATCAGCCACGCGATTTCTTCCCACGTGGCCTTCAGGCTCGGACGCACCAAGGCCAGCGCGAGCACGAACAGAACCCAGACCGCCAGCTTAGCTGCCCAGCGCCAGACCATCGGCCAGTTCGGAGACACCCCCATAGGGAGCGGCTAAGCTGCTTCGTGGCGTACCGCAACAGGGGCGGCTAGGGTGGTCCACAGTCCGTTGTAGTGGCGGATGAGTTCACAAATGCGTGTTCTCGGACCCCTTACGACGCCGCACAGGAACCCGCGACACGGGGGTGGCGGATTCAGGTTCTCGGGAGTTGTCCACTCCCAGAAACGACGTTTGTGCGCCCATCCCCGGCTCAGGAAACGGCCTTCTGTGCGACATCTACGGTTTTGGGGCACGCCATCCCGCCGCATTTGGCACGACAAGGAACTGCCCAAGTCGGTCCTTGTCCGTGGTCGGTTAGCCGTTATAACGGCTACATGCGTTCCGTTCGGTTGCGTAACAGCCCTCGCAAACTGGCCCAGTGGGCCACGTGGTACACCCTCACAAAGGAGGAGTTCCCGCTCTGCGTCTATTGTGGAATGCTTTCAGATAGCCTGGACCATTACCCACCCATCTCCTCAAGCCCCCTAGTTGGCGTCTTGTTGCCCGCGTGCCTTGAGTGTAACAGGTTCGCAAGCGACCTATATCCTTACGACTTCACCAAGCGCGTGGAGCACGTAAAGAACAAGATACGTCGGAAGCACGCGAACGTTTTACGCACCCCGATCTGGAGTGCTGACGAGCTGGACACTATGTCTGGCCTGATGCGCGAGGAGGTCAGGATATGGCGCGAAAGAAGAAGGATCGTGCACGCAAGGCTTGCGTGGGATGTCGCCAGTTATTTACGCCAACTCGTAGCGACCAGAAATTCTGCGGCGACCGATGCCGGATGCGATCGCACCAGAGATATCGTGCTCAGCTTGCTCGGTCTGTGCCGTGGAAGGACCGGCCCTTTCAAATCTGATTAGGCGGCAGTGCCGATCGGCGTCGCCACGTCTAGGTAGCGCTTTTTTGCCAAGCGGGCGCAATCAGCTGTGACGCGCAGCATACGACCTGCCTTATCGTGATCATTGCCGCAGACGGCATACGCTTTAACTAACTTGGCCCTCTGGGCTAGATCGGCCCAGTTCACGCGGCGATCACCCATACGCTGGGCTTTTACAGGCTGTGGGAGTCCATCGGGGATGATGGACTGAGCTTTTGCTAGGGCGACCACCGCGCGACGGCGTCGGTGTATCGGCACCTCGCTCCAGCGCTTCTGAAATTCAGAGCTGCCGAGGAAACGTTCGAACTCTGCAGCACCTGCCTTTGCTTGCTTGCGCAGGCGCCGGGAGAGGGCCTGGAGGGCGGGGCAGTGGGTCGTCATACTGGTTACTCTGTACGTCGGCTGTGGCTGCTGATCCATGGCTAGAGAACATACCATCGTGGGGCTATCCAAGCCAAGCGCTTTGATGCAATAATGCGCGGGCGTTGGTTGCGCGTCGCCCGCCCCCGATTGAGACGCGCCCCCGCATGGCCTCGACCTGCATCGACACCAACACCAACTGCGGCCCCCATGTCGCGTCCTTGAAGGCGCGCGGGGTGCAGGTCATTGCTAGGTACTACGCCTCCTCCAGCTGGAAGCGCATGACGCCGCCCGAGGCACGGACCTTGAGCGATGCGGGCTTCCGCCTGGTGTCGGTGTTCGAAGACTCAGGCAAACCTCCCCTCACCGTGGAATACGGCCAGCACGACGCGCAGATTGCGCTCAATCAAGCCAAGGCCGTGGGGCAGCCGCAGGGCACCCCGATTTACATGGCCTTGGAGAACCTTCCCTCGGGCTACAACGCCTCCCACCTCCCCGGACTGAAGCTCTACTTCCAAGGCGTGGCCTCCGTCCTCTCGGGACAATACGCGGTCGGGGCATATTCCAATGGGCTCACGCTCGCAACATTGTTGGATACGGGCCTGATCCAATATGCGTGGCTATCGGCCAGCATGGGGTTCGCGGGCTCCAAAGAGTTCGCCATGACCAATAGGTGGAACCTGTGGCAGAAGCTGCCCATCGATCTGAACTGGGACGGCGTCTCCGTAGACACCAACGATACGCAAGGAGAGTTCGGGGCGTGGGCGCTACCGGCCCGAGATAACATTGACGTAGCGATGCGGCAGATGGTGCAGGCGCCAGCCGAGGGGGCGGTGACGGGAGCCGTTGCTGCATCCATCACCCCTCAAGAGAAGACACCGCTGTTGGACCGTCTGTCACCCAACGCTGCCAAGATCGAGGAACTGGCCAATCAGGGTTCGCGCATCGCCGAGCACATCAAGTCGTTCAAGGCGATGATCTGGAAAGCCTTCGGCACCTTCCTGACTTTGATCGGACTGGGGTCGCAGGTCGACACCAACAAAGGTACCGCGCAGACGGTCGGGGAGTTTGGCGCTGGGCATCCCCTGTTGCTGGCGCTGCTGTGCATCGGAGTCACTGCTGCAATCTGTCTGGGGTATGCCTATTGTAAGGCGAAGAAAGTCGAGAAGGGCTTGGTTTCGGCATCCAATGATGGGCGCTACAAACCTCTGGGGGCCTCAGCATGATCAGTCTGGCGGCGCTGCGCATCGTCGGCATTGTGATCGCGGCCAGCCTCGGCATCGCGGCGCTTTACTGGCTTGCCGATTCCATCGGCGACCTTCGCGAGGCCAAGGTCCGAGCCGCTTACAATCGAGCCATTGACGACGCCAACACCGATACGGTTGCGTCCAACGATGCCGCCACGAAGGTGCTGCTCCGGGATCAGCGGGTGCGGGACCAGGCCATCATCGCCTACAAGTCCAGCTTAGGGAATGTCTGCCCGCTTACGGTCGATGAGGCCATCAACCTGAGTAGGATTCGTTGATGTCGGACACCGACGACATTCTCCGAATTCTCCGCGACGCCTACGGCCCAGCACGGGCGGCCCACGAACCGCCCATCAGCATTGACTACCGCCCTCGCGACGATGACGGGACGCCCTACGAAGTACCCATGCGGCGCAAGATCGGACCGGAAGCGCCCGCGCCTCGCCTGCCTCCGGACATGCCGAGCAGCCTCGAAGGCTTGATGCAGCGATACGGCCGGCTCGACTTGGACTCGGCAATCGGGCAACGCGAGTCCACCAATGTGGAGGATCACAGGGGCGACCCGCCGCTGGAATACTATCCGACCGAGCCGATCACCAAGACGAGAGCCGGCACAAGCATGTATCTCGACGCGCCACAGGCGTCTGCAGAGCCAAGCTTCCACGACAAGTACAGGACCAGACAAGCCAGCCAATGCCAACGGCCCGCGCACGTACGGCGACGCGCTCAGCGATCAGAGACCCCCGAAACCGCAGCGACTGACCCTGGAAGAGTTGATGCGGCAGGACGCTGAAATGAGGCGCTTGCTTGGCCTACCACCAGGATTGCCGACTTCGCCACCGCCCAAGAAGTGATACAGCTGATGCGATACGCGCTTCTATCAGTCCTGATGCTTGCTGGCTGCGCGACCGAGGCGCCCGTGACGCCGTCGCCTAGGTTGATCGGCCCTCCGGCGTGGGCGATGACTTCGGCAACGCCATTACCTGACCCACAACCAAAGGAAGACGCCAAGGCGCTCTTAGGCCAATGTCGCGCGGCCTATGGTGTGGAGACCGCGAAGCTCACACCGTTGCAGAATTTCGCGACGCGCGTAGCCAAGAAAAAGGATTGATGCGGCGTGGCTGGCCCCATTACAACCCGCGACGCAATGGAACTGCTCAAGGAGCGGTACGGCCAAGCGGCGCCAGATGTTGATCGGGAAGGCACGGAAGCCGCCGCAGGCTTGAATGCCTTGCTGCGGGCCTGGGGACGGGCCAAGCCGGGGCTCGGAGAATCCATAAAGGAACCCCTGCGCCAACCGAAAACCGCACCGCCTTAAGGGCTGGTCAGCGCCGAGTGGAACAGCGCGATCCCCACGAGGATGAGCCAGAAGAGCAATAAGATCATATGAGTTCACTAGCAGATCGCCACTGAGCCAGACAAGTGGTTTCCATCCATGGCCGACACGACCGCGCCCACAAGTAATGTGTACACATGGCTCACATCTCTGAGCCCCGCCGTTATCGGGCTCGTCAGCCTGTTGACTGGCTTGCTGGCTGGGGGCGGCGGCTATGCCTATCTGAACCGGCCAACCATGACGTTGCCCACGGCGCTCCCCGATCAGCCGCGCCCAGCCGCCATCGTCTCCGTGGCCGACGTGGATCACATCGTTACGGAGCGCTGTAACGGCATCAGCGGCAAGCTCGACGATGTGCTTGGGCGGTTGCCCGCGAAGAAGTGGGGCGCCAAGTGAAGGCCAAGCAAAGCATCCCGCGCATCCGCTCGGTGCGTTTCAAATCGGGCGGCCATGTGCGCCTATTGGAATCTCCGCGCGCAAGCGTCAGCCGCGATTTGCTCGCCTCCATGCATGAATCCGTGGCGCATTACGCCCAGGGGCTTGACGGTCGCATTGCCGGGTACGCTCTGGTCGTGTGGGGGGCGGACGGAACCTTGGGCGCGACGGTGCGCAACGAACACACCAGCCCTTATACGGCACCCGCGCTGCCATGCCTCGCTGCTGAGGAGATCAGGGCAGCTTACAATAACGACCAGATCAACCGTGCGTTGGGGCTCCCCAACGATCTATCGTAGGGGAGCCGACAGTACGCGGTTGCGAAGAGCATGGAATAACCGTCGCGGCGCGAGAGAAGGAGACAGCGCAATGAAGCATCATGCGCCCATTACACGACGGAAGCCATGGGCGGAGAAATATCAGACCGCCACCGCCGTAACAATCCTCGTAGCGCTTATCACGTCGGTGATCGTCGGCATCGGGTATCTGGACGGCTATTGGAGCAACTCAGCCTCTGCGATTGCGAGGATGGGACGATGAGCAATAACGTTGAGGTATTCCCTGGCGCGCACCGGGACTGGCTGGTGCCGAACGAGGGTCGGCCATATAGTGCGAACGTGGTGACGTTTTCGCCGAAGCTGTTACAATGCTCAATCTGCAGTTCCCGTCACCATAGAGCTTCATCGTGCCCGAACCGTCCGCGTAAAGCATCCACACCGCCTTGCGCCAACGATTGACGGAAACGGAACTCATGAATGCGCTCGCCGCCCAACGAATCGCCGACGCCCTCCTGCGAGAGCGGTTGGCGGCGCCTAGATCGCAAGCTCGATCAATTGGGCTGGCACAGCACCAAGCAGATGCTTACATTGGATCGCATCCAGTCTCGACTCGAATCCATAATTATCGAGCGGTCGATCCAGACCTCGATGCCATCTGCGGTCATCCCACCAACGGCACCGCTTGCCCCGAAGAAAGCAGGGAGGCTCCGCCATATAGCTCAATATGGCAAACCGATCCGGTCATTCATTCTAGAGAAGGCTTTGCCGTGGGTCTGGGGCTTATTGGCACCCATCCTGCTCGGCCTATACGCATGGGGCCGCGAGGGCGCGCAACTCGTGTGGGGCTGGATACTGGGGACGTGGCTGTGGTTGATCGGCTAATGGCTTGGCGCCGCCGTTGGTGTCCGTCAGGCTGGGCATGCCTCGCCATTACGTGCTGGGTATTCGCCCTATCCGGGCTTGTCTTTTGGTTACTGCACTAGCGGATATGCCGGCAAAAGAGATCGGCATATCCGCTAAACGTTGGAGAAGCGACGGCCATTATCACGCCGCAGGGGGCGCCGCGCTATCGCTCCCCTTGTCAGCTTCTTTCTTGCCCCGCGTCCTAAGGAATTCTGCCATCTGCGGGCTTTCCTCTTTCGCGGGTTTGTTGATGCGCGCCTCGTGCGCCATCCACGATTTCATCGCCATGTGATTAAGTTCCTCTCCATCACTACTTCTCGCGCTTGCCATTCGCCTGTCTTGCCGACGCGCTCTGATACTGCCCTCTCGGCAGACCAGCCTTTCCTTAGACGATAGCCAATTACGGTTGGAGTCGTGCCTAAGCGTTGCGCCCACTCAGATATGGACAGGCGCTCGCCCAGAGCATCGATCATTCTTGAGCGGTCCGCGCTCTTTGTCAGAGCTGCCGTAACGGACATCCCCGCATCCAATCGCTTGCGCAGCGTACTACGGGCCATGCCAGCTTTTGCAGCCCACTCGCTTAACGGCAGTGTTTCACTAAAGGCAGTGAGTGGCCGCAGTTGGTAGTTCGTTCGAGCCTGCTCTTTGCTTGTCGCCCACCGACAGTTGCCGGGTTCGTAATTTCCGTCGTTATCCTTCCGGTCTAGCGTCATCAGCGGAGGCCGCGACCCCATGTCGGCTAGGAAATTAGCGAACTCGTTCCATCTCTCGCAAATAGTAATGCCGCGCCCGCCATAGCGGTGGTACCGCTTATTTTTTGGATTTGAGCAGCGAGCGCGCATGTCTTTCCAGGTTCGGTACTCTGGCGTTTCTTTGCCGAGCCATGGCGCAGCGCCATGTTTGACCTTAGCGCCATCGAACAGATTGTTCCATCGAAGATCGTGGCGGTCACCATTGCGATAGCCGACCTCGTTGCTGGGCCAAGCTCCCGTCACATACAGCCAGACTAGACGCGCGGCAGAATAGTCAACGCCATCAATGTTGATACGCGCCCATCTGCTGCGCACGCCGATGCGCTTCCCGACATAGTTCCCCATCAAAGATACGACATCGCCAGACGACGGGTGATAGTAAATGCAGGCGCGCAAGCGGGGCGCTGACAGCGTGACCCCCTTCTTGGCGTTGGCCATCTATACTTCTTCCAACTGGCGATCCGCAAACTCACCTAGCGGTGTTCCGGCCATTCCGAGGGCATGGCAATAGGTATCTATGATCGCCTGCTCTTCTTCGCGCTCCGTGACCGACTTCTTGCGGAGTGCGAGAATCTTCCGAATGATCTTCGGGTCGAAGCCATTGCCTTTGGCGACGATCATCTCATCTTTAATGTCTGCGCCGAGCGCCTTCATCTCTTCCTGAAGGCCCTCCACTTTCTCGACGTGCTGCCTGAGCTGTTTCTGCGCAGATACCTGTAGCGCTGTCATGCCCTCTATCTCCTCTTCGCCGCCCGAATGCAGCGCCAAGCCCAAATCACATTCAACGCGATCCATGCTACCGTTTTCAGCTCCGGCATTGCTACTCCTGTTTTGCAGTTTCAACAGTTACCGCCTTGAGCGGTTGGCGCAGTTGCGCGCACGCGCCGCAGTGCAGGGCACCCTTACCTGCACCGAGCAATACTGGCACAGAGACTTACCCACGTCCTGTTCCTCGTGCACTTCAATGCGCGTCTTCGGGAGCATCCGGGCTAAGGCCCACTGTAGTGCCGCGAGCGCCCGCAAGTCGGATACGTGGAGGACGGCACGAGGCTTCTGGTGGCCCCCGTGTATGATTTCATAATGGGAGATGTTCTTCTCGGCTGTCATCAAGCCGATCTGGCGCTCTGCAACTTTGCGCTGGATAGCGGGATCGTTGACGCCACGGTGCCATTCGACCCACTTCGTGATGATCGCTTGATAGCGGTCGGTTTTATCGTCGGACGGCTTAGCCACCGCTGGCTTGGGCTTCTTGCGGCGGAAGGGGAACACCGTCAGGCCGTGGGCAGAGACCCGAACACGGCCCGTTGATCGTAACAGCCGAAGCCGCGCTTTTCATCACCGATGACCAGCACCGCATTGTTGGTCGTGTCGATCTCTGTGCGAATGCGGAAGGGCCGTCGCTCGCTCCAGCGCAGTCCCGGAACATCCGTGAGCACGAACCAATTATGGTCGTGCTCTAGGTAATCCCACGTCATGTGCCCGGCGAACTCGGGGTGCTCCTCGCGGTTGATGGCCTTGGCTGCCCGGATAGCATCCGGCTCCATGGCAGGCCCAGTTACCAGCATCCGTCCGCGTGCTCGGATGCGCACGCCGCCCTGGTCCACGTATTGGGTGCGGATGTGCTTTAGCCCGGCTTCGAGCGACGCCGGATTGAGCGAGCAGTCCACGTACATCTGGTTGGGCCAAACGCCCTCGTCATGGGGATGCTCGCGGGAGCATAGGGGACGGCCGTTGCCACCGACTTCTGCAAAGTAGGTGGTCGGCTTGTTGAACGGAGCGGCGGCGTCAATCTCACGTTGCTGCAGGGCACTTTGCGCCAATGCCTTCGGCCCTGGGGCGATCTCTTTCTCTAGATCGTGGACGCCTAGCGTCAGGCTGAAACCGAGCCCAACCTCATCATGCTTGATATGATAGTGGAAGCGCTGCCCTACGAGGCCACCGCCGACAAGACGAGCTTGCGTGAACATGACCCCGTCCTCTAGACGGTTATCACAATTGCCGCAGTGTTCGGCGATGGCCGATCCGTATTCATATATCTTGGCGTATTGAGCTTCGGCGAAGATCGGGGCCGGAGCGAACTCGCTTACCAGCTTCTGCACCTTGTCGCGGAGCGCGAGCAATTCCAACGAGGGTTGCGATCCGCTCGCCATTGCGGCGATAGGCAATGCGGCAGCGGCGGTTGCCGCGCCCGTGATCTGGATAGCTTCGCGCCTTGAAATGTAGATCATGACCTCACCCAGTAAAAGCCCCGGCGCCTTCGCCTTTCTGGCGCCGGGGTTCTGGAGTGGCCGCCGTCCTCCGCCCGATACGACGTCGGCCCCCTGGTTCGGCCCGAGCCCATGGAGGAAGTTCGGCAGGGCCGAATTCTGCTAGCGTGCGGCGACAGCATCGTCAACCACGGGACGACGGCGCCACTTACGCACTGAACGACTTGAGATCGTCAACGCATCCTCAACGGCCCAGCCACGCTCTAGACGCTGCCTGATCGCATACTGCGATATGCCAATGCGCCGCGACCATTGCGCCATAGTCAGGTGTTCACCGCGCCAAGATAGAACGACATTGGCACGCGTGTTATTGGCTTGCTGCTCTCGGGTGGCCCAATGCACGTTGCCGGGTTCATAATTACCGTCATTGTCACGGCGATCCAAGCTATGCTGGGGAGTTGGGCGCTGGCCCATATCCGCAATGAAGGCGGCAAAGTCTGTGCGCCACCGCTCGCAAACCCGAATGCCTCGGGCGCCATACGATTTGTATTTGCCATTGTTGGGGTTGTGGCAGCGCTCAATCATCGTACTCCACACCCGGTATTCTGGGGCGTTCCGCATGCCATGAGTGCGCATCATGGCGGCGGCAGTCTCACGCTTTAGGCATCCACAAGACTGTGCCTTATTACGGATTAGGTTATTGGCCAGAGTCCTTGTCTCTGCTCCACAGTCACACTTACACGACCACTTGCTCTGCCCGAGGTAAGCGACGGCGGTCAGCCTTCCGAACCGCTGGCCCGCTAGGTTCAAGCAATTGGCATGCAAACGGGCCATTAGATAAAGTACTCCTTCCCATCACCAACTACTTCGGTTACTTCAATGGCGAGGCGGCAGCCCGGTCATTGAATTTCCATGCGAACCCTAGGCGCGCAACGGAAAGATCAGGTGTGAGTTTCTCGCTCCCAACCGACTGACTGGATAGATTGTACCAGTCGTATTCCATGCGGCCGTAGAGGGGGCCCGACAGGTGCGCTTCGATCCCGCCTCCTAGGAGGAGACCATTCGGATGCTTGGTGTTGAAGCCGACGCTCTTGAGGTCCAAGGTCTCCTCCGCCCAACCGACAAGACCGTAGAAAGCAACCTTGCATCTATCGGCAGCGGTGTGCCAACAGCGCCCGACCTTAAGTGCAGCTTCCCAAAGCTGATCGGTCTTGATGGTGGCACCGCCGACATCACCGTTGACCCGCATGACACTGAATCGTGCCATCGGGCCAAAAAAGATATCTCCGCGCTGGATCACATAGCCGATGCCAATGGCCCCGAGCAGCCCGGTTTGGGACAGGTCGATCTTAGAGCCGGAGCTTTTCAACTCGTCGGAACTGAGACCCGCGCCGCCGGAAACCTCGATCTCGAAGCCGGAGCCTGCGGCTGAGATGTACGGTAGTTCGGCGGCAGGCTGAGAACGCGATGGGATCGTTTCAGCCTTGGCGTTGGTGGCGAAATAGAGGTAGGAGCCGATCAGGGCTAGCGCTC
>VFSW01004112.1_pt1 | contig 21694 bp, 14 predicted proteins | sample 5358111 | NCBI WGS metagenome assembly VFSW01 (sample SAMN11554181, study PRJNA540505) | mine drainage metagenome | isolation source: sediment from site ElyBrook_90M | place: USA: Ely Copper Mine, Vershire, VT | collected 2017 | reverse complement strand
CTAACAACTTGATCCGCGCTAGCCGACGAGGTGGCCCATTTTTTGCTGCGTGGGCTGGAGGTAGCGGGCGGAGGTGGGTTCGGCGGGGACCTCGGCGGAGATGCGTTCGGCGACCCGGATGCCGACGGCTTCGAGTGCGGCGACCTTCTCCGGATTGTTGGTGATGAGGCGGACGGAGCGGACGCCGAGCGAGAGGAGGACCTGCGCGGGCAGCTCGTACTCGCGGCAGTCGGCCTTGAAGCCGAGTTCGAGGTTGGCCTCGACGGTGTCCAGGCCCCGGTCCTGCAGCTCGTATGCCTGTAGTTTGGCCATCAGGCCGATTCCGCGGCCTTCCTGGTTCTCATAGAGCAGGATTCCGCGGCCCGCGTCTGCGATGGTGGCCAGCGCGAGTTCGAGCTGCTGGCGGCAGTCGCAGCGCAGCGAGTGGAAGACGTCTCCGGTAAGGCACTGCGAGTGGATGCGGACGATGGGTGGCTCGCCGGTGGCGACCTCTCCCACCACGAGTGCGACGGCAGTCTCGGTGCGCCGTGCGGGCGAGGGGATTGCGTCGTTGCACGGCTGGGGATTTGCGACGACGCCCTCGAAGCCGAGGATGCGGAAGTGTCCCCAGCGGGTGGGAAAGTCGGCATCGGCGAGCTTGCGAACGGATTCAAAGGGCATGGCTCGATTATACGGATTGCGGTAGATGGAGACTGACGCGGGGCAGTGCGAACAGCGGCAGTTTGCGTGGCACAAATGCCAGTCGGAGCGACGATGGGCCCGTCGCGAAGATGATGCGCCCAGTGGCGGACCTGTGAGATTAGAGTAGGGAATATGGTGCTGGGGATGACGCGCGCGGGCGTGGGCCAGGTGACGGACAGCCTGATCCTGATTACGCTGCTGGTGGAGCTGGGCGTGGCGGCGGCGGTGTCGAGTTCGCTGGCGCGCTCGACGACCTTCAAGAACCTGCTGTTGATGCCGCGGCGGAGCTGGCGGCAGACGCTGGCGTTGGCGGCGATGATCTGCATTCCGCTGACGCTCGGTGTGTGGGTGCGCGTGCGTGTGCCAAACTTTCTTGCGGCGGACATCTCGTATGAGGCGACGGTGCTGATGGGCCTGCTGCTGGAGCCGGGCGCGGCGATGTTGGGCGGCGCGGCGTTGGCGCTGCCGGCCATGATGCACCACGAGTACTGGGCGCTGCCGGTGAACCTTGCGGTTGCTGCGATCGCGGGCGGGTTCGGGCGGTTCATCGAGCGCGAGGAGGTTTGGTCGTTCTCTCCGATGATCGACCTGAGCCTGTACCGCTGGGTGACGCGCAACCTGCGGCGGCCGCAGTTCGACCGGCAGATCGGGCTGCTGTTGCTGATTACGGCGATGCAGTTTGCGGCCAGCCTGTTGTCGGACCGGTATCCGCGACGATTTTTTGCGCTGCACTCGTCGTACTGGCTGGTGGAGCTGGCGATCTGCGCGTGCGCCCCGGTGGTGGTGGGGATTCCGCTGAAGATATGGAACGCGGTGCGCATCGAGCGCAAGCTGGAGGAGCAGGGGCGGTTGCTGATGGAGGCGCGGCTGGACGCGCTGCGGCGGCAGATCAACCCGCACTTCCTCTTCAACACGCTGAACTCGATCACCTCCCTGGTGCGGTCGCGGCCGGAACTGGCGCGGGAGATGGTGGTGAAGCTGGCCAACATCCTGCGCGTGCTGCTCAAGGACCGCGAGGCGTTCGTGCCGTTCAGCGAGGAGCTGGCGTTTACCGACGATTATCTGGACATCGAGGTGGTGCGCTTCGGCGAGAAGCTGCGAGTCGTGAAGGAGATCGCCGAGGAGACGCTGCCCGTGGTGGTGCCCGCCATGCTGCTGCAGCCGCTGATTGAGAACTCGATCAAGCACGGGCTGGAGCCGCGCATTGGCGGAGGAACGGTGACGCTGCGCAGCCGGATGCTGTCGGACGGGAGGCTGCTGCTGGAGGTGGAGGACGACGGAATTGGCATGGATGCCGAGCGCGAGGGCGGGCTGAGCGCGCCGGCCAGTGGCGCGGCAGATGGTGCCGGGGGGATCGGGATGCGCAACGTGCGCGAGCGCATGGAGGTGATGTACGGCCGCTGCGCCGAGGTGGAGATTGTGAGCCGCCCGGGACGGGGGACCAAGGTGACGCTGGTGCTCCCGGTGGTGGAGACGGGCGCCGCCCCGTGGGGACAGTTGGGCGAGGCGCTACAGGCGACGTGGGCTGGCGTATCGCGGGCAGTGACGCGCGGTTAGGTTTCCAGAAAAATAGGAGGCGGATGTGCCAGTGCGAAGTTCGGGTAAGGGGTCGGTTTGAATTGTTTTGTTAAGGGCACGGCTTCAGCCGTGCCGTAAATCTCTGCCCTTTCAACGGGGCTTTAGCCCCTGAGAGTCTGTCCAGAAACCATGAAACTCACACTAAATATCGGAAGAACTGTCGATGAGGAAGAACAGTCAACGACGAAATACGGGGATTCTGGCTTCGCCAGAATGACGAGTCGAAATTTTTGGTGTCGAAAAGAGCAGTTTCTGGACAGCTTCTGAGGGAATGATTCACTCGGACTGACCCTCCACCTACGACAGGATGGGATGGTGGTTGGTGCCGCGGCCTGATACACTCGTATTGGTTGTTTGGACGGCGTGGCGCGCGGCCCAACGGTTCCTTGCGGGGGATTGAGTGGCGAGCGCCGCAAGCGCCGGGTGGGGGCTGTAGCTCAGCTGGGAGAGCGCCTCGTTCGCAACGAGGAGGTCAGCGGTTCGATCCCGCTCAGCTCCACCAAATCGCCATCCGTGAGATTTCAGCAGCGGATTTGCAGGATCCACGGAAGGCCCGTGGGCATCGCCGTGCGCGAAGGATGCGCGTGGATGAGATGCGCGCGGCGAAACCACGGGTTCTTCGACTGCGTTCGACGTAAAAGACGCGCCAAACTCCGCGCAACACGGCAGGTTTGCATTGCGCTGAACTTCAATGACACGAAACAAGTGTAATGGACCCTTGCGAAAGGGTTGGCGATGCGGGTCAGGCTGCGCGGTTTGCGATAAAATACGGGTAAGGCGCGAATGGTTCTGTGCCGGTCCGTCGGGGCCCCTCAAGCGACGTTGCAGCTAAAGTGCGGGGGTGATCCGTCAACATCTCAAGAGCGACAAGCTGCATGGGAGAGCCTGGCCTATGCCGCCTGGACGGGAGAATGCATTGCAGCCTGATCCAAAGCAACACCCGATGACCGGTTCCGAAACTCAACCTTCCACCTCGACCGAAGCGGTAAAGCCCCAGCACAAAGGGGTGCGCGCGGTTGTATGGGTTGCCATCCTGCTCGTTTTAGCGGCAGGATTTTTTAGCGTCCTGCATCAACATAGCCAGAGTGCCGGCAGCGCGCCGGCGGGACGGCGCGGCGCGGCTGGGAGCGCGGTTGCAGTGACCACGGCGACGGCGCAGAAGGGGAAGATCGGCGTGTATGTGAACGGGATCGGGACGGTCACTCCGGTGTATACGTCGACGATTACCAGCGAGGTCAGTGGGATTGTGACGGCGGTGCACTACACCGAGGGGCAGACCGTGCAGAAGGGCGATCCTCTGGTCGAGATCGATTCCCGCCCCTACAGCGCGACTCTGGTGCAGGCGCAGGGACTTCTGGAGCGGGACCAGGGGCTGTTGGCGCAGGCGCAGATGGACCTGGCGCGCTACCAGGCGGCGTGGGCGCGCAACGCGATCCCCAAGCAGACGCTGGACGACCAGGAGAAGCTGGTGCAGCAGGACCAGGGCACGGTGCATAACGACCAGGGCACGGTGCAGTACGACCAGGTGCAGGTGGACTTCTGCCACATCGTCGCGCCGATCGCGGGCCGGGTCGGGTTGCGGCTGGTCGATCCGGGCAACGTGGTGCAGGCCAATGGCACCGCTCCGCTGGCGGTGGTTGCGCAGATCCAGCCGATCACGGTGGTCTTCACCATCGCGGAGGACGACCTGGGGAAGATCCAGCCGCAACTGCGCAAGCGCTCGCGGTTGGAGGTGGATGCGTTCGACCGCGGCGGCCAGACGCAGCTTGCGAAGGGGACGCTGTTGACCCTGGACAACCAGATCGACACTACAACCGGTACGGTGAAGGCGCGCGCGCAGTTCGCCAACCGCGACGCTTCGTTGTTTCCCAACCAGTTTGTGAACACGCGGCTGCTGGTGGACACCTTGACTGGGGTGACCCTGGTCCCGACCGAGGCGGTGCAACATAACGGCCAGTTGGCGTTTGTCTATGTCCTGTCGGACAACAAGGCGCACCTGCGGCCGATTGCGGTGGGCGTGACGGACGGCGCGACGGCGCAGGTGACGGGCATCCAGCCGGGCGATGTGCTGGCGACCAGCAGCTTCGACAAGCTGCAGGACAACACGCCGATTGCGCTCTCCAACCGGCCGGTTGCGAGCAGCCCCAGCGGGAGTAGCGCTCCTTGAGCCCGTCGCGTCCCTTCATCCTCCGTCCGGTTGCCACGTCGCTGCTGATGGCGGCGATCCTGCTGGTGGGCATCGTGGCCTACATCCAACTCCCCGTCTCGGCGCTGCCGCAGGTGGACTACCCGACGATCCAGATCGTGACGTTCTATCCAGGCGCGAGCCCGGAGGTGATGGCAACCACGGTGACGGCGCCGCTGGAGCGCCAGTGCGGCCAGTTGCAGGGGCTGAGCCAGATGACCTCGACCAGCGCCGCGGGCAATTCGGTGCTTGTGTTGCAGTTTGCTCTGAACCTGAACCTGGACATAGCTGAGGAGGAGGTGCAGTCGGCGATCAACGCGGCGCAGGACTTCCTTCCGGCGAACCTGCCCGCTCCGCCGATCTACAGCAAGGTGAACCCCGCGGACGCGCCCGTGTTGACCCTGGCGGTCACGTCGGACACCATGCCGCTGTCGCAGGTGGAGGACCTGGTGGACACGCGGCTGGCGCCGAAGATCTCGCAGTTGAGCGGCGTGGGGCTGGTGAACATCAGCGGGGGACACAAGCCGGCGGTGCGCATCCAGGCGAACCCAACGCAACTGTCGTCGTACGGCATCGACATGGAGAACCTGCGCTCGGCGGTGAGCAACGCCAGCGTGAACGCGGCCAAGGGCAACTTCGACGGGCCGCACCAGGACTTCCAGATCGACTCCAACGACCAGTTGGTGACGAGCCAGGACTACCGCCAGGTGGTGGTGGCGTACCGCGACGGCGCGCCGGTGATGCTGACCGACGTGGCAACCATCGTGGACGGCGTGGAGAACAACACCCAGGCGGCGTGGATGAACCAGACGCCGGCCATCATCGTGAACGTGCAGCGGCAGCCGGGCGGCAACACCATCACGGTGGTGAAGAGCATCAAGCGGTTGCTGCTGCAACTGGAGGTGAACCTGCCCAAGGGCGTGAATGTAACGGTTCTGACCGACCTGACAACTTCCATCCAGGCGTCGGTCAACGATGTCGAGTTCGAGCTGCTGCTGACCGTGGCGCTGGTCGTCATGGTGATCTTTCTCTTCCTGCGCAACCTCTCCGCGACGATCATCCCCAGCGTGGCCGTGCCCCTATCGCTGGTGGGCACCTTCGGCGCGATGTACGCTCTGGGCTTCAGCCTGGACAACCTGTCGCTGATGGCGCTGACCATATCGACGGGCTTCGTGGTGGACGATGCCATCGTGATGCTGGAGAACATCTCGCGCTTCCTGGAGGGCGGCGACACGCCGATGCAGGCGGCGTTGAAGGGCGCCGAACAGATCGGCTTCACCATCCTATCGCTCACCGTGTCGCTGATCGCTGTGCTCATCCCCCTGCTGTTCATGGGCGACGTGGTGGGGCGGCTCTTCCGCGAGTTTGCAGTGACTCTGGCAGTGACCATCATCATCTCGGCGGTCGTCTCCCTGACGCTGACGCCGATGATGGCAGCGCGCATCCTGAAGCACCGCCCGGAGGCGCAGCAGGGCTGGTTCTACCGGGTCTCGGAGCACGCATTCGAGTCGATGATCGCGTTCTATGGCAGGACGCTGAAGGTCGTGCTGCGCTACCAAACCGTCACGCTTTTCGTCGCCGTGGGCACGCTGCTACTCACGGTGTACCTGTACATCATCATTCCCAAGGGGTTCTTCCCAGTGCAGGACACGGGGGTGATCCAGGGCATCTCGCAGGGATCGCAGACCATCGGGTCGAAGGCCATGGCGGCCAAGCAGCAGGAGCTGGCGAAGGTCATCCTGGCCGACCCGGCGGTGGAGAGCCTGTCATCGTTCATCGGCGCGGACGGGACGAACACAACCAGCAACAGCGGACGCATGTCGATCAACCTGAAGCCGCTGGACCAGCGCGACCTGAGCGCGGCAGACGTGGTCCGCCGGCTGGAGCCGAAGCTCGACAAGGTGGAGGGCATCCATCTTTTCATGCAGCCGGTGCAGAACATCACTGTAGACGACCGTGTGAGCCGCACGCAGTATCAGTACACGCTGGAAGACCCCGACCAGGACGAGTTGAACGAGTGGACCGACCGCTTTGTGGGCAAGCTGAAGGGGCTGCAGGGGCTGGAGGACGTGACGACCGATCAGCAGCTTGGGGGACTGGCGGTGTCGCTGACGATCGACCGGGTGACCGCGTCGCGGCTGGGCATCTCTCCGACGACGATCGACAACACGCTCTACGATGCGTTTGGCCAGCGGCAGATCAACACCATGTACACCCAACTCAACCAGTACCACGTGATCATGGAGACGCAGCCGCAGTTCCAGATGGACCCGCAGGTGCTGAACGACATCTACATCCAGGCCAACTCGGCGGTGGGCGCGGCTGGCGCGGCTGCATCCAGCTCCGCGGGAAACGGATCGACCTCGGCGGGGTCGAATGCGCTGACCGCAGCCACGGTGTACACGCCCTCGGCGGGGACTCTGCTGCCACCGGCCAATGTGCTGACCGCGGGGACGCTGGCGGCGGCGGGCGGCGCCAGACCGCTAGCAGTGACCAGCTCGGTGCCGAGCAATGCGGTCCCGCTAAGCGCGTTCACGCACTTCGAGACGACCACCGAGCCGCTGTCGATCGCGCACCAGGGACAGTTCCCGTCGATTACGGTGTCGTTCAACCTGGCGCCGCACACCTCGCTGGGCGATGCCATTGCGCGGATCGACACCCTGCAGAAGAGCATGGACATGCCCGCCAGCCTGCAGGCGGACTTTCAGGGCACCGCCGCATCGTTCCGCAACTCATTGTCGAACGAGCCGCTGCTGATCCTTGCGGCGCTGGTCACCGTCTACATCGTTCTGGGCGTCCTGTATGAGAGCTTCATCCATCCCATCACGATCCTCTCAACGCTGCCCTCGGCGGGCGTGGGCGCGTTCCTCGCGCTGATCCTGTTTCATCAGGACCTGAGTATTGTGGCGATCATCGGCCTTGTGCTGTTGATCGGCATCGTGAAGAAGAACGGCATTATGATGGTGGACTTTGCGCTGGACGCAGAACGCAACCAGGGAATGAACGCGACCGACGCGATCTATCAGGCGTGCCTGCTGCGCTTCCGCCCGATCATGATGACGACCATGGCCGCGCTGCTCGCCGGTCTTCCGCTGGCGTTTGGAACGGGCATGGGTTCGGAGCTGCGCAGGCCGCTTGGCATCGTGATGGTGGGAGGTCTGCTGGTCAGCCAGGTGCTGACGCTGTACACGACGCCGGTCATCTATATCTTCTTCGACAATCTGGGGCACCGCTTCTCGCGTAAGGCCGCGGACAGGGAGCTTGGCGCGCGCAACGGCGGACTGAACGGCGATGGCCCGCAACCGGCAGGCAGGCCGTGAACGTCTCAGCGCCATTCGTGCGCCGGCCGGTAGCCACGACGCTGCTCACGGTGGCGGTGGCGATCGCGGGCGCGATCGCGTTCCAGGTGCTGCCGGTCTCGCCGCTGCCGCAGGTGGACTTCCCGACGATCAATGTGAATGCAGGGCTGCCTGGGGCGAGCGCGGAGATCATGGCGTCGTCTGTGGCGACGCCGCTGGAACGGCAGTTCGGGCACATCGCGGGGGTCACGGAGATGACCTCGTCGAGCGGCCTGGGCTCGACCAACATCACCATCCAGTTCGACCTGAACCGCAATATCGACGGTGCGGCGCGCGATGTAGAGGCGGCGATCAACGCGGCGTACACCTATCTTCCCGCCAACCTCCCGGGCAACCCGACCTACCGCAAGGTGAACCCAGCGGACGCGCCGATCATGGTCCTCGGCTTGACCTCCGACGAGTATGGGCCGGACAAACTGTACGACGAAGCGTCCACCATCATGGAGCAGAAGCTGTCGCAGATCCAGGGGGTAGGACAGGTGAGCGCGGGCGGCGGTGCCCTTCCCTCGGTGCGCGTGGAGGTGAACCCCACCAAGCTGGCGAGCTACGGACTGACGATGGCGAGCCTGCAGTCGATGCTGCGCTTGCAGAACTCGAACCTTGCGCGCGGACAGATCTCGAACGGCGACGTGAGCGCGGACATCGTGGTGAACGGCCAGATCTCCCATGCCTCGGACTACCAGCCGCTGATCGTGGGCTACCACAACGGCGCGGCGGTGCGCCTGTCGGACGTGGCCGATGTGATCGACTCGACGCAGAACCTGCGCGCGGGAGGCTACCTGAACGGCAAGCGGGCCGTGGTCCTGATCGTCTTCCGCCAGCCCGGCGCGAACATCATCAACACCGTCAAGCGCATCTACGCGCAGTTGCCATCGCTGGAGGCGGCGGTCCCCAAAGGCATCCAGACCACAGTGGTGATGGACCGGACGACCACGATCGTTGCGTCGGTCAACAATGTGGAGCGGACGCTGCTGCTCTCGATCGCGCTGGTCATCCTGGTGGTCTTCCTGTTCCTGCGCAACGGGCGCGCCACGCTCATCCCAGCGGTTGCCGTCCCCGTCTCACTGGTCGGCACCTTCGCGGTGATGTATGTCTGCGGTTACAGCATCGACAACCTGTCCCTGATGGCCCTGACCATCTCCACCGGCTTCGTGGTGGACGACGCGATCGTGGTGATGGAGAACATCACGCGCCACATCGAGGACGGGATGGAGCCGTATGCCGCGACGCTGCTGGGTGCCAGGGAGATCGGCTTCACGGTGATGACGATCAGCATCTCTCTGATCGCGGTCTTCATCCCGCTGCTGTTGATGGGCGGCATCGTCGGGCGTCTCTTCCGCGAGTTCGCGGTCACTCTTTCCACCGCCATCCTAGTCTCCATGGCAATCTCGCTGACCACCACACCGATGATGTGCGCCTACATGCTGAAGAGCGAGAAGACGGCACGGCATGGCCGCATGTACAGGGTCTCGGAGAGGGCCTTTGAATGGGTGCTGGGCCTCTACCGCAGGAGCCTGCGCTGGGTGCTGGGGAACCCGGCGCTGGTACTGACGGTGCTGTTTCTGATCATCGCGCTGAACGTGGCGATTGCGATCAAGATCCCCAAGGGGTTCTTCCCGCAGCAGGACACCGGTTCGCTGACCGGCGCAATGCGCGGGCCGCAGGACGCTTCGTTCCCCGCGATGAACGGCGCGTTGCACCAGATCGAAGGGGTGATCGAGAGCGACCCCGCGGTGCGCAACGTGATTGGGTTCACGGGCGGCGGCGCGACCAACACGGGATTCGTGTATGTGGTCCTGAAGCCGCTGGAGGAGCGGAAGATCGATGCCGAGAGCGTGATCGACCGGCTACGCCCGAAGTTGAACCGGATCACCGGGGCGTCCGTCTTTCTCCAGGCCGCGCAGGACATTCGGGTGGGAGGGCGCGTCAGCAATGGGATGTACCAGTACACAATCCAGGCGGACAACCTGGACGACCTACAGACGTGGGGGCCGAAGTTCCTTGATGAGATCACGCGGCTTCCCGGCTTTCAGGACGTCAGCAGCGACCAGCAGAACGGCGGGCTGGACCAGCGCGTGTACTACAACCGCGTCTCCGCCGCGCAGCTTGGGCAGACCGCGAGCTCTCTGGACTCCGCGTTGTACGCGGAGTTCGGCCAGTCGGAGGTCTCGCTCATCTATACGCAGTTGAACCAGTACTATGTCGTGCTGGAGGTTGCGCCCCAGTACTGGGCGACCCCAGAGGGGTTGAAGGATGTGTATGTGCATTCTTCCGCCGGCAATTCGACCGTCACAGGAAACACGCCGCTGTTCACCATGTCGACGGTTCAGGCCAACACGACGCCGCTGGTGCTGAACCACACTAGCCAGTTCCCCTCCGTCACGGTGTCGTTCAACCTGGCGACGGGTGTCTCGCTGAGCGACGCGACGCTGGCCGTCGCGCAGGTGGTGCAGCGGCTGAACCCTCCCTCGACCGTGCGCGGCTTCTTTGCCGGCACGGTGCAGGCGTATCAGCAGTCGCTGGGCAGCGAGCCGATGCTGGTCCTGACCGCCCTGCTCAGCGTGTACATCGTCCTGGGGATGCTGTACGAGAGCCTGGTGCACCCGCTGACCATCATCTCGACTCTGCCCTCGGCCAGCGTCGGCGCCATGCTGGCGCTGATGATCTTCCACGAGGACCTCAATGTCATCTCGATCATCGGCATCATCCTGCTGATCGGGATCGTGAAGAAGAACGCGATCATGATGATCGACTTCGCGCTGCAGGCCGAGCGCGAGGGCGGCATGAACACCGAAGACGCCATCTTCGAGGCGTGCATGCTGCGCTTCCGTCCGATTATGAGGACCACCATGGCGGCCCTCTTCGGCGCGCTGCCTCTGGCCTTCGGGACGGGGACCGGATCGGAGCTGCGCAGGCCGCTCGGGATCACCATCGTGGGCGGCCTGGTGGTGAGCCAGATGCTGACGCTCTACACCACGCCTGTAGTCTATCTGGCAATGGATCGCCTGCGCCTGCGCGCCATGGGAAAGCAGCGTGACACCTTCCATCCCGAGGACGGCCCCATTGCATCGGCTTCGGATTAAACTGAATGGACCTTGGATTTAAAACTATGACCAGCTATCGACAAGCCGTTGCTCTCGTTCTCGCGTTCGCCTATCTGCCATTGACCGGCTGCCGCGTGGGCCCGAAGTACCGTCCGCCCGCGCCGCTGGCGCAGGCCCCGCCCGTCAGCTACAAGGAGTCGCCAACCCAGTTCACCGGCGCGGACGAGTGGAAGGTGGCCGAGCCGCAGGACGCGATGCTGCAAGGCAAGTGGTGGGAGATCTTCCGCGATCCCGAGCTGAACGCGCTGGAAGACAGGCTGAACATCGACAACCAGACGATCAAGCAGTACTTCGCCAACTTCATGGAAGCGCGCACGCTGATTGCGCAGGCGCGTTCGCAGCTCTATCCCACGCTCGGCGTCGGGCCGGGGTTCACGCGCTCCAAGTCCTCGGGCAACCTCACAAACTCGGCTACGGCAAACACCGGGCACGAGAGTTCAATCACGTCCGCGCCGCTAGAGGCCTCCTGGGCACCGGACCTGTGGGGAAAAGTACGCAACCAGATCAGCGAGGAGCAGTACAACGCGCAGATGAGCGCGGCAGACCTGGCGGGGGAACGGCTGACTGAGCAGGGGAGCCTGGCCGTCTACTTCTTCGAGATACGCGGACAGGACGCGCTGCAGGCGGTCTACGACCAGACCGTTGGGGCCGACCGGAAGGAGCTCGACCTGACGCGCGCGCAGTACGAGACCGGCGTCGGCGACGAGGTCGCCGTGGTCGAGGCGGAGAACGCGCTGCAGAATGTCCAGGCGGCATCGACCGCGCTGGGCGTGGCGCGCGCGCAGTACGAACACGCGATCGCGGTGCTGGTCGGCGCGGACCCTTCCTCGTTCTCGGTCCCGGTGCGGGCGTTGAGTGCGTCTCCCCCGGCGGTGCCCATCGGCGTGCCGTCGCAGTTGCTGGAGCGCAGGCCGGACGTCGCGGCGTCGGAGCGCACGCTGGCCGCGGCCAACGCGCAGATCGGGATTGCGGACGCGGCATTCTATCCGACGCTGACGCTGACCGCCGACGGCGGCTATCAGAGTTCGGCGTTGAAGCGCCTGTTCGACTGGCCGAGCCGATTCTGGTCGATCGGTCCCTCGGCATCCGAGACCCTCTTCGATGCCGGTCTGCGCCGCGCCACGGTCAACCAGTTCATCGAAGCCTACAACTCCGATGTCGCAGGCTACCGGCAGACGGTGCTCTCCGCGTTCCAGGAGGTGGAGGACGCGCTCGCCGCCGTCCGTATCCTTTCGCAACAGGTGCAGCAGCAGCAGTTGGCCACGCAGTCCGCGCAACGCGTCGTCGACCTGGAGACGGCGCGCTACCAGACGGGCGTCGATCCCTACATCGACGTGGTGACGGTCGAGACCACGCTGCTGACAGACCAGCAGGCGCTGGCAACCGTGCAGATGCAGGCCATGACGGAGTCGGTCGATCTGATCCAGGCGCTGGGCGGAGGTTGGGACAGATCGCAGTTGCCGACACCCAAAGCGGTATCGAAGAACCTGAGCGCAGCGGAGTCCACCATCCAGAGGTGAGCGCCTGCAGTGGCGGACGGAGCAGTGCTCACTACCCGCCCAGGTTTGAGGGCTGGGCCGGCGTCCGAGGTATTATGCCGTTGGATAACGGAAGATGCAGCGGTCTGTGCGGCGATACTCCGTTGACCACACCGACTGCGATGCGCCGGTCATCCAATGCGCCGGTAGAACCCGCCGCGCCCTAATTCGGCGACGGCCTCTCCACATGGTCGATGATGATCGTATCCACCGCCGTCCTCTCCGCCGTGAGCTTCAGCCCAAGCTGCTGCTGCACCGCGTCGAAGAGGTTGGGCGAGGACTCGGTCGCGCCCGCCTGCGCCGGCAGCTTCGGCGGATGTCCGTTGAACTGTGAGTCGTCGGGCGTAAACGTGACCTTGAAATCGAACCGGCCCTTGATCCCGGTCTGGTCGACCACTGGCCGGTCCAGCACCAGCATCTGCAGGAACCCGGTAAAATCCGTCGTCGACGCATTTACCATCTGCAACGTCAGCCCAGTGGCTCCCGTCCGGATGCCCATGCCCGGCAGCGGCCCGCTCAACTGCGTCGGCGTCAGCTTCCCATCGCCGGTATCCGTCGTCAGGACGTACGCCGGAAGGTTTCGCTTTACGACATGGGTTGTCAGCTTGAAGCGGTCTGCCAGCAGCTTCCGCATCATGCTCCGCAGTTGGTCGGCGCTCGGCACGCCCTCCTTGTCCGGCACTGCGGCAATGTCGTACCGGTCGACGTTCAGCCAGGGAGGTCCGTCAACGATCTGTTTCATCTGTACGCCGTAAGCAAACGAGATCAGGTCGCCCAACGACCCGTTGCGCACCGCAAAGTTGCGGCCATTCAGCGTCAGCCCCTGCATCTGCGTCCCACCGGAGGTGTTCGGCTTGATCGTCGCCACCCCGAACGACGGGTCTGCATCCGCGGCCATCGGCTTCGGCTGAGGAGGTGGAGCTGGGATCTCCCACGCCGCCTCCTTGGTCGCACGCACAAGCTGTAACGGCAGCGGAACCCCTTGCGACCACGTCCCCGCTATCGAGTTGCCGTCCGCGCTCAGTGTGCCCTCGTATTTCCCGTCGATGACTGGGATGGAATACTTGAAGCTCGTTCCCTGCAAGCTCACGCCGGAGCAGTTCATGCCGGTCGGGTTCTGGTCGATGCTGTATTCCACCGCGCTCCAGCCGCCGCTCTCCTTCTTGGCAATCTTCACCACGATCCGCAGCTTCCCGGCGGGTTGATTGCCATTGGCCGCCCACGCCAGCGTCCCCTGCCACACTCCGGCAATATCGCCCGGCGCAGGGTCCGCAGCCGCCGCCGGTGCAGCGGTCTGCGCAAAGACCGCCGGAACATGATCCACATTCATCGCATTCAGTAGGGCAAATACAGCAATCCACAACATTGCCTTCTTCATCGAACGCCTTTCCCGTACAGCGAACTGTCCCATCTCAAACCGTTATTACTTTACTCTTGCGGAATGCTTTTTTGCCGAGGTCTTTGCGGAGGGCTTCGCTGCCGATTTTGCGGAAGCTCTGCCTGCCCGCTTCACAGAAGTCCCGACTGCTGGTTTCGCGGAAGTCTTGGCTGCTGTCTTTGCGGAAGCCTTGACCGCCAGCTTGCCCGGCGTCTTTGCAGGTGGCTTGACTGTATGCTTCGCAGGCGGCTTGGCCGCTGCTTTCGCAGAAGGCTTGGCCACCACTTTCGTGGAAGTCTTGGCCGCCGGTTTTGTCTCGACAGCCTCCGCGCTTTCCGTCTCGGCCTGGCGGCGCAGCGCATGGATCACCACGCGGAACATCTCTTCCTCGGGCGCCGGCTTGCCCGTCCATATCTCGAACTGCCGCGCCCCCTGGTGGACGAACATCTCCACCCCCGTAATGATGGGGATCGACATCTGCCGCGCCAGGTGCAGCAGCGGCGTCTCCCACGGGTTGTACACCAGGTCGAAGACCAGCTTGGTGTTCAGGTCGCCGGCCTCCAGCAGCGGCGCGGCCTTGTTGCCCGCCATGCCCACCGGCGTCGCATTGATGATGACGTCGAAGCTCGTCTTGGCCAGCGCCTCCTTGCGGATCGTCTTCGAGCCGGATTGGCGCGCCAGCTTCTGCGCGGTCTCCGCCGTACGGTTCAGGATGAAAACCGCCGCGCCCTTGTCGCGCAGTCCGAAGACGGCGGCGCGCGCGGCCCCTCCCGCGCCCAGCACAAGCACCTTCGCATCGCGCAACGGCATCCGCTTCTCCAGCGGCCCAAGGATGCCCGCCACGTCCGTGTTGAACCCGTAGAGCTTGCCGTCCTGCGCGCGCAGCACCGTGTTGCACGCGCCGATCTTCCCCGAAAGCGGGTCGGTGCGCTCCAGATGCTTGATGATCTCCTGCTTCAGCGGCATGGTCACGCTGATCCCCTGGATCGGAATCTCGTGTACCAGCTTCAGCAGGTCGTTGAGCCGCGTCGTCTGTAGCGCCAGGTACACCGCGTTCACCGTCTCGCGGCGGAAGGCCGTGTTCATCATCATGGGCGACAGCGAGCTGCGCACCGGGTTGCCCGCCACGCCGTAGACCTTGGTCGCCGCATCCACCTGGTCGATGCGATAGGTCTCGATCAACGTGCGCGCCGCGATCTGCCCCGGCCCCGTCTCCTCACCCACAGTCGCGGCGGCAAACGTGAACGCCGATCCGGCGCGCACCCCCAGCACGCGAGAGATGATCCCCGCATCGCCCATGCAGATGCCGACGATGTTCGAGTGGTCGTTCATCCGCTCCAGAAAGCGGATCAGCGTCAAGTTGTCGTAGAGCGCCCTGGCCGTGGGAACGATCTTGATGAAGTCCGGCCCGAAGGCCTCGATGCGCCGGAATATCCCATCCAGATCGTGCATGCCGCTGAAGTCGTGATAGCTGATGAGCACGCCAATGCCGGTGTCCCGCAGCCGTTGCAGTTCTCCCTTCTTCAGCCCCTCGGCGGATTGCAGTTCAATGTCCACCATATGGAACCCGGCAGCCGCGCACTTGCACAGCACCTCCATCTCCGCCGCCAGAGTGCCCGCAAACTTGCCGCCATTCGCACTGCGCCGGCAGGTCGCAATGCCGGTGGCCGCTGTGTTCTCGGCAAAGAAATGCTTGAACCGCGGCAGCGCTAGCAGAGGCTTCTCCAGGTAATCCAGTCGGAACTCCAGAAACGGGGTCTCCTTGACCACGGAAGAGGCCTTTTCCAGCATCTCCGCAGGCGTGCCGCCGGCGATGGCGACACATACCTTCGAGATGCGGGAGCGGAGGAAGTGGGAGGCGATGTTCGGTATGTTCAATCTCATGGGCGCAATGGCGTATCTTACAGAGCATTCGGACAGGATGCAACTCTTCCCCCGAAATTGGGTAGTGGTGCAGTTTGTCTTCGCTTTGAAGGGAAAGGGCTTCAGCCCTTCCGTAAGTGCCGCAGTATCAAGGGACTTTACAGGATGCCAAAAAACTCATTCGTTTCGAAACTCATCGATTCTGGAGGCAGTTTGAGGTATGGCAAACTATCAAAAAAATCGTGCAGATCGCGTGTAGAGACTCCTGCAATATCTATGCCAAGTGGCCTATCCGAACTCGTGAGTTTTTCCGCAGCCTGCATTAGTCCCCGAGGGAATGCTGGAGACTTGTGCAGGCCTTCCCTAAAGTCGCAGTTCGGATGCTGCTTTTACGACACAGCTAAATATGAAGGAGCCTGGCGAGGGCGCGGGTGAGGCGCTCGGGCGGCGGGTCGAGCTGCGAGTCCTTCACCGCGGCGCGGTATCCGCCCATGTAGATCGAGTACATCACCGCCAGCGCGCAACCCACGCCAAAGAAAAACCCGATAAACCATCCGAATACAGCCGACCAGAGAATGGTCATGGCCCCAAGTCTAGCAGGCTCCGCAGTTTGTGCGGCCAATGTTTGCCCATCACAATGCCGTTAGCGTACCTTTTTTACGGGGTGCCGGGTTGAGTGTGACCGGGTCGCCAACTATCCAACAACGGGGTGCGCGTGGCTACATTGGCTGGGACGATATCGATTGGGACGAATATGGAGTCGCTGCTGCGGGAGAACCGGGTGTTTGCGCCGCCAGCGGAGTTTGCAGCACGGGCGCGCGTGGGGAGTCTGGAGCAGTACGAGGCGATGTACCGGCGCAGCATCGAGGAGCCGGAGGAGTTCTGGGCCGAGGCGGCCTCGGAGCTGGATTGGTTCGCGCCGTGGGATAACGTGCTCACGGGCGAGATGGGCGCCTCCAGGTGGTTCACCGGAGGCAAGCTGAACCTCTGCCACAACTGCGTGGACCGCCACGCCTTCGGAGCGCGAAGAGACAAGACCGCGCTGCTCTGGGAGGGAGAGTCGGGCGAGGTGCGCAGGCTCACCTTCGCGGAGCTTCATGCGCAGGTCCAGCGCTTCGCCAACGTGCTGAAGGGGCTTGGCGTCGAGCGCGGCGACCGCGTCGCGATCTACATGGGCATGTCTCCCGAGCTGGCGATCGCCATGCTGGCCTGCGCGCGCATCGGCGCGGTCCATTCGGTCATCTTCGGAGGCTTCGCCGCGCAGGCGATTGTGGACCGCGTCAACGATTCGGGCTGCGTTGCGCTGCTGACGCAGGACGTCAGCTATCGGCGCGGCACCGAGGTGCGGCTGAAGGCGATTGTGGACGAGGCCATCGAGCGCTGTCCGACGGTGAGGAACGTCGTCGTCTACCAACGCGCCGCTGCGGTTGCCGGTTCGATTCCGATGAAGCCGGGGCGCGACCTGTGGTGGCACGATCTGATGGCAGCGGCCCAGGCCGAGTGCGCGGCGGAGTGGATGGACTCCGAGGACCTGCTCTACATCCTGTACACCTCGGGCACCACCGGCAAACCCAAGGGCCTGGTGCATACGACGGGCGGATACGCGGTGCAGAGCTATTTGACGAGCAAATACATCTTCGACCTGCGCGAGGACGACGTGTACTGGTGTACGGCGGACTGCGGCTGGGTGACGGGGCATTCTTACGTTGTGTACGGGCCGCTGATGAACGGCGCTACCGTGCTGATGTACGAGGGCGCGCCGAACTTCCCGGCGAACGACCGCTTCTGGAAGATCGTGGACGACCACAAGGTGAGTGTGTTCTACACCGCGCCGACGGCGATCCGCGCGTTCATCAAGTGGGGCGACGAGTGGGTGCGCAAACATTCGTTGGCGTCGCTGCGGCTGCTCGGCACCGTCGGCGAACCCATCAATCCAGAGGCATGGATGTGGTATCACCGCGAGATCGGCAAAGATCGCTGCCCGATCGTGGATACATGGTGGCAGACCGAAACCGGCGCGATCATGATTGCGCCAATGCCGGGCGCGGTGGCCACCAAGCCCGGTTCGGCGACGCGGCCCTTCTTCGGCATTGTGCCGGAGGTGGTTACGAAAGAGGGCGCGCGGGTGCCCGCCGGGCAGGGAGGGCTGCTGGTGTTGCGCACGCCGTGGCCGGCGATGGCGCGGACCATCTGGAGCGAGAGAGACGGGGGCGATGTGGAGCGGTTCCGGGAGACGTACTTCTCGGCGGTGCCCGGCAGCTACTTCACCGGAGACGGAGCGCGCTGCGACGCGGACGGCTACTACTGGCTTATGGGCCGCGTGGACGACGTGATCAACGTCAGCGGTCACCGGTTGGGGACGATGGAGATCGAGTCGGCCCTGGTGGCGCACCCGCAGGTGGCCGAGGCGGCCGTGGTGGGACGGCCCGACGAGCTGAAGGGGCAGGCGATCGCCGCCTTCGTGACCCTCGACGAGGGGTACGAGCCGAGCGAGAAGTTGCGCCAGGAGCTGCGCCAGTGGGTGGCCAAGGAGATCGGTGCGCTGGCCCGGCCAGACAGCCTCCGCTTCACCCAGACGCTGCCCAAGACGCGCTCCGGCAAGATCATGCGGAGGCTGCTGCGCGAGCTGGCAACCCACGGCACGGTCACGGGCGACACAACCACGCTGGAGGACTTCGCCGCGCTGGCCAAACTGCACGAGGCGGACGAGTAGCCGCGGCTGAAAAATCTTCGTTGACACTTCAGAAAGTTATCCGCTATCGGTGCAGCTCGCCGATGTAGACGCCGAAGGGCGGCACGCTGACGGAGTCCAGGTCCTCGGCGCCCATCGCCGTATCGGAGCGCAGCAGAGTCAGAAGATACGACCCGCGCAGGCCCAGGGCCTTGGCGGCGGATGTCAGCGACAGCACCAGCGGCGACGATGTGAGGTTGCAGACCGTGACCACCGGAAAGGTCCGTTCGCTCCCCCCGTTCACACGGCTCACCCACACCAGTGCGTTCTGCGCATCGAAGTCGAGAAAAGTCTTGCTGCCGGAGCGGATCGCGGCATTGTCGTGGTGCAGCGCCGCGAGCTGCCGGTACCACAGCGTGAGCGGGTCCGGCGGTGCCGGCTTGGTCTCGGCCATCGGCAACGGCTTGGGCGGCGGAACGTAGGGCACGAACGACAGATAGATTCCAGGCGGCGCTGCGGGCGGCGGCGGCGGTGTGGCTTTTGCGGGGGCCTCGGTGTGGTCGGGTGCAGGCTCCAGAGCCAGGCCCGCGCTGGAGTCGATCAGCGCGGAAGTGTGCGTAGTAAGCAGGATCGCGGCCATCGCCCGGGCCAGCGCGGGATACGGGTCCGGTGCGTTCGCGGGCGGCGCGGGCGGTTGGTAGTCCAGCAACACGTTCGGCTCGCCCAGCGATTGGATCAGCAACTGGCGCAGGCCCGCTGCATCGGGCAGGTCCAACCGGCTCAGGCGCGGATCGATCTGCAACTGCGCGGCGGCAACGTCGCCCGCGCTGCCGGTGCGGCGACTCGCCGCGCGGCGGGATGTCTGTCGCGAGGCAGAGGCAGAGGCAGCCGGAGCGCCGCTGGCATCGGGGTTGAACTGCGAGATCACGATGCGCTGACCGACCGCGTCGTAGGCGGTCTTGCGCAGGGCCTGCACCATGGCCTGCTCGTCCTGCGGACTGGTCCCCGGCGGTGTCTCAAGATACAGACCGGCGATGCCGCGGTTGAGCCAGAAGCGCGCCGTTGCGTTCAGATCCGCGGCATCGCCGGGGGCTGTGAGAGTCAACAGAATGCGCATCCCGCGCTCGCTGGCCTGGCGGATGAGGTCGTCCAGATCGTCCAGGTCGGGCAGCACGCCGTTCGTTCCCGGCGTGGGCAGCGCGGGCGCGGGCAGGATCAGCGCATCGACGTCCAGTGAGCGTAGCGCGCCGAGCCGCGCGGCGAGCGCCTTGTAGTCCGGCGTCTGTTGCGTCACGCCGGACGGACCGCCGTCGGCTGGGTTCGCGTCAATCTCATAGAAGACCGCCCGCTTCCACCACGGATCGTCGTTCAGTCCCGATCCCGCCCAGCCGGGCCGGGCCAGCGTCTGCGAGCAGGCGGTATGGCCCGTCGCCAGCAGCAGGCAGAGCAACAGGACGAGAATCGCGCCGATCGATCCGGCCCGGATGGAACGTCGATGCCTCCCACCCATCCCACGAAGTACGTGAAATGAATGCGAAACCAAAACCGTGCGGTCACGCATCAGGACCTGCGGGCGCGGGCAGAAGATCGGCATAGATGAAATTGTCTCGCACCACCGTCTCGCCGGGAAGTACGGAGATGGTATGCGAGAAGATCGGCCCGGCGAAGGCGAAGCTGTGGAACTCGCCGCGCTCGCCGCAGGGATCGACCCCGGCCGGCAGGTCGGCGAGCAGCGCGGCGTCGAAGGTGCGTCCGGCGAAGGAGGCGTCGAGGTGGCGCGGGTCGACACAGGTGAGATGCGCGCGCAGTCCCGCGGCGATCATCTGCCGCGCCAGCTCGGCGGTGCCGATGCCGAGGTCCGGCGTCCACACCGGGAAGATCGGTTCCAGTCCGGTGGGGGCGAGCTTCTCGATGCGGTAGGCGCGGATGTCCTCCAGAAAGAGGTCCCCGAAGGCGATGCCGTGCAGCCCTTCGCCGACGGCGCGCGCGCAGACGGCGGCCATGCGCGACTCGTACGCGGCGTTGCTGCAGGGGAACGGCAGATCGACCTTCCACAGCGGCAGGCCGATGGACGCGGCCTGCCGGTCGAGCAGCTCCTCGCGGAAGCCGTGGATGGCGACGCGGCGGAACTCCTCATTGACCGTCGTCAGCAGCGCGACAACCTCGTACTGCGTCTGCTGGCGCAGAAGATGCAACGCCCATGCGCTGTCCTTGCCCCCGCTCCAACTCAGCAGGATGCGCTTGCGAGCGCGCTTCGGCTTGCTGCATTCAGTCATTGATGCCCGGCACTCTCACATTCGACCCACTATACACATGAATAACGAGTTGGATACGGCCAAAACATATATCCTAAGGCCCTTGATATTCGATGTTTGGTAGCGTTACCGGGGCTCGAACCCGGACTCTCCGCCTTGAGAGGGCGGCGTGTTAACCAGTTACACCATAACGCCATCGTCGCAGAAGGAGGTTGTCCTCTCCAGTGCAGCCTCAACTATAGCAGCCGGGGCACCGAAGCTCAATCGCAGCCAGGCCGCTCTACAACCCCAGCTTCTTCACCTCGTCGTTGTAGTACTTGCGGTAGAGGATGTCCCACTCCTGCGATCCCTCCACAATGATCTTCCGCTGCGACGCGATCTTCAGCCGCGCGTTCGCGTCCAGTTTGGTCTCCTCCGCCAGAAGCTTCTCCAGCGCCTTGCGCGCCTCTTGCCGGATGGTGTTGCGGTCCTCCAGGAAGTCGCACTCGTCGATCTCCGCCAGCGTGTCCGCCACGGTGTGCGCCAGCTTGTTCAGCTTGTCGCTCGATATCCTCACAGCACCGCCTTGTACTTGCGCGCCAGCTCGTTCTTCACCTTCTTGAACATCTCCTGGTAGTTCGCGCCGGTGCGCAGCATATCGTCCTGGAACGCGTCCAGGATCACGCGCACCTCTTCGTTGATGCGGTCTTCCAGCGCCAGCTCGTCCACCATCGCCGCCGCCACCCGCTCATTCAAGACGGCCAGCTTCGCCGTCTCGATCGTCTTCGCGTCCACCAGGTGCTTCACCGTCTGGCGCGCCAGGTACCCAACATAATCTCTAGAGAAAATCATCGCTTTCCTCCAGAATACACCAGCCCGCTCTCCGCTTCGAACCGCGACTGCTTTGCCTCGCGGGCGTCCCCTCGTGCATGATGGAATCAGACCGCTCGCCAAACGCTGCCGCGCACGAGCTGATAGGCGATGCGCCGCATCGGACAAAAATCGCCACAACCGCGCAGAACGCCCAGACCGGCCCGCATTCAGCGACCCAGCACCTGACCACCACCAGACCGAGGACCAGACCCATGCCGCCACGCACACCC
>VFSW01004111.1_pt1 | contig 21697 bp, 22 predicted proteins | sample 5358111 | NCBI WGS metagenome assembly VFSW01 (sample SAMN11554181, study PRJNA540505) | mine drainage metagenome | isolation source: sediment from site ElyBrook_90M | place: USA: Ely Copper Mine, Vershire, VT | collected 2017 | reverse complement strand
GGCAAATCACGGGGGTGCTTCCGTTCTCGCGCATGAAGACGCATGGGGGCCAGGGGTTCGCAGCTACCGACATGTGTGCCCTGCAGATCGACCGCTCGATCTTCCCGGAAATGCTCGAAGCGATTCCGTCGATGGCGCAGAGGAGCGTTTCGATCCTGCTCGACCGCGTGCGCGAGATGACGCGCCTGGAGCAGCAGACGGAGAAACTGAATGCGCTCGGCAAGCTGGCCGGCAATCTGGCGCACGAGCTGAATAATCCCGCGTCGGCGGCGCAGCGGGCGGCGTCGGGACTGATGGAAGAGCTGCAAACCTATGGGCAGCAGAAGTTTCTGCTGGGCAGTCTTTGTCTCGACAAGTCGCATCTGGAGAAAATCCGTTCGTGGCGAAATCGCATGGAGGAGCAGGCGAAGCACCACCCGTTCGACTCCTCAAACCAGGCGCAGCGCGAGGATCAGTTGCAGCGGTGGCTGCGCGAGCGGGGCGTGGAAAAGACGTGGCAGGTCGCACCCGATCTCACGGAGTTGGGGATCACCACGGAAAACCTCGACGAGTTGTCGGAGTTGCTGGGCGGCCAGCATCTGGATGTGGTGCTGACGCAGTTTGCCTCGTCGGCACGTACCGAGCGCATGGCGCAGGCGATGCTGGACTCGACCAACCGCATCTTCGACCTGATCCGCGCGGTGAAGGACTATTCGTGGATGGATCAGGCGCCGATCCAGGAGATCGACCTTCCGCAATCGCTGGAGACGACGCTGGCGATGCTGCAGTCGCGTCTGGATAAGGTACAGATCGAGCGGCGGTACGCGGCGGACCTGCCGCGCATCTCGGCTTACGCCAGCGAGCTGAACCAGGTGTGGATGGCGGTGCTGGAGAACGCGCTGGACGCGATGCACAATGCGGGCAAACTCGTGCTCAGCGTACAGCTGTCGGGAGATTTTCTGGTGGTGGAGATCTGGGACAACGGACCCGGAATTTCGGCCGAGATACAGGGGCGCATCTTCGAGCCGTTCTTCACGACGAAGGCTCCGGGCGACGGCCTGGGGCTGGGGCTCGATACGGCGCAGCGGGTTGTGCGGCAGCATCGCGGTTACATCCACGTGGATTCGCAGCCGGGCGAGACGTGCTTCCAGGTGCGGCTGCCGATTGAGCCGCTGCAGGCGTACTGAGCGCGAAGAAGCCGCATGAGGGTGATGCTGACAGGCCTGCCGGTGGTGCTGACTACTCTTGCTCTTGCTCTGGTTCTGCCTTCGCCTTCTGTCCATCCCGCACGTTTGAATACGCGGGACGGCCTGACTTATCGGTGGATCTCGCCGGGGAGTTATCTCACCGGCTGTTTACCGAACGACAAGCAGTGTTTCGGCCTGGAGCGGCATCCTGCGACGATCGTTGTCAAGGGCTTCTGGATCGGCCAAACCGAAGTGACGCAGGCCGCGTATCGCCGCGTCATGCAGGCCGATCCGTCGCACTACCACGGCGCGGACCTCCCGGTGGACAGCGTCGGTTGGCCGGACGCGACCGAATACTGCCGGCGGATTGGCATGCGGCTGCCCACGGAATCGGAGTGGGAGTATGCGGCCTATGGCGGAACCGCGGAGTTGCCGAAGGAACCGATCGGGTCCATCGCCTGGTATGACGCGAACAGTAATGACAGCACGCACCCTGTGGGGACGAAGCAGCCCAATGCCTTTGGACTCTCCGACATGCTGGGCAACGTATGGGAGTGGGTGCAGGACGCCGGCTTTGGTCCAGGGGAGCACTTGTTGAAGGGTGGTTCATTCTACGACATCGCGCGCGATCTGCGCGTTGCGAATCGGCTGAGTGCACCGCCGGATCTGCGTCACCGCGATCTTGGTTTTCGCTGCGTGGCTTCCGAATGGCCGAGCCCGGGTGGAACCGTCCACTGAGATTCTTGTCTTCCGCGGAGACTCCCTCCTGCGCGAGCGGCGTTCGACTGATATTCACGGATCGCAGCCGGAAAGATAGTAAGAGCCTCTGCCGCACAGATAGTAGCCTGAGAGCAGCAACTACTGCGTATGGAGAGAAAACAAGGACATGCTGACGAGGTCCTCCAGGGGCCTGATCTGCCGCTTCATTCTCGCAAACCTTGCGATTGCGCCGGCACTGGCCTTCCCAACAGAGATGGTTGCTCAGGCCCCTGATCCTGGCCAGCGATGGGTCGATAACACGAGTGGCCCCATGTATACCGGCACCGCCGACGTCATGCCCGGGGGCTCGTTCTATGTTGAGCCGCTTTACTTCAACTATCGGAAGCCAGGCGGCAGCAATACCTCCATACCGTGGAAGTTTGCCTACGGACTTGGCCACAGAGTCGAGGTCGATCTCTTTGTTCCGCTCGATTATTCCGGTGCGACGCCGAGCGGCGCCGGCGCCGTCGAGCTTGGCGATACCGTCGTTCAGGGCAAGTTCGAGCTACACAAGGAGATGGATCGATACCGATTCCGGCGCGCTCCATCGGTGGGAATCTCCGTGGATGTCAATATACCGACCGGCCACCTGGAGAGCGCCAAGCCCAGCGCAACCGGGGGATCGCAGACCACCAACAATACCTGGAACGAGCAGGTGAATCTGCTCCTGCGCAAACAGTTCAAGCCCTTCGAGTATTACCTTGAAGCAACCGAGATCGTGCAAAATCCGGTTAACGTGGTGGGACCCTACGACTTCAACAATGGGATGAGTTCGCTGAGCCCCGGACAGCATTTCCACGTTGTCGACGGGAACGTCCTGGCTGCGGACGCGACTCTGGAACATCTTCTGATTCCCCGCCGGGGCTTTGGTTATCTTCTTGAAATGAGTTCAGAGCGGCAGTCCGGGCACAGCCTGCTGTTCGGTCGCGCCACGGCGCCTCGCTTTTCGTATCTCGACCTCAGTCCGGAGCTGGAGGTCACCTGGCCGGGCAGGGGAAGATTTCCCATCACCTGGGGAGGAGGAGTGACCTTCACCGCCTTTCAGTCCAATTACCAGCGGCAACTGATCCCGATGTTTACCGTGACGCTGAACGGGAACCTGCACGGCGGCCGATGAGCCGAGTCCCGAGTCTGTTGTTCGGCGATTCGCCGACCCTCCCCACCATTTCCTACGCTGATTTGCGCAGATCGAGCCAGTCCACCACCGCATCCGACCAGGCGTGATCGGACGACGGCCAGCTGTTGCGGCTGGGACGCACCGGGGCCGGCGCGGTGTTGCGCGAGAATCCCCGCCGCGCCTCGAAGTCGAAGGCGGCCTGCGGAACTCCATCGAGCAGAAGCGCGCATTTACGTCCGTCGGGCGACCATTCGATGGAGAGTGAAGAGTGGCGCTTGCGATGCGGATAGCGGATGGTGTCGTAGACGCGAACAGCGTCGAGGATCAGATCGTCGGAGTCCAGATCCAGGGCGTAGAAATACGCCGACTCGCCGTCATCGTCGAAGAAGGCTCCGTAGCGGCCGTCAGGAGCAGCCGTTGCGGCAAATGCGTCGTTTCCAGGCAAAAGGCTCTGTTGCGCCATGGGGGCGTGGCTCCGGTCTTCCATCTCAGGATAGCGCGCGCTCGAGCAGGGTTCACCCGCCCTTATTCAAACCATATCGCAGGACCAAAGTCCTGGTCCTGTGCAAAATTTGCGCCTTCCGAATGGTGGGGGTCGAGGGACGAACGTTTCATTCATCCCCTCGGCAGGAATCAACAGCCTACAGCTGGTTCATGTTCACCAGGAATTCCGCGTTGTTCCGGGTCTTTTCCAGGCGGCTGACGAGCAGCTCCATCGCTTCCACCGGCGAGAGCGGATTGAGCACTTTGCGCAGGACCCAGGTGCGCTGCAGCTCGTCCTTGGGGATGAGCAGCTCTTCCTTACGGGTTCCGGAGCGCTGGATGTCGATGGCCGGGAAGACGCGTTTGTCGACGAGTTTCCGGTCGAGGATGATTTCCATGTTGCCGGTTCCCTTGAACTCTTCGAAGATGACCTCGTCCATGCGGGAGCCGGTATCGACCAGCGCGGTGGCGATGATGGTGAGCGAGCCGCCTTCTTCGATGTTGCGGGCCGCGCCGAAGAAGCGCTTCGGCCGCTGCAGGGCGTTGGAGTCGACGCCGCCGGAGAGAACCTTGCCCGAGGGCGGCACGATGGTGTTGTAGGCGCGCGCCAGACGCGTAATCGAGTCCAGCAGGATGACGACGTCGCGCTTGTGCTCGACCAGGCGTTTGGCCTTCTCGATTACCATTTCGGCTACCTGCACGTGGCGGGCGGCGGGTTCGTCGAACGTGGAGCTGATGACCTCGCCCTTGACCGAGCGCTGCATGTCGGTGACTTCCTCAGGGCGCTCGTCGATGAGCAGCACGATGAGGACGATCTCGGGATGGTTCGTGGTGACGGAGTTGGCGATGGACTGCAGCAGCATCGTCTTGCCGGTACGCGGGGGCGCGACGATGAGACCGCGCTGCCCTTTGCCGATCGGCGTCAGGATATCCATCACGCGGCCGCTGATGTTCTCGCGAACCGTCTCCATCTTCACGCGCTCCTGCGGATAGAGCGGCGTGAGATTGTCGAACAGAATCTTGTTGCGGGTTTCTTCCGGCGACTCGAAGTTGATCGCTTCGATCTTGACCAGGGCGAAGTATTTTTCGCCTTCGTGCGGCGGGCGGACGTTCCCGCTGATGGTGTCGCCGGTCTTGAGATCGAATTTGCGAATCTGGGAGGGCGAGACGTAGATGTCGGCCGGGCCGGGAAGGTAGTTGTAATCCGGAGAACGAAGGAAGCCGTAGCCGTCGGGAAGGATCTCGAGTACGCCTTCGGCGAAGATGTGCCCTTCTTTTTCGCTTTGCGCCTGGAGGATCTTGAAGATCAGGTCCTGTTTGCGCAGGCCGCTGGATCCGGGGATTTCAAGGGTGCGCGCGATGCGGCTGAGTTCAGTAATGTTCTTTTCTTTGAGTTCTGCGATGGTCATGGATCACCTGCGGAGAGTCTTTCGAGGCGGGGATTTTGAATCGGGAAGGATAGGGTGTGAGGAGTGGAGCTTTGTGGAGCTTTCAGGATCTATGTTAACCGAGGAGAGAGCGGCGGAGAGGCCACACGCCGCGCCCGAGACAGCGCACGCCGCTGTCAGGCGGCGCGGCGCTGGGCGTGCTGAGCGATAGCAACCGGTTCCTGCCGGACGGGCACGGCCGCTGCCGGGCTGGACTCCCGGAAGCGGACGAGCACGTCGTTCATCGTGTCCTGGAGCCGGGTGTTCGGCTTGTGCAGCTTCCGCGTCGCCTTGGAAGCGAGCTGGCACAACTGATAACGATTGCTGACATGAGTGAGGGCACCGAAAATTAGTTCTGAACGCATGATGATGTCTCCTTGCTTTTCAACTAGTGAGTTATCCGACCGCTTCCGATCACAGAAAAAACCGCTGAACCACGACGGCCCAAAGCAGGTTTCGGAAAGAAGGGGATCCGGGAAAGCTCACATGATTAGACGCAGCTGACCCGATTTTCGATCACCTTTTTCCACTCTGAAAAAACGTGCTGCAAAGTTCGGATGTCTCCTTCAGATCTTCCGGCTGCACCCCGATCCTGCGGAGAGACAACTGCGCTCCCTGGGGAGTGACTTTCTCTTCTGCGTGACCGGATTGCAAAAACAGGGTCGGCGAAACCCAGAAGGCTGAAATCGACAGTCTTGAAAATAAACTTCGACGGAAATCGGGTCAACCTTTTTTTTCATAGGGGAGTCACGGAGGTTACCGAAAATGGAAACGACATCGTAACCTGTTGATCAGGCGGTGATTGGCAAGCGAAACACGGTAATCAAGGCAGATACCTGTCATCTTCCGCCATTTCCAAAATCTGTAGATTTAGGCCAGCACCCCGTCGAAATGCTCAAAATTGAATAGATATAGGGTCGATTTGGGCATTTAAACCGTCCAATTCTGGACAGGCCCGCGGCACAGGCGGCGTCAGCGGCCGAAACGGTTACTCATAGCGCAATGCCTCGATCGGATCCAGGTTCGCCGCCCGGATCGCCGGAATCATCCCGCTCACGAGCCCGACTACCCCCAGAATCCCCGTCGCCAATAGCACCGAGAGCGGAGATATCAACAGGCGGATGTCGGCGTCATGCGCGTGCTTCGCCATCGCACTGTAGAAGGTGATGCTGCCCACGCTGAACGAGACCACGTACGCGAGGGCAATGCCGAGGATGCCGCCCGCCGCTGCGATCACCAGTGCCTCGGAAAGAAACTGGAACAGGATATGGCGCCGCTGGGCGCCCAGCGCCTTCTCGATGCCGATCTCCTTCGTCCGCTGCTGCACGGCAACCAGCATGATGTTCATCAGGCCAATGCCGGCGATGCCCAGAGTGAGCGCGCCGATGAACAGCAGCAGCGCTTCCAGCGCGATCGTGATCACCTGGAACTGTCGCAGTTGGTGCATCAGATTGGCCACGAAAATGGCGTTGTGGTCCGAGGGCAGGAAATTGTGCATCGCCGCCAGCGTGTTGCGGACCGCCTGTTCCACCACCTGATTGTCGCCGTGATAGGTCATCCAGATTCCGCCCAGGTACTTCGTATCGCCGAAGTCCTGGAAGGTGTTGAAGGGGATATAGACCTGGCGATTGACGTCGTCGTCGCCCTCCTGCATCTTGGGCTCGAGGATCCCGATCACGGTAAAGCCGACTCCGTTGAGGCGAATTCTCTGGCCGAGCGCGTAGCGGCCGCCAAACAGCTTTGTTTTGGCTTCGGAACCCAGGACAGCGACATGCGCGCGATCCTGGTCGTCCTGATCGGTGAAGAAGCGACCCTGGTCGATGTCCAGCTTGAGGATGCTGGAAATCTCCGCCCGATAGCCGTTCAGCTGCCAGTTGTACAGGTGCTCATCGCTGGCCACGTTCACCTGTTTGAACATGGCTGGCGAGATGTGGACGAGGTTCGGGACTGTGGCCAGGAGGCGCTCCACATCGTCCTGGGTGAGCCGCACCTGCACACCGGCCTTGCTGCCGCCGATCTGCTGCGAGGTGCGCCCCGGGAAAACGCCGATCAGGTACGTGCCCCACTCGGCAAAGATGGCCTGAATCGCCTTGCCGAACCCGGCGCCATACGCCAGCAGCAGCACCACGGTGGCGATGCCCCACGCCATGCCGATCACGGTGATGAACGTGCGGCGGCGGTTGTAGATCATCGCCTCCCACGCCTGTGCCCAGATGTCGCGGATCATGGTTGCACCTCCGGCGCAACAGGGATGAAGCGGCCAGGAACAACGCAGCCACGGGTAAGACGGCCAGGGATGAGGCGGTCGGGGGTAAAGCAATCAGACAGGTCGCGAGCCTCCCGAGAACAGAATGCGGAAGACTCCGGGCGACAGGTCCCCGCCGGCCGGCTTATTCCCGGCCGCCTGACTCCTGACCGCCTCATCCCTTGCGGCTTTGTCCCTGTCCGCATCATTCCTTCCTCAGCGCTTCCACCGGTTCCATCGCGGCAGCCTGGGCGGCGGGATAGAGGCCGGAAACGATGCCGCAGATGGCCAGGGAAACGAAGGCCAGAGCCGCCGACCAAGCCTGCAGGCGCGGCGGATCGAAGCCTTCCATGTTGTGCCCGACGGCGCGCTGCAGCAGCCACATGAAGAAGGCCGATCCACCGATGCCAATCAGGCCGCTGACCCCGGTCAGCGTCAGCCCCTCCAGGAAAAACTGCACCAGGATGCTGTGTTTGGTCGCACCCAGCGCCTTGCGAAGTCCGATCTCGCTGGTGCGCTCGGTGACCGACACCAGCATGATGTTGATGATCCCGACCGCACCCAGGGCCAGCGTCACCAGGCCGACGCCGCCGAGGAAGATGTCCATGGCGTCGAAGATTTTGCCGACCATCTGCTGCGACTCGATGGAATCCCATTCGTTGAAAGCATCGGCATCCTCGGGATTGAAGCCGTGGCGCCGCCCGACGATCTCGTGGACCTCGTGCACCGCGGCCGCGTGCTCGCTGGCGACGGTGGGCTGGTACTGGATGGTACTGACTGTGTCCTGTGGATTGTTGCCCCAGTTCATCGCGAACTTGTCCATCATGACCGGCAGCGGGATATACACCTGCTGGCTGCGGTCGTCGTTGTCGCCGTGCCCCACGTGGTCGGCGCCCCCGATGACCGTGAAGCGCGTGCCGTTCAGCGCGACCCATTCGCCCACAGCCGGGTGGCCGGGGAAGAGCAGCTTCGCGCTTTTTTCGCCCAGCACGATCACGTAGTTCTTGTTGAGCAGGTCGTTCTTGTTGATGAAGCGCCCCTCTGCGATGGGCAGGTAGCGGATGGTTTGAAACTGCGGCTCGAACCCCATCACCTGGCCGCCCGCCGTCTCCCAGATGCTCTGCTGCTTGATGTCGTTGCGGCTCAGGATTGCGGTTGAGTCGCGCACGTCGGGAGCCTGGGTGCGGATAGCGTTCACGTCGGACAGCGTCAGGTAATAGGGCCGCATGTTCGCATGCTGGCCGGGCACGGCGGGGATGTTGCCGTTCCACAGCATGATGACGTCGTTGCCCAGCTCGGCGAACTGCCTCTTCTGCCCGGATCGGAAGCCCTCGCCCACGGAGATGAGCAGCAGCATCGAGCCCACGCCCCACGCGATCCCGAACATCGTCAGGAACGAGCGCAGCTTGTTGGCGCGGATGGCCAGAAAGACCTGCCCGAAGGTGTCGCCAAGGCTCTGCATCAGCTGTCTTCAGATACGCGGGAGAAGGGCGCCGGGTTCCCCTCCCGGCGTCTGCAAAGGTAGACGAAAGCGCAGTCCGACGGGCACCGGAAAGGGCCGCAACGAGAAGGATTTGTGACGGGTGGGCCGGATCGCCCGGCCAAAGCCGGACCGGCGCCGCTACTTCGTGGCCGCCAGCGCCGCCTGCACCTGCTCGGCGCTCGGCTCGGAGGCCTTCAGGTGATCGCTGACGCGTTTGCGTTCTTCGGGGCTGAGAGCGGGAATCAGCGCCAGCATGCGGCGCATCGTGGTCGCCACGTCGTCCACCAGGTTCATTACGCGAATCGCTTCGCCGGAAAGGGGCATAGGACCTTTGTGACCTCTGCTGCCATTCTCGGCGATCCGGAGGTTTCGGTAAAGGCGGGCAGCCTTCGCGCGACTTGCTACTTTTTCAGGCGTGCGTCAAATGGATACTGGAAGACCTCCGCGATCCCGAACCTTTTGGCATCGGCGTGCAGGGGGTTGAAGAGAAAATTATTCGTCTCTGGAACCAGCGCACTGGGAACCCGCAGCAGTACGGATTCTGCTTTCACGAGCCATGCCGTCCCAGCTTCGCGAGTCAAGTCCGGATCGTCTCGCCACGCCGCGCGCAAATCCTGCAGGCGAATGGAGGGAACCCGCATATCCGGTCCCTCGATGCGCAGCAGCGTGAAATCCGGAGGGACATCGTTGGCGCTGGTATGAACGCAGACCTCCAGCAGCGCCGCAGCCGGGCTTGCAGCGAGATAAACAATCGGATGCCCGGCAAAATGCCAGCGGCCCGGCGCGCGCAGTCCACCCGCTCCGCTCAGGTCGCGGTGACGGCTGATGCGCCACAGGATCATCAGACGAAGATGCCTTCGTCGATCTGGACGAGAAGCTCTTCGACGATGCGGCTGCCGGTATCGGTCTTCAGCAGCGACAGCGGTGCGCGTCCGTCGAGGCGCGGATTCGTCCGGCGCAGCCACGCGAGGGCGCGCTCGCGGCTTCCATAAACGGACTCGGCACGCGAAAGAACGCGAATCACCCGCACCACTCGATCCGATTCCTCGATGGTGAGCTTTTCTCGCCGCGAGCGGCGATGCTGCAGTGTGCGCTGCGGGATAATGACCGCGTCGATCTCGGTGCGCTCAAGGCCTAAACTGACGAGCCGCTTAATCACCGCCGGCGCAAGCTGCTTCTCGACAATACTCAGGATGTCGCTCTCGGTCGCGGGAGGCTTGAGTCCGAGCCATTCTCCGATCTGCGCGTTGGCCGCATGCATGTGTACATTATGCCATATAAGTGATGGCAAATTGTAGCGCCCTTCTGCACAACCGCCGGCGCCGGTTCCTCGTCCTGTCTCCGTGAGAGGATTTCTCCATGAACCACCTGGAAGCAGCGCACGATCTGCGCGGTATCGTTGCCGAGTGCGAGCCGAAGTTCCTGGCGATTCCGGACGAAGACGCAAGCCGGTCCGCGGTTCCGGAGAAGTGGTCGAGGAAACAGATTCTCGGCCACCTCATCGATTCGGCGGCCAACAATCACCAGCGCTTCATCCGCCTGCAGACCACGCCGGAACTGCATTTCCCCGGCTATCAGCAGAATGACTGGGTGCGGCTGAATCACTACGCGACGCGGCCGTGGCCGGAGATCGTCACCCTGTGGGCGGCCTATAACCGCCATCTCGCCGACGTGATCGAGCAGATCGCCCCCGAAACGCTGGGCCATATCTGGGAGTGGGAAGAAGGACGCTACACCCTGGAATTTGTCGCCACGGATTACCTGGTGCACCTGCGGCATCACATCGAACAGATCGAGCGGGGTTGACGGAAACTTCTCACCGGCTACCCAATCGCCGACTGCCGACCGCTCTTCAGCTACTTCGCGATCTTCATTTCCTCAATGAATCCCCGAACCGTGACAGGCCGGCTTTCTTCGAGGTAGATCTTCGTGTAGTCAAGGTAGTTCTTCGCGAACATCAGGATCTCTTCGCGGTCATCGGAGGTGAGGTCGCGGCGGATCTTGCCCGGAACACCGGCCACCAGCGAGCGCGGCGGAATAATCATGCCCTCAGGAATCACGGCGCCGGCGGCGATGATGGAGCCCTCGCCGATGCGCGCGTTGTTCAGGATGGTCGAGCCAATCCCGATGAGACAGACGTCCTCGACCACGCAGCCGTGCACCGTGGCGTTGTGGCCGATCGTGACCCAATCGCCCACAATCACTGGATACTTATAGCGTTGCCCGTGCAGAACGGCGCAGTCCTGCACGTTGGAGTGCGCGCCAATGCGGATGGAGTGCACATCGCCGCGCAGCACCGCATTCATCCAGACGCTGGAGTGCTCGCCCAGGACAACATCGCCGATGACCTGCGCGGAGAGGTCTACATAGCAGGTGGCGGGGATGGTCGGCCCAACGCCCTGGTAGCTGCGGATCATGACGTAAGTTTAGCCCCGTTTCGCTTTGCTGGATCGGATTTCACCGTCGCTTGGATAGAGTGAAACTGAAGCCGGTGCCATGCTGATGAAAGTTCGCGAAGTCATCCGATTGGTGGAGCGGGATGGGTGGTTCCTGGTCGCTCAGCGAGGCAGCCACCGCCAATTCAAACATCCCTTCAAAACGGGGAAAGTCACCATCGCGGGCCATCCTTCAGTTGATATGGCCAAAGGAACGTATAACAATATCCTCAGGCAGGCAGGTCTCAAATGAAGGGATACGCGGTCGTTTTTGAGAAAACCGGTACGGGCTGGAGCGCTTACGCCCCGGATTTGCCGGGGTTGGGCGTCGCCGGCGCGACCTTCGAGGAGACGGAGCAGTTGATGCGGGAAGGGATTGAGTTCCACATTGAGGGTTTGCGCGCCGATGGCGAGCCGGTTCCGGAGCCGACGACGCGCGTCACCGAAATCCCGCTCCCTGCCTGAGTTTCACGAATTCGTCGCACGCCGCCTTTCGCTGAACGGTTTTTAGCCGACCGCCTCTTAGCTGACTGCTCGCCCTGATTTATCCTCAAGAGAATCATGCAGGAGAACGAGATTCCGCCCGGCGTTCCGAGTTTGTCCGGCTATAACGACGCGGAGCTGGACCGGGCCTTTGCCGAGGTCGCTCGCGAAGTCGAAAGATCGGCCGCTTCGCTCCGGTCCGCCGAGGACAAGGAGCAGTTCCGCCTTGCCTGGCTGGGCCGCAAGCAGGGCCGCCTGAAATCCATCAGCGACGCGTGGCTCAAGTCCGCACCGCCCGAAGCGAAAAAGCAGATCGGCCAGCGTTTCAACGCCCTCAAAGCCGAAATCGAGCAGCGCCTGGAGCAGGCCGGTGCGGGTCCGGGTGCGGGCGAACTCGACGCAGAGGCAATCGACATCACTCTGCCCGGCCCGCAGCGCCGCCTCGGCGCGGAACATCCGCTGATCAAAACCTGGAACGAGATCGTCGCCGTCTTTCAGCGCATGGGCTACTCGGTCGGCGTCGGCCCCGAGGTCGAGACCGACTACTACAACTTCGAATCGCTCAACTTCCCGCCCGGCCATCCGGCGCGTGATACCCAGGACACTCTTGTCGTCACCGGCCAGGAGCGCAAGCCCCTCCGCGACCGTCTGCTGATGCGCACGCACACGTCGCCCGTGCAGATTCGCACCATGGAGCAGCAGCCGCCACCGGTGCGCATCGTCATCCCCGGTAAAGTCCACCGCAACGACGCGGCCGACGCGACGCACTCCCCGATCTTTCACCAGGTCGAAGGGCTCTGCGTCGACACCAACATCACCTTCGCCGATCTGAAGGGCACGCTCGATTTCGCGATGAAGGCCTTCTTCGGATCGAGCGTGAAGACGCGCTTCTTCCCGTCCTTCTTCCCCTTCACCGAGCCCAGCGCCGACGTGCAGATCAGCTGCCCTTTCTGCGGAGGATCGGGCTGCCGCAAGTGCAAGCACTCCGGCTGGATCGAACTGCTCGGCTGCGGCATGGTCGATCCCGCGGTCTTCGGCTTCGTGCAGGGCAAACAACCCGGCTACGACCCGAAAAAGATCAGCGGCTTCGCCTTCGGCATGGGCATCGATCGCATCGCCATGATGAAGTATGGCATCGGCGACATCGGGCTGCTCTACTCCGGCGATCTACGCTTCCTGGAGCAATTCGCATAGAGGACAAGGGCGGCCAGGAGTAAAGCGGTTGGGGGTAAAGCGGTCAGTGGGGACTTTCTCTTATGCGCGTAAAACAATTTCGCGAGCTTAAGGTATGGCAGAAAGCCATGGTGCTGGCTCGCGAGACCTATTCAGTCACTGCAGGATTTCCAAAGCAGGAGATGTTCGGTCTCACCAGCCAGATGAGGCGGGCCGCGGTTTCCGTCCCGAGCAACATAGCTGAAGGGCAGGGGCAGCTGACGGACAAAGGATTTGTCCTCTATCTGAGTCGCGCCCGAGGTTCCCTCTACGAGCTCGAAACGCAGGCAGAGCTTGCCGAAGGACTCGGCTACCTGAAGAGGCAGGACCTGGACCAGGTTCTTTCCGAATGCAATGAGGTTGGGCGGATGCTGCACGGACTGGTCAATTCCATGCGAGAGGAGAAGCACTAGCAGAGAGTTTTTGCTGGCCGTCTTTTGCCTGGCCGCTTGATCCCTGACTGCTTGCAGCGATTGAATGAGAATTCTTAGCTCCTGGCTTCGCGAATATGTTCCTGGCCTGAAGGTGTCCGATCGGGTCCTCGCCGACGATCTGACCCTGCGTGGCATCGCCGTCGAAGGCGTCTTCGATCTTGGCGAGTTCGGTTCGCTCTTTGAGATGGACATCACCACCAACCGCGTCGATGCGATGAACCACTACGGCATCGCACGCGAGGCGGCGACCATCTACGGTCTGGATCTGAAATCGCTCGACAGCGCGTTGCCTCCTGACCGCTTCTCCCCTGACCGCTCTATCCCTGGCAGCACCACCCCTGGCCGCTCCTTTCCCGTCTCCATCGAGGAGCCGAAACTCTGCGGCCGCTTTACCGCGCGCGTGCTGCGCGATGTGAAGATTGTCCCCTCGACCGGCATTGTTGCCGAACGATTCCGCCTGCTCGAACAGAAGCCCATCTCGAACGCCGTCGACGCTACGAACTACGTCACCCTCGCCATGGGTCAGCCCACGCACGCCTTCGATCTCGACAAAGTCGAAGGCGGCATCCTCGTGCGGCGGGCGCGCAAAGGCGAAAAGCTCCGCACCCTGGATGGAATCGAGCGCACCCTCGACCCCGACGACCTCGTGGTCGCCGACGAAAAAAAGGCCCTCGGCATCGCTGGCGTGATGGGCGGATGGGACACGATGATCACCGCCGAGACGAAGAATGTCCTCGTCGAAGCCGCCTGGTTCGATCCCGGCACGGTACGGCGCAGCTCGAAGCGCCACCTGCTCCACACCGACGCCTCGCATCGCTTCGAGCGCGGCGCGGACTTCAATGCGCCTCCCGTGGCCTCGGCCCTGGTCAGCCAGATCATCCTGCAGGCGGGCGGTCATCCCGAAGGCGAGTTCGTCGACGTGGTCATCCCCGAAGCGGTCGCGCGCACCGCGCATCGTCCCAGCATCACCTTCAGTCTGAGCGAGGTGCAGCGCATCCTCGGGCCGACCGAAGATCCCGCGGGCATCACGGCTCCAATGGCGGTCGACATCCTCACGCGGCTGGGCTGTGGCGTCGAAGCGCGAGGGCACGCGGCGCCGGTTGCTGCTATGCCGGCTCTGGGGGTTGATCCGTCGCGCGCAGTTCTGGGTCAGATTTCCCTCACTACTTCCACCGAGCACAAGCCCGACGGCCTCTACAGCGTGGCGCTGCCCAGCTGGCGGCTCGATCTCGAACGCGAGATCGATCTGATCGAGGAAATTGCCCGGGTCTATGGCTACAACCGCTTCAAAAACACACTGCCCGCCTTCGCCGGGAGCGTGGTCGAGTTGCCATGGGCCGAGAAGGAGCGCACCGTGCGCGGGACGCTGCTGGCGCTCGGTTGGAACGAGGCCATCTCCTCGACTTTTTGCGCCGCCGAGGATGCTGCGCGCTTCGTGCGCGAACCGGGCTCGTTTGTCGCCATCGGCAATCCGCTCAGCGAAGAGGCAGGCGTGCTGCGGCCCTCGCTGCTGCCGGGCATGCTCGACATGCTGGCGCTCAACATCAACCGCGACGTCGAAGGGGCTGCGCTCTTCGAAATGGGTACGGCCTTCAGCGGCGGTCCGGAGCGCGTGGAGGAGCGTCCTGCGCTCGCATTCGGCGCGACGGGCACCGCCTTCGGCGCGCAGCCCGTGGATTTCTACGACCTGAAAGGCGCCGTCGAAGCGCTGCTCGGCAAGTTCACCTCGCGCTCGCTCTACTTTGATCGCTTCCCCGCGGACGCGGGCCTCATGCCCGCCGGGCTGCATCCCGGCCGCCGGGCGCGCGCCGTCCTCGATGGCGCCACGATGGGCTGGGTCGGCCAGCTGCATCCGGCCGAAGCGGAGCGGCGCAAACTGAAGCAGGCCGTCTGGATCGGCGAGCTGTGGCTCGATCGGCTCTACAAGCAGACGCTGCGCCAGCCGATGATCGAAGAATTGTCACGCTACCAGCCCGTCCGGCGCGACTTCTCGGTTGTGCTGCCGGACAGCGTCGCCTGGGCCAGGCTTGCGGGCGCCCTCGAAGGGCTCGCGATTCCCGAGCTGCGCAGCTTCGAGCCGAAGGAAATTCTGCGTGACGCGAAGGGTAAGGTCGCGCCGCTGGGCCACTACTCGCTGCTGCTGCGAGTCGTCTTCCAGTCGCACGAGCGCACGCTGCGCGACGAGGAAGTTCAGCGCTGGTCACAGCAGGTGGTGGCAGCGCTCGAAGCCCAGGAGGGCAAGCTGCGCAGCTAATTTCCCCGGGGGGGCTTCAGAGGACTTCGGCCAGCTGCGGATAGAGCCCGGCGTGGCTGGTCTGATAGAGGGCCAGCAGCCGCTGCCGCATCAGGTAATACGACGAGGCAGCTTCGTGCAGGTAGAAGGGGATCAGCGTTGCCGAGTGGCGCAGGACCAGGTGGAAGGTGAGTGCCAGCTCGATGCGGCGGATGGCGCTGCGCAGACGGACCGCGTCGCGGCGCATCCGCTCGGTGACGATCACACCCTCATCGAAGTTCCATTGCTGCGCGTGGGCAGCGAGGAGAAGCATGAGCTTCGCATTCTCCCGCATGCGGCGGAGGCCTTCGCGCCCGCCCAGCATCAGCCACATATCCGTGGGTTCCAGTGAGATTTGACCCTCTTTGGGATCAAGATAGTCGCGCGCCACCGAAGTTACACGCTCAAATTCGATTCGCTTTAACTGGGAAACGATGTCCTGCCAGCTGCGCCGATCCACCCGGATGGCGGATAACTGGGATTTGACAGCGGCCGCGACGAGACAACCGACGACGGCGCCCAGGAGGAGATAGACCAGCACGGGATGCCTTCCAATAAGGGACTCACCGGGTCCCCGAATCCGGAACTACGAACCACTAACGACCTGCGTCAAGTCTCCGAAGATCGTACTCGACTCGACTGTGGAGCGCAACAATATATTGGTGCAGATCGGCAGAAATCGGTCTGCGTTCAGGCTCATCCCGCCAAAGTTGCAGCATCATCCAGCAAATTGCCGTGATATAGGTCACGCTCCTGACCTGCTCCAACTGCAAATAATGCGACCCGGTACCCAGGATGCTCTCGATGGCCGTCTTGACCACCATCACCGTGCTCCAGGCAGTTAGGCCCTGGCCGATTGCCATGACGTGGTTGCGCCAGCCGAGACCGAGCCGGTTGGCGGTCAGGGTCATAACTACGAATAACTCGCAGATCACCATGGAAGTAAAGAAATTGCTCCGCACCTGCCACATCTGCAGCACACTCTGGGCCGGGGGGTGGATCAGCCAGGTCAGCAAGGCGGCCACGCCGATGCCTGCCAGCCCGCCGATCGCGAAGCGGAGCCGGGCGTCCTGAACCCAGGTGCCGGTCGGCCGGAGGATGATCCGGGCGATCTCCAGTACGACCGCCAGCTGGAGGGAGAAGTCGGCCACCAGGCCACCAAGGTAAACCACGGTGTACCAGTGCTTTGAACCGTCAATGTAGAGGATCATCAGGGTCACGGAGCGCAGGACCGTGAAGACCATCAGGCTCGTTAAGAAGGGAAACTGGCGCCAGCGGTGGCGGAGGAGCAGGACAAGGATCAGGCCGGACTCCACCACCACGCCCGCGATCCAGAAGAAAATGAACAGCCCTGAGAAGTGCATCTCGTTCGCCTTTGCTCCTGACATACGTTACTCCACGGACTTCCCCCGGGAGAAGAGGGAAGCCCATGGAGCACGGGCGGAGCTGCCGGCGAGGAGGTTAGGCGCCGAGACTGGTCAGAACGGCGATCACGACGTCGGTGGCGGTCACGCTGGCGCTCAGTTTCTGGCTCGGCGGCGGCGGCGGATCGGTCCCCGTGGGGTCAGCGAAGGCGGGGGTGATGGTCATGGCGAGAACGGCGGAGAGAACGGCGATTCGAAGGGACTTAGTCATCGGGCTTTTATCCTTTGGCGTCGGTTGACGCAGCCCGAGACTAACTCGAAAGTGGGATTGCAAAACTCAGAAAGATTTCCATACTTGGCAGGCCGAAAAGGTCACGAAAGTAGCTAATGACAGGTGCAGATATAACTACTTATAGCCTCAACGAAACAGTTACTTAAGTCCGCCCCGTATGCTACTATCGCGTGCTGGGTATCATGAAAACGAAGTCATCTAAACGAGCGCCCAATAAGTCGCCGGGAGGAGAAGTTATCTCCTTCCGGCAGGCTTGAGCGTCGCTGAGTGCGAGATTGGCAGAACCCCAAAGCCGGGCGGGGCCGCGGAGCGGGATCCGCGAAGAGGTTCCGGGACTTACCAGACGCGGCAGCTTTTCACCGGCGCCATCGGCTGCCCCGGCTTGCAGCCGAAAGCGTGCGCAAACTCCGGCATATTCACAACCACGCCGCGCACCCGCAACGGATCGGGTGAGTGCGGATCGACCTGCGCGATCATGCGCAGGAATTGGGGCCGGGCGTTGCTGCAGTAGTTCTGCGCATAACCGAGGAAGAACTGCTGCTCGGGCGTGAACTTCGCTTCCAATTTCTGTTCTGCGGTGGTCGCCTCCGGCTTTCCCTGCGCCAGGCGCGACATCAGCGCAATGTAGGCGAGGCGCATGCCGCCGTTATCCGCTGTGTTCTCGCCCAGGGTCAGCTTGCCGTTCACCTTCACGTCGTCCACGGCGGTGAACTGGCTGTACTCGTTGGCGATACAGTCGGTCCGCTGCTCGAAGTTCTTCTGGTCCGCGGGCGTCCACCAGTCGTGCAGGTTGCCCTTCGCGTCGAACTTCGCGCCCTGGGCGTCGAAGCCATGGGTCAGCTCGTGGCCGACCACCGCGCCGATGTGCCCATAGTTCGTCGCATCGCTCGCGTCCTTGTCGTAGAACGCCGGCTGCAGGATCCCCGCCGGGAAGTTGATGTCGTTCATCGACGGATCGTAGTAGGCGTTCACGGTCGGCGGAGTCATCTGCCACTCCTCGCGATTCACCGGCTTTCCGATCTTGTCCAGCTGATACGCCACCTCGAATTCCCGTGAACGCATCGAGTTGCCCAGCGCATCGTTCGGCTTGATCTCCAGTTTCGAGTAGTCCCGCCACTTGTCCGGGTAGCCGATCTTGTCCGCGACCGCCGCCAGCTTCTCCTTCGCCTTGACCTTCGTTTCCGGGCTCATCCAGTCGATCTGGTCGATATCCTTGCCCATCGCGGCTTCGATGTCATGCACCTCGCGCAGCGTGGACGCCTTCATGTCCGGAGTGAAGTAATCCGCGACATAAAGCTTGCCCAGCGCCTCGCCCAGCGCCGAATCGGTTGCCTGCACGCAGCGCTTCCAGCGCGCTTGCTCCTGGGGCGTGCCCAGCAGCTTGCGCCCGTAGAAGTCGAAGTGCTCCTGGTCGAATGCCTCCGGTAGACGCATGGAGAACGAGTCCGCCAGATGCACGCGCATGTAGTCCTTGAGGGTCTCGAGATGGGTATCCGCAATGGCCTGGTTCAGCGCCGGGAAGAAACTCGGAGCGATGACGTTCAGCTCGGAGACCGCCGGCGAACCCATCAGCTGCACGTAGTTCGTCGCATCGAGGATGGGGGCAGTGGCCGCGAAACTGGTGAGCGTCATCATGTGGTAGATCTTGTCCGGATCGCGCCGTTCCACCACGCCCTGCGAAGCCTTCGCCAGCGCGGTTTCGAGGTCCATGATCTTCTGCGCTTTGGCCTGAGCGGCGTCCGGCGCGTCGCCCAGCAGCTTCAGCACGTTGGCCAGATGGGCGACGTAGTCCTTGCGAATCTCCACGCTCTTGGCGTCGGTGCGGAAGTAGTAGTCCTTCTCCGGCAGTCCCAGGCCGCTCTGGTCGACATAAGCGATTTCCTTCGTCGCATCCTTGAAATCCTGCTGCGAGCCGTAATCGAGAAAGACGCCCACCGACAGGCGGTTCAGGTGGGCCACCAGAACTGCCAGATCCTGTTTCGACTCGAGCGCCGCGATGCGTTGCAGTTCCGGCTGGATCGGCGCCAGGCCGCGCTTGTCGATCGCGTCGGTGTCCATGCAGCTGGAGTAGTAGTCGCCGATCTTCTGTTCGTTCGTACCCGAAGCAGCATGCACGTCGGCCGCTTTCTCCACCAGGCCATGGAGGACCTGCGTGTTGAACTCGTAAAGATTCACGAACTGATCGAACTCCGGCATGTCCGACGGAATCGGATGCAGCTTCGCGAAGTTCCCGCAGGCGTACTGGTAAAAGTTCTCACACGGGTTAACGGACGTGTCCATCGCGGACGGATCGTAGCCGGGGGTCGGCTTGAACTGTTCCGCACCGGCCGCGGGAGCCGCATTTTGCGCGGCGCAGGTCAGGGTGAAGGCGAGGGAAAGGCAGGCAGCAGCCACCTGGGACAGGCGCATGAATCCTCCTGAAGCAAACTATCGATAATACCCGACGGGAGGCGCTGCTGTTCGTGCCGGACCGCGGCGCGGCGGAGTTTTGTGGCGGGATGTCGCGCAGGGGCGATGAATGGGACTGCCGCTTCAGGGTCGCGGCAGGTTGTCGGCGGGAACCGCGCGCACGGGATCCGCCGGATCGTGCTCAGCCATCGCCTCGCCCATCGCTCCGGCGGAAGATTGCGCGCGCATCGTCGCCCCCGGCTCTGCGTCCACCAGGGGGTTAAAGATCGCCGCATGCGGATTGGGATGGAACCGCCCCCCGCCAAAATAGGCTGCGACCAGGCTTCCCGTGACCCAGGGGTTTAGGTACGCCAGCGGCAGGACATACTTCTTCGACTTCACCAGCGATTCGATCACGCCGTCCACGGACCGGCTGCGGGCGATCGTGCCGGGCACCTGGGGAATGACAAACGCGTACAGATTCGTCTCCGGATGGCGACGGCTGTACTTCACCAGCGACTTCGCCGCCTGCTTCGGCGTCATCATCCCCAGATCGGCGATGAAGTTCCGATGGATCGAGTGCGGATAGTAGAAGTTGAGAATCTTTTCCGAGAAGTTGGCGCAATTGTTGAAGAACAGATTGAAGTGCGAGATGTTGCGCCGGTGATTGAAGTGCGCGATCAGCGCATCGTCCTGTTCTTTGGTGGTGCTGACTTCGAAGCCCCAGACGCGCCGGTCGTACGAAGCGCCCACCAGCTGGATCCACTCCCCACCCGGAATCTCGTGCTGCGGATCGTCGGGGATCAGTTCCTCAAGATGCTCCCGGCGATAAGCATCGCGCAGCTTCAGTTCCAGCCTGGGCGTGGCGGTCTGCGGAATCTCCGACGGGTCATCGACCGCATATAGATAAGCAAGCAGCGGCATCGCCAGCCAGTCGTACCCGTCGACCCGGTGATAGCGGCTGATCACCACACCGGCTTCGCCTTCTTTGCAAGGCCGCAGGCGGGTCGGCGTATCGGCACAGACGTTGTCAAGCCAGACGGCGGCATGGCCGGTCGGGTTCATCGCGCCGAACTTCCCGAACGGCTCCTCCAGCAGGAGGGCGGCGTCAGCGTGAGCCGAAGAACAGGCGAAGATCGCACAGAACAACCCCAGCAGGATCTGCGCGGTGAATCGCAGTGGGTGATGCAGTCGCATCATGCGACAGGAGGTTGAGGCCGGGCATGAAACCCAAAGTGGATATTCGATCATAACCATTGTATTCGCAACGTGTTGCGGCCTCCCTTACCGCGTTTTTGCCGTTCGTTCCGGCTTCGGCGCTTCTCCGGATTAGATGCCGTCTGCCGGTGCTGGTAGCCTGCTGATACGGATGAGCCCAGAGACCAAATTCACGCCCGGCCAGACCCTTCTGATCGACGCCGACGACACCCTCTGGGAGAACAACATCTACTTCGAGCGCGCCATCGCCGCCTTCATCTCGTATCTGGATCACAAGGAGTACTCGCGCGAGCAGGTCCGCGAGAAGCTCAATGAGGTGGAGCGCGAAAATGTTCGCCAGCACGGCTACGGGCTGGTCAGCTTCCGGCGCGCCCTGGTGACCTGCTTCGAGAGCCTGTCGACAGGACCCGTCACCCCGGAGAAGCACGAGCGCATCATGACCTTCGCGCAGTCCATCGCCGACCAGGAGATCGAGCTGCTCGAAGGCGTCGCCGTAACGCTGCCCGTTCTCGCCTCACGCCACAAGCTGATCCTGATGACGAAGGGCAACCAGACCGAGCAGATCGACAAGCTCGCGCGCTCGGGCCTGGGCGAGCACTTCACCGCCGTCGAAGTGCCGCGCGAGAAGGACCCCGACGCCTATCGCGAGGTCTGCGGCAAGTACGAACTGGCCCCGCACACCACCTGGATGATCGGCAACAGCCCGAAGTCCGACATCAATCCCGCGTTAGCCTGCGGGCTGCATGCCGTGTATATCCACCACCCGCACACCTGGGTGCTGGAGAAGGAACTCCGCGACAAAGCACCCGACGGGCAGCATTTGCTGGAGGTGGAAAGCTTTGGGGATCTGGTGCAGTGGTTTTGAGGCTGTGAGTGAATGATTGCCGCCGTTGCTGCAAACTGGTCCCGCGTTAGCGGG
>VFSW01004110.1_pt1 | contig 21697 bp, 20 predicted proteins | sample 5358111 | NCBI WGS metagenome assembly VFSW01 (sample SAMN11554181, study PRJNA540505) | mine drainage metagenome | isolation source: sediment from site ElyBrook_90M | place: USA: Ely Copper Mine, Vershire, VT | collected 2017 | reverse complement strand
TTTCCAGGATGTTGCGCTGGATCACCGGCGGCATGATGGTGTCGTGATAGCCCAGGCCGATATAGCTTTTGTACAGCTTGTTCTTCGCCGCGACGCCGCGCAGATGTTGCAGGTAAGCGTATTCGGACATGCCTTCCGGCAGGTTCAGCGGCTGCTTCAGGCGGATGGCCGGCGGGATGGTCTGGTCTACCAGTGCGTCCAGTGTGGGCGCGTTGATCTTGCGCAGCATGGCCTGGACTTCCGGCTCAGAAGGGCCGTTGTGGCGGTTTACAAATTGGTCGGTCTTGGGCATGGCGGGAGTTCTGCAAAATTCAGTAAGGTGTGCGAGCTGCCGGCATGCAGCCTGTGGCCGGCAGTCAAGCGGTTATTCGCTGCCGGTTTTCAGTTTGCCTCGCTGTCGACTACAGCCTGATAGGCTTTCGCATCCAGCAAAGCTGTGATATCCGCGGCATTATCCGGCTTCATCCTGAATATCCACGCGCCATAAGGGTCGCTGTTGATGGCTTCCGGCGTGTGCTCAAGATCGCCATTCACCGCTGTCACCACCCCGCTTACCGGCGCGTACACATCGGAAGCGGCTTTCACCGATTCGACGACGGTGCATTCTTCACCGGCGCCGAGCTTGCGTCCCACCTTTGGTGTTTCCACAAACACCATGTCGCCCAGCAGTTCCTGCGCGTGCCGGGTGATACCGATGCTGATGGTGCCGTCGGCTTCGGTTTTGACCCACTCGTGAGAGGAAGTGTATTTCAGGTTTTCCGGGTTGCTCATTTAAAACTCCTTGGGTCGATAGTAACGGGTCGTTGGCCGGGAACGTCTAAAGATTGCAAACTGCCTTTCCATTGCGTGCGAAAGGATATTTTACAGTTTTCGCATTCAGCAATTTGTCGCGAATTTCAACTTGCACGTTGTCACCAATCTTTACAGCGTCGGGCACGCGCGCCAGTGCGATGGATTTTTCCAGCGTGGGCGAAAAACTCCCGCTGGTGATCTCGCCCGCGCCAAAAGCGGTATGCACTTGCTGGTGGCCGCGCAACACGCCGCGATCCTCCAGCACCAGGCCGACCAGTTTGCGTGCCGGCGGCCTGGCCAGCAGCGCAGCCTTGCCGATGAAATCGCGTTCGCTCTTCAAGTCCACGGTCCAGGCCAGCCCCGCTTCCAGAGGATTGATGGATTCATCCATGTCCTGACCGTACAGATTCATGCCCGCTTCAAGGCGCAATGTGTCGCGTGCGCCGAGACCGACAGGCTTGACGCCCTTTTCTGCCAGGGAAGCCCACAGGTAAGGCGCGGCCCTGGCGGGAATCATGATCTCGAAACCGTCTTCGCCGGTGTAGCCGGTGCGCGCGATGAACATCGTGCCCATCTCTACGGCACTGAAAGGGGCCAGGCCTTCGGTCAGGCCCTGGCTGCCGGGCAAGGCTTCCCATACTTTCGCGCGCGCATGCGGTCCTTGCACGGCAATCATCGCCAGTTCGGGATGGTCGGCGATAGCCAGATCGGGCACCGCCTTATCCAAGGATTCCCCGATTTGCTTTTCCGTGGCTGAAGAAGCAAGGGGGGCCGCCGCATCTGCCGGCGGGACATGCACATTGAATTCCCCGGCCTGCTGTTTCATCCACGCGATGTCCTTGTCGGCGGTGCCAGCGTTCACGACGATGCGGAACCATGTCTCGCTCATGAAATACACGATCAGGTCGTCTATCACGCCGCCGTTGTCCAGCAGCATGCAGGAATACAGCGCCTTGCCAGGCTGCGTGAGCTTGTCCACATTGTTCGCCAGCAGATAGCGCAGAAATTCACGCGCGCTGGCACCTTTGATATCCACCACGCGCATGTGCGATACGTCGAACATGCCGCAGTCATTGCGCACCTGATGGTGTTCGTCGATCTGGGAGCCGTAGTTCACCGGCATTTCCCATCCGCCAAAATCGACCATCCTGGCGCCCATCGCGCGGTGAGCTGCATTGAGCGGAGTTTGCTTGAGAGCCGTCATATTCGCTTTCTGAAACAAAGTTTGCAAGCTTGCGCCTGTCGGCGCAAGGCCCGCATGAATCACTTCAGTGAGGACGCACCGTTAGGTTGGCCATAACAAAAATGAAAAAAGCGCAGCACGAAACCGTGCTGCGCCCCATCTGTCCTTGATACCTGAGAGATTACAACTCGCGTTGCGTGCCCCTTCGGTGGTTGGCTGAGCCAACGCTCTCCAGATTTGCCTGTGCCAACGGTTCTTGAGCCTGAGCGGTTACGGGTGTTGCGCCTTCGGCGGTGTCGCAGCCATATTGCAAGGATACTGGCTGGCACGCTCTCCCATTGGTCTGAACGGCAAGACGAAATATACCGGAAAGCGTGTGCGCTGACAAACCGGCGCAGGTGTTGCACGACGACCCTGAAAACTATTGGTCCGTTTTGTCTGCCGAGGATGGATGATCAGCCAATGCCACTTGATTGCGTCCGGCATGCTTGGCTTGGTAAAGCGCCTTGTCTGCCGCATCGCATAGCCTGGCTGCATCCGGGAATTCAGATATGTCCGCGACCCCGCAGCTGAAAGTAACCCGGAACTCATTTTCGTCGGCCAGATGGCGCAACCGGGAAAAGTCGTTGCGTATCGTATCCAATACCTTCATTGCGGCGGCAGCATCGGCATCGACCAGTACAACCGCAAACTCTTCCCCGCCATAGCGCCCTACCAGATCACTCGACCGCAGGCGCTGCTTGAGCAGGCGGGATAGACTTTTGATCACGCGATCCCCGGCCGGATGACCATGGTTGTCATTGACCAGTTTGAAGAGGTCTATGTCGACCATCGCAAAGGACAGGGGTTTTTTATGGCGCATTGCCCATGCGACTTCACCGTCCAGCATGTCCTTGATCGCGGTGTGGTTCAGCAAACCGGTCAGGCTGTCGCGCACCATGAAGGAACGCAGCATCATTGATCGCCGGATGCGGTTGGTCACCGAAGAAATCAGATGTTGCGGTTCTATCGGCTTGGTCAGGAAATCGTCCCCGCCCAGGCCCATGGCGATATTCTGTTTGTCGATATTGCTTTCGGCAGAAAGAAACACGATGGGGATGCTGACGAATGCATCAAGCTGTCGAATCACCTTGGCCAGATCCAGGCCGCTGCATTCGGGCATATAAAGATCGATCAGGATCAGGTCGGGGCTGAATTCCGGCAACATATCGGTCACCTTGAGCGGATCGTTGATCGCTTTCACCTCCATTCCCGCCTGTTCAAGCACCGCGCCATGATAGGCAGTGAGCGCCAGCGAATCATCGACAATCATGACACGGTATGGAGCCACCGGCTTGGTTGAAGTCAGGTTATCAAGCTTGTCGACCAGATTTCCGATATTTACAGGCTTGATTAAATAAGCGATGCCGCCGGCGCGCACCGCCTCCAGCCTGGTGTTGAATTCATCGTGCGAGGAAAGAAAAACGACGGGGACAGGGACTTCGCGCCCCTGCTGAAGTTCATGCATGAGTTTGACCCCGCCAATGCTATCTCCGGGAAATGTAACATCCATCAGCACAACCACTGCATCGGTTTGTTGCAAGGCAAGGCGAAACGATTTCAGCGTATTGAATACCGTGACCTCATAGCCAAAGTAACTCAGCTGGATTTTCAATTCTTCGGCAAGATTGAGGTCGTCCTCAACCACAAAGATACGACGCGGGGCGATGACTTTTTGGTCGGGCTGCATGGCTGATTTCAGGCCGGGCCGGTCGGCGCGGGACAGGTTTCCAGTTGGTGAACCGGGTAACTCCGGAATGCCAACCCGGGGAATCTTGAAAATATTCCCGAGTCTTGAACCAGGCGGAGGCATGTTTGGGGGGCGGGTTCAGCGCACGCCGTGACAGGCAGCAGACTCGACACCTGCCCGATTTCCCCGGTTTTTCCGGACAACAGGGCAACACAGGCATGGCTTAAGCAACTTGGTTGCCCCGGCAATTTGTCCGAATCATGCATACCGGCGTTGCTGATTACCTGGACCCTGTCCGCCATAAACATGCGGTTGGCTGCCCCTGCAGTGATAACCATGGCCATGATTTCCTGTAAGTGCGTTGGTTAGGCCAAGCATAGTGACAATTTAAAGCCCCTGCTGTATCCAGGGCCACAGTGTAGCAAACAACCCATGCTATTTGTTGTTCGAATAAAGCAGCACCAGCCGATAGCCCGATGGTTTGAGGTCAGATGTGTCCAGACGCAGCTTGATGCTGAAATCAAGGTTGGGCTGCAAACCCGCTGTTTCGTTTTGCGAAGGCGGCAAATAATCTGCCGGCGTGAAAATTCGGCGCGCCAGCGGTTTGTCCTGGCTATCGTTGAGAGTGAGCTCCAATTCGGGGAATGCTTGCGCGTAAGGCGCACGATTACGCAACAGTGTGTCGAAAATGATCTGGTTCTCGTTCGCGGGGTCGGTTTGCAGCTCTGACGATTCGATACCTATCAATCCGGAATGCTGCGGCAAGGGCAAGGCACACTTCAGCAATTTGCAATATTCCATCAGCGCCGGCTTCAGGTTTGGCAGGTTTGCGGCGAGGTCGACGCGAAAGAAGTATGAGGTCTGCGCGCACACCAGCAGCAGCAGAAAAAATGAGGCAATGGCCCATGGCAAAATGCGCTGATCGGGTTGGTGTTCGCCGGCGTCATCGTCTTGAACAAAGGCGACTTGTTCGGCCAGTGTCATGGGCTGCAGAACAGCAAGTTTGGAGCCCGCGGCAGGTACGGGTTCATCCAATATCGGCAACTCGAGTTGCAGGTCGAGCTGGTCGGGAAGAAAGTTGGGGCGTACATCAAAGGCCTGCTTGCAGTTTCCGCAACGAACCATGCCGTGATGCGCGGTTAACTGTTCCTTGGTGACCTTGAAGCGGGCATCACAGTTTGGGCAGACAGTTGTTCCTTGCATTTTATCGCTTGCGACCCGTCAGGCACGACCAGCCCTCGTCAAAAATCGGTGGATTCAAATCGAACCATTGTTGATAGATGTTCATCACTTCCCGGGCCTGTTCCTCAAGTATGCCGGACAATACGATCTGCCCGTCCCGTTTTGTGGCGTTGGCCAGCAATGGCGCAAGCATGCGCAGCGGATTGGTCAGGATGTTTGCGACAACCAGGTCAAAGCCGGATTGCGGCTGGCCAGACAGATCGGGGCAGTCATCCGGTAAATAAAACCGCGCATTTTCGACCCGATTGGCCGCTGCATTGTCACGGCTGGCAATCACGGCCTGTGAGTCTACATCAACTCCGACAGCGCGGGCAGCCCCGATTTTCAGCGCGGCAATGGCAAGAATACCGGATCCGCAACCGTAATCCAGCACGCTTTCGCCGCCGCGCAGGTTGCTGTCCAGCCAGCGCAAGCATAAGCGTGTAGTTGGATGGCTGCCGGTGCCGAATGCCAACCCCGGATCAAGCACGATGTTGATGGCACCACGGTCGCTGGGCTGATGCCAGGTCGGCACGATCCATAGTCGCGGCGAGATGGGGATGGGAGAGAACTGCGATTGCGTAATGCGCACCCAGTCATTGTCGGCAAGGGTTTCCACGCGATGTGCGGGAATTTTCTGGAGGCCGATGCCGGCCGATGCCTCGGCCAGAATCGCAGCCACATCCATGTTGCTGTCGAAAAGCGCGCTGACGCGATTGTGCAGCCACACGCCCGGCGGCGGTTCACCGGGCTCGCCGAAGATCGCCTGCTCATCGGGCGTGTCGGCGTCGGCATCCAGCAAGTCTACCGACAGCGCGCCGAGTTCGAGCAAGGCTTCGCTCAGCGCCTCGGCGTGTTCGGCATCGCTATCGACAATCAGAGATAGCCACGGCATTTATTCCGATTCCATTTCGAGGGTCAATCAAGGCGACGACGAACGAACGACGCTGGCGGCGCAATTGCCGTTCCAACACGGTGTGGGCGAAACCTTCCGGTGGGGGACGAATGGCCTAGCAACGGCTCCCGCAATCGGCTGTCTGCGCCAGTAACGTGTCGCCGTTGCACGTCTATAACCAGCGACTTGGCTATCGTCTTTTGATAGCCTGGTCGAATGCCTATAACCAATGACATGCCCAGCGTCTTTTGCGAGGTTAGTCAGATGGCTAGTGGTCACATCAGTAGTCTCATCAGGAGGGAGCGAGGAAGCCAACGCAGTTTCACCGATGAAATGGGATTGGAATTATTTGCCTTTGGTGCGTTCGGCCAAACGTTCTTCCAGATAATGGATATTGGTACCGCCACGTATGAAGGCTGCATCCTGCAGCAACTCGCGATGCAGCGCGATGTTGGTGTCTATGCCTTCGACCGCCATTTCCGACAATGCGGTGCGCATCCTTGCCATGGCTTGCTCGCGGGTGTCGCCGTAGGCAATGATTTTTCCTATCATCGAATCATAATACGGCGGCACGACATAGTTGGCATACACATGCGAGTCCACGCGGATGCCGGGACCGCCCGGCGGGTGCCATGTGGTGATGCGCCCCGGAGACGGGGTGAATTTGTAAGGATGCTCGGCATTGATCCGGCATTCGATGGCATGCCCGCGGAACTGGATGTCGCGCTGTTTGAACGGCAGCTTTTCGTTGGCGGCGATGCGTATTTGCTGCTGCACGATGTCGATGCCGGTAATCATTTCAGTTACCGGGTGCTCGACCTGCACGCGGGTATTCATTTCGATGAAAAAGAACTCGCCCTTTTCATACAAAAATTCGAACGTGCCCGCACCGCGGTAACCGATTTTCCGGCAGGCTTCCGCGCACCGTTCACCCACCTTGTTGCGCATTTTTGCATCCAGCAGCGGTGCGGGCGCTTCCTCCAATATCTTCTGGTGGCGGCGCTGCATCGAGCAATCGCGTTCTCCCAGATACACCGCGTTGCCATGCTGGTCGGCCAGAACCTGAATTTCAATGTGGCGCGGATTCTCCAGAAATTTTTCCATGTACACCATGGGGTTGTTGAAGGCAGCCTGGGCTTCGCTGCGCGTCATCGTCACCGCGTTCAGCAGGGCCGCTTCGGTGTGCACCACACGCATGCCGCGACCGCCGCCGCCGCCGGAAGCCTTTATAATGACCGGGTAACCGATGCTGCGCGCGATCTTGATGATTTCAGCGGGCTTGTCCGGCAGCGCGCCTTCTACCCCGGGCACGCAGGGAACGCCGGCTTTTTTCATCGCAATTTTGGCGCTTACCTTGTCGCCCATCAAGCGAATGGTTTCGGCGCGCGGGCCGATGAATACAAAGCCGCACCTTTCGGCGCGTTCGGAAAAATCTGCGTTTTCGGACAGGAAACCATATCCCGGGTGGATAGCCTGGGAGTCGGTAACCTCGGCGGCGCTGATGATGGCGGGGATATTCAGGTAGCTTAATGTAGAAGACGCGGGGCCGATACAAACAGATTCATCGGCAAGCTTTACATATTTTGCGTCCGCATCCGCTTCGGAGTGCACGACAACGGTTTTAATACCCAGTTCGCGGCAGGCGCGCTGGATGCGCAGCGCTATTTCACCGCGATTAGCGATCAGAATTTTCTCAAACATGTATTGTCTCCGCAGTGAAGTGGCTTTTGCGGCTTTCAGTCACTTGGCGATTGGTCTGCGCCGCAGCGCTGCCTTTCGGCAGTTGGCCACCTTGATTGGCAATCAGGATTTTTTCAAGCATGGCGTGGGGACACTAACTGATCACAAAAAGCGGTTGGCCAAACTCGACGGGCTGGCCGTTCTCGACCAATATGGCTGAGATGACACCTGTTTTATCCGACTCGATTTCGTTGAGCAATTTCATCGCCTCGATGATGCATAGAGTATCTCCGCTGTTCACCGATTGCCCCACGTCCACAAATGCCTTGGAACCCGGAGATGCAGAGCGGTAAAAGGTGCCTACCATGGGGGATTTCACCAAATGGCCTTCCGCTGCCGCGGGCTTGGCCGGCTCTGCTGCTACCGCAGCGCTGGCGACAACTGCAGGCGCCATTGCCTGCTGGGGAGCTGCGGCCGCATATATTTGTTGTGCGGAAGCCACTGTGCGGGTGATGCGCACGCGTTCTTCACCCTCGCTGATTTCCAGCTCGGCAATGCCCGAGCCTTCGACAAGTTCTATCAATGTCTTAAGTTTTCGTAAATCCATGGTGATCTCCTTAAGCCTGGTTTTTGTGGTTCAGTGCGAATTGCACCGCAAATTCATAGCCTGCTGCGCCCAATCCGCTGATTACGCCAATGGCAAGATCGGAAAAGAACGATTCCTTGCGAAACGCTTCGCGCGAGTACACATTGGAAAGATGCACTTCAATGAAGGGGATAGCTACTGCCGCCAGTGCATCCCGCAGCGCCACACTGGTGTGAGTAAATGCAGCGGGGTTGATAATGATAAACTGTGTCCCATCAACAAGAGTCTGCTGAATACGTTCAACCAGTTCTGCCTCGGCGTTACTCTGAAAAACCCCCAGGACCGCGCCGCTTTTACCGGCTAATGTCACTAAACGTTCGTTAATTTCGTTCAATGTGACTTGCCCATATATTCCCGGCTCGCGACTTCCGAGCAGGTTCAGGTTGGGCCCGTGCAATACAAGGATGTTTTTCATGCAGGCATTTTGCCGTAAGTTAGGGTTAAATGTCCAGTATTTTGGCGAAGATGGTAAAAATATACTAAATCCCAGCCTCTCGCAGCGTTTTCAGGAATTCTGCAGCATCCTGATAGCCTACCACTCGGGAATTGGCCAGCTCATTGCCTTGTTTATTGAAGAACAGGATGCCGGGCGGCCCGAACAGGCCATAACGTTTAAGCAGGGCTTGGTCGGCATCGCTGTTGGCTGTGACGTCGGCTTGCAGCAACAATACCGGCCTGAGTTTGGTTGCAATTGCAGGATCGGAAAAAGTGAAACGTTCCATTTCCTTGCAGGAGACGCACCAGTCAGCATAAAAATCCAGCATCACAAACTTTCCTTGCGCCTGGGCAATGCGTTGATCGAGTTCCGCGGTGTCTTTGACCCGGGAAAATTGAAGTGTGGCTGGTGCCTCAGTTTCCGCGCGGCTGATGTTCCCCAGAGGATGGAAAATGTCGCGCGAACCGGACAGCGCGCCGATCAAATAAGCTGAGCCAAGCAGCAACGCAAACAGGCCGATGCCTTTGACCAGTTTATGCCAGCCGCCGGCATTATGCGGGAGGGAATCCAGTGCCCGCAGGTAAATTGCAGAAAAAATCAGCAGTGCCGCCCATAACAGCATCTGAACGCTGACCGGCAACAAAGGCTGGATGATCCAGATCGCCAGCGCCAATAGCATTACGCCAAATACCTGTTTTACCGCTTCCATCCACGCGCCGGCCCTGGGCAACAGTGCGCCTGCCGAAGTCCCGATCAGCAGCAGGGGCACGCCCATGCCCAGCGCCATTACAAACAGCGCAACGCCGCCGAGCATCGCGTCGCGGGTTTGGCTGATGTATAGCAGCGCACCCGCCAATGGAGCTGCCACGCAGGGCCCCATGATGATGGCGGATAATGCGCCCATCACGAATACACCGCCCAGATGTCCGCTGTGCAACCGGTTGCTGGTGTCGCTGAGTTTGCTCTGCAAAGCCGATGGCAGTTGCAATTCATAAAAACCGAACATGGAAAGCGACAACAGCACAAATACCGCGGCAAAGCTGCCAAGCACCCATGGCGTTTGCAGCGCATTCGAAATCAGGTTGCCGGAAAAGCCCGCCGCCACGCCGGCAACCGCATAGGTGATGGCCATGCCCAGCACGTAGGCCAACGACAGGAAAAAGGCATGCAGGTGGGTGATCTTGTGTCCGCGCCCGACGATGATGCCGGACAAGATAGGAATCATCGGAAACACGCACGGAGTCAATGCCAGCAGCAGCCCTGCGCCAAAGAAGAAGGAAACGATCAGCCAAAAGTTGCCCTGCTTGAACAGGTTTGCGATCCGCGAATTTTCGCTGTCAGCGACAGGTTGCAGGGAAGACGGGGGAGCAGCACGAACCTCCGGTGATGCGGGAACGGCCGTCACCATGGCCGCGGGTGCGGCAGCAGAAGTTACCGCAGGCAGCGCGAGGTTGATGGTCTTGTTGATCGGCGGGTAACACAATCCCTGTTCGCTGCATCCCTGGTAAGTTGCCTGCAGGGAAATGTTCCGGGCCATCCCGGTGCTGCGCTCCAATTTTATTTGCGCCTGAAACGAACGATGAAACACCTCCATGTCGCCAAAATTGGCATCGTGCTTCATATCTCCCCTGGGCATAGTCACGCCGGTGATCTTGATACCCAAATCGGTAGTGCTGAAAACGACCTTGTCGCGATACAAATAATAATCCGGAGTGACACGGAAGCTGGCGAGCAGGGTGTGATCGTCCAGCACACTGACTTTCAGCCCGAACGCCTCGTCCTGCTGTAAAAAGGCAGGCTGCTTACTGCCGGTCAAACTGGACAGCTTATCCAGGAACCCGTCGGCATTCGCGGCGGACACGGCAAAAAAGAGCAACAACAGCAAAGCAAAACGCATGATTAATCCTCGAGTATGGCGGTTTGTTCCCTTACCCAATCCAGGTACGCGGGCAAACCTGCTGTCACGGGGACAGCGATGATTTCGGGTAGTTCGTAAGGGTGCGCTTTGCGCAGCAATTTTTCAAGACGCGGGTAGGCTGCCCGTGAGGTTTTGATCAACAATGGAATCTCGGTGGTGATTTCTATGTTGTTCCGCCAACGGTAAGTGGAAATGCAGGGAGCAAGCCGGCTTACGCAGGCAGCCGCATGCGTTTCGACCAGTTGCTGCGCAAGCTTTGCTGCAGACGCCTCGTCCGGTAAATTGGTAAGTACTAACAATACATCGTTCATGTCCTGTTTCATTTCCGGGTTCACTTCTGCGCGAAACGCAGTCCCAGCTGCAGTAATTCATCCCACACATCGCCCTGGCGCAACCCTTTGATAGTCTTGTCCAGCCGGGCAGCCTGGTGGATGGCACGCGCAATATGCGGGAATTTCAGGCGGCGTGCGGCTGTTTCGATCAATCCCTGGCGTGCACCCCAAACCCGGGCATCGCGCAACGCATTTTTTAAATTGCCACCCTGCTGGCTGGCTTGCAGGACTTTTCCCAGCGTGCGGATTTCTTCGCTGATTGCCCACAATACCAGCACGGTGGCGGTTCCCTCGGCGCGCAGTCCGTCGAGTATGCGCGCGTAACGGACTGCGTTGCCGGCCAGCATTGCTTCGGAAAGTTTGAAGATGTCGTAACGCGCCACATCCATCACCGAATCCTTGACCTGATCGAACGAAAGAGGCCCTGCGGGAAACAGCAAAGCGAGCTTCTGGATTTCCTGAAAGGCGGCAAGCAGATTTCCTTCGCAGCGATCCGCGAGAAATTCCATGGTGGCGCTGTCCGCGGATTGCTCCTGCCGTTTCAGGCGGCCTGCGATCCAGCGCGGCAACGCGTTGCGCGGAATGTCGTCGGCGGCAACCAGCACGCCATGCTGCTGCAGCGCATCGAACCATTTGCTGTTTTGCGCAGCCTTGTCCAGCTGGGGCAGGGAGATCAGCGTAAGTACATCTTCACTCAGGTTGGCGCAATAGTCCTGCAATGCCTGCCCGCCCTCAGTTCCGGGCTTGCCCGACGGGATACGTATATCCATTACTTTGCGAGAAGCGAACAGCGACAGGCTTTGCGCACTATTGCGCAATTCGCTCCATTTGAAATGCTGCTCCGCGGTGAATATTTCCCTTTCGATATATCCGGCTGCCCGCGCCGCCGCACGAATACTGTCCGCCGCCTCGATCGCCGGCAATAACCCGCCGCCATACACCACATACAGCGGCTTCAAAGTGCCGGAGGCGAGATGGCCCTGCAAGTCTTCGCTGGTGATCATCATGGGCTATTGGGGTTGTGGTTTGGCCAGGCTCAATCGACGCAATATTTGTTGCGCCATTTCCTTGTACATGCTTCTGGCAAGCAGATCCTGCTCCGACGACTTGGCAAGAACCAGCGAGTTGTCGTAGAAAAAGTCACGGTGCAGCTCCATTACTGTCGCGGGTATCCAATCCTGTTTCTTGTTGTCGTAAGCGCGCAGGGAAACCCGGTAAATCAGCCGGTACTCGGTAACCAGACCCGTGTTATCCAGGGTAAGAATTTGCAATTCGGAACTTTCAGAAACGATTTGCAGCACGACATCCGCCGTTTTGGCAGATGCTGCCTGAGCTACTTTGTCGTAATCAAGGCCAAACCTTATCTGGGCTATAAAGGGTGACTTCGGATTGCCTGTATCCACAAAAATAGATTTGAATGGCATCGCCGCCTGTTCGCGCAAATGAAAGCCGCATGCACCCAGCATCAGGGTGGTCAGCAGCAGGACGAGCAATTGCGTAGGTGAGCGCATGGCCGGCTCCTAGGCGACGACGTTGATCAGGCGGCCGGGCACGACAACGATCTTCTTCACCATGCCGCCGGCGAGTTGTTTTTGCACTGCTTCGTGCGCCAGCGCCAGCTGCTCCAGCGTCGCCTTGTCGGTATCCTTCGCCACGCGCAGGCTGCCGCGCAGCTTGCCGTTCACCTGCAGTACCAGCTCGATCTCGTCCTGTTCCAGCGCCGCCTCCAGGGGCTCCGGCCAGGGGGCGTGCAGGATGTCGTCGCCGTAGCCGAGTTCGCGCCACAGTGCATGGGTGATGTGCGGACAGATAGGCGACAGCAGGCGCAGCAGGATGGAAAACCCCTCGCGAGCCACTGCGATGCACCCGCCGCCGGCATCATTCGATGTCTTCTCCAGCGCATTGAGCATCTTCATGCCGGCGGAAACCACCGTGTTGAACTGATGCTTGCCAAGGTCGTAGTTGGCCTGCTTCAGTGTCAGATGTACCTCGCGACGGATGTCTGCAAGGCTCGCAGGCAGCTTGGCCGGCATCGAGCTTGCAGCTTCGGGGGACAGCGCATTGCCGAACGCCCACAGGCGCTTCAGGAAGCGGTGCGCGCCTTCCACGCCCGAATCGGCCCATTCCAGCGTCTGTTCCGGCGGCGAGGCGAACATCATGAACAGGCGCGCGGTGTCGGCGCCGTATTGTTCGATCAGCGCTTGCGGGTCCACGCCGTTGCGCTTGGACTTGGACATCGTGCCCATGCCCTGAAACTCGACCGGCTGGCTGTCGCTAAGGGCTTTTGCGCCCGCAATTTTACCGGCTGCGTCATGGATAATTTCCACTTCCTCCGGTGCAAAGTATTCGATGCCGCCCTTGTCGGTGCGGCGCGAGTAGATATGGTTGAGCACCATGCCCTGCGTCAAAAGGTTTGCGAACGGCTCGTCGTATTTTACCAGGCCGAGATCGCGCATCACCTTGGTCCAGAAGCGCGAGTAGAGCAGGTGCAGTATCGCGTGCTCGATGCCGCCGATGTACTGGTCCACCGGCATCCAGTAATTGGTCTCCTCGTCCACCATCGCGTCGCTCATGAATCCGCTCGCGTAACGGGAGTAGTACCAGCTCGAATCGACGAAGGTGTCCATCGTGTCGGTCTCGCGCTTCGCCGGCTTGCCGCACTTCGGGCAGGTGCAATTCAAAAAGTCGGCGCGCTTGAGCAGCGGATTGCCCGAACCATCCGGCACGCAGTCTTCCGGCAGCTTCACCGGTAACTGATCGTCCGGCACCGGCACGGAGCCGCAGCTGTCGCAATGTATGATCGGGATTGGGCAACCCCAGTAGCGCTGGCGGGAGATGCCCCAGTCGCGCAGACGCCACTGTACTTTCTTCTCGCCCAGTCCTTTGGCGGCGAGGTCGGCGGCGATCGCGTCTACTGCATCTTGGTAACCCAAACCGTCGTACTTGCCGGAATTGACGCAGGCGCCGTGATTCTTGTCACCATACCACTGCTTCCATTGATCTATGTTGAAGTCGTGGTATGCGTAGTCGATGCCGAGAAAATCTTTCCCCAGTTTTCTCTGAATTTCGATGCCATCCGTTATCACCTGCGTGATTGGCAAGTTGTATCTCTTCGCAAACCCGAAGTCGCGTTCGTCGTGTGCAGGCACCGCCATCACCGCACCGTCGCCGTAGCTCATCAGCACATAGTTGGCTACCCATACCGGCACCTGTTCGCCGGTCAGCGGATGCACCACTTTCAGTCCGGTGTCCATGCCTTCCTTTTCCATCGTCGCCATGTCGGCTTCCATCACGGAACCGTGCTTGCATTTGGCTATGAAAGCTGCCAGTTCAGGATTGCTTTTGGCGGCATGCGCGGCCAGCGGATGCTCGGCAGCCACGGCGCAGAAGGTCACGCCCATGATGGTGTCGGCACGGGTGGTGAACACCCACAACCTGCCGTCGTTTATGGCAGCACCTGCTGCATCGCGGATGTCGTGCGTGAAGGCAAAGCGAACGCCTGTGCTCTTGCCTATCCAGTTGGCCTGCATGGTCTTGACGCGCTCCGGCCAGCCCGGCAGCTTGTCCAGGTCGGCCAGCAGCTCTTCGGCGAGCTGGGTGATGCCGAGATAGTATCCGGGAATCTCGCGCTTCTCGACGATGGCGCCGGTGCGCCAGCCGCGCCCGTCTATCACCTGCTCATTGGCCAACACGGTCTGGTCTACCGGGTCCCAGTTCACCACCTGGGTCTTTTTGTAGGCGATGCCCTTCTCCAGCATGCGCAGGAACAACCACTGGTTCCATTTGTAATAGTCCGGCCTGCAGGTCGCCAGTTCGCGCGACCAGTCTATCGCGAAGCCCAGCGACTTCAGCTGCTGCTTCATGTAGGCGATGTTGTCGTAAGTCCACTGTGCGGGCGGTACCTTGTTCTGGATCGCGGCGTTTTCCGCGGGCAGGCCGAAAGCATCCCAGCCCATGGGCTGCAACACGTTGTAGCCGCGCATCTTGTGCCAGCGCGACAGCACGTCGCCTATCGTGTAGTTGCGCACGTGGCCCATATGCAGCTTGCCGGAAGGGTAGGGGAACATCGACAGGCAGTAATATTTGGGCTTGCCCGCGTCCTTTGTGGCGCGAAATGCCCGGGTCTGATCCCAGTGCTGTTGCGCGGCTGCTTCGATGGCCTTGTGTTCGTAATTGGTGGGCTGGTGATCCTGTTGCATTTGGTCTCTGCATGGTTTGACGAGGCCGCCATTATAGCGGCATCGTTCGCCCGGAACAGTGCCGCTATATGAAAGGAAGGCATTCTGCTAGAATCGCCGCCTAAAATTTTTATAAATACCCTCAGGAGAGTTCACTATGTCCCGCAAACATCCCGTGATTGCCGTGACCGGTTCATCCGGTGCCGGCACCACAACGGTAAAACGTGCCTTTGAAAATATCTTCCGCCGCCAAAAGATCACCGCCGCGGTCATCGAAGGCGACAGCCTGCACAGTCTGGACCGCATGGCTTTTCGCGCCGCCGCTGCCGCTGCCGCCAAGGGCGGCAACAACAGCTTCAGCCACTTCGGCCCGGAAGCCAACCACTTCGACAAGATCGAGGAAACCTTCAAGATCTACGGCAAAACCGGCATGTGCAAGCGCCGCTACTATGTGCATAGCGATGCCGAGGCCGAACTGCACAACAAGCATTTCAAGCTCAAGGATCTGAAGCCCGGCGTATTCACTCCATGGGAAGATATCGAGAAGGGTTCCGACTTGCTGTTCTATGAAGGCCTGCACGGCCTGGTTGCCGATGATGGCAAGGTGGATGCCGCCAAACATGTGGATCTGGGTATCGGCGTGGTGCCGGTGGTCAATCTGGAATGGATCCAGAAGATCCACCGCGACGGGGCAGAACGCGGCTATTCTGCCGAAGCAACGGTGGATACCATCATGCGCCGCATGCCGGACTACATCAAGTACATCACCCCGCAATTTTCGCGCACCGACATCAATTTCCAGCGGGTGGCGACCGTGGACACTTCCAATCCGTTCATTGCCCGCGACATTCCGACCCCGGATGAAAGTTTCGTGGTGGTTCGCTTCCGCGAACCCAGGGGCGTGGACTTCCCCTACATGCTTGCGATGATCCCCAACTCCTTCATGTCACGCGCCAACACTTTGGTCGTGCCCGGCGGCAAGATGAGCCATGCCATGGAAATCATTCTCGCGCCCATCATGCACACCATGATAGAGAACAAGAAGAAGTAAAAGACGGGCGGAAAATCAAACGGGGGGCAGATGCAAATCTGTCCCCCGTTTTTAATGTGAAATGGCAAGCGATGAGACGGGTTCGCGGATTCCGCGTCAATGCCGCCAACCAACGCTGTGGCATAATCACTTCCATGAATTCATCCCTGCTTTCCGGACTTAATCCCGAACAACGTCAAGCTGTCACCCTTCCGCACCAGTCCGCACTGATCCTTGCCGGAGCCGGCAGCGGCAAGACGCGCGTGCTGACCACGCGTATCGCCTGGCTGGTCAGTACCGGCGCCGTCAGTCCGCATGGCATACTCGCGGTGACATTCACCAACAAGGCGGCCAGGGAAATGCTGACGCGCCTGACCGCGATGCTGCCGATCAATTCCCGCGGCTTGTGGATAGGCACGTTTCACGGGCTGTGCAACCGCATGTTGCGCGCGCATTACCGCGAGGCGAATCTGCCGCAGACTTTCCAGATACTCGACTCCGGCGACCAGCTTTCCGCGATCAAGCGGCTGATGAAGGCGATGAACGTTGACGACGAAAAATATCCGCCGCGCGAGATGCAGAACTTCATCAGCGGCAGCAAGGAACAGGGATTGCGCGCGCATGAAGTGGAAGCCTACGATCCGTACACCAGGCGCAAGGTGGAAGTCTTTGCCGAGTACGATGCGCAGTGCCAGCGCGAAGGGGTGGTGGATTTTTCCGAACTGCTGCTGCGCAGCTATGAACTGCTGTCGCGCAATGCCGCGATCCGCGAGCATTATCAGGAGCGCTTCAGGCATATTCTGGTGGACGAGTTTCAGGACACCAACAAGCTGCAATACCAGTGGCTGAAATTGCTGGCCGGCAGGCACAGTGCCTTGTTTGCGGTGGGTGACGACGACCAGTCCATCTATGCATTCCGGGGCGCGCATGTCGGCAACATGCAGGAACTGACACGCGATTTCCATGTTGAAAATATCATCAAGCTGGAGCAGAACTACCGTTCGCACGGCAACATCCTCGATGCCGCCAACGCGCTGATCAGCAATAACCGCAGCCGCCTCGGCAAGAATCTCTGGACCGCTGAAAACGGCGGCGAACTGTTGCGCGTGTATGAGGCGCCGACCGACGTGGAAGAGGCCGGTTTCATTGTCAGCGAGATACAGTTGCTGAAATCGGAGGGCGTCAATCTCAAGGAAATCGCGCTGCTGTATCGTTCCAATGCGCAGTCGCGGGTGCTCGAGCACGCGCTGGTTTCCGCCGGATTGTCATACCGCGTGTATGGCGGCTTGCGTTTTTTCGAGAGGCAGGAGATCAAGCACGCGCTGGCTTACCTGCGCCTGATGGAAAACACCGGCGATGACAACGCGCTGCTGCGCATCATCAACTTCCCGACGCGCGGTATAGGCGCGCGCAGCATCGAGCAGTTGCAGGAAGCGGCGAAACAGAATAATACGACGTTATGGGATGCGGCGGCGGCTTTGACACGGCGTTGCGAAGCATCCGGGGCGGGAGAAGCCGCCTCACACCCGCTCCCGCAATCGGCTGGCTCCGCCAGTAACGTGTCGCGGGATGTGGCGCGGGCGGGGGGCAAGGTAACGGCTTTCGTGGCGTTGATCGAATCGTTGCGCAGCGCAACGCGGGAGTTGCCTCTTCACCCGCAAGGGGTAGGCCGGGGTGTGCCCGGAGCCTTGGGCTCCACCCTCCCGCTCCCCGAAATTATGGACCATGTGCTGGAACACAGCGGCCTGATCGCGCATTACCGGAACGAGACCGGTGCCAAGAAGCGCGAAGCGGAAGAACGGCTGGAGAACCTGAACGAACTGGTCAACGCGGCCGCGCTGTTTGTGCACGAGAACGAGGACGACAGCCTGACCGCCTTTCTTTCCCACGCCTCGCTGGAGGCGGGCGAACACCAGGCGGGCGAGCAGGACGATGCGCTGCACCTGATGACCGTGCATGCCGCGAAGGGCCTGGAGTTTCACACCGTGTTTATCACCGGCCTGGAAGAGGGTTTGTTCCCGCACCAGAACAGCCAGAATGTGGATGGGGGGCTGGATGAAGAACGCCGCCTGATGTATGTCGCGATCACCCGCGCCCGCCGCCGCCTTTACCTGAGCTTTGCGCAAAGCCGCATGCTGCATGGCCAGGTGAGCTACGGCATGGCATCGAGTTTTCTGCGCGAGCTGCCGGAAAATCTGCTGCACTGGATCACGCCCAGGGTTGCGCAACGCAGCGCTTTTGCACGGTCATTTACGCCGCTGCAAGATGCGCCGCCCGCCTCGCCGGTGCAACGTTCCTCCGCCCCTTCCATCTGGCGCAGCGGCCAGGCGGTATTTCACAGCAAGTTCGGTGAAGGGGTGATCGTCAACCTTGAGGGCAGCGGCGCTGATGCGCGCGTGCAGGTGAATTTCCGCAGGGCGGGCGTGAAGTGGCTGGCGCTGGAATACGCCAAACTGACCCCGGCTGACTAGAGCGCATCCCCGCCCGGCGTAAAAGCGTTGCTCACATCGGCGGCCGGCTGATCTTCCCCGGCGGCGGGGAAAATATCGTTGTAACTGGCGTACAGCGAGGTGAATGCCAGCGGCAACAGCACCAGCCAGCCGAGCATCATCGGAATGCTGGCGAGTATCGCCAAAAACAGGAACGTCGTCCCGTATACCAGCATGGCCCCGGCGTTGTTGAGAAAAGCCCGCAAGCTGAGTTTCATTGCCTGCACGGGCGCGACGCCGCGAAAGAACACCAGTATCGGCGCGAACTGCATCGCCATCATCAGCAAGCTGAACAGCACGATACCCAGCAACATCGCAAATCCCGCTCCCGCGAAAGACTGCATCATCAGGTTCGGATCCTTATCCGGCTGGTCACTCATCAGGATGCCGACCAGCGTTGCACCGCCGACCATCATCATGGCCCCGAGGATCAGGTACTGGCTGACCAGCGCAATGCCGCCCAGCGTGACCAGATGCGAAGTATGTTGTTTGAAGCCGCTGAACAAGTGCGCCAGTTCAAGTTCTTCGCCCTGTTCCAGTGATCGGCAGCCCGCCATCAAACCCGCCAGCACTACCGGCATCAGCAGGCTCACCAGTGGCTGGCCGAGAACGGGAATGTTGGACGTTGCCACTGCCGCGACCACACAGATAGACAACAGCACGATCCACAGCAGCGGCGTTTTCATAAACAAGCGGTAACCTTGTTTGATCCATTCCCAGCCTTGCCTGCTGCGCAGTCGTTTTGGTTCCATTGTTTCCCCTTTACAGCCAAACGGCCGATTCTGATGCGATGTGATTTTTCAAAATGCGTTCGAAATGGAGCGGGTCGTGGGCGTGGATCAGCTCACCGTCGCGCGGCAGAAATTTGTCAAACAGACGCGATAGCCAGAAGCGCAGGGCGGCGAGGCGTAGCATCAACGGCCACGCGTCGCGTTCACTGTCCAGCAGCGGGCGCACTGCGTGGTATGCGCGCAGCAACGCCACAGTTCTGGTTTCATCCAGCGTGCCGCCGGCATGCATGCACCAATCGTTGACAGTTATGGCCACATCATAAAGCAGCGCATCGCTGCAGGCGAAATAAAAATCGATCAAGCCGCCGATCCGGTCGCCTTCCAGCAGAACATTGTCGCGAAACAGGTCGGCGTGAATCACGCCCTGGGGCAACAGTGCAGAATTCTGCCGCCCGTGCAATGCGACTTCGTTTTCGAGCCGGACGGCCTGCTGCGCGTCAAGAAACCGCCGCACCAGCGGAGCCGTTGCCGCAAGCCATGCCGCACCGCGCGGATTCGGCATGACCTGCGAGAAACTTTGGCCGGCGATGTGCATTTGCGCCAGCATCGCACCGATGACGGCACATTGTTCGCTGCTCGGGGACGTGGTGGATTTCCCGTTCAGGCGGCTGACGATGCAGGCGGGCTTGCCCTTGATTGTGCCCAAAAATTGATTGTGGCGATTCGCCACCGGATTGGGGCAGGGAATGCCGTGGCGCGCCAGATGTGCCATCAGATTCAGGTAGAAAGGCAGCTCGTCTGCGCCGAGCTTCTCGAACAAGGTGAGCACAAAACGACCATTGGTCGTCGTCACGAAATAATTGGTGTTCTCTATGCCGGAAGAAATACCCTGCAATTCAAGCAGCCGGCCCAGCGAATATTCGCCCAGCCAAACTGTGAGTTCCGCCTCCGAGACGCTGGTGAAAACCGCCATGCCTAAAAGCGGTGTATGACCCAGCGCGGCGGTCTGAATCCCGCATTCAGGCCTTCCATACGCGTAAACTTGCCGTCGCCCATGTCATCCACCAGGTAGTAGGGTGAACCGATCTTGGGTGTGATCTTGATCATGTACAGTTTGCCGCCCAAGCGATATTCCTCGACGATCTGGTCGGTTTTTTTGATGATGGTCACCTCGGGCGCATTTTCATCACCACTGTCCATTGCGGGGGGTGAAGGCAGGGGCTCGAGATTGTTCGGTTCCGGCTTTGCGGCGAATGCGCAAAGCGACAGGCCGCTTAGCAGCAACAGCAATATTGAGCGCATCGGAAAGTTTGCCATGTGGTGGAATGCATAGTATTGGACGGGTGTATTTTAACCGATGCGGGGCGTGTCTGCGCGAGTCGCTGCACGGAATACCCACTAGCCGGTACTCCAGCCGCGCGGCCGTTCATGCTGGCGATGTCTTTGTTCCAGTCCCGGGGTTCAACCAAACAGCCTTCTTCATCTGTGACCGGAATTTGCGTGCATAAGTCATCCCCGTTTGATGCTTGTTATCTGGCTTCAACTATTACAAATAAAGCTGTTTTTCGCGTTCCGCTTCGGTGGGCTCGAAGCCGCGTGTTTCGTAATGCTTGAAAATGGCGCTTACCACGTCCTTGGGTTCGTCGATAAGCTGGATCAAATCCATATCTTCGGGGCTGATGACTTTTTCATCCAGCAACGCGGTGCGGAACCATTCCAGCATTCCGCCCCAGAATTGGCTGCCCACCAGTATGATGGGCATGCGACGCGTTTTCCCGGTTTGCACCAGAGTCAGCGCTTCCATCAATTCGTCCAGCGTGCCGAAGCCGCCGGGCATCACGACGTAAGCGCTGGCGAATTTCACGAACATGACCTTGCGGGCAAAAAAGTGCTGGAAGGTCTGGCTGATATTCTGGTACGAGTTTCCGACCTGTTCGTGCGGCAGCTGTATATTCAGGCCGACGCTGGGGGATTTTCCGTAGAACGCGCCCTTGTTGGCGGCCTCCATGATGCCCGGACCGCCGCCTGAAATGACCGAGAAGCCGGCATCCGAGAGCAGGCGTGCGATCTCCTCGGTAAGTTTGTAATAGGGTTGGTCCGGTTTGGTGCGCGCGCTGCCGAAAATGCTCACGGCGGGATGGATCTGGGTAAGCCGGTCGGTGGCAGAAACAAACTCTGACATAATACCGAACACGCGCCAGGCTTCTTTTGAATTCCACCCTTCCGGTACTACGGATTTGGGCAGTTTGGTCGGTATATTCATGCAGTTCCCCAAACAATCATAGATAAAAATGAAATCAAGCGAAGCGAGTTTCTCCAAAACAATACTGCTGGTAGACGGCTCGTCATTCCTGTATCGCGCGTTCCATGCGATGCCGGATTTGCGCAACCGCCACGGCGAACCCACCGGCGCGATCTACGGTGTGCTCAACATGCT
>VFSW01004109.1_pt1 | contig 21698 bp, 37 predicted proteins | sample 5358111 | NCBI WGS metagenome assembly VFSW01 (sample SAMN11554181, study PRJNA540505) | mine drainage metagenome | isolation source: sediment from site ElyBrook_90M | place: USA: Ely Copper Mine, Vershire, VT | collected 2017 | reverse complement strand
GTGTACACACGTCGAGCATCACGCAACCGCGCTATCGCGCTCTGCTGTCGTTTCTCGTACTTTGCGTTATTGTCGATCATACGGTGATTGCCCGCCTTTCGTTTGTTGCTCGATGTACGTATTATAGCAGGCAGAGCGGGATATGTCAAGTATGCAGCAAATGTACTAGATGCCCGGATGTAACAGCGGTTACTGTCGGTAGCTTCCGACAATACCAGATAGCCGAGGATTCATAACGTAGAGGAATATATGGATGCAGGCCAGTCGTGCTATAATGGGCAAAAATTGGGTGAGGCGGGTATGCAATACATCCTACAAGTAACCAGGCTACAGCAGGGGATTCGATCTCACTATGAAACCGGGTTCAGCGCGGATAAGCGCGAGCGGGCATGGCCCAAGCTCTGGGAGATGATTCTACGGCTGCAAATCACTCCAGAGGTTCAGACCGACGAGGCAGTTTCTCTTGTTTTGTTTGAAGACAACAGCATCATCGCAACCATCCAGATCAAGTAGTATAATGGGCAAAAACGGAGGGCAGCAATGACTGAAGACACCATAACAAACGTGCATGACCTGCACATCGTCAAGCGCGTTTGCGGCCACAATGAGAATGTGCTAATTCCAGCAGCTTTCAACCAGGCAGAGGCAAAAATAGCGCTGACACAGCTTCACATAGAATCATTAAAGCCATGCCGACTTTGTAGCCTGGTAGCCAATGAGCCTGACCAGGCCGGGGGTGGATCATTCGATCAGGAACTTTTCGAGAAACATCTCACACTTGAGAAAGTACAGGCATATGCAATTAAGATGGGTGGTATTATGCCTGACCAGGCACAGCCAGAGGGCAACAATGACTGAAACCGATAACAAGAACGCCAGGGCTACCTATGCCGCCGCACCAGCCAGCGAAGCACCGCCGGTACTGCTGGATGAAATCACCGTCGAAACCAGCGTGGGCAGGATAGAATTCATGCGCTGGCGGAAGCAGGCGGCGCGGATCACGCCAGAGCAGCGGCGGATACTGGCGCAGCGGGTCAGCGGAAGCCATGAGAGAGGATGGATCAAGAAAAATGCCGATTGATGATAATGAACTGGCCAGGCGCTTTACCTACCACGCGCCACGGCCAGGACAGATACCACTCTACCAGAGCATTCGCGACCAGGCGCACGCATTCGCGCAAACGATCGCCAAACTTACACCAGAAAGCCGCGAACAGAGCCTGGCGATCACCGCGCTGGAGGAATGTGTGAGCTGGGCAAATGCCGCGATTGCAAGGTCGCCGCTGACGACCTGGGAGGGCTGGATAGGCCAAGTAGAGCACTCTAGGCGCACACAGGAACTGGCGACAGAAGCGCAGCTTGTTGATGCTCTACAGGCAGAAGAACGCCTCCGTCAGATCGAACAGGCCAGCCAGGGCCAGCCAGAGGAGGCATACGTACAGAAAGCCGTAGAGTTCAGCCGGAAAGCACTGGAGGATGAGTGGAACTGGCTGGAGTGGAAAGTTGGCGACACGATCGCCTGGCTGGATGACAAGGAACACAAGCTATACACGATCAAACGTATCGATCACGCATCAGGGTATGTATGGTTGGATAATGGCGAGGACAGCGAGGAGATGACCAGAGTTACCAACCTGGTCCGACTACTTCCGCCAGAAAGCAGGATCGATGAGATCAACCAGGCTATCGACCAGGTGACGGCCAACGAGGGAGCAGACGATGCGAACGCTCATTGAAACCGAGGCATCGCAGATCGACGAATGCGCGAAGATATTGCAGATGTGGATAGCACAGGTAGGATCAGGCGAGATTGTGCCTGGTCGGGGGTTTTATCTGGAGAAGATCCACCACTGGCAATTTATCCCATACCCGGCTTTCCCGAACGCAGGGATAGCCTACTTCAGGTGTTTGCTCGACATAGAAATAAGCTGGACGCCGCCAGAAACCAAGAAATCGCCGCGCCTGCCACTGGTCGGCAAATCATTGGGATTTACACGCGACGAGGCTATCGCGATCGCCAATGATCCTGAAATTTACACCTGGGCGGATCTGATAGCCAGGCTGGAATATTGGCTATCACATGCCAGGGCGCTCGCCACGCAGGCCAGCGAGGGGGAGATGCAGGAAGAGGCAGCCAAGCGCAGCCAGGCGCAACAAAAAGCACCGGGTAGCTAATCCGGTGCTTTTTGCGCTCGCCTACTCTCACAGATATCTCTGCCTGGGCCTCTGCCCCGGCATACTACCTACCCCGAAGGCCGAGCGCAGGTACTTTTATCAAGGAGGGCGAGACGGCGGGCAGGTCATGACGCTGCTTTGTTGCCGGACTTTGCACAGCACCCGGCTAGGCTACCGCTATCGCCTGGCTATTCTACCATTAGGGGGAACCAGGCGCAATGCCACAGTGGGTTAACTCAACGCTTCCGGCTACGCCTGCTCGTTTCCGCGCGTGGGAGAACTTTCCACCGGAGAACGATCATCCATGATGCGCGTTGTACCACCGGAGCGAGGTTTGCGGGCGTGGCTTCGTCGCCGCTTCCATCGCCGCGACTGGCGAGCCGAATTCGATGAGTTCGAGCGGAAGAACAGGATCGCACTGGCACGGGCGATGGTTCCCTGCCTGCGCGATCCGGCGACGCGGGCGGAATTGTACGAGAAGCTTGACCAGGCCGAGGGGCAGATGCAAGAAGAGGCAGCCAGGCGCAACAAAAAAGCCTGGCAATGAACCCTGCCAGGCCGGGGTGCTTCATCTTCGTTAAGGAGTAGATTGGATATTACAGTGCTTCTGCATTCTACCACAGGGCCAGCTCGCGGGCAACCAGGCGCAACAAAAAAGCCTGGCAATGAACCCTGCCAGGCCGGGGTAAAAGTCAACCTTATCATTCGGGTAACTATACACAGTCCTTCTCACACCAATTCTACTACAGCCGGGCGCGAGATGCAATCAATGAGATGTGTGGTTTTTCTCCGCCAGAAGGAAACCGAACAGGGGCCAGGGCTTGTTGAAAGCGTCATCGTAGGCGATCTTTTCGCCGACCGACTGGTTATAATTCGCGGGGTTCACGCATGCGCTCTCACCGCGCACAGAAAAGCCGTTGTCCAGCGTGATGTTACAGATCGTCACAGTGGAATTAGGCAGGCGCATGAAAGAGGTATAGGAAATGCGGGCCTGCATGCTTTCGACGGTGACACGTTCTGCCGGCGAGGCTTCGAGGGCTTCTTGAACCTGGTCTTCGGAAATCAAATCGGGATGCAAAATTATTCTCCTATTTTTAATGGGGCGCTGCGCCAATTCTACCATATTCATGCTATAATGCCAACAAAAATAGGGAGGCACCCCAAATGTCAAATGAAGCAGAAGCATTTTTAGGACGGATCGCCGTCGCGCTGGAGGAACTGGTCGCCATGCTGAAGAAGGCGGAGGCCGATGGACAGGAAATGTACAAAGGAAATATGGAAGCCTGGGATGAACAGCATCCATTCACGCAGGATCTGATCCGGCAGCAGGAGGCGTCGAAGGCGAGCTGGTCAACGGCGATGAGAGAGAGCTATCGCGACGAGGACGCAACGAAATGAGCATCGATATCACACTACTACAACAGATCACGCGCCAGTGTGGACACATGGAAACCATTCGTTTGCAGCCACCGGCGAACACCGAGGATATCCAGCGGCTGATCGCGGAATGCGCTAAGGCCAGCATGGAACTCTGTACAGAATGCGAGAAGCTCATGCAGGCGCATATGTCTGACGTGGAAAAGATTATCAAGGAGGGCGAGCTGGGCCTGCGCCTGGCGACATTCGCGCTAGAATTGCTCAACAACACGCCAGATGACCAGCTCTGCCCGGAGCATCTGGCCTTGAAGCAAGAGGCAATTCGCCCCAAAGGGGCCAACGATGGGGCATAAGCACGAAAAATGGGCCATGTGGGGAATCGGCCTGGCGACCGGCATAGGAATGGGAATTGCTTTGTACATGGGTCGCAAATATCGGGATACACTGGCCTGGCGACGCTTCCACGGATGGGCATTCAAATGAAGAGAAGCGCAATCCATAGCGATCCGCCTGGTGGATACGCGCCGATCTACCAGCCAGAGCCAGTGCGGCCAATCGAACTAGAGCGGCCAGTCATCCAGGAGCAACCAATCGAGGCAGCCGCGCGAGAGATACCGAGATATTATCCGCCGAAGCGGGGAAACTGTACGATTTGCGGACGGCGCGACGCGGAAGCCTGGTCAAGCGGCGCGGGCTACTGCAAAGAGTGCGCCGTCAGATTCTGGCAAGACTGCGAGCGGCGCGGCGATCGCTGGGCCAGCGCTGTGATTTTTACGGACAAATGGGGGAATAGGATATACAACTTTTCCTGAGATGTTATACTCTCGATAAAAAGAGAGTAGATGCGGGCAATGATTCAGATTGTATATTATGCGCTGATAGGGGCTTATTGTATATTTGTGGCCTGGGTGCTTTTCTTCCTGATAAGCCGGGTAGTCATTCTACTCAAAAGGGCGTATCGCCGGAAGAAGACGGGCAAATAAAAATGCCTGGCTTCCACAAAAGTCAGCCAGGCCGAACCGATATACAGATGGATATCACTCTTTCCCCGTCGTTCCCCGGCATCAGCATAACACAGAACAGCCGCTGGCACAATACCAGCGGCTGTTCTGTGTTCCGGCAATACCCACAGAGCCGGGAACAATTTTCATAAAATTGTGTATAGACGGGAGGCAGGATTTGAACCCGCGACCTCCAGGTTATGAGCCTGGCAAGCTACCAACTGCTCCACTCCCGTTCAGCATCCGTGACACCAGGGAATTATAGCATACCCACACCCCCCGCGCAAGATCCACGCAAGATCCACGCGCATTCCTTCCCCCAGAGCTGGCCTGCCCGCGTAGGAAAGCACTCGAAAGCAGGCGCGACTAGCGAGGACAGTATATCATCCCGGCCAGTGGAATATCCATAGAACACGTCAGAATCAGTAAAAATAGTGAGTATGCACATGGTACTTCTCGCGATACACACTTGACGCAAAAAGATATCTTAGGTATACTGATACTATACTATTGTTCTTCATCGAAAGGAAAGCACTCGATGGTTACGACAATCCCCGCCCTCGTCGGCATCAAAACCGCACCGGAAGCGATCACACTGCGTATCACCTGCCCGCGCACGACGCAGCTTTCGGCCTTCAAGCAGAAAGAGCTTGAGGAAAAATTGGAAGGGCATTTCTTCCTGGTCGCCCGGATGCATGCGGGCATCATCACCCTGCACCTGGACGCGATCGGCAACCCCGACCGTTTCCACGAGCGCCTGGAATGGCTGATCGGCGAAATTCGCACTGACATCAGCTCAGAACTCCGCTTCAGCGTGGAAGTCGAGTATTAGCAGATGAGCCACTTCGACTAAAAGAAAAGCCCCCGGCACTCTCGCCGGGGGCTTTTCTTATCACCGTGATAACTTAAACGCTTGTCTTTGCATCGTTTCCTGCTGGTCCAGAGGAAGCGACAGAGGCTGAGGCTTGCGGCGCTGAGACAAGCGACGAAGATAGGAATCGTCTTTCGCCGCAATGCGCAGATCAGCCGGGGAATCGGCGATACTCTGATTCCTGAAATACATACCACTGGCCACGCGCCAGGCGTGAGATGAATCATGCTGGAGCTTCGCGTTTTCCTGGAAAAGGCGGGCATTTTCTTCGCGAAGCTTGAATTCACGGCCACTGCTCACCCAGATGGCTACAAACAGACAAAAGAGCGCGATCACCAACGCACTGCCGAGAAAGATACTGACCAGATCCATATCACACCTCCGCCCGCTTCCACATAGGTACTGCATCCGTGACCGGACCTTGCTCAAGAGAGCAGGGGTGCGCACATAGAGCAATCACCAGATTTCCCAGATAGAGATATTGCTTTAATGGTTCATCGTGCCATTTCTCACAGACAGGACACGTATAGGTCGCAACAGAATCTGGCAACTCTGTCAGATCCGGGCCAATCAGGCCGACACCATTTTCATTGACCATAAGAAGATTCAGATTGTCCAGGGGCGGGCGCGCTGGTTGCTCTGGCAGAGGAAGGTCCAAACAAACCATACCCAGACGACCAGCCGCCCACGCGATGCCTGCTTTCAAGATACTACGCATGAGGGTGCTTTCCTTTCGCGGTATATCCACAATTATGAGACATTTTGCAAAAAAATACAAGCTTAATCGACTTTCACCTATACGCTTGCCACGATATGATATACTGTATAACATATGAGATATGATGTCTCATATGTTCAGCGGAGATCAGGGAGGGAACCCGAAGATGCTGAGTATAGCAGATGTGGCAGCTGGTGGCGTCGGTGGCGTCGCGGCTGAACAAATGAATAAATTCATCGAGCAGGTACGCGATGAGGAAGCAGTCCACTCGCGACATTTCTTCGCGATCCTGGCTGAACAGCGGGACTATTTGCGTATCCTTGCCAATGCCCTTTCACCGGCACTCACGCCGCCAGAGAATGATACGGTCGTTCTCCAGGCTTATCCCCAGAGCTGGCCGACTCCTGAGTATCGACGACAACATTTTTGTATCTTTTTGCCGTCAGGCGCGTCGGGCACGCCAGGCGCGTACACTCCCACCACCACAACCGCAAAATTATATCTGGAGGTTCCCGGCTGCGGCACGATTATCAAAACCATCAATGCGGGCTGGAATCAACTTGACCTGCCACCACAGACACTGATATCCAGCGCAGACGGCAATCAGTATACGGTGATTTATAGTTTCCGTGACGACGCGATCGGGACCAGCATATGAGCATGAGCGAAGAGGATACGGTTCAGATCAAGCGTCACAAGAAGCGACTTGAGGCAATACGACTGGAGCACGCCAATGGCAATGTCAGCGGAAGATCGGACAATTCAGGAAATCACGCACCTGGTCTCGACGCGCATGGATCTGCAAACGGAGCAGATCAAGGAACTCTCGGCACTCCAGGACGCGGGCCTGAAGAAGATCGACGCGACACTGGAGCAACTGGAGACGGAGCGCAAGGAATTCCGGGCGGCGAGGGAGCTGCTGGACGACCTGGTAGCGGAATACGACCGACTAACGGAACGGCAGTCAACGCAGCTGCGAGCAATGATCGAGTGGTTCGAGCAGTTGAAACGCCAGCAGTAGCATCGCCGTCGCCGGTCGAATTGCAGCCGGAAATGAGCGAGGAAGAACGGCTGGCAAAGCAAAGAGAACTCCATCGCCAGCGACAGGAACGCTACCGGGAGCGTCAGCGCGAAGAAAACGGCGATTCTGAGCTTGACACGCCAGCGTCAGCGTCACCAGCGTCACCAGCAAACGTGACGCGTCACAGTGAGGCTGGTGACGCACATTTTCAATTTAAGAATCCATTCACCAGCGGACACTCAGAGCCGGTCAAGCTGCTCACGAAGGGCGAGGCCGACGAAGCGCGGGAGAAGCTGGTCTATCTCTTTATCCATGGCAGTTCTCTCATCGATGACCTGCTGGAGATCATTGTCAAAGACCACGAGCCAGTCCAGATCTGGCGCATGGACGAGGACGAGGCGGGCCTATTTGCTGACGCGCAACTCGAACGATCGAAGCGCGACAAGGAAGCAGCGCGCGTGACCAGGATCATGCTACGGATCTACGACCGGATGATGTGGATCATCTATGCCGCGCCGCGCCTCAAGGCCTCGCACTCGCATATTAAGGATCATGGAGGGCTTTCATTCCGATGATTGAAGCAGTACAGCCAGGTGCGCAGGTACGGACACCGGAGGCCAGTGACTTTCCAATTCTGGTCGAAGTCGAAATACTCGGCGAGGAACTCACGACCTATCGGCTCGATCCACAAATGTGCGCGGACATCCTGGATCGTGGCATCATGCGTATTCTGGCTGGCGGCGGCGACGAGAACGCCGAAGCAAAGCGCCTGACCAAAGTGCTGCGTATGGGAGTCAAGGGGCTGCTGCTCGCCGTCGGGCCATCCATCCTGAAATTCTATCTGGGGGCCGGTCATCCGAAACCGGGGCCGAAAGATGACCTGGTGGAATGGTATTCAAAAATTTTTGCAAAGATCGGGATCGCGCACGCCGTCCAGAACATTTCGACACTGCATGGAGCAAGGAATGGCACTACTATCACGACTACTCGACTGGATTCCCGACCCAATCCCGCCACAAACATTCCGATCAGCAGGCCGACAGATAAGCCTGGAGAATCAGCCGAGGGCGAGCCTGGAGGACCAGCCGAGGGCGAAGAATAATCTAGGCATCCGTCTCGGCGAGCACTGGGCGATTGTCGGCAAGACAGGCAGCGGCAAATCGCACTTTGCAAAGTCACTGCTGGAATATTTGCGGCGGCGCTATCCAACAGCGAAGCGATATATTCTGGACTCGACTGAGGACGGCATGGACGGCATCATCGGGCGGCTGGACGTGCGCGGAAATCGCGTGCCGGATCTTCTGCGCAATCCAGCCTACACGCAGATCTGGACGCCAGATACCGATGCGCCAGCGCTGTATAACCAGTGGTTCGAGAAGCACTTGTACAAGCGCGAACCGGCCATCATCCTGGTGGATGAACTGGCCAGTCTGTCCGCAGGCAAGTCAGCCGATCCACCGGACGGTTTCATCAAACTGCTGAAGCAGGGGCGCAAGCACGGCATTACCGTCATCGCACTCACACAAAGCGTGTCGCGCGTGACGACAACGCTCTTTGGACAAATGACGCATATCGCGCAATTTCGGATCAATCCCATCCCGTATGACATGTCGCAAATGCGGCTCTATCTCGACATCGAGAAAGAGCAGCAACGCGCGCCATCCAGCCAATTTGGCTTTTTTTATCGGCGGACAGATGGCATGTTCGCGCATCGGGAATTTAGCTCGATGCAGGCATTTTTCAAAAATACGATCTAACATGGGGGAAAACACACAATGCATATGATCTTGAAGAATCTCAAGAGCTTCTCCGGGGCGCTACTCATGCTCACGATCATGCTGATCGTCTTGTTCTGGGTGCTCAACCTGGTAGCGACCAAGGCACCAGCGCCGGTCTCGACCTTCGCGCAAACCGTCGAAACACACGCGAATGGAAGCGCGTACTAATCAGCCATTGGCTTAGCATCAGGGAAGAAACGAGGAAGAAAGAGCATGGCAGCTCAAACCACCACCACCAGCGGCATGTCACCGGCACAGGTCGCCGCGCAAATGGCGAATATGCAGAAAGAGCAGAATCGCCGCTTTATGGCACTCTCGATCAACAAAGAAGCGCTCTGCCTTCAGGCCAATGGCGGCGCGCTTTCACAGAGCTACGCGGCAGGCCAGCCACTGACATATAACGTGCCATCGGCGAACAATGCGTTCCTGACCGGCTTCTGGGTCCAGTGCTCGTTGACGGTTACACCAGCCACGGCTGGCGGGGCCGTCTATGCACTCAACGCGGGCGCGCCACTGAACTTGATTGACTCGATTCAGGTGCAATACGGCGGGACGCAGCACAATTTCCGCCCCTACATCTGGAAATACATCAGCCAGCTGATGGGGCGCATGAATCAGATCCAGCCGCGCGCGGTCATCGCTGGCCAGCAGGACAATTATCTGGCGGGCTACTACTCATCGGGAACCTTCCCGATCGTCAGCAACGTCGGCAACACCTGGACCTTCAAGATCTATGTCCCGATGAACATGCTGCACCCCCAGGACGTGCGGGGCATTTTGCCGATTCAAGCCGGAGAGACGGGATGTCAGATCATTGTGAATTGCGCCGGTAGCGCCTATGGGCCAGATCCGATCCTCAACGCAATCTACTCATCTGGTGGCAGTTCCCCGTCCGTCACCGTCACCGGCACTATTACCGTGCTGGCGGAATACAAGGATGGTCAGACGTACACGCAACTGGCCGCACTCCAGCCGAATCTGTCCGGCATCCAGACCGTTCAGCTTTTGCGCGACACCCCGCTGAACAACCTGGGGCAGGGCCAGATCTACCGCAATAAGGTCAGTTTCCTCAAGAAGATCGCCTGGATTCTGGTCACAGTAGTCGACGGCAATCAATCAAATAAATTCTCATTGACCAGTAACTTTCAGGTCATTCAGGCTTCGGCGGACTCGACCGGGAATCGGCCATTCTGGACCGTCGGGCAGAACACGAATCTGGACGTGCGCGAATTCTATAACGACCTGTCGGGCAAGTTCGGCGGACTCCTGCAACAGGACATCGACGAAGGCATTCTACCAATGGTTTGCGCACCAATTTTCCAGCAAGCCGACGCCTCGCTGCTCGAAGGACATGCGTACCTGGACTGCACGACAGAATCCGGATGGACCGATTTCCATTATGGGGTGCAAATGCAAACGGTGACGACCACCACCGCGGGCCTCGCGCCACGCATGGAAGCGCACGTCATGTTGCTGAATGATCCGCTGGTACAGGTGTAGCGCATATGAATAACGGACAGGCAGGATGGATCATTCTCTTTCTCTTCGCGCTGATCTTAATCATGATCGGTGTGCAGGGATCGTTGGGACAGATTGTGGCTGTCCTGTTCTGTCCGCAGTACATTCAAATCACGCAAGAATAAAGGAGGAACCATGGCAACAAAAGGCGTTACGGTGGACGAAGCATTCTTGCGTGATTTTTTGGCAAAAGGCGGCAAGGCTGAGACGCCGACAGGAACGCCAATTGCCGACTCGAATGTCAACGAATTTCTCCAGGAGGAACATACAGCCTTTGTCCAGGCGGGTCAGGACAAAGAAACAAAAGAGAAGATCAAGGCCGCGACTGCCAATGATCGCGCGGCCAAATTGCACGCGAAAGCCGAAGCGGCAAGTGAGCGCACGGCAGAGCAGGAACAAAAAGCTGCACAGATGCGCGCGGAAAGCGAGGCACGCGATCAGGCAGTCGCACGCGATCAGGCGATACGTGCGACAGAAACGTTTGCCGGACAGGCACGCCAGGCCACGGAAAACGCGTTAGCACCGGCAAAAAATATAGCCGATAAGGTCGCGGCGACCAGGCTTCCCGACGGTGGCATCGGCCTCTTGCTGGCAATCATCGCGATTCTGCTCTTTACGGTGGTCGTGGTCAATCAGGCGGGCGATACGCGCCTCAAGCAACTCTGGTATCTACTCAACAGCAGGACGGGATTGATCGGTCGCAAGATTCTGGTGCCTGCACCACCACTGGACACAGCAGCGGAGATCGCCACGCTGGCGAATGATGCGGGAACAGTCGCGGCGGATATCGTCGGCACGCTCACCGGCCTGTCACCAGCGGGTGCGGCGGGTGTCGTCGCGGGGACGCAGGCGACTCTGGGCCTGGATAGCTCTTTCAGGAATCTGCCATGACTCAAGAGGGAAACACCTTTCAATTTCTGGCCGGATGGCTGCTCTTGATCGTCATCCTGAGCCTGATAAACAAATCACGCGTCGGACACGTCTTGATCTATTATTCGTTACTGCTGATTATTCTGCTGATCCTGGTTACGGAATACGCGCAGATCGCTCCGTTACTCAGCAATATTCAATCGATCGGCGCATTCAATGCGGCCAGCGGTGGCACGCCAGCCAGCGACGCCGCAAAAACCAAATAACACATGGGGGAGAACACACTATGAGCGACGAGACTATTCGCTACGCATTTCTGATTATGGCGCTACTGATCGCCGTAACGTACTTCGTAGGCGCGGCGACCGATACCAATGCATTGGCCGCGGGACTGCAAAAACTGGTGTACGCTCTGACCGGGAAATCACCGACCGGCGCGACCAGCAACTATCCCAGCGGCGCGACCTATACCGCTCCCGTCGCATAAGAGGAGAACGCGATGTTTTGGAAAAAGAAACCAGCGATCTATCCTTACGAAAACTACTTTGTGCCGGGGCCAAATCCTGCACCAGGCCTGACCACCGCGGAATACAAAGATCCCTACCGCGAACATGCGCCGATCGCGACAGAAAAGCCGTGGTGGTGGTCGCCCGGCGCGTCGGCTGATCCTGCCATCCAGCGCATCGGGCCGGATTTCGCGATTCTGCCAACCAAAGAAGTGCCGCCACTGCTGGTAGAGATACCCGCGGGCGGCTACATCACGCCGGAAATCGAGATGCAGCGGGGCTGGCATCAGGCATTTGTGCCTGACCAGGGCAGGCGTACTGCGCTCCAGGCACAGACACCGCTCTTACAACTCAGCGCGCCCATCCATAGCGCGAATAAATCGGCGTCGATTTCCGGGGCGAGGCGCAAAATCACGAAGCTCAGAGCACCGAAGGCGAGGGATCTGTAAATGGCGATGGAACCAACCAACAGCGAGCCGCCAGCCGTCGCCGATCGCGTGTCGCTACTGACGTTTGCCGAAGAACATGCGCCGCTCTTGATTGGCCTGGCCGTCGCGGTCGTGATTTATCTGCTCTACAAAAATAGTCAGAGCAGCACGACCAGCACGACCAGCCAGCAGGATCTCTCTGGCCTGGCGACCAATGCCAATGGCCAGCCGATTGTGTACGTGCCAACCAGCACCACGTTCTCGACAAACAACAGCATCAACAATTCGGACAACAATTCGCCGACGACCACGACGACCACGACCGGCGTTCCGGAATTGCCACCGACCGGCACCACCGGCACTGGTCCAGTTCGCCAACCCGGCCCGATCGCTCCGAAGCCGATCGCCAGCATTGTACTCCCCGCGCCACGGGGCAGCCTGCAACCGCCCCTCGCGGCGGGCCATGGCGATACGAATTTCCAGATTCATACCGTCAAGGCAGGGGAGACACTGGCGAGCATTACGCAAAAAATCGGGTGGGGGTCCGATACGCAAAAGCTGGTCGGCTATCGCAACAATGCGGCCATTCTGGCGGCGGCACTGATCGATACAAGCAATCCATACGCCAGCTTGCCTGCTGGCTTGCAGCTTTCAACCTAGAGGAATAAATGAGCTATACGCGCGCACAATGGAGCACGGCTTTTCTGCAAGCGCTCGGAAATCAGAATCCAGCTTCGGCGATCATCCAATGGGTCGCGAGCTGGTCGCGTTTCGAGACGACTGCCGGGGGGGGCGCTGCCTACAATCTGCTCAATACTGAGCAGAAGGCCAGTGGCTCAACCAATTTTAATAAGGCCGGAGTCCAGAATTTCATTTCTTTTGTCCAGGGAACACAAACGAACGCGCGCGTACTCGCAAACGGACTCTATCCAAATCTGCTTACAGCGCTCAAATTTAATCTGGCCGCGCCGCTGGGTATCGGTAGTGCGCCGAATTCAGCAATCAACGGAGAGATTAAGACCTGGGGAACAGGTGCAACCGCCTCACAGATCGCGGCAGGCATGGGCAAGGGAATGAATGATACCTTTCCTGGTGCGGTTAGCGGGACCACCGCAACGGTCAAAGTTGCGGCAGGTACAGGCAACCCCTTCCCGAAGGATCAATGCACCTGGTGGGCAGACGAGCGCTATCACCAGCTTGCAGGTTACTACATCCCCTGGACGGGTAACGCCAACTCCTGGGCAGCGCAGGCAAAAAAATACGCAGGCTGGGTGGTATCCTCGCAGGCCACCTCGCCAGCGATCATCTGTTTGCAGGCCGGGGTGCAGCTCGCAGACCCGACGTATGGACATGTGGCAGTCGTCGAGAGCATCAATGCTGATGGATCAGTGGTATGCAGCAATTCCAATTGGGCTGGGCATGTTTACCCGGATGTGGTCCGCGTGACATTCAAACCAGGTCCGGGCGTCAGCTTCATCTCTGCCGGAGTGGTTGTCAGCGCAGGCGGCGCAAATGATGGCACCGCAACCAGCAGCGGCAATCTGGGCAATGATATCGGCAATCTGTTCAGCGCATTCGGGGCGCTGTTTGCCGGTACCGATATCGCGCCACTGGATTCAGTCTTGAGCCAGGTACATACCACACTGGTCGATAATCCTGGTTTTTATGGTATCGCGCTCGCGATCGATGAGGCCGAACAGGTACCCGGCTGGCAAAATCTGGCTGGCGGACCATTTGATATGATCGGCATCATTCGCAGTGTGGGCGCGAGCATCGGGGATAATTTCCTGCCACTCGCAATTCGGGGAACACTGATCGGGTTCGGCACGCTGATCCTGGGGCTGATGCTGGCAAAACTGGTATTCAGCCAGGGCGAGCAGCACGCGCAGGCCGTCGGGCAATTATTGCCTCTGCTGATGGGAGGATGATGATATGGCATATGTCATCTACGGCCCGGAAACCGTAGCAAGTACGAATCTCATCGAGATCGTGCCGACGCAGCAGGTGAGTAATTGCGTTATGGTTGAGGTTATTAACGACACAACCTATGGCCAAAATATCATTATTCCGGGCAATAGTCAGCTCTGGATTGCGCCAGAAACAGCGCAATTTATTGCCAGCGACCAGTTTTACGCGGAGTCAATCAAGCTGTTTCCTATCGTAGTCATGGCGGGCACATTCACTGGCGTACCGCAGCAACTCACAATCATCGGGTTCGACAAGGGCGAACAGACACCGCCAGCGGGCACTGTAATCGATCTCTCAAAAATCGTGGTTGTGGGGAACACGGTGCAGACGGAGGGAGCCGTGGCAACAACACTTACGAATGATGGATCGCCGATAGGGAGCGTCATTATCGAGACGCAATATCCTGGCGACACCGCGACAGAATTCCAGGTGAAGAATTCGGGCCTGATTCAAATCGGCCTGGGGAATTCCGCCTCCCGCATGTTAGAGCTTGGCTACGGCACGCCGCTCCAGCTCGATGTATCATCATCGCAATCCAGCGGCGGTCAGGTACAGCTCTATATTGATCTCAGTGGCATTCTGCACATTTCCACCAATGGCAACTTACATCAGGTCAGTATCGATGGCAACGTCGATATCCTGATAGATGCGGCGAATGGGGTCATCTCGACGAGTGGCGCGAATCTTACGCTGGAAACAGACAATTCACACGCCCTACTGCTCAACAATGGATCTTCATCAATCCTTGCCATCGAGGGCAACGGGCCGACGCTGTTGACTGGTTCCTACAAAATGCTGACCGGTTCTCTGAGTCGCGTCAGCCAGTTCACGGCGGCGGTCACGACAACGCCAGCATTTTTCAACCATGGATTAGGCACCACGCCTGATCTGGTCTTAGGTATCCCGGATGGCGCGGCGACGACCTCGACCAGGACATTTGAATATGATAGTGCGTCCATGACCAACACGCAGGTTAAGCTGACAGGCGGTTCATCATTTAATCTGCAATGCCTGGCAATTAAATTTTAGAAAGCGAAAAAAGACATGACGGCACCAAACAGGCAAGTATCGTATCCTTATATGAACGAAGAGACAGGTGGCATCTACGCAGATAGCGGCAATCTGGTCACTGACGGGGCGGGCAATCTGACCTGCCTTCAGGCAACTATGCAAAGCGTCGTCGGTGGGGTGGCGAATGGCGGGGCGACCAGCCTGGCGCAAAGCATCACCACGTCAGGCACCATCAGCAACGGCAACAATCGCGTCTATCGGATTCTGGCGGGCGCAACGGCCTCAAACTTGACTTTGACGAAGGGAACCACAGACGGCCAGGATCTCACAATCGTCAATGTTGCCGCGACGAATGCCATTATCACCGGCAATGTCAGCCCGACCAGCACCGTAGTCGCATCAGGCGCTGCGGCCTTTGAATGGGATGCCGGGACAACTCTCTGGTATCACAAAGTCTGATTCTCAAAAAAAATAGTATTCCGCCAGGCTGGCTCTTGCCGGCCAGCCTGGTTACAAAGGACAAAAAATCATGCAAGAACTTTTGGCACTTTACGAGGAAGTTATCAAAGCGGCCAGCGATGACCAGATCCTGCCGCATCTGACCAATCTGGTTCAGGACGCAGCAGCGATGGCCAATGCAGTTGCTGGCGTGCTTGACCAGGCACGCACAAAGGCGACTCAGATCAAGAACAGCGGTCAGGGATGAAGCTACTCTGGTATGGAGAAAGCCCATATATCGAGACCGGGGCGGGGCAGGTCGCCAAACACCTGCTTCCGCTTTTCCAGGAATTTTTTGAAGAGATCCACCTGGTTGCAATCAACCAATGGTGGCAACATCCAAACATGCCATCTGGCTTATCGATCGACCAGTCACCGCTGGAAGATCTCTTCAATCCGGCAACGGCGAAGGCTGCCATCGCGCGGCTGGATTATGATGTCCTTTTTCTGACGACGGATCTCAACCGCATAACCGACCTGGAGGAAGAAATCAAGCTGGCACAGGCGCATGACAAGCCGATTATCATCTATGCCGCGATGGACACGCACATTTTCCAGCCAGCATTCTGGCGTGTGATGCTGCTGGCTGATATGCCTATCGTGTTTTCGTATTGGTGCAAGCGTCAGGCGGAACTGGTACTACCAGCACTGGCTGGTCGGCTACGCACCATCTATCATGGTTGCGAGCCAGATGTGTTCTATCCTCTTTCCGCCAATGAACGCCGAAGCGCGCGTGCGCAGCATTTCGGCCTGGAAAACGACACGTTCCTGGTGCTCAATGTGAACCGCAATCAGATCAGAAAAGATCTGGTCAGGACGATGGCCGCGTTCCATCTCTTCCATCGCGAGCATCCCGATTCGGTGCTGTATTTGCACAGCAAGCGCACCGACCTGGGTGGCAGCTTACCAGCACAGGCGGAAGCCATGGGCCTGCGCATCAAGGGCGCACATCCTGAAATCATTTTCGCGCCGGATGACTATCATGAATCGGCAGGTTTGACGCGTGCGGATCTCAACCGCATTTATAATGCTGCTGATGCATTCTGCACGACCAGCACGGGGGAGGGGTGGGGGCTAACCACAACGGAGGCCATGGCCGCGGGCGTGCCGATCTGCGCGCCGAATAATACGGTGTTCCCAGAGCAACTCGGCCTGCACGAGGAACGCGGGTTGCTGGTCGAATCAGGCGGCCCGGATCTTTGGGCCTGTTTCTACGGTGTATCCGATTCGCCACGGGAACTGACCAGCACAACCGGCATGGCAGCCGCACTGGCACATATCTATTATCAGCGTGACGAGGCACGCCAGCGTGCATTGCGAGCGCGGATCTGGGCAGAACAGCACGCCTGGCAAGATGTCCTGCGTCAGTGGAGGGAGGCACTCGATGCCATTAAAGAAGGGATATTCGCGCAAGGCAATCGGCTATAATATCGCGGAACTGGAGCGCTCCGGGCGCAAACCGCGCCAGGCGATCGCAATCGCGTACAGCCAGGCGCGGAAGTTTGGCCTGAAAGATCCGGGATATCCAAAGAAGCAGAGGCGGAGGCATGCCAAGAAAAAGTAAGGCGAAGCCGCGCACGCTCTCCGCTGGCCTTGCCCGGTCAGCCGACAAGCGAGGATTGACCGGCGAGGCCAGAGAACGTTACATCATTGGCGGCGCGATCGATGCAGAGAAGAAGCATCAAGCAAAACTTGCACATGCAAAATCCGCAAAAGCAGCCACCAAAAAGAAGCCGGTCGCCGCTGGTCCGCGGCTGGAATTGGTAGTCAGGAAGAATGCAGAGGCCAGCGCGTCGCGTTCCTATGATGTGTATTCTCTCTATCGGCCAAATAGCAAAACACCGTACAGCAGCGCGACCTATCGGAAGCGCAGTGACGCAGAACACGCCAAAAAGACAGAGATTGAGAAACATCATAACAAGCTTGGCGTGGTTCTCGGTCAGAAAAGCCTGGTGTAGTCATGGAAACATTTCTTGGCATTCTTCTGATGTTGTTTCTTATAACGATGGATGTAATAGCTCATGTCATTATCTATCAGCAAAAGAAAGGCGTTTCTGGTGACACCCAGCGACAAGATCCTGCACACGATTCAGCTCGCAATGGTGCTTGGCACGGCAGTGGTGCTGATTATCTTTGCTCACGCAGAGATCAGCCCGGACATCGTATTCACCAGCATGATCGCGGGCATAGGTGGCCTGGTTGGTTCGCGCATTGCCAGCAACGGTTACGCGCCTGGCTCGACTGCGCCGACACCAACGGGAGGATCTAATGGCAAACCTTGAAGTTGCGTCATTCGTCGCACCGCTTGACCAATTCCAGGCCGGAAAGTCGGTGGATATGTGCGTAGCGTTTGGCTGCGCGGATATCTATTTTTCCGCTGATCCATCAAGCACGCCAACAGCCAGCGCTGGCCAGATCGTCGGCCTGGCCGAAACGTGGTACGCGCGCGAAGAAGGCAGCGACGCGAGCAGCAATACCAACGGCATGAGCGCGCCAGCAGAGTACGCGATGCTCGAAGGTCTGGGGCTGCACTACCAGGGGTTATCAGGCGATCTGATAGCCGCCACGCGTGACGCTCTGGGTCGCGGGCTGCCGGTGCTCATCTGTGGGGCAGAGGCAGGCTTTTTTGATGTGGCCCTGGGTGGCGTACCCTACGCCTGGTCGCCGATCTACAATCATTGCATCGTCGCGAGCGGCCTGGCTCCCAACGGCAATTTTTACGTGCGCGACTATGCGAACAGTGAATTTTTCGGCTATCGACGCGTGTATAGCGCGAGCGCGATGCGCCTGGTAAGCGCGACGGCAGTTACGCCGCGCTGGATGGAGACGAGCATGATACCGGCAGGATGGCATGATACAGGGAGCAGCCTGGTTGCTCCCAACGGCTTTGAAGTGCGAGATGGTTTCAGAATTAAGGTAATGGCGGGATGGGAAGCGACGGATCTTCCCCTGGAGAATGAACACGGGATGGTCAGTGGGGGAACAGAACAGAATTTCACGCGGACCGTGTTGCGCTGGACTACCCAGCGCGGGGTGTGGGTAGAAGCTCCGGCCCCGACGGCGGAAGCAAACGCATTCAAGCAGATTGCCGCGATCGTTGCCAGCACGCCCACGGCATGATATAATTATCGACGAACAGGGAAGGTGCTCCTTATATCCACTACTATTCTCAGCTCTCCACAGCGATGAAGAACCGCGAGACAATCGGGCGTCTCGCGGTTCCCCTCTTTCTTTAGATCGTAAATCCTCCCCCGCTGGCCGCGTGTGGTGCGCAGCCCCTCAACACCATTGCATCATAGAGCTGCCCCCATTCCAGGCGTGCATCTTCCAATTGACGATTCCAGCGTGCCTGCGCGGCCTGCGCCTCGCTGGATTTACTGTATGCCGCGCCATATTCGCGCCAGGCCTGGTTGATACGCGACCAGGCAGCATTGAGCTGCGCGAGCAAAGTGGCGGCTTCTTCTGCGGACATGGTTTCCTCCTTTATGGCAAATCGTCGCTATCAAGAAACGGATCGAAGTCATCGCCCACGGGCTTTTTTACCCCTGCATGCGCTTCTTCATCCAGCCGCTTTGCGCGATCCAGATGCATCTGGATGGTGATTGCGGTCAGTTCCTCAACTTCATTGCATGCCAACATCACACTTCTGCTGTTTTCGCTCTGTGTATTGAATTGGTGGATTTTCAACGTGCCGTAGTAGCGTCCATCACGCTGATTGATATCAATGAGATGATGCAAACTGTTGTGCTGGTATTCCGATCGATCTTCTGTATAAAAACGCTTCTGATCGATTGCCTGATTCGATCCAACCTCTTGCACTTTCACCGCGAGCAGATCCGCGATGACATCCAGTTCGTATGGCGCAAAATAGGCCTGATGCAAGCCATTGTCAGCTTTAATCAGCCCGATCGCTGCGAAGCAGAAATTCCAGGCATACGCGCGCGCGTCACTTTCTGGTGTGCGTTCTTTGCCATGATCCATGTCGCGCAACTCAAACGCGAGATCGGTGATCTCACTGATCGCATGATCGCGATCTTTCAAATCACCAGCAAATGCCTCAATCTTTTTCGCTGTTTGGTGCATCGCACTGTTGGTATCAGTCGATGCCTGGATCAATTGTGAAATCATCTTAATCAAATTTTGCATTATAAAGTCCTTTCTAAAGATCAATGTTCATGTCGTGAATCTGCAATTCGCTCATGTTGCCGGTCGGCAACCCATACGCCGACAACACACCGCCAAAGTCGCCATTGAGCAATCGCGCCGTTTGCTCCGGGTTGAGTTGTTCATCGATTTCCACATCGCGGTAGCTCTCCGAAATGATAAAAGAGATCGATGCGGTGACATGCGCGCTGGCCCCGGAGAACTCCCCAGGCGCGCCCACACGATCCTCGTAGCCTTTCGGTGGCAATGTCTTGCCGATCTTTGCCCACTGCTCCTGATGGACTCCAGACTGATTGATGCGCGATGGCTGAAGCGTCTTTTTCGCCGCCGCGTATGACATGCCGTTCGCCTGGAGATCCTTCATAAGATGTGCATGCCAGCCATCTTTGCTGCGAGCAGTACCGCCATACTGCTCTTGATAGTGCGCGATCACCTCGACCTTGCTGCCGATATAAATCGGCTCTGTGATCGTGCGGGCCTCCTCGATCCGCAGCGCAACTACCTCGCGAGACACCGGGTCCATCAGGCGCGTGATCTGTTCGCCGCCCACATCCGGCATGCGCTTGTTAGAAAGCGAGACCAGCCCGCTACGCACTGGTGCTGGCATATTGCCCTCGCAATTCTCGCAATGCGCTAATCGTCATCCCCGGCGTATTCCGGCTGTTAAAGCATGCCAGCACCTCTGGCGTTGCCAGCATTGGGAATCCATCCTCTGCCTTGATCTTCCAGCCGCCAGGCAGATCGGCATCCCGCAATAATCCCGGAAAGACTTTCGCTGGATCTGGCTCTGCCGACAGATAATAAATCGCATCACTCGCAATCAGAATCGGCAATTGCCCGGTGCTGGTCCAGATCTTTTTGCAGGTCCAGAAGACGCGACAACGGGCATCTTCCACAATGGCACGCCACCAATCGGGGCGGTACCACTGCGGACAATACCGCGCGCTCAGATCGCTCTTGAGCAGGCCAATGGCGGCGGCCCCGATACGCTTCGCCCCATAATAAGCCAGCTCGCGTGCCTCGCGCTCCGGGAAGCGCTTTTCATCGTTCTTGAGCGCCTGCCTACCCAACCAGAACGCTTCCGACCAGCTATCGAGCGCCTGATGTGCCTCCGGCCATCTCCAGGCCTCGACCACATCAAAAAAGACGCCTTCGCTGGTCAGCAATTTGAGCAGCGGCGTGCTCACCCAGCTCTGGCCATTCTCTAGCGGATTCAACTCCGCAATCAAAGAATCAGGAAAAGCGGCGATATTGTCCAGGTGCCATAGCCCCGCCGGTGGCTGATCCGCACTGGCCGCCGTGATGGCAGCTTCCCCCCGGAGCAAACGCGGCATTCCGGCCCCCAGACGCGCGAATTTCGACGCGTGCGGATAGGTGCTATTCATATCCCACGCATGCAGGTACAGCGGCCCGCTGATACCCTTCTGGAGCGTGATTTCGGCCAGATAGGCTTCCGCATCATCGCCCACACCTGGTTGATACAGAAAGCCTTCGCCCGCGATGTCCGGCAACAAGCCGAAATCAAATTCCGATCGTTCAACCCATTTGGCACGCCGGTCAGTGGCATTCAATGCCTGCATCATCTCCCGGCCCATGAGACCGGGATTCTTGTCCATCGGTACGCCCATAGCTTCGCTCAAATATTTCATCGAGGTGAGCATTGCGCTGGCCGACGGCTGCCCGCGCCATTCCCATGCCGTCAATCCTGGCCAGGTCACGTCCAGCCAGATCCGACCAGCGCGGGGGGGGCCCGGGGGGGGGGAAGCTCGGGGGGGGGGGGGGCGCGGGGGGGGG
>VFSW01004108.1_pt1 | contig 21707 bp, 18 predicted proteins | sample 5358111 | NCBI WGS metagenome assembly VFSW01 (sample SAMN11554181, study PRJNA540505) | mine drainage metagenome | isolation source: sediment from site ElyBrook_90M | place: USA: Ely Copper Mine, Vershire, VT | collected 2017 | reverse complement strand
CCTTGATTGACCTGCACCAAAGCAGCATTCACCGCATTCAGCGCGGCAATCCGGTGCCCGCCCTTATTATGGGCCGCAATCGAAAGCTGATAGCGCGCTGACAGCAGCGCATGACGCGCCGCAAACATGTGCGGCTGCGGATAAGCCGCAACCGCGCACCCCCCAATCGCCGCGCCCAGCATCAGCGCCGCCACCGTCAACCCGGCCGATTTCGTCTTGATTTTCATTTTTTCGCTCCATGTGATGTGATCAATATTCCAACGTCTCGCGCCCAATTATGGCGCAGATCAGGCAAACCGTGTAACCAATCATCTCACCCACCCTACAGGACCAGCATGACCGGCACCACCCAAAACCTCACCCTCAGCAATGGCCGCATCATCGATCTCTATCTAGGTGGCGACCCGAACGGCCACCCGCTGGTCATGCATCACGGCACCCCGTCGGATTCCACCACCTTCGCCGATTGGCACGAGGATTGCGCCGCCCGCCATATCCGCCTGATCTGCATGAGCCGCCCCGGCTACGCTGGCTCGCCGCGCATGGCCGGGCGCAGCGTCGCCGACATCGCCGCCCTCACCGCCGAGCTGCTTGACCATCTCGGCCACACCGAATTCCACACCGCCGGCTGGTCCGGCGGCGGCCCACCTGCGCGCGCGTGCACCGCCCTCCTAGCGGATCGTTGTCGCGGCGCCGCAATCCTCGCTGGCGTTGGCCCGTATGGTGAACCGGATCTCGATTTCCTCGCTGGCATGGGCCCGGAAAATATCGAGGAGTTCAACGCCAGCCTGCAAGGCGAAGCCACCTTGCGCGCCTGGAAGGAAGCCAACGTGCAAAGCTTCCGCACCGTCACCGGCCCCGAACTCGCCGCCGCCTTCGGTGGGCTCGTCCCCCCGATCGACCAAGCCGAACTCACCGGCCCCTACGCCGAAGCCATGGCCACCGAAATGCGCCGCGCCCTCTCAGGTGGCTTCGATGGCTGGATCGATGATGATCTCGCCTTCATCCGCCCTTGGGGGTTTGACCTCGCCACCATCACCATCCCCACCAGCATCTGGCAAGGCGACCTCGACTTGATGGTCCCCCACCAGCACGCAACTTGGCTCGCCGCCCATATCCCCGCCGCCCAACTCCACATGGTGCCCGGCCACGGCCATATCTCGCTCGTCACGCGCTACCGCAGCAATATCCTCAACACCCTGTTCGGCGCCTAACATGACCCTAACACCCCCTTTCACCCCCGAGACCGCCGCGCAAAAAATCCGCCTCGCCGAAGATGGCTGGAACAGCCGCACCCCCGACAAAGTGGCGCTCGCCTACACACCCGATTGCCAATGGCGCAATCGCCACGAGTTCATCACCGGGCGCACCGAAATTATCGCTTTTCTCACACGCAAATGGGCCAAGGAACTTGATTACCGCCTCATCAAGGAATTATGGGCCTGCGCCGATAACCGCATCGCGGTACGCTTTGCCTATGAATGGCATGATGCAAACGGCCACTGGTTCCGCTCCTACGGCAACGAAAACTGGGAGTTTGCGCCCTCCGGCGTCATGCAGCGCCGTATCGCGAGCATCAACGACCTACCGATCAACGAGACAGAGCGCAAATTCCACTGGCCCCTCGGCCGTCGTCCGGATAATCATCCGGGCCTGTCGGATCTCGGACTCTAACTTGATCGCACATTTATGTTAGAAAATACGCCGCAAGAACCAGTTTTTACTTGAACCCGGGTCCGCGAGACCCAAACTCCGGCTGATATCCACCAACGCGGCATCACCGTCCGAGGAGATATCATGACCTTGTCAACCAACCCGGTTACCGACCCCGTTACCAAGCCCATTCTTCACGCGCTGCATGGCTGGCCGCCCGCCCTGACCACCCTTGCCCTGATCGCCAGCGCCCTGATCAGTGCTGCGGTTTTCTATCTCATCCTGACCCACATCATTCCCAAACGCATGCTGGCACATCGCCCCTCGATTGCGGGGTTCATCGCCCGGAGCAAAACCCTGCTCGGTCTGATCCTGCTTGATTTATGCCTCGCGGGCATTATCCCCGCAACCACCCTATCACCCGGCACCCAAACAATCGCGTTGCGCCTGCTCAGTGCCGCTTCCATTGCCCTCCTCGGCACGGGCAGCATCATCGCGCTCGATGTGATCACCAGTGAAAAACTCGCGCATCGGCCGGATGATATTCAAGCCAACGTGATCGCCCGCCGCCACGCGACCCAATGGCAAGTTCTCCGCCGGGTAAGCCTCATGCTCGGCATTATCATCACCATCGCCGCGACCTTGATGGTGTTTCCCGCCGTGCGCCAATACGGCGTCTCGCTCCTTGCCTCCGCTGGCGCCGCCGCACTGGTCGTTGGCCTCGCCGCTCGACCGGTGCTCTCCAACCTGATCGCCGGCATCCAAATCGCAATCACCCAACCCTTCCGGGTCGAAGACGCAGTCGTGATCGACGGACAATGGGGCTGGATCGAGGATATCACGGCAACCTACGTGGTCGTGCGCATCTGGAACTGGCAGCGCATGGTCGTACCACTCGCGTGGCTGTTACAAAATCCGTTCCAGAATTGGACCCGCGAAAGTGCCGAGTTGATCGGCACCGTGCATTGGAGCGTGGACTACACGGTGCCTGTGGAAAAGCTGCGCGCAAAACTCAGCGACATCGTGCAATCGACCAAACTCTGGAGTGGCAAGGTCGTTGTGCTGCAGGTCACCCACGCGCTAGCAACGAGTATTACTCTCCGCGCCCTCGTCTCCGCCCGCAACTCCGGTGAAGCGTGGGATTTGCGCTGTTATGTGCGGGAAAAAATGATCGATTATCTGCAGTCCGAATATCCCGGCGCTCTGCCCAAACACCGAATCGATGTAGAATCGCCGGAACTCGCCTCTACCATCACGAGCCGCCATGACAATGTGGATATTCCAGTCTGACCCCGTCCAGAATGCTACTCAGGTCGAAGACGATCAAAATGCACATCGTTGAACCAAACAATGAAAGGATCAACTGATTATTTGCGCTGTTGCGGCATAAAATACCATAACGCATGTTTGTGCGCCCCAACGCAATCGGCGCTTGACCGAAAAGCTGCACAGCATCGCTCAATCTCTTGCGAGAATTAGGTCCGTCGTCTTGCTCATGAGCATCGTGCTGTATTACATTTAGGATTTGGAGCGTCTTTTCAGCCATAAAAGGTGATAGCCCGATGCCGCGCATGACCACCGCCCGCCTGTTATCCAGCTTTGCCGTGACCACCTGCCTCAGCATTCCGCTCGCGTATGCGGCTACCGCGCCCGCACCAACCGATGCGCCAACCCGGGTGTCCGCCGGCGTTGATGCCAGCGTCAGTGGCGCCCGCACGCGGCAAATCAGCTTCCATCAATCGGTCGTGGTTCAGCCGAATGGCGAATATACCAGCAAAGTCAGCCAGGTCATCAAAGTGCTCAGCCGCTCCGGGCTGAAGGAGTCTAATCCATTTCAGGAGACCTTTTCCTCCTCGCTATCGACGTTGAAAGTGGTCAAAGCCTGGGTGACCACCCCGGCCGGCACGGTGACTGATATTCCGAAATCCGATATTTACGTTCGCCCGGTTCCTGCGGCCCATGGCGCACCGATGTACAGCCGGTCGAAAGTGCTCAGCATCGTCATTCCCAATTTCGCCGTCGGCGATGAGCTGCATTTGATTACCGAAAAACATCAATTCGCCCCCTATTTCAAGAACGAATATTCGAATTACTGGATGATCCCGCAATCACAATCCGCGCGCGATGAGTCCATCAGCGTGACCGCCCCAGCCTCGATGCATTTGCACGACGCGCAAACCGGCGGTTGGACTGTTAGTCAGAAAAAATCAGGCAACATGGTTGTTCTCTCCGCTCATTTTACCACGCATCACGCTTATTATGCCGGCCCTTCGACGGTTTCGGCACGCGATTATAGCCCGTTATTTGAGGTCACCAGCTTCCCGACATGGGCCTCCGTCGGCGCAGCCTATTGGTCGCGCGCGCAGCAGCAAGCGGCCGTCACACCGGTGGTGCAAGCGGTCGCTGATCGCGTGGCCGGCAATCTGAAAGGCTGGGCAGCGGTCAAAGCGCTGTATGCGTGGGATTCCGCGCAAGTGCGCTATGTCGGACTTGAACTCGGCGTGGGCGGTTTCGTGCCCATCTCGGCGACCAAAACGCTCGAAACCGGCTATGGCGATTGCAAAGCCCACTCGACCCTGCTGGAAGCGCTGCTGGCAGCCAAAGGCATCACCGCCTATCCGGTGATCATTAACTGGAGCAACACGTTCAGCAAACCGCCATTGCCAACGCCGTTCTGGTTCAACCATGCGATTGATTATTTGCCAAAATATCATGTGTTCCTGGATAGCACAGGTGAATATGAAACGCCGGGCCAACTCGCCATCGGTGAACGTGGCAAACCAACCGTTATTGCAGGCCCCCATCCGCGCCTGCTCTACACGCCAGGCGCCGAGCCTGCGCATAATCGCTTGGTCTATAACGCGACGCTGCATCTAACAGCGGATGGTGGGATTACCGGCACCGCGCAAATGACCACCCATGGTTGGTGGGCTTGGATGTATCGCGAAATTTTTGCCTCGGTGCCGCCGAGCGCCTATGGTCATGTGATGAATTTACTGCTCACCCCCAGCGGCGGCGGCAGCGGTTCATTCACGCCGGGCGTGCCAACAATGCTCGATAAGCCGTTCGTGGTGGGTGCGCATTGGTCCAACCCGCATTTCACCGCGCCGGGTAAAAATATCAGCTTCCCGATGCCGCCCGGTCCATACTTGGTGCCCTCGCTGTCTGGCACACCCAACCCGATCAACGCGCTGGCTTCAGCGGCGGGTGCAAGCCAGCGCGCCCATCCGGTGGTGACCTATCTCGGTCAGGTCGATTGGAAAACCACGCTGGATTTCCCGGCAGGCTATACGCCGAGCTACCTGCCACACGACGTTACCGTTTCTAACCCGGCGGGTAGCTTCAGCTATCACGTAGCCACTTCTAACAACAGTATCGTGACCGATTACACGCTTAAGCTCAATAAAATTGTCTATGGGCAAAAATCCTATGCGGCCTTGCATCAATTATTGCTGGCAGATCTCAAATCGCAACGCACCCCGTTCGTGTTGACGCAGACCCCAGCAGCCAAGCCGCGGAGCTAACCATGACCAAACCGATCCATATCCTCGGCGCCCTTACCGGCGCGGCGCTGATCGCCGCGTCAGGGCTCGCCCATGCCGCCGGCAAACCGGCTCCGGTGGTAAATTACCGCATCCTGCGCGACACCACACTTATCCAGGTGCATAAAAACGGCAGCTACACCAAAACCGTGACGCGAATCGTGCAGCCGCTGACCACCGAGGGCGTCCAATCAAGCGCGCAAATCGCCGTGGCCTATCCAGCCAACTTCGCCACCGCCAAAGTGCTTTACGCCTACACTGAGACCAAATCCGGCAAAAAACTCAATGTGGTTCCCTCGGCGATTTTCGATCAATCAGCCCATAGCGCCCTCACCGCGCCCTTTCTCAGCGATGGCAAAATCCAAAGCCTGATTTTTCCCGCTGTGCATCCGGGTGATGTGCTGCATATCAAATATCAACTCACCTTCGCGCATCCCTATCTGCCCGGCCTTTACGCCGCAGCATTGGTGCTCAGCCCCTCAATCCCGATCAAGCAAGCCACATTGACGCTCACCGTGCCTGCGGGCATGCATGCTTTTGCCAAAACCCGTGGTCCGTGGATTGTCAAACAATCCGGCCAATCGGTGACCATCACTGGCTCCTATGATGGCGCAATTTTCCCGCCGATGGGCAGTGCGGCGATCACCCAATACGCGCCGATGGCCGTGGTGACCACCAGCGATGATTGGAACGATCTTGCCCACGCTTACAGCAAAGCCGCGCATTCGGCGCTGACGCTGACCCAAGCCATCAAAACGGTTGCGCACACCGCCGCACAGGGTGCGAACGGGGCTGTTGCCGTGCAAAATATCTATCGCTGGATGCAACAAAATATCCAGACCATCTCGGTTAATTATCAAAGTGCTGGCTTCGTCCCACCCGCAGCGAGCGAAACGCTGGCAAAGAAACTGGGCGACAGCAACGCGAGTGCGACCTTGCTTTGCGCCCTGCTCCAAGCAGAGAATATCAAAGCCGTGCCAGCCTTGATTTCGCAAAGCCCGCGCTTCGTCCCCTATCCGGGTGTTGATCCGTTCGCGTTCAGCCATTTCATTGTCTATGTGCCGGCCTACAAGCTTTATCTTGACCCGCGCTACCGTCACGCCGCCGCCGATACCGTCCCGATCATGGATTCGGGTCGCCCAGTGCTCCTTACGGGCAGCATTGCAAAACTAACAGCGACGCCGGGCCCCGATCTCAAGACCGTGCAATATGATATCACCGACACGATGAAGCTTGCCCGATCGGGCGAATTATCCGGCAATTCCCATCAGATCGCCCAAGGCTGGCGCGCTGCTGAAAAGCGTGCGGTGCTAGGCGACAAGGTCGGGCGCCGGTTGATCAACGCGGCTGAAACCAGCTTTTATCAGCAAGGCAATTTCGGAACGATCAGCAATTTCCAAATCAATCATCGTGACGATCTCAACAAGCCCATCGCGGTCACCTATGATTTCAAAAAATTCGGTGTGCTTGACGGTGGCAGCAAAGGGGCGATGTTGATCCCCTCGGATCATTTGATTGCAGGCGCCCTTGCCCCGTTCATCGACCAATCAAAGCGTGCGGTGCCGACCGTCACCAAACCCCAGCGCATCCAATATACCTTGCATTTGCAACTGCCCATCAGCATGAGTCCGGAATTCATGCCAGAAAGCGTGAACGTGAACACTCCGATTGGTGATTACGCGGTAAATTACACCATCAAAAACCACGTTCTTACCGTGAAAAAATCGCTGGCGCTGAAATCCTTCGTGGTCAATCCCGCCGATTATCATTATCTGCACACGCTCGCGATCAAGGCACTGCAGAACAGCCACAAGGTTTTGTTGCTAAAGAAATCCAAGCTGTCATCGTAATTAGTGGTCGTTAGATCAATATTGATCTAGCTGGTGAGAAAGCCGCCATCCACCGGGATGATGGTGCCGGTGATGAAAGCGGCGCGATCGGACGCCAGAAACACCGCGAGTGCCGCCGTGTCATCCGGCTCGGCGAGACGCCCGATCGGGATGCGCCGCAAAATTGCTGCCTGCATAGCAGGATCGAGCTGTGCAACGGTCATGGCCGTGGCGGTGACGGCAGGGGCAATGGCATTGACCGTTATCCCTGCGGGGCCAAGCTCGCGGGCAAGCCCCATGGTGAGTGCCGCGACGCCCGCTTTGGTCACGCCATAGAGCACATTGCCGAGCGCACCGCCGCCGCGAAAGGCCGATACGGAAGCGATATTAATAATCCGCCCGCTTTTTCGCACTGACATCGGCCCGATCACCGCGCGCGCGCAATGCAACACGCCACGTAGATTGACCTGCTCGACGGCGTCCCAATCCTCCAGGGTCGACGCGGATATCGGTCCGGTTTTCAAAATGCCAGCGCTGGTGACTAAAATATCCAAAGCACCTTTCGCCAAAATCGTTTGCATACCGGCATCAACCGAAGCCGGGTCGGTGACATCCATGGTGAGGGCCTGCATGGTGCGGTTTCCCGCGACCGCCGCTGCGGCGGCCTCTGGCGAGCGATCGGCGCAATGGACAATCACCCCTTCAGCGGCGAGTGCATGCGCGACGGCGCGGCCAATGCCTGAACCAGCGCCGGTGACCAAAGCCACGCGCCCTTCGAGCCCGAATTGCATATCAAGCGGCCGCGAGGCCGAGGATGCGGCGCGCCTCCTCGGCGGTTGCGGGACGCCGACCATAGCAAGCCGCGATCTCGACCATTTGCGTGACCAACTCGGCATTGCTCGCAGCGAGCCGGGTGCCATCGAAGCGCAAATTATCTTCAAGTCCAGTGCGCACATGACCGCCTTCGGCGATGCACCAGCGGGCCACCTCGGCTTGCCACCGGCCAATCCCCGCAGCCTTCCAGGTTGCCGTGGGCATCAGAGCGCGCAATTCGGCGAGGAGAAAATCAAATATTTCCCGGCGCACCGGCAAGGCATTGCGCACGCCGAGCACAAATTGCACATGCGGGTGCGGCGCCAGCAGCCCTTGATCGGCGAGTGCTTTGGCGTTGTAGAGCATGGCGAGATCAAACACCTCGATTTCGGGTTTCACATCATTATCGAGCATCGATTGCGCGAGGCCGGTGACGAAATTCGGGGGGTTGTCGTATACTTGGGTTGGAAAATTGGTGGAGCCGGTGGCCAACGATGCCATATCCGGGCGAAGCGGAATACAGGCTGCCCGCTCCGCTAACGACCGGCCCCGACCGCCGGTGGAGAATTGCACGATCATTGACGGACAATGGCGACGCACCCCATCATGCACGGCAGCAAACAAGGCCGGGTCCGAGCCGGGCGATTCATCGGGATTGCGCGCATGGATATGCGCCAGCGTGGCGCCGGCCTCGAAGGCTTGATGGATAGATTCGATTTGTTCCGCAGGGGAAATTGGCACCGCCGGGTTATCGGCCTTTCGAGCGACGGCGCCATTGATCGCCACAGTGATGATGACGGGTTCGGTCATGCGCACTCTCCCAGCAAGGTCAGTGTTTCTCGATAAAGTGAAATGAGGTGATATCCGGTCGGCGAGCGATTTCGCGCACCAGCGTGAGTAACGGCGTCCCGGCGAGCGGGTAATCCGTGGAGATCGGCCCTGCATCACGCAAAGCGCTGATTTCCGGCGCTGCATAAAAAGCGGCGAGTAGCAGATCATCATCCGAGCGAAATGGCCCATGCGCGGCGCGCACCGAAGGGATGCCCGGCTCCAGCAGCGCACCGGGGCGTTCGGTCACCGGCACGGCGCCGCGCGCGACCCGGTCGAGCACGTTCGGGTCGATCGGCCCGGCAACCTCGCCATAATAGCCCAGCACATATTTGCGCACCTCGTCTGGCACTGTGGCGTAGCGCTCACGGCCCATGACGTTGAGCACCGATTGGGTGACCACGAATTGCGCGAACGGGCTAACGATGATCGGGTAGCCCAGCTCGCAGCGCACGCGACCGGCTTCTTCGAGGATTTCGCCGAGACGATGCTCAATGCCGATGGTTTTGAGTTGGGAGCGCAGGTTGGAAATCATCCCGCCGGGCATTTGATGTGCGTAATGAAATTCATCATACTCGGCAATCACGCCGAGCGGCTTGTCCTCGCGGGCGGCAATATAGGCAATTCGCTCCGCCGCTGCTTCGACCAGCGCCAGATCGACGCCTGGATCATGCCCGAGGCGGGTTAGATTGCGCGCCACCGACTCGGTGGCGGGATGCGAGGCGCCATTGGCCAACGGCGAGGTGGCGGTGTGAACGACATCGACGCCAAGGGCGACGGCGCGGATGGCGGTGGCGGGGGCAAGGCCGGTGAGGCAATGGCTGTGCAAATGCAGGGGCAACGTGCCGCACGCCGCACGGATCTCCGGGACCAGCGTGGCGACCCGTTCGGGCGTGAGCAATCCGCTGGGGTCTTTCAGATAGATGGCGTCAACGCCGAGCGCGACCAGTTCACGCACCTTGCCGACATAATAGGCGTCGGTATGGACCGGGCTGAGTGTGTAGACGATTCCAGCGGCGATATAGAGCCCGACTTGGCGGGCGGCGCGCACCGGCACTTCGAGGTTGCGGATATCGTTCAGCGCGTCATAGGGGGTGTGATAGCGCATGCCTTGCGCGCGAATGCGTTCGGCGGTTAGTGCGACGATGTCATCGGGAAAAAATTCGAAGGTGAACAGGCTCTGCCCGCGCGTCATCACCGCAAGCGGTGTTTCGGTGACCCACTCGCTGAGAATCCGCATCCGCTCCCACGGATTTTCCCGCAGATAACGAACGCACACGTCAAATACTGCGCCGCCCACCAGATCGATCGCCTCGAACCCGGCGCGGTCGAGCAGCGGAGCAATTTCACGCATCATGCCGGTGGTCATGCGCGTGGCCCACAAGCATTGGTGGCCATCGCGGAGCGTGACATCGAGCAGACGGACATTGCGGCGAGGGGAGATTGTCATCGGGCCATATCCTGTTCGATCCAACGCGTATGGATCGCGGCGGTGCGAAACGCCTCGGTTGTTAGCAAATCGGCGTGAAACGGTAAGGTGGTTGGCACGCCGCGCACCTCAAAGCGCGCGATGGCCTCCTGCGCTGCAGCAATCGCTTCGGTGCGGCTCGGTTTGCGGATGATCAACTTGCCGAGTAGGGAATCGTAATACGGTGAGACCCGCCAGCCGGGATAGACGTGACTATCCACCCTGATCCCCTCGCCACGTGGCGGCTTCCAGGCCGAGATTAGGCCCGGCGCCGGGCGAAACCCGTCATAGGCATCCTCGGCATTGATCCGAAACTCGATGGCGACGCCATGCGGTTCGCCGGGTTGGCTGATCGAGAGCGGTGCGCCGGCGGCGACGCGGAATTGTTCGGCAACCAGATCGGTGCCAGTGAGCATTTCGGTGACCGGGTGTTCGACTTGGATGCGGGTATTCATTTCGATGAAATAGGCGCGGTCGGATTCGGGATCGTAGATGAACTCGACGGTGCCCGCGCCCTCATAGCCCAGACCGCGCGCGAGCGCCTCGGCGGCTTGGGTGATCTCAAGGCGACGGGCCGCGGGCAGGATGGGCGATGGGGCTTCTTCGATCAGCTTTTGGTGGCGGCGCTGCACGCTGCAATCACGCTCCCACAAATGCACAACATTGCCGTGCTGATCCGCAAAAATTTGCACCTCGACATGGCGGACATTGCGAAAAAACCGCTCCAAATAAATCTCGGCGTTGCCGAACGCTGCTTTAGCTTCGGCCGAGGCTTGCATGAAACAGGTGGCGAAGCTGCCGATATCCTCGGCGATCCGCATGCCACGACCGCCGCCACCAGCACTGGCTTTGAGCAGAATTGGAAACCCGATTTGCTCGGCGGCCACCTGTGCTGGCTCGACCGCAGCAAAGCCATGCTCGGAGCCTGGCACGATGGGCATACCAAGCGCGGCGGCAGTGCGGCGAGCTTGGGCTTTATCACCCATCAAGGTAATGATTTCCGGCGATGGGCCGATGAAGGTGAGCCCGGCGGTGCGGCATTGCTCAGCGAATTCAGCATTCTCGGAGAGAAAGCCGTAACCCGGATAGACCGCGTCACAGCCGCTGGCGAGTGCCGCGGTGATCAGGCCGGGGCCATTCAAATAGCTTTGTGCGGCGGCGGGCGGGCCGATACAGACCGAATGATCAGCGGCCCAGACATGCGGCAACGCTGCATCCGGCGGTGTATAGCCCGCGACTGTTTCCAATCCGAGTGTTCGGCAAACCCGCACCGCGCGAAGCGCGATCTCGCCACGGTTGGCGATGAAGACCCTGATCAAGGCGTTTGCTCCCCTAGTCCAGCCGGTAGGCTATTCTGAAAAAAATCATCTTGCAAGATGATTCATATTGCTGTCTGATAACTGAAAGCCAAACGGAGGAACTTCGCCCATGTTGCGATACGAAGACGTCGCTGAACTGGTTCGTATTATCGATAGCTCATCGTGCGCTGAATTTGTGCTTGATACGGCAGAGTTGAAGCTGATCCTCCGGCGTCATGGCGCCGTTGGTTCTGTAGCCAATGGGCCGCCACCAAGCCCGCAGCCGGGCATAGTTAATACGCCTGCTGCGCCGAGCCCGGCGGCCGCCGCAACACCGGCGCACGCCGCTGCACCGATGCAGGCTGGTCATCAGCTGGTCGAAGCACCGATGATCGGCACGTTCTATGGAGCGCCCGCACCCGGACAGCCCACATTCGTGCAGCCGGGCGGCCGGGTGGCGGCGGGCGATAAACTCTGTTTGATCGAGGTGATGAAGCTTTATACAACGATTTTTGCGCCGGTCGCCGGAACCGTTCGCGAGATTTGCGCACGCGATGGTGAACTCGTGGAGTATGGTCAGGTACTATTCGTAATCGATCCAGGATAGCGCGACGATGGGCTAACCGAGTAAAACCGACAGCAATCCGAGCACACCCGATGCGGCCATGAGCATTAGAAAGAACGCGTTGAACGCTTCGGCTGATATGTATTTGACGGCGCGAATTCCGATGACCATGCCGATACCGACGCAGGGAGCGAGCCATAGGCTGGTGGTTAGCCATGCGGTGCGCGCGAGACCTGACAGGATGGCGACCAAAATCGCAACCAGAAAGCTAGCGAGATTGAATGACAGGAGGATGGTTCGGCTGTGATGGACATTGCGGCGCTGCAGCGCGACCGTCATCGCCGGAACCGGGCCGCCCATGCCGGTGCAGCCATTGAGCACACCGCCGATCAGCCCCGCGACCGCCAATGGCGTCAAGCCATCGGGCAGGCGGAGGGGCAAGCGGGCGGCGCGGAGCATTGCGACCCCGATGGCCAGCGCCGCAATCATCAATTTGATGGTGCGCGCATCCAGAACGCCGAGTAACAGCAGGCCAACCGGCGTGCCGATGAGGGCGGCCACGCCGATGGTGAGGGCGGCGCGCTGCGGCACGGCGCGGCGCGCATCGGCGAGCACGACCACGCTGACCAGCGCGCCCAGAACCATGGTTTGAAACACAACTTGGCGTGGGCTGCCCGACAGGATTGCGAAGACCGGAGCAAACACCAACCCAAAGCCAAAACCGGCAAAGCCCGTGACTACGCCCCCGAGTAGTGCCGCGAGGCCCGCGCTGAGGATGAGCCAATCAGACATCGATCGAGCGACCGGGTTGACGCTGTGAATGGCCGGTTAACACTCGCCACCGACTAGCACGAACGCGCCCCATTGATCGGGACGCGTTCGGCAAGACAGATTCGCAAACTGGCGATGGGGAGTTACCGATCAAGCTTTATTCCGGCACTATCGAGATCGCCTACCGGCGCGCCGCGGTAAAGCGACAGGTCGGTGCCGGTTTCCTCAACGCTACGGCCAGATGTTTGAAAACCAAGCAACATGATTGGAATGATACTCACGAAGGTGAGTGACGCCAATAGGGTATAAAGTGAAGACGACGTCATTTCGCTTGCGAGGATGGGGAACATAAAGACGAGCACGACGCCACCAAGAAAGCGGGTGATGCTTTCACCAATCATCGAGCCGGAAGCCCGCAAGCGAGTCGGGAATTGTTCCGCCATATAGAGTTTCGCAAGCGGGAAGCCGGCATAGACGAAGGCCCAGGTGACCATCGCGGCGATGATGACGCCCCAACGCGGCAGGGGCTGACCAAGCGCAATGGTGCCGAGCGCCGCAACCGTCATCACCCCAACGAGACCCCAACGACGGCTTATCCGATCGCCCATCAGGCCGGCGACCGCATTCGAAATCACCGTTAGGAACAATAATCCTGATGTGTAGTAGAGCGCGTCGGTTTTTCCGGCTCCCATGCGACTGAGAATGCTCGGTCCATAAAGTGTGATCACGTAGAACACGATGAAGGGGGAGAGCAGTGCTGCATACGACACGAAACACCGAATTAGGTAGGGCGGTTTTGCGAAATCGAGCAAAGACACGCGCCGTGCGGCGGTGACTTCCAATACGCGCAGCGAAGAGCGGTCGATCAAGTTTTCATCATGCGGCAAGTTGCTGACATTTTCCAGCCGCTCGACGAAGTTTCTGACCCTGTCAACCTGACCGACTTTGAGCAGGAAGCGCGGCGATTCGGGCAGAAAAATGATGACGATTGGCATGATCAGAATGGTGGCGCCGCCCAACATCAGCAGCACCCGCCACGCTTCGGAGTCGGGGATATGGCCGACAATCAGTGCGCCAGCCAGCGTGTTCAGACCATAGGCAAAGCCGAGCAAGGAATTGGACAGGCCAACCGCCGTGCCACGGGCACGTTTATTCACAAACTCCGAGAGCAACAGGTAGGGAACCGGAAACACCGCCCCTTGGCCAAGGCCGGCGAGGAAGCGGCAGGCGACGAGTTCGGTGATTGACTGCGAAAAGCTGGCGAGGAAGGTGAATATGCTGAACACCACGATCCCGCCGAGCAAGGTTGTTTTGCGGCCAAATCGATCGGCAATGCGCCCTGCTGGGAGCAAACCGACTACGATGCCGAACGTGCCCGCACTCGCAATCAGGCCGACCTGCTTGGGAGCAAGATGCCATGTTTTTTTGAGCAAAAACAGAACGGGCGCAATGATTCCGATATCGAACGCTTCGAGAATCCAAACCAGACCGAGCAGGGCGATGAGTCCGATCACGGTTTTGTTGATTGGTATCCGGTCAAGTCGGGCCAGGAGGTTTTCCTGGACGATGAGATCTTGTTCGCTGATAGTAGCCATTTTATTTCTCCCTTTATTGTCTTGGACGCGTTATGATCGCATGAGTTAGCTCATTTATTCGCTTGTTTTTTTGTTTTTTGTCAGGCTGGCATTTTTGCCAGCGCTGGTAGGCGCGCCGCCAACGCGCCGACAATGCCGTGCGGGGTGTCAGCGACGGCAACGCCTGCCGCCTCCAACGCCGCGCGTTTGCTCGGATAACTACCGCCGGAGCCGGCAACGATGGCGCCAGCATGGCCCATTTTACGGCCCGGCGGGGCGGCGCGTCCGGCGATGAACGCAACGACTGGTTTGCCCATGGTCCTTGCATAATCCGCCGCTTCCTCTTCCATGGTTCCGCCGATTTCGCCGACCAGAACAACGGCATCGGTGCGTTCATCGCGATCAAGCGCGATGAGGGCATCAAGGCTTGTGGTGCCGATCATCGGATCGCCGCCGATGCCAATGAAGCTCGATTGACCAAAGCCACCCCGGGTAAGATTTAAGCAGACCAGTGTGCCGAGACTGCCGCTGCGCGAAATCACCCCGACCCGTCCCGGACTGAAAACCTTGTTGTTGTGACCGGGCATGATGCCGACGAACGCCTCGCCGGGGGTGACGAGGCCTGCGGTGTTGGGACCGACGATGCGGCAGCCGCGCGCGTCCGAGGCTGAAAACACATCGAGCATGTCATGAGCAGGCACATGTTCAGTCAGCATGACTAACCCCCCTACCCCGGCGTCGATCACATCCAGTGCGGCATCGCGCACGCCGGCGGGCGGGACGAACATAACCGCGACATCGGCCTGCATGGACCGCACGACGGCGTTGACCGAGGCGAAGACGGGCAAGCCGAGATGGGTCTCACCGGCGCGCTTTGGGTTCACCCCGGCGACGATTTGGGTGCCGACCTCGCGCATCCGCTCAGTCCAGAACGTGCCTTGACCGCCGGTCATGCCGATGACGACGATGCGGTCCGAACGGCGGATAATGGGAAATGTGCTCATTGTGCTGCCTCAATCGCCGCGCGCACGGCGTCTTCCATCAGATCAAACGGTTCAATGCCAAAAGCGTCGCGCACCAACGCCACCGCTTCGTCAGAGCCGGTGCCGTGCACCGAGAAAAATACCGGCAAATCCGGCTCCAGCCGTTGCCACGCCTCGACCACGCCCCGTGCCATGACATCGGTGCGTGCGAAGGCGCCGCAGAAATTGACCACGAGCGCGCGAATTTCGGGCTTGGCGAGTAGCAACTCCAAAGCAGGTTCGGCTTTGGTGTAGGCATCGCCACCAATTTCAAGAAAATTGGCAGGTTTGCCACCCAGCACGCTGACTACATCCATGGTGGTCATGGTGAGACCTGCGCCGTTAGCGAGGATGCCCACCGGGCCGTCCAACTCGATGAATTTGAGCCCCACTTCGCTGGCCCGCCGTTCAAGCGGGGTCGACGGATCGGGCGCGGCGGCGGCAGCCAAAGCCGATTGACGGTAGGCCGCGCCATCATCGAGGACAAACTTACAGTCCAGGGCTGCGATATTTCCATCCGCAAGCTGCACCAGCGGATTAATCTCGATCAGTTCAGCGTCGGTTTCGCGATAGCGCCGATACATCGCGACCAAGATGCGCGCTATTTCGGCGTGTGCTGTCCCTAACGCTAGACCATCGAGCATCTCCATGGCATCCGCCTCGTCAAACTGATCGATGGTGCGCACCCAATGTTTGCGCAGCATCTCTGGGCGCGATTCAGCAATTTCTTCGATATCCATGCCGCCTTCGGTGGAGAACAACACCAGCGAGCAGCGTTCCCGCGGTGCGTGCAGCACGGCCGCGTAATATTCATGGATAATCGCTGCTTGCGCCTCGATCATCACGCTTGCAACCGGATGCCCGGCAATATTCATGCCGAGAATGCGCTCGGCCGCGTCTCTCGCCTCGGCGGGCGTGGCTGCAAGACGGATGCCGCCCGCTTTGCCGCGTTTGCCGGTTGGCACTTGGGCTTTGACCACGCAAGGGCCGATCCGCTCGGCAGCAGCAGCGGCTTCGGCGACCGTGTGGCACAGTGCGCCATCGAGAAGCCGGATATTGGCCGGTGCGAGCACGAGGCGCTTCGCATCATATTCCAGGAGATTCATGCTGCTATCCTCACTTACCGAATTTTGACCAATAGGGGCCGAACAACGCGTCTTCGCTGGGGCGATCTTGGGCAATCGGCACCACCAGATGAGTGATGTTGATGAAATGCCGATAGTTTAGATTTTCGCTGATCGAGTTTTTTTGCCAACTGCCACACCCCATGCTGAGGGTGAATTCTAATCCACTGTCGAAACCACCACCATTGCCGAATGTATGGGCAAAATTGACCAATACCCGCACGACATCGAGCGTTTCCGCTAGGTGCCGGGCGCGTTCGGGGCGGGTTGTGTGCAGGCCACAGGAATGGCCGCGTCCTTGGTGGGCGAGAATGTCACGCACGACACCCGTTGCGGCCTCGAAGTCCGGGGCGCGATAGATAGCGAGGACCAGCGATAATTTCTCGCCCGAGAACGGATGCGCGGGGCCGATGCCGGTTTCTTCGACCATGAAAAACCGCGCCTGACGCGCAGCTTCGGGCAAAGCGAATGCCTCGGCGAGGATTGCAGGATCGCGCGCGATGAGGGTGCGGTTCAGCTTGCCACCTTGCCAAAGCAGCGATTCCACCCGCTTAGCCTCGTCGGCGGTGCAGAGATAGCCGCCGGCGCGTTCCAAGGCAGCGATGGCGGCTGGATAGACCTCATCGACGATGACTAACGCGTTTTCCGACGAGCAGGAGGTGGAATTATCGAAGGTTTTCGATGCGGTGATTTTGCGAGCCGCATCATCGATGTCTGCGGTTTCATCGATAATCACCGGCACATTGCCAGCACCAACGCCGATGGCGGGGGTGCCGCTGCGATAGGCGCGGCGGACATTGTCCTGCGATCCGGTAACCACCACCAGATCGACGGCTGCCATCAAGGCGTCGGTCGCGTGTTTTGAGGCCGGCGGCGGCAATATCTGCACCAAATCCTCGGGGGCGCCGATGCGCGCGAGTTCGCGGCGCATCTCGGCGACGGTTTCAGTGGTTGTCTGCATGCCCGAAGGGGATGGCGCGATGATGATGGCGTTGCGGCCCTTGATGGCCATCATCGCCTTGTTAACGGCGGTGGCGGATGGGTTGGTCGAGGGGGTTACCGCGCCGACCACGCCGATCGGTTTGGCAAATTTAACCAGGCCGCGTGCGGGGATTTCCTCGATCACGCCGACGGTTTTGGCGCGCAGCAGATCGCGCAGGGTGCCGAACGTTTTGCGCTGATTTTTGATTATTTTATCCGCGACATTGCCGAGGCCAGTATCCTGCACCGCCAGCGAGGCTAGTCGTTCGGCGCGATCGGGGCGGTAGAGTGACCAGGCAAGGGCGCGCACGAGGTCATCGGTGCGGTCCTGATCAGCATCCGCGATGAGGGCCATGGCGCTGCGCGCACGAGCGACCATGGTCATTACCATATCAGCCGTCGCGTCACGCTCAGTTAGTCGTGCTGTTTGATCCATTGTAGATTTTTGCTCCTTGGACGTTAGTAACGATCGTGGTTAAAAGGCGTTTGCCGAACCCTCCGACGTGGTGGGCGCAGACAGCAGACAGGCAAGTGCAATCGAGGCGAGTTTGGCTTCGACCGGATCGGCGCGCGAGGTAAGGACGATCGGCACCGCTGCACCGAGCACGACGCCAATCGCTGTCGCGTGCAGCAGGTGCACCAGCACCTTGAACAAAGCGTTGCCGGTTTCGATGTTCGGGACGACCAGAATATCGGCACGTCCCGCGACGGGATCGTTGGTCAATCCTTTCAGCGCCGCCGATGCGGGTGAAAGAGCGACATCGAGTGCTAACGGGCCGGAGATGCTACAACCTTTACTTGTCGCCTCCTCCCTGAAGGATGCGGCAAACGCGTCCGCCGCGATCGATGAAGGCATCGAGCGATTGACGGTTTCCGTGGCCGATAGCATGGCGATGCGCGGATGATCGAGGCCAAGCACGCTCGCCACCTCGATCGCGTGGCGCACGATGAATGTCATGGTGCGTGCGTCGGGCGCGACATTCAGCGCGGCATCAGTGATCAGTATATCGCGGGCGGTTCCGGGCATATGCATGGCGAAAATATGCGATAGCCGCGCCGCCCGGCGCAGGCCGCGCGAGCCATCGAGCACGGCGCGCATCAGCGTGTCGGTGTGCAAATGGCCTTTCATCAAGATCTGCGCTTCACCCGCTGCAATTAGATCGGCGGCGATTTCGGCGGCTTGGTCCTCACCCGCCGTCGCGACGACGCGATAGGGGGCGCCATGCTGACCCAGGCCGGCGAGGGATGCCGCGATGGCCGATGGCGTGCCCACCAGGATTGGCGTGATCATCCCGAACGCAGCGGCCCAATGCACCGCCTGCAACACATCGGCAGAATCCGCTGCGGCAACCACCATCGGTTGTGGGCCGCGCGCAGCCGCACGCAGTAATAAGCCGGGCGGGCAGGCATAACGCCCACTTGCGTTCGCCTCGTTTGGCTCAAGAGTTGTCAACGAAGGCGTAGGGTTTTGCATCGGTCGAAGCCCGCCCGCTCAATCGGACTGGCGGGATGTGACGAAACTATCGGTCAGCGCCCGTGCTGCAGCGATCAGCGCCACGCGATGCCGATACGCATCCGCCACTGGCATTCGCGCGGCGGGGGCCTGGATCGCGACGCCGGCGGTGATTTCGCCACGGGCGTTGAACACCGGTGCGGCGATGCAGACGACGCCGGCGAGATATTCCTCACGATCGACCGATAGGCGTTCATGGCGGATCCGCACGAGCTCATCGTCCAGGGCGGCGGGGGTGGTCAGCGTGTGTGCGGTGTGGGGCACGAAATCGAGACGTTTGAGTAAGGCCACGCGTTTGGCATCAGGCAAGAAAGCCAGGAACAGCTTGCCAATGGCGGTGCAGTGTAAGGGCACCCGCGAGCCAATATGAAAATTCAGCCGCAACGGCCAGCGGGTGGCTTCGACACGGTCGAAATAGACGATCTGGCTGCCTTCGAGTGTGCCGATATTGCAGGTTTCGCCGACCTCATCGACCAGCCCTTGCAAGATTTGCCGCCGTGGGGCGTATTGCACCGAGTAGCGCAAAATATCGAACGCGAGATCGTTCAGGCGCGGACCGACGGAGATTCGCCTCGAGGAAAAAGGCCGATAGAGAAAGCCTAGAGCTTCGAATTGCTCGATCATGCGATAGACGGTGGGTTTGGGGAGATCGAGGTGGTCGGCGATTTCCGCTGGTAGCACGGGACGGCCAATGCGCACAACATATTCCAAAACGCCGAAGGAGCGCGCAAACACGCTGGTACCGCCTTTGCCCAAGGCATCAGCGTTGTTTGCCGCGATTTGGATATCAACGGCCTCAAGCTCGCCGTCCTGGTCCAGTGGCCGGGAATTATCAAGCTTTTCCGCGCGACGCTTGGCGCTGCGGGTTGGGCTGCGCGGGGTAGGTTTTTCGCTGGACGTCATACGCACCTCAGTCATGACAATCGACCTGCTGGATGATCCGCATAATCGATAAAATGATTTTTAGACCCGCCGATTTCTGCTCAGCGACAATTTTCGTATTGTATGGTGATACCCATCGTGATAATTGTCAAGAAATTACCGAAGCGACGGTAAAAAACTCTGGTTACGGGGTCATGACTATCCATTCAACGTAATGCAGAAATAACAGGAGGGGAGCCAATGTCGACATCGACACAAGAAACGCGCAGCCTTGCTCTGATCGTGTTTGCGAGCACGCTAGGCACCACCATCGAATGGTATGATTTTTTCCTCTACGGTGTGCTCACGCCGATTGTGTTGAATCACGTATTTTTCCCAAATCTCTCGCCTGCGCTGGGCACGATTGCCGCTTACACCACCTTTGCCGTCGGGTTCGTTTCGCGGCCGATCGGCGGCATCATTTTCGGCCATTTCGGCGATCGAATCGGCCGTAAAACAATCCTGGTATTGACCCTGCTGATCATGGGCGGGGCGACATTTTTGATCGGCTTACTGCCGGGAGCCGCGACAATTGGTGTTGCCGCGCCGTTATTATTGCTGTTTTTGCGGATTTTGCAGGGCATCGGCATCGGCGGTGAATGGGGCGGTGCCGTGCTGATGGCGATTGAGCATGCGCCACCTGAACAGCGGAGCTTTTTTGGCAGTTGGCCGCAATTGGGTGTGCCGCTTGGGCTCATGTCGAGTGCGGGCGTTGTGGCGTTGCTGAATTATTTGCCCAATAGCGCGTTTTTGCTTTGGGGCTGGCGCGTGGCTTTTATGATCAGTGCGCTACTTGTGGTTGTTGGCATTTTCGTCCGTCTGCGGATTACGGAGACGCCGGACTTCTTGCGGGTGCAGTCAGAGGATAAGATTGTTGCGGTGCCGGTGTTGGAAATGATCCGCACGGCGCCACGATCGGTATTGCTGACCCTCGGCGCGCGCTATGTTGAAGGGGCATGCTTTAATGTGTTTGGCGTGTTCATTATCGCATACGTGGTCAACAGCTTGCATCTCACCCGCGGCTTTGCCTTGCTCGCCGTTGTGTTGTCCTCGGCATTTATGCTGCCGTTTATTCTGATCGCGGGGCGTCTCGCTGATCGGTATGGGATGCGGCGGGTGTTTGCAACCGGGGCGTTGCTGATTGCGGTCAGTTCGATCGCGTCATTCGCCCTCATGCAGGCCTATGGTCGGACCGACCATTGGGTGGTGCTGGTTGCGATCATCGTGCCTTTCTCTTTATTCTATCCGTTGGTCTATGGCACTGAATCCTCGCTGTTTGCTAGCCAGTTTGATGCCAAGGTGCGCTATACCGGCGTGTCGTTTGCCTATCAGGTGTCTGGTATTTATGCGAGCGGGCTGACCCCGTTAATTGCTTCGGCCTTGCTCACCTATGATCATGGCGCGCCTTGGTATGTCGTGGTTTATATGATTGTGGTCGGGTTAATCAGTTTTGGATCGGTTATGGCCATGCGGTTCAAAAATCCGGCGCAATTGGAGCCGGTGACGGCGGTTCATTATCAATGACGGATCAGATGCCTGCGATCGGCGATGATGGCGTGTTTGACTATATCATCGTCGGTGCAGGCTCTGCTGGCTGCGTGTTAGCCAATCGTCTTTCGGCCGATCCGGCGATCCGTGTTTTGCTACTCGAAGCGGGGCCGCCGGATCGCTATCCATGGATCCATATCCCGGTTGGCTATTTCAAAACGATGCATAACCCGCGCACCGATTGGTGCCTGAAAACCGAACCTGATCCGGGCCTTGGCGGGCGTCGGCTCGCTTGGCCGCGCGGGCGGGTGCTGGGT
>VFSW01004107.1_pt1 | contig 21708 bp, 19 predicted proteins | sample 5358111 | NCBI WGS metagenome assembly VFSW01 (sample SAMN11554181, study PRJNA540505) | mine drainage metagenome | isolation source: sediment from site ElyBrook_90M | place: USA: Ely Copper Mine, Vershire, VT | collected 2017 | reverse complement strand
GCGCGGTCGAGCGGAAACGCGATGATCTCGGCGAGCCCGTGCGCGCCGGCGGCGATCGCCGCCAGGCGGTCGAAGCCGAGCGCAACGCCGGCGCATTCCGGCAGGCCTGAGTCGAGCGCGGCCAACAGGCGCTCGTCAACCGCCGGCAATGCCCGCCCGCGCGTGCGGCGCACTTCGATGTCCGCCTCGAAGCGCGCGCGCTGCTCGGCCGCCACGGTGAGCTCATGGAAGCCGTTGGCGAGTTCGATGCCGTCGACGTAGAACTCGAAGCGCGCCGCGACCGGCGGCTCGCCGGGCTTCAGCCGCGCGAGCGATGCTTGCGTGGCGGGATAGTCGCAAACGAAGGTCGGGCGATCGCGCCCGAGCTTCGGTCCCACGACGAGGCCCATCAACAGGTCGAGATGCCCGTCTCGATCCAGCTCGCTGTCGCAGCGCACACCGAGCGCGGCGGCCTTCGCGCGCAATTCGTCGGTGCCGGCGCGGGCGGCATCGACGCCCGCGTGAAGGCGCAGCGCCTGTGCGTAAGTCAGGCGTTGCGCCGGCGGCAAGGAGCGCTGCGGCGCGAGCAGGCGCGCGGCGAACTCCTCGACCTCGGTCATCAGCGCCGCGTCGTCGAAGTGAAGCCGATACCACTCGATCATCGTGAATTCCGGGTTGTGCCAGCGGCCGCGCTCCTCGTCCCTGAACACCTTGCAAATTTGGTAGATATCTCCGCTGCCGGCCGCGAGCAGGCGCTTCATCGCGAATTCCGGCGAGGTGCCGAGATAAAAGGGCGCTTCGATTCCGCGTACCTGCGTCGTCAGCGATTCGATTTGCGGATCGCTCGTGCCGGCTGCGCTCAAGATCGGGGTTTCCACCTCGAGAACCCCGCGCTCGGAGAAAAAAGCGCGCGCGCGCGCGAGCATTGCCGCACGCAATTCGAGCGCTGCGCGCGAGGCGGCCGGACGCCAATCCGCGCTCACGCGAAGCCGCCGATCGCCTCGCCCATGCGCACCATCGCCCCGGGCGCAAGATGCGGCGCCCAGCGCACGCGGTTCGGCTCGAACAGCAGGACGACCGTGGAGCCCATGTTGAAACGACCGAGCTCCGCGCCCTTCGCGAGTACGACCTCGGCGTGCGCCAGGCGCGTGATGCGCCGCGTCGCAGGGGCGACGTCGCCGCTCCACACGGTCGCCATGCTGCCGACATTGAGCGCGCCGACCAGGACGAGCGCAAAACTGCCGGCGGGGCCCGTGAACAGCGTCAATACGCGTTCATTGCGCGCGAACAGGCGCGGCACGTGGCGCGCGGTCGAGGCGTTGACGCTGAACAGGCGGCCCGGCACGTAAATCGCGTCGATGAGCCTGCCGTCGAGCGGCATGTGGATGCGATGATAGTTGTGCGGCGCGAGATATATCGTCGCGAACGAGCCGCCGGCGAAGCGGCGCGACCAATCCTGCCCGGCGAGCAGCTCGCCGAGCGTGTAGCGCCGGCCCTTCGCCTGCAGGAGGCGCTCGCCATCGATCGCGCCGCATTCGCTCACGGTGCCGTCGACGGGACTCGCGACCGCGTCCGCGCGCGCATCGATCGGCCGCGCACCGGCTTGCAGCGCGCGTGTGAAGAAGCGGTTGAAATCCTCGTAGCGGAACGGGTCGGGTTCGGCCGCCTCCGCCAGATCGACGCGATACAGCGCGAGGAACGCGCGCGTCAGTAGATCCTTGAACCAGGGTTTGCGGACGCGCGTCGCGGCGCGCATGACCCGGGAAATCCCATGTTGCGGCAGGATGTATTGAAGCCGCGCGAACAGCCATCCGCCGAACGACGAACTCTTCATGATCCGGCGGCGGCGATTTCCCGGACGTCGCTGCGCAGATTGTCGGCCGTGTACGGCCCGGACAGAACCGCCGCGATACGCGCATGCGGATCGACGACGAAAATCGAGCCGGAATGATCGACGCTGTAGTTGCCGTCGGCCTGCGGCACGATCAGCACGACGACCCCCAAGCTGCGCGCGAAGGTCTCGACGGTCTTCTGGTCGGCGGCGGTCACGCCGAGAAACGACGGGTCGAAGTAAGGTACGTAGCGCGCGAGCCGCGCCGGCGTATCGCGGCGCGCATCGACGGAGACGAAAACGACGTGCGGCAGCACGGTGTCGCCCGCGGCGCGCATGCGCTTGTCCATCGCGGCGAGCGCCGCAAGCGTCGTCGGGCAAAGGTCCGGGCAATTCGTGTAGCCGAAGAACAGCATCGACCAATGACCGGACAGATCGGCGCGCGTAAAGTTAAGGCCGTGCTCGTCGATCAGGCTAAAATCGGGAAGCGCGCGCCGCGGCTCGAGCATCGTGCCGGTGAGCAGGGAGGGCGGCGGCCGGTGTCGGCTAGCATGCCAGAAGCGCGCGGCGGCGAATCCCGCGACCGCGGCGGCGATGGAAAAGAGCAGCAGCGGCAGCCAACGGGATCGAATCTCCATGAAATCATTATCGCATAACGACGGCGAGACGGTCGCCGAGGCGATCGAGCGCTGCGCCGCCGCGTTGCGCCGCGCGCGCGTGTTCTTCGGGCACGGCACCGACAATGCGCGCGACGAGGCGGCGGAGCTCGTGTTCTTCGCGGCCGGGCTGCAGCATGCGCACGGCGTGCGCGCCTACGGCGCGGCGCTGCCCAAGCGCACGCGCAGGCGCATCGACGCGCTCCTCGAGCGGCGCATCGCCGAGAGGCGGCCGCTCGCGTACCTGACCCACCGCGCTTTTTTCGCCGGCCTCGAGTTGTATGTCGACGAGCGCGTACTGGTGCCGCGCTCGCCGATCGCGGAAATCATCATGCAGCGCTTCGCGCCGTGGATCGCGGCGCGCGGCGTGCGCCGCATCGCCGACATCGGCACCGGCTCGGGCGCGATCGCAATTGCCTGCGCGCGCGCGTTCCCGCGCACGACCGTCGACGCGCTCGACATCTCGCCGGACGCATTGGCGGTCTGCCGGCGCAATGTGCGCAAATACGGCCTGCAAGACCGGGTGAAAGCGCTGCGGTCCGATCATTTCGACGCGGTTCCGGGCCGGCGTTACGATATCATCGTCAGCAACCCTCCTTACGTCGGAAGCCGGGAGATGAAGGACTTGCCGCGGGAATACGGCTATGAACCACGGCTCGGCCTCGCGGCCGGCAAGGACGGCCTGGCGTCGGTTCGCAAGATTCTCGGCGCGGCGGGCGCGCATCTTGCGCCGCGCGGGATCCTCGTCGTCGAAGTCGGCAATACCGAGCGGACCTTGATGCGTGCATTTCGGCGCCTGCCGTTCGTATGGCCGCACCTCGAAATGGGCGGAGGCGGCGTATTCTTGTTGCGGGCGCGGGATTTGGAGAAGTAGCGGCAGTGGCTGGCAATTCATTCGGTAAGGTGTTCACGGTGACGAGCTTCGGCGAGAGCCATGGGCCGGCCTTGGGCTGCATCGTCGACGGCTGCCCGCCGGGCATGGCGCTCGCCGAACAGGACCTGCAGACCGACGTCGAGCGGCGGCGCCCGGGAACCTCGCAGTACACGAGCCAGCGGCGCGAGCCGGACCGGGTGCGCATCCTGTCGGGCGTGTTCGAGGGCAGGACGACCGGCACGCCGATCGGCCTCATCGTCGAGAACGAAGATCAACGCTCGCGGGACTACGCCAAGATCAAAGACCGGTTTCGGCCGGGACACGCCGACTACACCTATCAGCAAAAATACGGATTCCGCGATTATCGCGGCGGCGGGCGTTCCTCGGCGCGCGAAACCGTGATGCGCGTCGCGGCCGGCGCGATCGCGCGCAAGTACTTGCGCGAGCGCATCGGCGTCAGGATCTTCGGCTATTTGGCGCAGATGGGACCGATCTCGATCGAGCCGGTCGATCCGCCGAGCGCTTACGACAATCCGTTCTTCTGTCCCGATCCAAGCCGCGTCAAGGAACTCGAGGATTTCATCTGGAAGATTCGCGAAGCGGGCGACTCGATCGGCGCGCGCGTGACCGTCAAGGCGGACAACGTGCCGCCGGGGTGGGGAGAGCCTGTGTTCGACCGCCTGGACGCGGACCTCGCGAGCGCGATGATGGGCATCAATGCGGTCAAGGGCGTCGAAATCGGCGCCGGCTTCGCCGCGGTGGCGCAGCGGGGGTCCGAACATCGCGACGAACTCACGCCGCGCGGCTTCAAGACGAACCATGCGGGCGGCGTGCTCGGCGGCATTTCCTCCGGCCAGCAAATCGTCGTCAGTATCGCGTTGAAGCCCACCTCGAGCATCACCGTGCCCGGCGCGACGATCGACGTGCAGGGCCTGCCGACCGAAATCGCGACGACCGGGCGGCACGATCCCTGCGTCGGCATTCGCGCGACGCCGATCGCCGAGGCGATGCTCGCGATCGTGTTGATGGACCACTACCTGCGCCACCGCGCGCAATGCGGCGACGTCGTCTCGCCGACCCCGATCATTACGGCGGCGCCGTGAGCGCCGCCGCACGCAGGCCGCGCATCGCCGTCGTCGGCGCCACAAGCCTGATCGGCGAAGCGCTGGTCGCAGAACTGCGCGTGCGCAAGTTTCCGTCCGCCGCGATCTTCGCGCTCGACGAAGCGCGGGACCTAGGCCGTCGGGCGGGCGACGAGGAGGCGCCTCTGCCGGTGGGCGATGTTGCCGCATTCGACTTCGCGCAAGTGGACCTCGTATTCTTTTGCGGACGCTCCGCGTTGTCGGCGGCCTACGCGCCCGTGGCCGCGGCGCATGCCTGGGTCATCGACGGCTCCGCCGCGCACCGCGCCCGCGCAGACGTGCCGCTGGTCGTCGCCGACGTGAACCCCGGCGCGCTCGCAGCGGTGGGCGCCCATGGCCTCATCGCGTTGCCGGGCAGCGCAAGCGCCGCGCTCGCGACCGTACTCGCGCCGCTGCACGCGCTGGCGGGCCTCGAGCGCGTGGAAGTAGCGACCTATCACGCGGTCTCGGGCAGCGGGCGCGCGGCGATGGAGGGCCTCGCCGCCGAGACCGTGGACATGCTCGCCGGCCGGCCGGCGCGCGCCAAGGTGTTCGGCCGCCAGATCGCGTTCAATGCGCTGCCGCTCGTCGATGCGCTGGAGGCTGACGGCGTGTCGGCCGAGGAGCGTCGAATCTGGGAGGAAACCCGGCGCGTGCTCGGCCTTGCGCAGCTCGAGATCAACGTGACCGCGGTGCGCGTGCCGGTATTTTTCGGCCATAGTTTCGTCGTGCACGTGAAGCTCGCGCGCGCGTTGGCGCCGGCCGCCGCGGCCGACCTATTGCGCGGCAGCAGCGGCGTCGAGGTCATCGACGCGGACTCGCGCGAGGGTTTGCCGACTCCCGCGATCGCGGCGCTCGCTCCGGATCGCGTCTATGTCGGGCGTTTACGCGCCGATCCGACCCGTGATCGAGGCCTGAATTTCTGGGTCGTGGGCGACAATGTTAGGAAATGTGCGGCCCACAACGCAGTTTCCGTCGCCCAGATTTTGGTAAATAGGGCGCAGTGAGCTATAGTTCAGAAGATCTGTGAAAAGCACGCAAAGTTTGGTCCTTGAGTTACCGTAACTCAATGAACTTTAAGCAATTACTTGCCGGTACCCTTGGAGTAGAAATGTCTGCGAAGATGCCTCGAATAATCCTGGTGGCATTTGTTCTCTGCCCGTCGCTGTCGTGGGCCCTGGGTCTGGGTGAAATCCATTTGCACTCGGCTCTGAACGAGCCGCTGCGGGCCGATATCGATTTGATCGCCGCATCGCCCGAGACGCTCGCCGGAATCCGCGCGACTCTCGCGCCCGTCGATGAGTTCAAGCGCTACGGACTCGAACATCCGCCATTCCTGTCGAGCCTGAATTTCACGGTCGGCAAAGCGGCCGACGGCCATGCGGTGCTGGATGTCACCTCGAGCGTCGCGATACCCGAACCGTTCGTGACGTTTCTCGTCGAAGTCGATTGGGCGCGCGGGCGCTTGATGCGTGAATACACCGTGCTGCTCGATCCGCCGGTCTACGCCGGCGGCCAGGGCGCGGGTGGAGCGGCTGTCGCGATGCCGCGCTCCGCGCCGTCGCAACCGTCGCAACCGTCGCAGCCGGCGACGCCGGCACCGGTCACCATGGCTCCGATGCCGGCCAGCACAATGCCGACGCCTGTAGCGCCGCGCGTGCGCGTGGCGCGCGCGCCCGGCGCTACCACGGTGCGGGTCGGGCCCGGCGACACGCTGTCGAAGATCGCGCACGAACTCAAGCCGGGCGGCGCCGCTTCCGTCGATCAAACGATGATCGCATTGTTTCACGACAATCCGGACGCGTTCGGCGGGAACATCAACATCCTGCATCGAGGCGCGATTCTGCGCGTGCCGGGCGCCGCGCAAATCGCCGCGCTGAACGAGAGCGAAGCGATCAAGGAAGTCGACCGCCAGATGAGTGCTTGGCAACCGAACGGCGCGGCCGGAGCGGCCGGCCATCTGCGATTAGTGGCGCCGTCTGCCGCCGGCGGCGGGGCAGCGGGCGCGGCGGGCGCATCAGTGGGCGCCGCGACGGCCGCTTCGCTCAACGCGCGCGTCAAGGATTTGGAAGCGCAACTCGCCGATGCGCGCCGGCTGGTCACGATCCGTAATCAGGAACTCGCGGCGCTGCAAGCGAAGTTGGGCCTGCAGCCGAGGCCGGTTCCGGCCGCAACGCCCGCGCCGGCCGCAACGCCGGTGCCGGCCGCAACGCCCGTGGCGGCGCCCGCGGCGCCACCTCCGTCCGCGGCCGCGGCACCGGCCGCACCTGCGGTGACGGCGCCCGCGGCTTCGGTTGCCGTATCGGCGCCCGCGCCGCAGCCGGCGCAGAAGATGCCGGCCGTCGCGACTGCGCCGGTTCCGCCCTCGGGTTCGTGGCTCGATTGGTTGACGGCGAATTGGTGGTTGCCCGCGGCCGTCATCGCCGCGCTGCTCGGCGCACTCGGCGTGGCCGCATTCAAACGACGCCAAGACGCGAAAATCGACGATTTCGCGGCGCTGGCGGCGACCGATGTCGGTGCCGATGTTCCCGAACAGGCGGCGGCGCGAATGCTGGGTACGCGCAAGGCCGCGGATGACTCGTTCGTCGTCGAGGAGTCGGGCGAGCACAAGGTGCCGGAGATTGGTCCGCAGGGCGACTTCGTCGCCGGCCCATCGGCCGACGACACCCTGTCGAGCGAGAGTGCGGTGAATCTCGACCAAGGCGATCCGCTCGCCGAGGCCGACTTTCATATGGCGTATGGTTTGTACGATCAGGCCGCGGACCTCGTGCGCATCGCGCTCGAACGCGAACCGGATCGGCGGGATTTGCGGCTCAAGCTGCTCGAGATTTATTTCGTTTGGGGCAACAAGGACCTGTTCCTGCAGACCGCGAAGACGCTGGAAGCGACGCGCGAGCGCGCGCCGGCGGGCGAGTGGGACAAGATCGTGATCATGGGCAAGCAGATTTGCCCCGATGAGCCGATGTTCGCCCAGGCCGCGGGCAGCGGCCGCGGCGCAGGCGCCTTGGTCGACCTCAATCTCGAGGGCGGCGAGAATCGCATCGACCTCGATTTGTTCGGCGAGCCCGGGGCCGAGCAAAGCCACGACGACAATGCGGGCGCGAGGGTGGCCGAGGATACGGCCGCGACCAGCGAGTCGCCGCATTTGCACGATTCGGCCAGCATCGATTTCCTGCTCGACGAGCCGGGACGCGGTGCGGACGAATCGCCGACGCGCGAATCCCCGACACGCGAGATGGCCGCACGCGACGAACCGACCGTCGAATCGGAGTTGATGCCGTTCGTCGAGTCGTCGACGGCCGAATCGCCGGCGCTCGGCGCGGACAGCCTGAACGACCGCATTTCCGCGAAGCTGGCGAGCGGCGCCGACCAAACGGCCGAAGTGTCGATCGACGACTTGGGTCTCGATCTCGATGAACTCGACGAAACCGGCGCGCCGGCGTTGAGCGGCTCGCAGCTGGAGCAGACGGGTCATCCGCTCGAGCAGACCGGGCACCCGCTGGAACAGACGGGTCATCCGTTGGACCAGACCGATCATCCGGCGGATGCGCCGACGATGGTCGCGGGGCTCGATGAGCATTCGCGCAGGCTGATGATAGAGGCGGAAAGCCGCGCGCGCGACCGCGACCTCACGGAGCTCGAACGCGAACTCGAGGCGTCGTTCATATCCGAACTCGAGACCAGCCACGAGGATATCCAGACGGCCGTGCTCCCGCCGGACGCCGCACCGACCGTGCAGATGCCGCGCGACATCGACCTTGGCGCGACTTCGCGCGTCCTCGCGCCGGGTCTGTCCGATCTCGATACGCAGCGGCCCGACCCGGACTCGACGTCCCGGTTGCGCGGCATCGGCACCGACGGCATCGACCTCGATTTCGAGCATCTCGCCGGCGTGCTCGCCGGCGGCGATACGGTGGACCAGCCGCGTGCGGCCGAGGATTTGTTCTCGAGCGAAGTGTTCGAGGCGAGCCAGCGCAGCCGCGGCGTCGATCTCGACGTCGGCGATGCCGTCAACGGCGCCGACGGATCGGCGACGGGGACCCTGGCGCAGACCGGGACCGCGCGACTCGAACCGCCCGGCGACGTGTCCCAGGAATTCGAGCCCGTGACGATGAGCGAAGTGGGCACCAAGCTGGATCTCGCCCGCGCGTACATGGATATGGGCGATCCGGAAGGCGCGCGCAGCATCCTCGATGAAGTCGTCCAGGAAGGCTCCGCGAGCCAGAAACAGGAAGCCCAGCGCCTGATTCAATCCCTGCCCGGCTGACGTGTCGGCCGCGAGGCGCCGCATCGCCGCCATCGTCGAATACGATGGCACCGGGTTCGCCGGCTGGCAGTACCAAACCCATGCGCCGTCGATCCAGGACGCCGTACAGCGGGCAATCGGGTTCGTCGCGGGTCATCCGGTCGATGCGATTTGCGCCGGCCGCACCGACGCCGGCGTGCACGCCGTCGGTCAAGTGGTGCACTTCGACACGGACGCTGCGCGGACGCCGCGCGCTTGGGTGCTCGGCGCGAACACGAAGCTGCCGAAATCGATCGCCTTGCAATGGGCGCGGGAGATCGACCCTGCGTTTCATGCGCGGCACTCGGCGTTCCGGCGCACCTACCGCTATTGCATCCTGAACCGCAGTGCGCGCTCCGCGCTGCATCACGCGCGTGCCGCATGGATCCCCCGGCCGCTCGATGCCGATGCGATGCACCGCGCCGCGCAGGCGCTGATCGGCGAGCACGATTTTTCCGCGTTTCGCTCGATCGAATGCCAGTCGAATACGCCCGTGCGGCGCGTCGAGGCGGCGAGCGTCTGCCGCGAAGGCGATCACCTCTGGCTCGAGCTGACCGCGAACGCCTACCTGCATCACATGGTGCGCAACATCGTCGGCACGCTGCTCGAGGTTCAGCGCGAGCAGGAACCGGCCGCGGCGATGGCCCGGATCCTTGAGGGCCGTGATCGACGCATCGCCGGCATGACGGCGCCGGCGGCCGGACTTTATCTCTGGCGGGTCGAATATCCCCGCGGCTACGAGATACCGGCGGCCGATGCGTGGCTTTCGCTGCGGCGCCCCGGCTGATCTGGTTTAATAGGCGCCATGTCCTGGTTCGAACGCATCGTCCCGTCGCGCATCAAGACCGAGCGCCGCACACGCTCGGTGCCCGAGGGTCTTTGGACCAAATGTCCGGCCTGCGATGCGGTGCTGTACCGCGCGGAAATCGAGCGCAATCTGCACGTCTGCCCGAAGTGCAGCCATCACATGCGCATCAACGGCCGTGAACGGCTGTCGAAATTTCTCGATGTGGGCTCGACCGTCGAACTCGCCGCGAAAGTCGAGCCGGAAGACCCGCTCAAGTTCAAGGATTCCAAGCGCTACAAGGACCGGCTCGTGGCCGCGAAGAAGCTGACGGGCGAGCGCGACGCGCTGATCGTCATGCAAGGGAAGTTGAACGGCCTGGAAATCGTCGCCTGCGCGTTCGAGTTTCATTTTCTCGGCGGATCGATGGGCTCGGTGGTCGGCGAGAAATTCGTGCGCGCCGTCGAGTACTGCCTCGAACACCGCATGCCGCTCGCCTGCTTTTCGGCGAGCGGCGGCGCGCGCATGCAGGAAGCGCTCTATTCGTTGCTGCAGATGGCCAAGACCAGCGCCGCGTTGAAGCGCTTGTCGGAGGCGCGGCTGCCGTTCATCTCGGTGATGACCGATCCGACGACCGGCGGCGTGTCGGCGAGCCTCGCGATGTTGGGCGACGTGAATATCGGCGAACCCAAGGCGCTGATCGGCTTTGCCGGACCGCGCGTGATTCAACAGACGGTTCGCGAGACCTTGCCCGAGGGATTTCAGCGCAGCGAGTTCCTCCTCGAACACGGCGCGCTCGACATGATCGTCGACCGGCGCGAGCTGCGCGACCGCATCGGCGCCATTCTGCGGCTGTTGGCCGGCAAAGAACCCGCCGCCGCCTGACGTTTGGCCAGTCAATTGCCGTCGACTCTCGAGGAATGGCTCGTCTACCAGGCGAACGTGCATCCGCGCGCGATCGAACTCGGCCTCGACCGTCTCCAGGCGGTGCTCGAGCGCCTGCGATTTCGCCGCCCGGCGCTGCCGATCGTGACGGTCGCCGGTACCAACGGCAAGGGCTCGGTCGTCGCGACGGGCGCGGCGATCCTGACGGCCGCGGGCTATCGCGTAGGCACGTTCACTTCGCCGCATTTGCGCGATTACCGCGAACGCATCCGCATCGGCGAGTCCCTCGTCGAGGAGCACGCACTGCTGTGGGCGTTCAATCGCATAGAGCGTGCGCGCGGCGATATCGGATTGACGTTCTTCGAGTACAACACCCTGGCGGCGTTTCTGGTATTCGAGCAGGCGAAACTCGATGCCTGGGTTTTGGAGATCGGCATGGGCGGCCGCCTCGACGCGGTGAACGTCGTCGATCCGGATGCGGCGGTCGTCGTCAGCATCGGATTCGACCACCGCGAGTTTCTCGGCGATACGCTGGAGGCGATCGGCCGTGAGAAGGCGGGCATCTTTCGCAAAGGCCGCGCCGCGATCATGGGCAACCGCGACCTGCCGCCGGTGATCCTCGAGACGGCGCGGCGCGTCGGCGCCGTTGCGCGGCGCATCGGCGTCGACTTCGATTACCGCCGCGACGGCGGCGCATGGCACTACCGCGGTCCGCATTGGGACCTGCCGGACCTGCCGCCGCCCTACTTGCGCGGCGAGACCCAATATGACAACGCGGCCACCGCGCTCGCCGCTCTCGAGGCGCTGGCTCCGCCGCTCGCGATCGGCGCGGCGGCGGTTGCCGCCGGCTTGCGCTCGGTGCGCCTCGCCGGACGCTTCCAGGTGATCGCTGCGCAGGATCCGCGCGCGCCGGTCTGGATCCTCGACGTCGCGCACAATCAAGACGCGGCGCGCGTGCTCGCGCGCAATTTGCGTGCGCTGCCCGCGGCGGGGCGCACGCTCGCGGTGTGCGGGATACTCGCCGACAAGGACGTGCTGGCGGTCGTCGCCGAACTCGCCGGCTGCGTCGACTCGTGGCGGTTTGTGTCGACGACCGGCGAGCGCGGCCAGACGGGCGCGGCACTCGCGGCGCGCGCCGCACAGCGCATCACGGCGTCCGCGAGCACCGCGGAGTCGATTCCGGAAGCCTGCGAGGCGGCGCTTGCGGCGGCGTTGCCCGGCGACCGCATCGTCGTCTTCGGCTCCTTTCACATCGTCGGGCCCGCGCTCGACTGGCTTGAAGAGAGGGGCGTCCTGCCCATGTCGGGCCCTAGGGCCTATACTGCTGCGCCGGGCGGTTGAGAGGCGAGCGGAACGAGCATGGAGCGTCGCGTCAAAGAACGCATGGTGGGCGCCGCGATCCTGGTGGCGATCGTCGTGCTGGTCGTCCCGGAACTGTTGTCGGGCCCCGCACCGCGCGCATCCGGCGGTAAATCGCCGGTTCTGCCGGCGGCGGCGCCCGAACCGATGCGCACGGTTCGCGTCGACCTGAACGGGAACACCGAGACGACGGCCGAGACCGCCGCAAGCTACGCGCATGCAAGCGCGGCGCGCGGCGCGCCGACGCCGGCAGCCAGCGCGCCCGCCGCAGCCGCCTTGGCCACTGCGGCCACGCAACCCGCGCCGGGCGCCGTAAGCGCACCGGCCAGCACAGCCGTCAGCGCACCGGCCAGCGCAGCCGTCGCCGCACCGGCCAGCGCAGCCGTCGCCACGGCGGCGGCCAAGGCGCCCGCGCCGCGCGTCGCGCGCGGCGCCTGGACCGTCCAGCTCGGCAGCTTCGAGAGCCGGGCGAATGCGGAAAAGCTCATGAAACATTGGAAAGCGAACGGATATGCCGCCTACGTGTCCTCGGTCGGGACGGGCTCGTCGAGGCGTCATCGCGTGCGTGTCGGCCCCTATTCGGATCGCGCGGCGGCGCTCAAGGCGGTTGCAAGGCTGAAGGCTACGCGGCAGGCGGCGAGCATCGTCGCGCCGGGTCATTGAGGGATCGCGATTGTGAGCGGGGCTTTAGCCCAACGGCGTGGCGCTCGGGTAAACTATCACTTTCCGCAATAGACCTTGCGATCGGGTCATTCATGACCATGAAAGGAGCGCGGCGTGAACGCTGCCGATATCGTCATTGCCGTCGTGGTGCTTGCCTCGACGGTCAGCGGGTTGATCCGCGGCTTCGTGCGCGAGGCGGTCTCGTTGGTGTTCCTGATCGTCGGCCTCTATTGCGCGTGGTTTTTCGGGCCGAACGTCGAGCCGCATCTCGGCGGATACCTGGCGCTGCCCGCGGTGCGGCCCTGGATAGCGCGGCTCCTGGTGTTCGCCGCGGTCTTGTTGGCCGGCGCCGTGGTCGGCGCCTTGTTGAGCTATTTGATGCGCAGCGCGGGTTTGGGGCTGGTCGACCGGGTCATCGGCGTGATGTTCGGCGTGTTGCGCGGCATCGTGTTCGTGGGCTTGCTCGTGATTTGCGGCCAATTGCTGCAATTGAATCGCGAATCCTGGTGGAATCGCTCCATCTTGATTCCGTACGGTGAATTGGTCGGCGATCGGCTTCGCGCGATGGTCGGCGAGACCGGGGCGGCGTGGAGCAAGCGCCATCGCGTGAGCGCGGTCAATGTCCGTTGGACCGGAGGTCTTTAGAAATGTGCGGAATCGTCGGAATCGTCGGCGTCGATGCGGTCAATCAGCGGATCTATGACGCGCTCACCGTCCTGCAACATCGCGGCCAGGATGCGGCGGGCATCATGACGTGCGAGGCCGGCGCGCTGTTCCAGCGCAAGGACTCCGGGCTCGTCCGCGACGTGTTCCAGGAAAAGCACATGCTCAAGCTCAAGGGCAATGTCGGCCTGGGGCACGTGCGCTACCCGACGGCCGGCTGCGAGGGCGCGAGCGAGGCCCAGCCGTTCTACGTCAACTCGCCGTACGGCATCTGTCTCGCGCACAACGGCAACCTCACGAACGCGCGCGAGTTGACCGAGGTCCTCGTGCGCGAGGACCGCCGCCACCTGAACACGTCCTCGGATTCGGAAGTGCTGTTGAACGTGCTGGCCTCGGAGATGCAGCGCGTCGGCACGCCGCGGGTGACGCCGGCCGACATTTTCGCCGCCGCGAACGCGGTCTACCGCCGCTGCCGCGGCGGCTACGCGGTCATCGCGATGGTCATCGGCCATGGCATCCTGGGGTTTCGCGATCCGAACGGCATCCGTCCGCTCGTGATCGGCAAGCGCGACACGCCGAAGGGCACGGAGTGGATGCTCGCCTCCGAGAGCGTCGCGCTCGACATGCAAGGATTCAAGCTCGTCAGGGACGTCGCCCCCGGAGAGGCGGTGTTCATCGACGAGCAAGGCCGCTTCTACGCGCAAGCCTGCGTCGCCGCGACCCGCCATACGCCGTGCATTTTCGAATACGTCTACTTCGCGCGCCCCGACTCGATCATCGACAACATCTCGGTCTACAAGGCGCGCCTGCGCATGGGCGAGCATCTCGCCGAGAAGATCAAACGCGAACGGCCGGCGCACGACATCGACGTCGTCATCCCGATTCCGGACACGAGCCGCACGAGCGCGGTCCAGGTTGCGCAGCTCCTCGGCGTCAAGTACCGCGAAGGATTCATCAAGAACCGCTACATCGGCCGCACGTTCATCATGCCGGGCCAGGACCAGCGTTCGAAATCCGTCCGCAGCAAGCTGAATGCGATCGATCTGGAGTTTCGCGGCAAGAACGTGCTGCTCGTCGACGATTCGATCGTGCGCGGCACGACGTCCGCGCAAATCATCGACATGGCGCGCGAAGCCGGCGCGAAGAAAGTCTATTTCGCGTCCGCGGCGCCGCCGGTCCGCTATCCGAACGTCTACGGCATCGACATGCCGAGCCCATCCGAACTGGTCGCCGCCGGACATACGGACGAGGAAGTGCGCAACATCATCGGCGCCGACTGGCTGATCTACCAGGATCTCGAGGACCTCGTGCACGCCGTGCGCCACGACAACGCCAAGATCGAGAGCTTCGACACCTCGTGCTTCTCGGGCGAGTACGTGACCGGCGACGTGACTCCGGAATATCTGGCGCGCCTGCAGAACGAACGTTCGGACGTCGCGAAACGACAGCGACGCGAAACGGCCGCCCGCGCAATCAAGCCCGTCCGCGCCGTCTGACGCGCGCCCCGGGGAAGGCCGTGCGCCAATGAGCCCGCGGTTTTTGTTGATGGCCGCGCGCACCGAGCACCTGCTGCTCGTGCGCAAGCACGTCGAAATCGATTGGCCCGACGCGGAGCTCGTCGAATTCCGCGTCGGCGAGGACCCGCCGTTCGAACCGGAATTCGCCGCCGCGGGCTTCGATGCGGTGGTGATCGCCGCGGCGCCGCCGACCGCCGAGCTGCAAGCGCTCGCCTTGGGGCTGTGCGCCAGAATTGAGTTCGCGCCGGTCGTGCTCATCGCGCTCGAGCCCATGCCGGCGCCCGCGCCCCCGCCCGCACACGGGCTATATCGGATCTACGGCCGTAAAATCGACCGCGACGCGCTCAAGCGCGCGCTTGCCGATGCCGCGCGCGCGCACAGGCAAGCGCTCGCGCAGCTGCGCACGGGCCGGGATCGGGACCTACGCTATCGCTTCGGGTCGGTCATGATCCGCGGGCACCGCTGCATCAAGACCGTCGGCACCGGCGGGATGTGCACGATCTATCTCGCGGAGAGCGAGCGCGCGGGCCGAGTCGTCGTTCTCAAGGTGTTCAACCAGGTTCCGGACGTCTCCGATCGCAGCGTGAGCTTCGACCGGTTCCTCCAGGAATACGAAATCGTCGCCGGCCTCGCGCATGAGAACATCGTGCGGATCTTCGACTTAGGCATAGCCGACGATCACGCCTACATCGCGATGGAGCATTTCCCGGCCGGCGACTTGCGCCAGCGCATGAAGGCGCCGGTCGCAGACGCCGAGGCGCTCGCGTATCTGTCGCAGATTGCAAGCGCACTCGAGGCGATGCATGCGGTCGGCGTGCTGCACCGGGATTTGAAGCCGGCGAACATCATGCTGCGCAACGACGGCTCCCTGTGCGTCATCGATTTCGGACTGGCGAAGACCAATTCATCCGCGGCGGAACTCACCGGGGCGCGCGAGATCTTCGGCACGCCGTACTACATGAGCCCGGAACAGGGGCACGCCGAGCCGCTCGACGAACGCAGCGACCTGTACAGTCTCGGCGTGATTTTCTACGAGATGCTGACCGGGCAAAAGCCGTTCAAGGGCGCCTCCGCGATGGAGGTGATCTACAAGCACAAACGCACCGACCCGCCCGCGCTCGCGCCGCGCTTGTCGGCGTACGAGCCGCTCCTGTCGCGGCTGCTCGCGAAGGACCCCCGCGACCGGTTCCAGTCGGCGCGCGAACTGCGCGCCGCGATCGACGCGCTGGATGCGACCGCATGAGCGCAGCCGGAGAGCCGGGCGCGCACCCGCTGCTCTGCGCCGCGACGCCGGCGGCGTGGCTCGAGGCGGCCCGCGGCGCGCGCGACATACTCGTCATCGATCACGCCAATTGCGAGAAGAAGGCCGCATCCACGGCGCTCGCGCTGATGTTCGCGTACGCCGAAGACCTGGAACTCGCCGACCGCATGTCGCGCCTCGCGCGCGAGGAGCTGCGCCACTACGAACAAGTCGCGAAGCTCGCGCGTGCGCTCGGGATCGTGCCGCGGCGCCTGGGGCCGGGACGCTACGCTTGCGGCCTGCGGCGCCTGGTCGCGCACGCCGAGCCCGCCCGCGAGATCGATTTGATGATCGCGGGCGCATTCATCGAGGCGCGCTCGTGCGAGCGGTTCGAGGCGCTCGCGCCCGTGATCGGCGCGCCGTTAGGTAAGCTGTTCGCCGGGCTGCACAAGGCCGAGGCGCGGCATTTCAAGGTTTACCTGGACCTTGCGCGCCGCGCGGCCGCGCGCGCCGGCGTGTCGATCGAGGCGCGCATCGCGGAGTTCGCGCGCGCCGAGGCTGCATTGATCACGGAACCCGATCCGGTGTTTCGCTTTCACTCGGGCCCGCCGCAGGCCTGCGCCGCCGCCGCCCGCGGCAGCGCGCACAGTTCGTAGCCGGCGCGGTCCCAGCGCAGCACGCTGCCTTGCGTGTACCAGTCGCCGAGCACGATGCGCGTGCGCGCGCGTCCGTCGATCTCGAACCGATGCACCGCCGGCCGGTGCGTGTGGCCATGCAACAGAACGTCGGCGTCCGCGCCGCGCAGCACCGCCGCGACGCTGTCGGAGCTGACGTCGGCGATCGCATGGTCGATCGCGGCGGTGTGCGCACGACTGCCGCTGCGCGCCGCGCCGGCGAGCGCGCGCCGCGCTTGCGGGCGCAGCCGCAGGAAGCGCCGCTGCCATTGCGGGTCGCGGACCGCCGCGCGCAGGCGCTGGTACGCGCGGTCGTCGGTACAGAGCGCGTCGCCGTGCATGACGAGCACGCGCCGGCCGTACAGCGTGAGGAGGAGCGGGTCCTGGATGAGAACCGCGCCGCTCGCCGCCGCGAAGCGCGCGCCCAGCAGGAAATCGCGATTGCCGTGCATCACGAAGCAAGGCACGCCGCTCGCCGAGAGCGCGCGCAGGCCCTCGATGACCGCGCTCTGCGCCGGATCGGCGGCGTCATCGCCGACCCAGGATTCGAACAGGTCGCCGAGAATGTACAGGGCGTCTGCGGCGGCCGCATCGGCGCTCAAGAAGGCGAGAAATTGCTCGGTGATGTCCCGATGGGCGGCGTCGATGTGCAGGTCCGAAATGAACAGCGTCGCCACGCGTGCGTTCCGGCGCCGGCGGCGCTAGGACGGGTTGGCGACGCGCACGATGCGCTTGATGATGACGGGCCGGATCGGCGCGTCCTGCTTGAACGGGCCGCGCGCGCCGGTCGCCACGTTGCCGATCGCGTCGACGACGTCCATGCCGCTCACGATCCTGCCGAATACGGCGTAGCCCCAGCGGGCCTCGCTCGGGTCCAATTCGCTGTTGTCGTAGAGGTTCACGTAGAACTGGCAATCGCCGCTGTGCGGATCCACGGCGCGCGCGAGACCGACGGTGCCGCGCTGATTCGTCAAGCCGTTGCCGGATTCGTTGAAGGTCTTGATCGGCGCGGGTTTCAGCTTGTAATTCGTGTCGTAGCCGCCGCCTTGGATCACGAAATTCGCGACCACGCGGTGAAACAGCGTGTTCGTGTACTGTCCGCTATCGACGTATTTGAGGAAATTCGCGACGGTGAGCGGCGCGCGGCCGGAATTCAACTTGATCGTGAAGTTTCCCATCGACGTCTCGACCTCGACCTCGGGGCGGGATCCGGCGGCATCGCCGGCCGCGGCCGCCGCAGGGGCCGCTGCGGCCGTCGCGAATTCGAGCCCGCCGACCGTCGCCGCCGTGAAAAAGATGCAAAGGAGAAGTCGTTTCATGATCCGGGGTTCCGCCTAAACTTAGGTACAATCTTCGCTTATGACACCACTTGCCGTCACTCGGTTCGCGCCGAGTCCCACAGGTTCGGTACACCTAGGGAACGCGCGCACCGCCTTTTTCAGCTATCTGTGGGCCCGCAAGAGCGGCGGACGCTTCATTTTGCGCATCGAGGACACGGATGTCGAGCGCAGCGAGCTGCGCTTCCGCGACGAATTGCTCGCCGAGCTGCACTGGCTCGGCTTGGACTGGGACGAGGGCCCCGATATCGGCGGACCCTCGGCGCCTTACGCCCAATCGGAGCGCCACGGCCTGTACGCCGAACTGTACGCGCGGCTCGAGGCACAGGGGGTGGTGTACCCCTGTTACTGTACGCCGGAGGAATTGGATTTGTCGCGCAAGCTGCAGCGCATGGCGGGAAGGCCGCCGCGCTACGCGGGCACCTGCCGATCGCTCTCTCTAGCCGAGCGCCATGCGCACGAGGCGCGCGGCCGCAGGCCGAGCCTGCGCTTCGCGGTGCCGTGCGCGGGCGAGGTCGAATTCATCGACTTCGTTCACGGCGCGCAGCGCTTCCACATGAGCGACATCGGCGATTTCATCGTGCGGCGCGAGGACGGCACGGCGTCGTTCTTCTTTTGCAACGCGGTCGACGATGCGGTCATGGGTGTCACGCACGTGCTGCGCGGCGACGATCACTTGACCAACACGCCGCGCCAGCTGATGGTCCTCGACGCGCTGAAACTGCCGCGACCCGGCTACGGACACGTGGGACTGCTGGTCGGCGCCGACGGCGCGCCGCTGTCGAAGCGCCACGGCAGCACGAGCGTCCAGGAATTCCGGCAGCGCGGATTCCTCGGCGCGGCGCTTCTCAACCACTTGTTCAGGCTCGGCCACACCGGCGATGTCGACGGCTGGCTCGCGCCGGCTGAATTCCCCGCGCATTTTCGTCCCGAACATCTCGGCAAGGCGCCGGCGCGCTTCGAGGAATCGCAGCTCGTCCACTGGCAAAAGGAAACCTTGGGCCGGATGAGCGTCGCCGAGATCGGCGCGTGGCTCGACATCGAGGCCGGGGCGCCGTTCGCCGAACTGGTGCGCCACAACGTCGTGCTGCCGCGGGACGCCGCGCCGTGGATCGCGGTCATCAAAGGCGAGCTCCCGCCGCTCGGTGAAGACGAGCGGCGCATCATCGCCGCCGCCGGCCCGGGTTTTTTCACCGCCGCCGCCGCCGCCTTGGACGAGGCGGGCACGGACTCGAAGCGCCTGACGAAGCTGCTCGCGGAGCGCACCGGCCGCAAGGGCGCGGACCTGTACATGCCGCTCAGGCTCGCGTTGACCGGCCAGACGCATGGACCGGAGCTCGCACCTCTGTTGAAACTGATCGGCGCAGAGACTGCGCGCAGACGATTCGAATTCCATGCTCAAAATTCATAACTCGCTGAGCGGCGCGAAAGAGGAATTCAAGCCGATCAAGGCCGGCGAAGCGCGCATGTACGTCTGCGGCATCACGGTCTACGACCACATCCACCTGGGCCACGCGCGCATGCTGTGCGCGTTCGATCTGATCCAGCGCTATCTGCGCTCGAGCGGACTGAAAGTCACTTACGTGCGCAACATCACCGACATCGACGACAAGATCATCGAACGCGCGGCCGCGAACGGCGAGGAGTGGTCGGCGCTCGCGCGGCGCTTCACCGACGCGATGCGCGAGGATTGCGCGGCGCTCGGGCTGGATGCGCCGGATCTGGAGCCGCGCGCGACCGAATACATCGACGAGATCGTCGTGATGATCAAGACGCTGATCGAGAAAGGCTACGCCTACGCCGCCGGCAACGGCGACGTGATGTACTCGGTGCGCCGCTTCGCCGACTACGGCCGGCTGTCGGGAAAGAAGATCGACGATCTGCGCGCCGGCGCGCGCGTCCAGATCGAGGATGCGAAGCACGATCCGCTGGACTTCGTGCTGTGGAAATCGGCGAAACCGGGGGAGCCCTCCTGGGCCTCGCCCTGGGGCGCGGGGCGCCCGGGATGGCACATCGAATGTTCGGCGATGTCGACGAGCCTGCTCGGCTGCCACTTCGATCTGCACGGCGGCGGGATGGACTTGAAATTCCCGCACCATGAAAACGAGATCGCCCAGTCCTGCGCCGCCTGCGGCACGCCGTTCGTCAACGTCTGGATGCACAACGGCTTCGTGCGCATCAACGACGAAAAGATGTCGAAGTCGCTCGGCAATTTCTTCACGGTGCGCGACGTCCTCAGGACCTTGCGCGACCCCGAAGTGCTGCGCTACTTCCTCATCAGCAGCCATTACCGCGGCCCGATCAATTATTCCGAGGCGCAATTGGCGCAGGCCGACGAGACGCTGCTCGGGCTCTACCGCGCGCTCGAGGGCGCCCCTGCCGGCGGGCGCGCCGATGCGGCTGCGCTGCATGAGTTCAAGCGCGTGATGGACGATGACTTCAATACGCCCGAGGCGCTCGCGGTGCTGCAGGGGGTCGCGCGCGAGCTGAACAGCGCGAAGGCCGCGAAGCGCGCCGCCGCGGCCGCCGACGCGGCGGCGACGATGCGCGCGATCGGGCGCATGCTCGGACTATTGCAACAGGATCCCGGCGCTTATTTGAAGCGCGGCGCGGGCGAGCCGCAGCTCGCCGACGAGCATATCGACGCGCTCGTCGAGGCGCGCACGGCTGCGCGGGCGGCGAAGAACTTCGCCGAAGGCGACCGCATTCGCGCCGAACTCGCCGCGGCCGGGATCCTCATCGACGACAAGCCGGGCGGCGTCACGCAGTGGCGGCGCGCCTGAGCCTCACGCGTGGACGCGTCCGGCCGACGCTTCCAGCGTGTTCTTCATCAGCATCGCGACCGTCATCGGACCGACGCCGCCGGGCACCGGCGTAATCCAGCCGGCACGCTTTCGCGCACCGTCGAAATCGACGTCGCCGACGAGCTTGCCGTCGGCCGCGCGGTTCATGCCGACGTCGATGACGACGCTGCCCGGCTTGACCCATTCGCCGCGGACGATGCCGGGACGGCCGACCGCGACGACCAGTATGTCGGCGCTCATGACGTAGGGCTCGAGATCGCCGGTGAAGCGGTGACACACGGTCACCGTGCCGCCCATCAACAGGAGCTCGAGCGCCATCGGCCGGCCGACGATATTCGATGCGCCGACGACGACGCAGTGGCGGCCCTTCGGCGAGATGCCGACGTGTTCGATCAATTTCGTGACGCCGTACGGCGTGCATGGCCGGATCAAGGGCACGCGCAGTGCGAGCCTTCCTACGTTGAACGGGTGAAAGCCGTCGACGTCCTTGGCCGGGTCGATCTTCTCGATGATCAGGCTTTGTTCGATATGCTGCGGGAGCGGCAGCTGGACCAGGATTCCGTCGATCGCGGGGTCGCGGTTCAAGGACTCGATCAACTGCACGAGTTCACCTTGAGTGGTCGAGTAGGGCAGGTCGTGCGCGACCGAGAGGAGGCCGGACTCGGCGCAGGCCTTGCGCTTGTTGCGCACATACACCGCCGAGGCCGGATTGTCGCCGACCATGATGACCGCCAACCCGGGCCGGCGCAGGCCGCGCGCCAGCATTTCCTCGACCTGGCCGCGGATTTCGGCCTTGAACTCGGCCGCGATGGCGGTGCCGTCGATCAGTTGCGCGGTCATCGAATTCCTCGTAGGGGTGCCTCGGGCGGCGAATTCTCGCACACATTCGACGGTAAATTGACGCGCCACCGCACCCCTCGTATGATTCGCGTCCCCGAGCCGGGTGTAACCGGTGGGCGGGCGTGCTGGGTAGGGTATTGTCGGCGGGGCATGGCGCAGTCTGGTAGCGCATCTGCTTTGGGAGCAGAGGGTCGGG
>VFSW01004106.1_pt1 | contig 21709 bp, 17 predicted proteins | sample 5358111 | NCBI WGS metagenome assembly VFSW01 (sample SAMN11554181, study PRJNA540505) | mine drainage metagenome | isolation source: sediment from site ElyBrook_90M | place: USA: Ely Copper Mine, Vershire, VT | collected 2017 | reverse complement strand
TTCCCGAGGGGCTCAAGAACCGGCGCCTGCTGTCGCTCGATATGGGCGCGCTCATCGCCGGCGCCAAGTATCGGGGCGAATTCGAAGAACGTCTCAAGGCGGTACTGAAGGATCTGGGCAAGGAGGAGGGACGGATTATCCTGTTCATCGACGAGTTGCATACCATGGTCGGGGCTGGCAAGGCCGAAGGCGCCATGGACGCCGGCAACATGCTCAAGCCGGCATTGGCGCGCGGCGAACTGCACTGCATAGGCGCGACCACGCTCGATGAGTATCGCAAGTATATTGAAAAGGACGCCGCACTGGAGCGTCGTTTCCAGAAGGTGCTGGTCGAGGAACCAAGCGTGGAGGATACGATTGCCATACTGCGTGGACTGAAGGAGAAGTACGAGATTCATCATGGCGTGGATATCACCGATCCGGCGATCGTTGCTTCTGCAACCCTGTCGCACCGCTACATTACGGATCGTCAACTGCCCGATAAGGCGATCGATCTAGTCGACGAGGCGGCATCGCGCATCCGTGTGGAAATCGATTCCAAACCCGAAGTTATGGACCGGCTCGATCGGCGCATGATCCAGCTCAAGATCGAGCGCGAAGCGCTCAAGAAAGAGTCAGACGAAGCGTCGCGCAAGCGTCTCGATGCTCTCGATGGCGAACTCATGAAGCTTGAGAAGGAGTATGCCGATCTGGAAGAGGTCTGGAAGGCGGAGAAGGCCGCGGTCAGCGGCACGCAGCATATTAAGGAGGAGCTTGATCGGGCGCGGATCGAAATCGAGACCGCGCGTCGCGCTGGAGATCTCGCGCGCATGTCCGAGCTTCAGTACGGCCGAATTCCGGAACTGGAAAAGCGGCTGGCAGCAGCATCGGCTGCGGATGGCAAAGAACCCAGGTTGCTGCGGTCGGCCGTCACTGAAAACGAGGTGGCCGAGATTGTGTCGCGATGGACCGGCATCCCTGTCGCCAAGATGATGGAAGGCGAGCGCGACAAGTTGCTACGCATGGAAGAGGAGCTGGGCCGACGCGTGGTAGGACAGAACGAGGCGATAAGCGCTGTTGCAAACGCGATCCGGCGCGCACGCGCCGGGATCTCCGATCCCAATCGACCGACTGGTTCATTCCTGTTTCTTGGCCCCACAGGAGTGGGCAAGACCGAGCTCACCAAGGCGCTCGCAGCACTCCTGTTCGACTCCGAAGAAGCAATGGTGCGTGTCGACATGTCCGAGTTCATGGAGAAGCATTCGGTATCGCGCCTTATTGGCGCGCCGCCCGGCTATGTCGGCTACGAAGAGGGCGGCTATCTGACCGAAGCAGTGCGGCGCAAACCGTATTCGGTTGTCCTGCTGGATGAAGTTGAAAAGGCGCATCCGGAAGTATTCAACGTGTTGCTCCAGGTGCTGGACGACGGGAGGCTGACCGATGGCCAGGGACGCACGGTGGATTTCCGGAACACCGTGATCATTATGACATCGAATCTCGGATCACAAATAATCCAGGAGCTTTCCGGGGAAGACAACTACGATCGCATGAAGTCATCGGTTATGGAGGTTGTCGGCCAGCATTTCCGGCCGGAATTCATCAATCGCATCGACGACATCGTGGTGTTTCATCCGCTTGCGCGCGAGCAGCTGCGCCACATCGCGCAGATTCAGACCCAGTACCTGCGCGACCGGTTGCGCGCGCGCGACATGGATTTGCGTCTGACCGAGCAGGCGATCGACAGACTGGCGCAGGCGGGATTCGATCCGGTATACGGTGCGCGCCCGCTGAAACGCGCGATCCAGCAATCCATCGAAAATCCTCTGGCGCAGGAAATCCTCGGCGGCAAGTTCAGCGCGGGCGACGTTATCCTGGTGGACGTGCAGGGCGGTACTTTCAGTTTCCGTCGTGATGAATCCCGGAAGCGTTCGGCGGTCGGGTGATCAATTCGCAGTATTCCCGGCGACGGAATTTGCCCGGGTATTGCGGTGTCCGGCCCAAACCGGATCCGGCCGGCATTTTCACGAGTCATAGGGACCGGCGCGATGTCGCCGGGATTTGTCAATCATGCCGGTTCCATCTATGATCCGGAAAATTCCGCGCAGCCACCAGCGCGGGGAAAGTCCGGAGTGGCCAGAGGAGAGCTGCATCCTGAAGTGACTCCCCCCCGCATCTGCAGATGTGCGGATGTCTGCTTCCCGGCCGGAAAGACAAACCGCATGTTTCGACGACTTAGGGCGCCATCGCTGTCCACTTTGGGGCTGCAGCAGCTTGTGTCCGATCTTGGTAGCCGGCGCTATCGGCACCGGCAGTTCATTACCATCGCCTATCTTGTGCTGCTGACGATCCTCGGGACGCCAGGCCGATTCGCGGCGTTGTTCTGGCCGGGCATGGCATTGGTAGTCATTGGGGAATCGATTCGCCTGTGGGCGTCCGGACACGTGAAAAAGGACAGGGTTCTTGCTGTCACAGGGCCTTATGCATTCGTGCGGCATCCGCTTTATCTGGGCAATCACTTCGTGGTCCTCGGCTTCTGCCTGGCATGTAGTCTGTGGTGGAGTTTTCCGATCTGGATCGCGCTCAGTATTGTCTTCTATCCGTCCGCTATCAGGCGCGAGGATGCGTTGCTGCACAGGGTGTTTGGCTCCGAATGGGAAGGCTGGCGTGATCATGTGCGCGCGCTGATTCCGCGGCTTCCCCCCTATCGGAGCGGATCATGGAGCCGTTGGTCGCTGGCGCAGAGCCTGCAGGTCAATGGTGAACCGCTTATTGCAGTTTTCCTTTTCGGCTGTCTCTACCTGCTGTATCTCAGAATCGCGTGAGCATTCCTTGCCGATGACCGCGCCCAATATCATCAGCGACGACGATCTGGTCAGCTGGATCAGGCGCGCTGCGGCTGACCGGAACAATGTTTTGGGAAGCGGGTACCAGGGCCACATTTTCCTTTACAACGGGAACGACCAGCGGCGGGTGATCAAAGTAGCATCTGGCCGCGGCCCGCTGCGATGGCTGCGCGCACGAATGCTGCGCAATGAGTTCCGCGTCTATTCCCGTCTTGCCGGATTTCGCGGTTGTCCGCAATGCTACGGTCTGATCAAGGGTCGTTATCTCGTCCTTGAGTATCTGGATGGGAAGTCGTTGCGTTACAGCGAAGTCGAGGATCGCACCAAATACTATGAGGAGTTGTTCGGGATCATCAAGGAAATGCACCGGCGCGGTGTTGCCCATTTTGATCTGAAGCGCAAGGCCAATCTGATGGTGTTGCCCGGCAGTGTCCCGCGCGTAATAGATTTTGGTGTTGCCATTATCCGCAAATCCGGCTTTGCTCCGTTCAACCATCTTCTCTACGATCTGGCTGTCACACTCGACTTCAATGCCTGGGTGAAGCTGAAGTACAACAAGCAGATAGGTGATGTTTCCGACGCCGACCGGATCTATTATCGGCGTACACGTATTGAAAAGGTCGGGCGTCGGCTGAAGCCTGTATATAAGTGGCTCAAGTCGATGTTTCTAAAGGATCCGGATCACGCGTCGAAATGTCATATCGCGCCTGGTTCCGGTGATTCCGCGTCGATAACGGATACGGATATCAGTGCTCGATCATCGGGGCGACCGAAGCAATGAGGGCGGAATCCTGTCGCTTTTCCGTAGCTAGGAAACAGGGCGCCGGACCGTGTATACTGACGGCGAAGATGGGGGAATCAAGGGTGATGGTCCTGCGACAGGACCGTTCGGCATAAATCACCTCTCAGTGAATATTATTCCAGGTTCGTGCTTAGGGACGGCGCACGTGTGCAATTAACGAGGCGATCTTTATCCCATGCGCGGTCCGAAACCCGCCGCCCAGACTTGGCAGCGTTGTTATGATCAAAGGACGATCAATCAGGACTTTACCCGCTTTCTCGGCATAGGTGAGCCGGATCAGGAGCTGTTGCAGCGCTATCGCACGGTTTTTCTGACCAGCAGTGAACAATTTGCCGAGGCCTTCTCCGCCTATCTGCTGTCCTGTCCCGGCACCGCTGAAATAATCCGAGCCTATCAGACGAACGGCGGAGAGATACCAGGACTGGCCCGCTCTCAGCTCCAGCATCTGTGGAATTTTCTGTCCGCCGATATCAGTGATGCCTCCGTCGAACGCCTTGCCGGCATCGGTGGAATCCATTTTCGCGCAGGAATCCAACCGGTATGGACCATTGGCGCCTACCGGCTTTACTGGGATCATCTTCATTCCGCGGCCCTGAGCAGCCCGAGCATCGACGACACCGATCGACTGGCACTCGCGGATGCGGTTTCGAAGCTGCTGTTCCGTGAACTGGGCCTGATACTCGAGGGGTACTGGGACGCTGCGATGAATGCGCTTGAACGCGAGAAGAGCGCGCTTCTGGAACGTGAGGAGCAGGTAACCAGCCTGCTGTCCAATCTCCCTCACGTCCTGTGGTCAGTTGATGTGATCAACAATCGTCTGCTCTATGTCAGTCCTTCAAGCCGCCGGATCTGCGACAAGGAAATCGGAGTTCTGATTCCGTGCCTGGCCTGGACATTGCCTGAAGACCAGGAGAATGTGCTGCGGGCCTGGGATCAGGCACTGGCCGGCAATCAGGTGGTTGTGGAAAGCCGTGTGGAGGAGCCTGGCAGTGGCGAGCAGCGCTGGTTTCGCAGGGTATTTCATCCGTTTTCCGACGAGACCGGCAGGGTTGTCCGTGTGGACGGAGTCATGGAGGATGCGACTGAATCAATGCTTACGACTGAACGCCTGCACACCATGGCGACTACCGACAGCCTTACCGGTCTGCACAATCGAGCGCTTTTCATGGACCGTCTTAGCCATGCGATTGCCTCGGCCAAGCGCAACGGGCCGGGGCGGGTTGTGGGGTTGCTGCTTATGGACCTGGATCATTTCAAGGAGATCAACGATACGCTTGGACATCCGACGGGCGACCGGGTGTTGTGCATGGTGGCGGACCGGTTGCGCGCAAGTCTGCGCGGCGTAGATACGGTCGCGCGCCTTGGTGGAGACGAATTCGCGGTACTGTTGTCCGACGTTAGCGACGCGCGTGCCACGACCGAGCTTGTGGCGCGCAAGGTTCTTGCATGTTTTACCAGGCCTTTTGTGCACGGCGACCAGGAAATGTATCTGGATGCCGGGATCGGAATCGCTCTTTATCCCGAACATGGCGATGACCTGGACAGCCTCATGAGCCGGGCGGATGTGGCCATGTACAGCGCCAAGCACGGCGATGTCGGTTTCGCATTCTATGATGCAGTGAATGATGCGCATTCGGCGCAGCGACTTCAGCTGTCCGTGGAGCTGCGATCCGCGATTGAGCAGGACGAGTTTGTGCTGCACTACCAGCCAAAGATCGACCTTCGCACGGGCCGCGTCGATGGGGTCGAGGCGCTGGTACGCTGGCGGCATGGGGAGCTCGGACTGCTTGAACCCGAACGGTTCATACCCCAGGCCGAACGCAACGGCACTATCACCTCCTTGACTGACCGGGTAATAGCGCAGGCTATGCGCCAGTGCCAGATATGGCGGAATCTTGGTCATCCCATGCGCGTCGCAGTCAACGTCGCCGGACGCACGTTCCATCAGGCAAACCTTGCGGACCGCATCGCGGTGCTGATCGAAGAGGCGGGCGCGGGTCCGGAGTGTCTCGAGATCGAGATTACCGAGAACGTGCTCATGGCCGATATTGAACGTGGCGCGGGCAATCTGCAGCGGCTTAGCGAAATGGGTGTGATTATCGCGATCGACGATTTCGGCACGGGCCACTCTTCGCTGGCATATCTCAAGAAGCTGCCACTGCATACTCTGAAAATAGACAAGTCATTTGTGCTGAACATGACCAACGACGACAATGATGCTGTCATCGTCCGTTCCACAATTGATCTTGCTCACAACCTCGGCTATATCGTGGTCGCTGAAGGTGTCGAAGACCAGGATACCTGGGACCTGCTTGCGATTCTCGGGTGCGATGTCATCCAGGGATTCCATGCCAGTCCGCCGCTCGATGCGGCTGGCATGAGTGGCTGGCTTGAAAACTGGTCGCGCCGGTCCGTCCAACAGGTGTAATTTCCGCCCGACCGTAACTCTGACCAATCCGCGTGCAACTCGGCTGGATCTTGTACTGCTCGCGTGGCCATGCCAGGCGTTTTACGCTATGGTATTGCCATGCATGCCATGCTACCTCTCCTTGAGCTGTCGGATTTCCCGCCGCTGCGGCGGAGTGCACTGCGAACCGTGCAGGTCAATCTCGGCTATCGCTGCAATCAGCAGTGCGTTCACTGCCATGTCAATGCCGGGCCGGGGCGCAAGGAAGAGATGGACAGCGAAACCGCAGGACAGGTGCTCGCGTATCTCAGCGTATCAGGCGCGGAGTGCCTGGATATCACCGGCGGCGCGCCCGAACTCAACGCCGAATTCCGCAATCTGGTACGCGGCGCGCGCACGCTGGGGGTGCGGGTCATCGATCGCTGCAATCTCACTATTCTGGAGGAGCCGGGATTTGAGGATATGGCAGAGTTTCTGGCAGTCCAGCAAGTGGAAATTGTCGCCTCACTTCCCTGCTATCTCGAGGAAAATGTCGAGCAACAGCGGGGCAAGGGTGTTTATGCCTCAAGCATCCGCGTTCTGCAGCGTCTGAACAGCCTTGGCTACGGGTACGATGGAGCCGGTCTGACGCTCAATCTTGTCTACAATCCGGTCGGTCCGAGTCTGCCACCGCCGCAACATCTCCTTGAGCAGGACTATCGGACACATCTTGGCCGGAATTACGGGATTGTCTTCAGCCGGCTGTACACGCTTGCAAACATGCCTATACAGCGTTTCGGCAGTATGCTCGTGTCGAAGGGACAGTTTCAGGGCTACATGCGACTGCTTCGGTCGGCGCACCTGGATGCAAACCTCGACGGAGTCATGTGCCTTTCGCTGATAAGCATCGATTGGCGCGGTTTTGTCTACGATTGCGATTTCAACCAGATGCTGCAGCTGCCGCTGAACATGAAAGGAGGTCGACCGCGCACCCATATTACCGAAATCATGGGCGTTGGCCTTGATGGCATGGAAATTGTCACTTGCGACCATTGCTACGGGTGTACTGCCGGCCAGGGCAGCAGTTGCGGCGGCGCATTGAGCTGATTTATTGACGAGGCAGGATCATGGAATCAAGACAGCAGGATGTGCAGGATCGCTATTCCGAAGGGGCCAGGACAGTGCAGCCGTCGCTGTGCTGCCCGGTAAGCTATGACACAAAGCTGCTCGGGATGCTGCCGGCGGAAATCATAGAGAAAGACTATGGCTGCGGTGACCCATCGCGGTATGTGCGTAGTGGTGACACTGTGCTCGATCTCGGCAGCGGTGGCGGCAAGCTCTGCTACATGGCCGCGCAGCTGGTTGGTCCGACCGGACGCGTCATTGGCGTCGACATGAACGAAGACATGCTGGCGCTGGCGCGCAAGTACCGCGAAGACATGGCTGCCCGGCTGGGTGGCGAGCGTGTGCAGTTTCTGAAGGGTAAAATCCAGGATCTGGCGCTGGATCTCGAGGCGCGGGATGCGTGGCTTGCCGGCCGTCCCCTACGCACCGGCGCCGATCTCGCGGCGTTCGAGGACTGGCAGTCCGAACAGCGCTTGCTGCGTCCACTTGTTGCCGATGCCAGCGTGGATCTCGTCATCTCCAACTGCGTGCTCAATCTTGTGGACGAGGACGACCGTCGTAAACTGATCCGTGAGATTCATCGTGTCCTCAAGCCTGGTGGGCGCGCCGCGATTTCCGATATTGTGAGCGACGAATCGGTGCCGGAGCATCTCAAGGCGGATAGCCTGCTTTGGAGTGGCTGTGTCGCGGGAGCTTTTCAGGAGCAGGAACTCCTGCGGGTATTCGCGGAAGCGGGGTTTCTCGCAGTCGGCTACGACAAGTGGGATGCGAAGCCATGGCAGATCGTCGAGGGTATTGAGTTCCGCTCCGTGACGCTGACTGCCGTGAAAGGCGCGTCTGGACCGCGTCTGGATTACGGACATACGGTCATCTACCGGGGCCCCTATGCCGAGGTGCGTGATGATGAAGGCCATGTGTTCCCGCGCGGCGAACGCATGGCGGTGTGCGAACGTACTTACAGGTTTCTTACAGAGGGGCCGCACAGGGACGACTTCATCGGGCTACCGCCGGCAGTCATGCGCGAACCTGTTCCCTGGTCTGTTGCCCCCGGTACGCGCCGTGCGGCGATTGAGACCAAGGGAGCCGTGCACGCCCGGACATGCGCTGCCCCGGGGTGCTGCTGACGCATGCGTATTGTCGTCATCGGCGGAATTGCGGCCGGCATGAGCGTGGCGAGTCTGGCAAAACGCCGCATGCCCGGTGCTAAAGTGATCGCGCTCGAGTGTGGGGACTATTTTTCTTATGGTACCTGCGGCATATCGTACAACATCGAGGATCCGCAGCGGGACATTCTCGATCTTGTAGTCATCACGCCGGCAGAATTCAGGCACACGCACGGCATTGATGTCCGTATCCGCCACGAAGTCCTGTCAATTCATGCCGCGCAATGGGAAGTTGAAGTGCGTGATCTTGTTGCCTGTCGCAACTACCGCCAGGATTACGACAGGCTCGTTATGGCGACCGGAGCGCAGGCGGTACGTCCGCTGATTCCCGGGATCGATCTCCCGGGTGTATACCTGTTGCGGGACTTTGCTGACGGTGATGCGATCAAGCGTTTCATCGATGCGGCAGGAGACTGTGCCGAGGCGTTTCATCGGCCGCTTGCGGGACCGGTGTGCGTTCCGCTTGGCACCACAGCGAACAAGCAGGTCAAGGTGGCCGGCGCAAATGCTGCTGGTGACGATGGGCATTTTGCAGGAATTGCCGGAACTGCGGGGTTCAGGGTTTTTGATCTCGAAGTGGCACGTGCCGGTGTCGGTGCTGCGGAAATCAGCAGTCACGGTCTTGATGCGATTTCGGTTATATCGCGCCATTCAAACCGCGGCGATCGCTTTCCCGGCGCCGGCCGTATCGCCACAGTCGCTTTCGCCGAGCGTAAAAGTGGACGGCTTCTGGGCGCGCAGACGGTCGGTGCCGATACGGCCGCAAAGCGCGTCGACATTTTTGCCACTGCGCTGCATGCGCGCATGAGCGTGAGTGACGTCGAATCACTCGACTTTTCCAATGCGCCGCCGTTTGCGCCGGTATACGACCCGGTTCTCATCGCTGCCGGAGTCGCGCGCCAAGCCCTGTCCGGGTGTCACTAGCACAATTTGCCGACCGGGCTTCGATCACATGATGCGCAGAAATCTTGCATTTTACCTGGTAATCCTGCTTGTCTTCGGGAGCGGAATTCTCCTGATCTTGCACTACGGTACGAGCCTTCAGACCGGCATCATTTCGCCGGCAGTGCATGCGGGCCTGTCCATAGCCGACGTAGGCGTGTCGTTGCATGCAAATTTGCGCAATTCACTCAGTGTGCTGCTCCTGCAGATCATCGTGATTGTGTTCGCTGCACGCATGGTCGGCGCAGTTTTCCGGCGCCTCGGCCAGCCGGTTGTAGTCGGCGAAATGGTCGCCGGAATTCTTCTTGGTCCTTCTCTGCTGGGGCTGCTGCTGCCCGAGGTAAGTGCGTTCATCTTTCCCGCGGCTTCGCTGGGTGCGCTCATGCTTCTGAGTCAGATCGGTGTTATTCTGTTCATGTTCGTCGTCGGCATCGAGATCGATCTGGGAAGTCTGCGAAAAAAGACGCAGTCGGCGGTGGTAGTGAGCCACGCAAGTATCGTGGTTCCGTTTTTTCTTGGTATCGCGTTCTCGCTGCTCGTTTACCGCGAGCTTGCGCCGGCGCACATTTCGTTCGTCGCGTTTGCGCTCTTCATGGGCACCGCAATGAGCATCACTGCATTTCCGGTCCTGGCGCGCATCCTGGAGGAGCGCGGCCTGACGCATTCGCCTCTTGGTTCTGTCGTTATCGCCTGCGCGGCGGTGGATGACCTTAGCGCTTGGTGCATTCTTGCCGTGGTAGTTGCAGTCGTTAAAGCCGACGCATGGGTCAGCGCTGCGGTGACAACTGTCCTGGCGCTATTGTTTATTGGGGTAATGCTTTTGTTCATTCGTCCGCAGGCTGGGCGCATCCTGCGTGCAACGGTAAGAGTGGAGAACCAGAGCCGGGGGCTCGTCGCCATGGTACTGGTTTTCGTGTTCGCTTCAGCGATGTTTACCGAAGTCATCGGAATTCAGGCCCTGTTTGGCGCGTTCCTGGCGGGCATCGCTCTTCCTGCTGACCGACAGGTACGCGTGTTTTTGCGCGAGCGGCTGGAGACCTTCAGCGCGGCATTCCTGCTGCCGCTGTTTTTTGCGTTTACCGGCCTTCGTACCCAGATCGGGCTGCTCAGTAGCTGGATGGATTGGCTAATCTGCGGCGGGTTGATCGCCGTTGCGATCACCGGCAAACTGGGCGGCAGCATGCTGGCAGCGCGCTTCATCGGAATGAGCTGGAAAGATGCGTTTTCCGTCGGCACCCTGATGAATACGCGCGGACTGGTCGAGCTGATTGTCCTCAACGTCGGCTATGATCTCGGTATCCTGTCGCCGCGGATATTTACCATGATGGTCGTTATGGCACTGGTAACAACCCTCATGACCGGACCTGTGCTTTCGATGCTCGGGTTCGGGTGGCGCGATCCAGCAGGTAGTTCGTCGCAGCCGCGCTGATCATTACACGGCCGCGCCCCTGGCCGGCCCATTTCGCAATCCTGTGGCGACTTTTCCAGACCATGAGCACTGTATTCCTCGATCGCGATACCTTTGCCGCAGCGGTGCGTTTTGCAACGAACTCGGGGAGCGGTGACGCGTGGCGGGAATATCCGTTTACTCGGCCTGAGACGGTGTTGGAGCGAACCCGGGATGCCGAGGTCATAGTCACCAACAAGGTCCGACTGCCGGGTGTTGTGATCGCGCAATTGCCGCAACTGAAACTGATTGCCGCTGCGGCAACTGGCATCGATCATATCGATCTCGATGCTGCGCGCCAGCATGGCGTTGCCGTATGCAACGTGCGCGGGTATGCGAATAACAGCGTCCCGGAGCATGTTTTCGCAATGCTGTTTGCATTGCGGCGCAATGTGTTGCGCTATCATGCAGCGGTTCAGGCCGGCGAATGGGCGCGTTCCGATCTGTTCTGCCTGCACGCCTATCCGATTGAAGATCTGGCGGGTGCGACCCTCGGGATTATCGGTGCAGGTACTCTCGGCCAGGCCGTGGCTCGGCTGGGCCGCGCATTCGGCATGCGCGTGCTTCTCGGCGAGCAGCGCGCCGCGCCGGTTCAGCGGCCGGGGCGCATTGCCTTTGATCAGCTGCTCGCCGAGGCGGACGTCATCAGCCTGCATGTGCCGCTGACGTCGAACACGCGCAATCTGATCGGAGCGCCCGAGCTTGAGCGCATGAAGCCCGGAGCGGTCCTGATTAATGTCGCGCGCGGTGGTGTGGTGGACGAGAGCGCGCTGCTTTCCGCGCTGCGTGCCGGCCGTCTCGGGGGCGCATGCCTGGACGTGCTCGATGCGGAGCCGCCGCCGGCGAATCATCTGCTGATTGCTGCCGGTTTGCCAAATGTTCTCGTTACGCCACATGTGGCCTGGGCAAGTCGCCAGGCACAGCAACGCCTGGCCGATGAAGTGGTAGAAAATATTGCCGCGTTCTTCCGCGGTGAAAGTCGTAACCGTGTCGTGTGACAGTGATCCCGCCACCCATGACTCTGCCCGTTGAGGAAGTGCTGCCCGCGCTGTGCGCGGCCTTGAATTCCGGACGCGCTGCGGTTCTGCAGGCGCCACCCGGAGCAGGCAAGACAACGCTGGTGCCACTCGCGTTACTCGACGAAAGCTGGTTGCGCGGAAAGTCTGTCGTGATGCTTGAACCACGGCGGCTGGCAGCGCGCGCTGCCGCCGCACGCATGGCCGAATTGTGCCAGGAAGAGGTGGGCGAGACGGTGGGTTACCGAATCCGTTTCGAAAGCAGAATGTCCGCGCGTACCCGGGTGGAGGTGGTGACGGAAGGTATTCTGACGCGACGCATCCAGGATGATCCGGAGCTCAAGGGCGTCGGGCTCGTGATCTTTGATGAGTTCCATGAGCGCCATCTGCATGCCGATCTGGCTCTGGCACTTGCTCTCGAGAGCCAGCATGCCCTGCGCGAGGACCTCAGGATCCTTGTCATGTCCGCAACCATGAATGGTGCGCAAGTATCACATCTGCTCGGCGATGCGCCGGTTGTGACGAGTGCGGGACGCAGTTTTCCGGTGGAAGTGCGTTACGCAGCGCGCGATCCGGATGGACCACTGCCGGATGTTACAGCGCAGGCCGTAAGTCGCGCATTGGCCGGGCACGACGGCGACGTACTGGCATTTCTCCCCGGTGCATGGGAGATACGCCGCACCCAGACATTGCTGGAGAAAGGACCTGTGGGTGACGGAGTGGACATATTTCCACTCTATGGCGACCTGCCCTGGGAGCAGCAGGTGCGCGCGATCCGCCCAGGCAGCGGGAAGGGGCGCCGCAAGGTGGTACTGGCGACACCAATAGCCGAGACCAGCCTTACAATAGATGGCGTGAACGTGGTGATCGATTCCGGCTACACACGTGTACCGCAGTTCGATCCAGGCAGCGGCTTGTCGCGCCTGGCAACCCAGCGAATCTCGCTCGCTTCCGCCGAGCAGCGCACCGGCCGTGCCGGACGCACTGCGCCGGGCGTGTGTTATCGCCTGTGGAGCGAAAACACGCAGCGCGGGCTGATACCGCAGGCGATTCCGGAGATTCGCAGTGCCGATCTGGCCCCGCTCGCGCTCGAGCTTGCGGCCTGGGGCGCGCGCGATGCTGCCGGCCTTTCGTGGCTTGATGCTCCGCCGGCGGCGGCACTCGAGCAGGCTAATGGGCTGCTGCGGGAGCTCGATGCGCTCGATGCGGACGGCCGGATCACCGATGCCGGTCGCAGCCTGGCGCGCCTTCCCATGCACCCGCGGCTGGCCCACATGCTGCGTGTCGCCGCGGATCTTCGGCTCGCTTCTCTCGCCTGCGACATTGCCGCACTTGTATCGGAACGGGATATTCTCACGGGCGAAGCGCGTCGTACGTGCGACATCGAGTCACGGATTGATGCTTTGAATGAGTTTCGTGGGCGCGGGCGCCACGCAGCCCAGGCGCTTGGGGCCGACGCCGGCGGTTGCGCGCGCGTCGACCAGGCGGCGCAGCAGTACCGGCGAATCGCCGCAGTGCGCGGGGCGGATATTGCCTTTTCTCCTGGTGACGTCGGCAAGCTGCTGGCGCTGGCCTATCCCGATCGCATTGCCATGCAGCGTGGCCCGGACGCGACCCGTTATATACTGGTTAATGGCCGCGGCGTGCGCCTGCCGGACTGGGAAATCCGGCTGCGCAGACCGCTTCTTGCGGTTGCAAATGCGGATGCTGACTCGCAGGGGAGAAGCGCGGCCGCCAGGGGCGGCCCGCAGCGGGCAGGAACGGAAGCAGAAGGGCTTATCCATCTCGCAGCGTCCCTCGAGATGGACGATCTGGTGAAGCTGTTTACGGGACGCTTGCGCACGCAAGAGGTAGTACGCTGGGATCCCCAGCAGCAGGCGGTGGTAGCGCGCCGTGAGGAGCGTCTGGGGGCGCTCTTGCTGGACGTTGCGCCGCTGTCGCCGGTCGCCCCGGAAAGGCTGCGCGCGGCCATGCTGGATGGCATTCACAGGCTGGGCCTCGGCGCCTTGCCATGGAGTGAGTCAGCGCGTCAGTGGCAGGTGCGCGTACTTTGCATGCGTTCCTGGTTTCCCGCGGAAAATTGGCCGGATGTCTCCGACGCGGTTCTTGCCGAGACTATTGATGGCTGGCTTGGACCGCATCTTGATGGCTTTACCCGCCGCGATCACCTGGCGCGCCTCGATTTGTATCGCATTCTCAAGTTGCAGCTCGACTGGAAGCAGGGTGAGCAGATTGAGCACGACGCGCCCACGCATATTGAAGTGCCGAGTGGCTCGCGGCTTGCACTTGAATATTTGCCCGGTCTGTCGCCGGTTTTGGCTGTGAAGCTGCAGGAGATGTTCGGTCTCGCTGATACGCCGCGTGTGGCGCGCGGAAGGGCGCCTGTGACACTGCATCTGCTTTCCCCGGCGCGCCGTCCGATTCAGGTGACACAGGATCTGCGCGGATTCTGGGACCGCACCTATCCGGAGGTGAAGAAGGAACTCAAGGGGCGGTATCCGAAGCACTCGTGGCCGGATGATCCGTGGAACGCCGTTCCGACGGCGCGCAGCACCCGCAAGCGCTAGCCGGCCGCGAGTCCGGCGCACCAGTTCTCAATGGCCTGACGCATTGCATCCGGTGTCTCGGTCGGAATCCAGTGATGTGACGGCAGAGTATGTATGCGGCAATTGCGCAGCTGTGTCAGCAGGAAACGCGTGCGTACCGGATCGCTGAAACGCGCGCCGGTCGACAGAAGCGCCAGCGACGGCGCCAGCACGGCCGTAAAAGGCAGCATCGGGCCGGTGACGGCAAGCAGGTCATCGAGATAGTTTGCGCTTGAGATGAAACACAGATCGCTTAGAGGAGAGGCGTAATGTTTTGTCAGGGACCTGGTGTCCGCCTCGGCAGCCATTGCTGCGCGGGTGACCCGGTCGAGTTCCTCAAGATCGATCTGATGCAGCGAGTCGCGATGGATGCCAATGTGATTCAGCGTGTGTATGACGATGCTCAGCGCGGCGATAGCCGGTCGCAGTGCGGCAATCGCCTTGAGCGAGCCGCTAAACGCCCCGGGCAGAAGTGGTTCGATCAGAACGAGTCCTGCGGTTTTCTCCGGAAAAAGCGCGGAAAAATTGAGTGCGATATTTGCGCCAAGGCAGTGCCCGATCAACACGGCGCCGGCGTGATGCTCGGCTTCGAGAATCGCGGCGATGTCGTCGCACCAGATGCGCATCGAAAGTGCGCTGCGTACATGCGAGCCCGCATGGCCGCGCAGATCAAGCCGCACAATGTCCCAGGAATTTCGCAGCGTAGTATGGCGCACGAACTCACTCCAGCGGGTCATGTTGCTTGCCATGCCATGGATAAGAACAATCAGGTATGGGGGCGGTGTTTTGGAGCGCGAGCAGCGGTACGCGATTGCAGCTCCGTCCGGCCGATGCAGGATGCGGGGTTCGCCGACAGTGTCCAGTGCGCCTGCAGCCGGTGTTGTGCAAGAGGCAATGATGGCAGGCTCCATGTTTACTGGCATATGTGTATTTTGCGGCACCTTGTCAGCACCGGGATAGGGTACCCCTTTTGCCTGATTGTTTCCTTCCGTCGAGCCCGAATCCGAAATCGCGGGCAGGGCAACTCGGCGACATTATTGCGCCGCGAGGCATTGGTGCGCAAATCGGCTGCAAGGTTGCGGCGCCGATCATGGCAGATATCCGTGTCTGTTGCAGTATCCCGCTGCTGGTGACGCTGACAGCGTTGTGATCCGCAGGTATGCGACTCAGGCTTTGCCATGCAGTGCGAAGTATCGTTCGGTTTCCGGCCGGATTGAACTTGCCTAAGGTGCCGGCCGCAGGCGGATCGGCTATGATGAGGTCACTATTTCCCGGGAACGCGCGCCGACAATTCGGACGGGTCCTGGGACAGGAGGATTAATGCCTTTGGACAGCAAGATTGCAAGAGATCTGCTGGCGGCGCTGATGCGCACAGCCAGCGAGAAAGACTATGCGGCTCATATGGATCTGATTTCGCGGCAGGTGGCTGTTTTCGGTGTGCCGGGATTTGAAGTGATTGGTTACGATGACTGGGCGGCCCAGTGCCGGCATGAATTTGAGCGCAATGTCCTCAAACGGGTTTCCTACACCGGACTCAAGGTTTTGAATATGACACCGGGCAGCGTCATGTTCAAGACGCTGGAGACCGTGGAGGGGACTGACGGGACCATCAATGTCAATGGTGTAGAGATCGTTATTCGCAAGGAAGATGATGGCAAGTGGCGCGTGCTGCAGGAACGTATCCTGCCGCCCGATGAGCTGGAATTCGACAGGCGCGTGCTGCAATAAAACTTGCTTCCAGAACCCCTGTGCGCTTGGTGAAGTGCGATGTGTGGGCGGGAGTTTTCGTCCGACCGCAACGGGACTGTCATGATCTGCACGGTATTCTTCCATCACTTGGGGTCTCACGGCAGGGCGTCTGTTGCTGAAACCCATCTGTGCCCGCGCGGTTGTTTCGATCCTGCGACAGAATTCCGCCGTATCCCCTTTATGCGGCGAGTCCTGTACGTAACACCGCAATAGTCATCGATTGTCTGAAAAAGTAATGCAAATTCAAAATGTTAGGTGCTGCGTGACCGAGGCAACAGGCCACCGGTTGAGTCCCGACAGTCAGCCCTCGGTGCCTGAGACCCGGGCGCTTGGCGTCAGCGCTGGTGTGAGTGGAACTGAGAACGAAAAATCGCATTGGCGGATTGTGATTGAGACCTCGGGTTTGCCTGCGCCAAGGGCGATTTCTGCAGTATTCCTGTGGCATAATGCAGCATATTTCAATGATTCATTCATTCACAGTTCGCAGCAACAATCTGGAAGGTACGTAATGAAGAAACTGCTTTCGGCCTGCGCCGCGATGCGCGTACTCGTTTTGGTTGCGTGCTGTTTGATGCTGGCAGCAAACGCGGCGTACGGCGCAGTGTCGACGAAGAACTATCCACCGCCGATCAAGATGGCAGTGACCTCTGGAATGCAGGTTGTCAGGGAATTTCCGGCGGTATCAGGACTTAAAGGTTGGGTACTGTCCAAGGACGGACATTTTACGGTCGCTTTTACCACGCCCGATGGAAAAACCATGATCATCGGCGTGCTGGTGGACAAAACCGGCGCCAATCTGACAGCCCGCTATGGCGATAAATATATCCCGAAGCCTGACTATGCAACGCTGTTCCCGGATCTCGATTCGACCGGATATATCGTGGAAGGTGCGACTGCCCGCCCGAGCAGTGTCCTTTATGTTTTTTTTGACCCCAACTGCATCTATTGCAATTTGACCTGGCGGGCGCTGCAACCGTACGAGAAAGTCGGCCTGCAGGTGCGTTGGGTGCCGGTCGCGTTTCTCAAGCCGACATCTCTGGGACGTGCGGCGGCGATCATGGAGGCAAAGAATCCGGCGGCCGCGCTGCAGGATAACGAGTCCCATTTCAATACCACCACCGAGGATGGTGGCGTCAAGCCGCTCGACAAGCCCGCCCCGGCAAGTCTGTCGCGACTTAATTCGAACGGCCATCTCATGAACAGCTTCGGCTCGACGGGTACGCCGACCCTGGTTTGGAAAGACAAGGCCGGAAAGGTTCAGTCGAGCGATGGACTACCGAAACTTTCCGAACTTCCGGCCATTACCGGATTGCCGGAGCAGCAGATTAATGACCCGGACCTTGCCAGGTTCAAGTAGAATTCGGCCAGGCGCTTTCTCCCTGCCGACCGGGCCTGGCGGGGCCTTTTGACTGCTTTCGCGACACGCCGCCCCGGATTGGTCGCCGGCCGGATACGCTTTGGCCTTCTCCCCAGGTTTTGCGCGGGATCGCCCCGCGCGAATGCGATTACAGAACTTTCCCGGCTTTTTGTGATCCATGTGAATGGGCAGTCCGGTTGAAGGCGGACTCCGTCGTCGCAGTTGTCGCTCTCACTGACATAGTATTCATTTGGAGGTTTCTGGATGTCGATTGATCGTCGCTCGTTCAAGATTGGCATTATTGCGGGCCTGTTTCTTTTTCTCGGGGTCGCTATTGGGGCCGTTTTCGCTTTGCGCATGGATACGGGGTCTGCGACAACCAGCACGGCACTGGCGGCAGGTGATACACAACCGCCCATGCCCCCGGCGTCGAATGTTTCTGACGGACCCAGTTTCGTTCCTATCGTCAAGGAGGCACTGCCCGCAGTTGTGAACATATCAACCACGCGCGTGATCAAATCCCAGGCGCAAGGCCCCGGTTCACCTTTCCCTGATGATCCGTTCTTCCGCCAGTTCTTCGGCGAGCAGTTTTTCCATAACTTCAATGTTCCCCAGGAACAGCGTGAAAGCGCCCTCGGTTCCGGCGTAATCGTCGATTCCGATGGTTACATCATCACGAACAATCACGTTGTTGCCAAGGCAGATACCATCAAGGTAATACTGGGCGACAATCGCGAATACAAGGCGAAGGTGATTGGCACCGATCCGAAGACCGATATAGCGGTGATTAAGATCAATGCCAAGAATCTGCCGGTCATTCCATGGGGAGATTCGAACAAGCTTCAGGTTGGTGAATATGTGCTTGCGATGGGGAATCCATTCGGATTGAACCAGACCGTCACCATGGGCATCGTGAGTGCAGTCGGGCGAGCAAACGTCGGAATTGCCGACTATGAGGACTTCATTCAGACCGATGCTGCGATCAATCCAGGTAATTCCGGTGGCGCCCTGGTGAACACCAAAGGGCAGCTCGTCGGCATCAATACCGCCATTTTCACCCGTAGCGGAGGATACATGGGGATCGGTTTTGCCATTCCGAGCGACATGGCGCGGGACGTCATGAATCAGCTGCTCAAGCATGGTCGTGTGGTCCGCGGATGGCTTGGCGTTTCGATTCAGGAAGTCACTCCCGAACTTGCCAGGAATTTCGGCCTGTCCGAGCCCCACGGGGCCCTGGTCGGGGAGGTTATCGCGGATAGCCCCGCCGCGAAGGCAGGACTCAAGGCCGGTGATGTCATCGTTGGTTTCGATGGTCAGAAAATCGACGCACCAACGACGTTGCGAAACCTTGTTGCTGACACTCCGGTTGGAAAGGAGGTAGAAGTCAAGGTGATACGCCAGAAAGAATCGAAGACATTCACGATCAAGATTGCGGAGCAATCAGCGAAAATTGCCGAGCAGAGTACCGGAAGCGAAGCACCGCAGACCAGCTCGAACACCCTTCTCTCGGGCCTGAGCGTGCAGAACCTGACCCCGCAGATTGCGCAGCAGCTCAATCTGCCGCATGGGGCTTCCGGAGTGGTAGTCGCGGATGTTGATCCTTCGAGTCCGGCTGCCGCCGTTGGTTTGCAGCCAGGCGATGTCATTGCCCAGATCAATCGCAAGCCCGTGCGAGACCTGCAGGATTACCGGCGTATCACGTCCAGGCTTGGCAAGAACGAAAGCGTTCTGTTGCTGATCACGCGCGGCGGCACGAACATGTTTGTCGTGATCAGCCAGTGATCGAAGAATTGACCCGGAAGAAAATGGCCCGGATCCGGAGGTTTGCATGAGGCTGAATCATTCCTGGATCAGCGCTGCTGCGGGCCTATCAGCGGTGTTGCTGGCAATGTCGATCGCGGCGTGCAGTACGGTCGAGGTCGGGCGCGATTTTGATGTGCAAACCTTCAAGACGAAGGTTGAACCTGGCCAAACCACGGAAGCCCAGGTGCAGAATTGGCTGGGTTCGCCGACCAGCACCGGCGGTGACGTGCGTGCGAGCGGACAGCGCCTGACGCGATGGATGTACTATTTCGGAAAGGGCAGATTGCCGCGGCTGAGCGGCGCGCACCTGAAGATGCTCGAAGTGGAATTCGATGAGCACGGCATCGTGCGCGCCTACAGCTGGTCGGAATAGCCGCGGAGCCTGGCCTGGGAAGCCGTGCTTCGCACTCTTAATCAGGACCCGTCCGTACTGAGGGTCCGGCGCCCGTGCGATGCAGGATTTCAAACAGGCGCGCGGAATCGATTGGGTAGGCAAGTGCATCGAATATGGTGAATCGGCCGCGCAACTTGGCAAACTGGTGGGTGTGCTCGGCATCGTAGAAGACGATCACTTTCGTTTGCGGCATGCGTTGCGTAACTGCCAGCAGCGACTCGAGATTGCTGGTCCGATCACGGAAATCGGACTGGAAGTTGAACTCTGCGATGACTAGTTCCGGCGCTGACTGCCTGATCGCGCCAAGCGCCTTGCGCACCGAACTGACTGCCGTGACTGCAAAGCCCGCCTGTATGTAGAGGCCGGTAAAATTCGGATAGCCGCCGAGCTCGATGATCGCCACCAATTTTCTCGCATGTGGCGGGTCAGGAATATGGTCAACATTCGGCATGACAACGTCTCGACGGCAAACCGGATACGCAAAAATACCAGCTTATCCGGCGGCGGTCGACTGTGAATCAGCGATCGCAGCTCTGCGGGCTGCGATCGGATGAAAAATCAGCCAGTAGCGCGCCGCTGGCATCAGGGATGCGGGAAAACGCGGATTTTCCTGGGACACGGCGCGACCGTGCGATTACTTCCCGAAACAGATCAAAATGGCGTCAGCATGGTTCGGCGACGGTAGTTGCGCGCATGCAGCCGGACCCATTATTGCCGGATTCGGACAGCGGTTTATTGCCGGCTTGTCGCCTGTGCGAGTGGTTCGTCGAAAAAGTACCCCAGAAGGCGCGCGAAAACGTCCGGTGCGATAGCAGTATGGAGGTTTTTCGATTCGATCAGGCGCAAACGCAGGTCCTGGCGTACGCGCGAGTCCTCCGAGAGATCGAAAATGATATCGACCCCATCGCCCATCTTGATTACATCGGCCGGATCCCGGAAGACCGGAACCCGGCTATGAGCGAATCCCATTGCGACCGGCGAGTCGAGCTCCCGGTGGGCTACCGCAACTATTTCGATCGGTATCCGGTCCGTATGGATTTTTTCAAGGAAGTTTTCTGCAAAAGTCTGGCCGAGTTCTCCCAGGCCGAGCAACGCGATACGGATCTTCCTGTGCATTCTCCTCTCCCGATGTTGGCGTTGTTATTAACTACTTATGGACGTCATCGGATTCAGGCAACGGCGGAAGCTGTAATCCCCGAAACCGTGCAAGCAGTATAGACCGGCAAAATCGGGTGGGCGGGACCTGCATCGGCACAGGTGCTACGTCAGGTCTGCGCCGAAATACCTTTCGTCGGAAGCCGCTTAAAACTGATTCTGGAGGCTTTCGTGGTGGCCGAAGGCGCAAATTAAAGCGGAATTACAGATGCTTGCTGGCAGTCTGAGGACGTATAATCCGGCACCGTGGGTTGCTCACCCTGTGCGACCCGTATTTTCGCTATCGTGTTATTTAGAGAGGAAATTGCAAGATGAATGCCACGAGAACTAAAAAGAAAACGACCAAGGCGCGTGCCGGCAAGCGTGTACGGACTCAAGTGGCGCCGCGTGCTGGCGCAAAACCGGCGAACCTGATTGTCCAGCTGGGCTGGTTGCGGCTTTTCCTGGCGATCGTCGCGATTATTGCAATCGTCGCTACGCCGACGGCAGGCACGCTGGCAGTGTACGCCGGGTGGCAGATGGTTCCGACCCTGATCGTTCCGGTTCTTGCGCCTTTGATATTCGTGCTGCTGCTCATGGATTCACTTATGAGCCGGATCTGGATGACCGACAAGGATCCACAGGAGCGCAAACATTTCAAGCTTGCTATTGCGCTTAATCTGCTGCTGGCGCTCGGCATGGCCATTTCCTGGTTCCCGTATTTTCACGCCATCGCAAGCCCGTAGCTGACCGGCACATTGGTGCCCGGCGGGTTTGATACCTCAATCGTGCGCCGGCTGATCAGGCAGGATGCTACTTTTATTCGAGCGCATGAGTGGCGGCCTGGCGCAGGCGTTCGTAGGGAACTGCGCCGACGATGATTTCCTTGCCAATTACAAAGGTGGGAGTCGAACGTATTTGCATGCTCGCCGCTAGTGTAGTGCTTCATTCTGTTTGGAACTTAAGCGCCGATTGGCACGGATG